>Ga0208872_1001805_pt1 | contig 12833 bp, 11 predicted proteins | sample CryBogCBH12Aug08_FD_185508 | JGI IMG/M metagenome (GOLD analysis project Ga0208872, IMG submission 185508) | Freshwater microbial communities from Crystal Bog, Wisconsin, USA - CBH12Aug08 (SPAdes) | ecosystem: Environmental > Aquatic > Freshwater > Lake | place: Crystal Bog, Wisconsin, USA...
CTTTCCGAGGGTTTATTCTACCGAGCCCGCGCGGGTGGCTCCGCCGTCACCGCAACCAGAAATGGGGCGGTCGGGCGTGGGCGTGATAGTGATCGGGGATGTTGCGCATGTGGTCGTCGATTTTCCACCCGCCCTCGCCGAGGACCTCGTTCGCCACGACGGTCAAACGCTCGTGCAGCACCGCCTTGACCTCCGCGGAGGGCGTCGGCGAATGCTCGCGCCAGACGACCATCGGGACAAGGCAGATTTCGCAGTCGGCAATCCAACACACCTCGTCATCGAGATAGCGCTTGGTGATCGGGGCCGCCTCACACAGCTCGCACGCGGTCATCGGACTGTCACCGTCACGCTGGAGTGCCACGCCACCACGGTGCCCGGCGCCGGTGAGGTCGACACCACGGTCGTCCACGTGGCGTTCTGCGAGCCTGGGCCGACGGTCGCGTAATACAGACCAGCGGCCTTCATTGCGGCGAGCGTCTGGGCTCGGTTCATGCCAATGATGTTCGGGACTGGACGAGGTCCGGTGGACGAGCTAGGAGTCGTGGTGGTGGTTGTCGACGTGGAGTTGCCGGCGCTTTCGATCAGTGTCAGCGCGGCGCCCGTCGGCACGCGCGGGGGATTCGTTTGCGCACCGAGCATCCACCCGGCGACGTTGCCGAGGGGAATCGTCGCCGATTTCACCGCGCCGGCCGTCGTACACGTCCCGCTCAATCCCAAACTTGTCAACGTCTGCTCCGCCACGGCGCACGGTTCACCCACGATGCCGACCGTCGGCACGCTCACGCCCGACGGTCCACTCGACACGGTGACCTTGATCGTCCCACCACTGGCCAAGTCCGATCCCGCAACGGGTGACTGGCTCACAATGTCACCGGCAGGGACCGATGACGACGGAACACGACTGGTGACGGCAATGGTGAAATTGTCGCCGCTGACGAGCGACAACGCCGTCTGGTCCGTCACGCCGATGAGCGATGGCACGGTGTGCTTGGGCGTAAAGAGGCCCAATTTCCACGCCACCGCTCCCCCGATCGCCGCCACCACGACCACGATCGCGGTCACCAGGACACCGAGTCGCCCGCGCTTTTTCGCGCGGGTCGCACTCGCGGCGCTGGTCGCAGCTGCTTCGTAGTTCTCGCGGTACCCGGGAAGGTCAAAGGGGCGGACCACCGGTTCCCCCGTGTGTTCGTCGCCGACGGGTCGGGCACTGGCGACAGCGGGTGACAACAGCACCTCGTTCGCACTCGGCACCCGAAAGGAACCCGAGTTTTCCGACGACAGGGTCACCGGGCGGGGTACGGGCAAGGTCATCGCCACCGACTCGAGGCGACTCGCAAAAAGTGTGGCGTCGGGTCGCGCGGTGAGATCCGGGGCCGCGCCCAGGGCCAAGATGAGGTCTAGCGGACCGAGTTCGCTGCGTTGTGGCAACGGCGTCCCGAGTCGATTCGATCGCACGGCCTGCGAGGTGGGACCGTCGTGAGGCACTTCGCCGGTCAAACACTCAAAGAGAATGAGCGAGAGGGCGTAGACATCGGTGCGACCGTCGAGGGGTGCTCCGATCACTTGCTCGGGGCTCAAGTAGCGCGCCTCTTCTAACGGATGAGCGACCTCGCTGCCCGCCAGCGTGGACGCGATACCCAGGTCGCCGACTCGCACGCGGCCGTCGACGTCAAAGAGCAACTTGCTCGGTCGCAGTGCGCCGTGCACGAAGCCACGCGCGTGCGCGTAGGCCAGAGCCGTCGCCGCTTCCAGACCAATCATCGCCGTTTGTTCGAGGCTGAGACGTCCGCGAGTCGCCAGAATGTCGCGCAGCGAACCGCCGCTCAATAACTCGGTCACGACGTAGGTCGCACCCTCTTCCTCACCCCAGTCGTAAATGCTGGTGAGGTTGGGGTGATGCAACGCGGAGACCGCCGCGGTTTCGATACGAAAGCGGTCGTGAAGTTGAGGATCCGCCAAGAGTTCCGGCACCAGAACTCGAACGGCCACCGCACGATGCAAGGAGCGGTCCTCCGCCTCGTACGTCGAGACCGATCCTCCCGAAGAGATGGGTCGACGAACCACGTAACGATCGCCAAAGACGTGGCCGGGAAAGATTGATTGACTGCTCATCCTGAGCAACCACCCTAGATCCCTCTAGGGCGACGACGGTGCCCAGGTGCCGGTCGCGAGTAATTCTTCAAATTGCGACGCGGTCAATTGAGGAATCCCGAGGTCGGTCGCCTTGGTGATCTTGCTGGCGCCGGGATTGTCACCTACCACGACGCAGTAGGTCTTCTTCGAGACCGAACCCGGGGACGTGCCCCCGCGCGCCACGATCGCCTCTTCGGCGCCGTCGCGTGAATAGCCGGGCAGCGTGCCGGTCACCACAACGGCTCGACCCGCGAGGGTGGGTGCGAGTTGATTTTCCTCGCGCGGTTCGCGCAACGTCATGCCCGACTCGAGCAGACGACGAATGCGCTGCCGATGTGCGGGGTCCTCGAAATACGCTGCGACAGAGGCGGCGATGACGGGACCCACACCGTCGAGTGCCGCCAGCTGGTCCTCGCTGGCGGACATAAGGGATTCAATGTCGTCAAATCGCCGGGCGAGTTCGCGAGCGGCGACGGGACCGACGTGACGAATGCCGAGCCCCACCAGGACGCGGCTCAGCGGCTGCGTCCTGGAGGCGTCAATCGCCGCGCGCAGCGCATTGGCTGATAATTCACCCAGCCCGTCGAGGGCTGCGACCGCGCCGGGGTCGAGCTCGTAGAGGTCAGCGACGTCCTCGATCAGTCCGGCGTCCATGAGTTGCACGACGCGCTGTTCACCGAGTCCTTCAATGTCCAGTGCTCCGCGGGAGGCGAAATGGGTGATCTGTTGCACTCGCTGCGCCGGACACTCGGGGTTCACGCAGTACGTGTCGCTTTCGTCCCCCACTCGCTCGAGCGGTCCACCGCACCGCGGACACGTACTCGGAAAAACCCAGGCCTTCGGTCGACGGCGGCCGGCTTCGCGCACGGGTCCCACGATTTCGGGAATCACGTCACCGGCCTTGCGCACAATTACGAGGTCACCGGGGCGGACATCTTTGAGGGCGACCTGATCTTGATTATGCAAAGTGGCCAAAGAAACGGTCGAGCCCGCGACCACCACGGGTTCGAGGACCGCGAACGGTGTGGCTCGTCCGGTACGCCCAATGGACACTTCAATGGCCATAAGACGCGTCGTGCGTTCTTCGGGAGGCAACTTGCGCGCGATCGCCCAGCGAGGTGCGCGTGACGTCGAGCCCAGAGCCGCACGCTGCTCGAGGTCATCGAGTTTGATCACCACGCCATCAATCTCGTACATCAAATCGTGACGGTGTTCCTCAAACCACGTGGAGCGTCGCACCATCGCGTCGACGCCGAGCTGGCTCGTGGTTTCGGGGGCGACCAAGAAACCCTCATCGGCCAACGTGGCGAGCAAATCGGCGTGGCGAGAGATGCGGGACACCGCATCATTGCCGTCCACGACTTCCAACTGGTACGCGAGGAATGACAAGGGGCGTTGGGCCGTTAGTTGGGGATCCTTCTGCCGCAAGCTGCCGGCCGCCGCGTTGCGAGGATTGGCAAATTCTTTGCCCCCCTCGGCGCGCTGGCGCGCGTTCAGAGCGGCGAAGTCGGCCTTGGCGAGAAACACTTCGCCCCGGACCTCAATTCGCCCGCGCGCGGCTCGTCCGGTCAGCCGGTGGGGCACGTTGGCAATTGTTCGTACATTGTCGGTGACGTCCTCACCCACCCGCCCGTCCCCACGGGTCGCGGCCACGCTCAAGACACCGTCGACGTACAGAATCGACATCGCGAGTCCGTCGATCTTGGGCTCCACGGAAAAAACCAACTCCGCGTCCGTCTCCCCGAGGCCTCGCCGGAGTCGTTCCGACCACGCCAGGAGTTCTTCTTCGTCAAAGACATTGTCGAGACTCAACATGGGAGTGGCGTGGGTGACTGGTGAAAAGGCGGCGCTCGTGGCACCACTCACCGTTTGCGTGGGTGAATCCTCGAGCGCGATTTCTGGGTGCAATTCTTCGAGTGACCGCAACTCTCGAACGAGTACGTCGTAATCGGCATCGGGAATGAGCGGATCATCGTGCAGGTAATACGCCTCGTTGTGACGCGCGATGGCCTCACGAAGCTCGGCGGCGCGAGCAGCGACGTCGCTCACGCCGCAGCCGCCACACACGCCGCGACGACTACTGACGGGTCGTCGTGGTCGTACAGAACGACACTCTGCCCCGGAGCAACCGGACGCGCACGCTCGTCAAGTTCAATCCACCGAGGTCCGGTTCCACGCAAGACACCGAGCACGGGCCGACCGTGAGCACCCCACTGCACCCACAGGCGCGTCCCGTCCGCAATCTCTTCACGGGCGAAGGTCATTGAATCGTCCTCTAACTCCACCCGGTCAACGAGCACCTCGTCGAGTCGACCGACGATCACGCGTCGCGCGCGTAGATCGACGCGCTGGACGTATCGTCGCTCGCCGTCACGACCCGGGACGACACCGCGACGCTGTCCCACCGTCATCAGTTCGGCGGCGTCCGTGTGGCCCACCTCTTCCCCGGTGGTCGCGTCGATGAGGACCGCGTCCGTCATGGTCATGCGTTCACCCAGGAACGCCGCCCGCCCCCGACTTGATTCAATGAAGCACACGTCCTGGCTGTCGGGTTTGTCCCATGTCCGCAGACCTAAGCGCTCGGCCTCGGCGCGCACGGCCGCCTTGTTCAAATGTCCAATAGGGAGGACCAAAGTGGCCAACTGCCGTTCGGTCAGATAACCGAGTACGTAACTTTGATCTTTCTGATCATCGGCGCCACGCGCGAGGTAGTACCGGCCGTCCTTCGTCACCACCCGCGCGTGGTGCCCGGTCGCCACAGCGTCAAACCCGAGCCGCGCCGCCCGCTCGAAGAGCAAGTCGAACTTGATGTGTCGATTGCACTCAATGCACGGATTCGGGGTGCGTCCCGCCACGTGATCGGCGACGAAGGGTTCAACGACGTGGCGATTGAATTCCTCGGTGTAGTTAAAGACGTGGTGATCTACTCCGAGTACTTGCGCCACCCGCCGCGCGTCGTCGACGTCAGCGACCGAGCAACACCCCGTGTCACTCTCGCCGCCCCAGAGCTTCAATGTGGCGCCAACTACTTCGTGGCCCTGCTCCACCAAGAGGGCGGCCGCGACCGACGAATCAACGCCGCCACTCATCGCCACCAGAATTCGCACGGGAGCAGTCTGCCAGAGCGATCTACAAACGTGTCCTGAGCTGGGAGATCGCACGCTCGACGGCGGTCACGAGAAAGTCCACTTCCTCGGCGGTGTTCTCGGCACCCATCGTGAACCTGAGCGCACCCCGGGCGCGGTCAGCGGAGACGCCCATGGCGGCCAGCACGTGAGACGCCACGGCGGCCCCACTCGAACACGATGACGCGGCGGACGCGCAGACGCCTTCTTGATCCAGCAAGAACAAGAGCTCGTCGCTCGCCACCGCGCCGACCGTGACGTGGACGTGGCCCGGCAATTTTCGGGCTCCGGGCGCCGTGATGTCGACGTCGGGCAGAGCACTCAAGCCGGCGGACAGCCGCGACTGCAACGACGTGACGTAGCGGACGTTGGCATCACGCTCCTCGCGAGCAAGTCGCACCGCTGCAGCCAAACCCACCGCGGCCGCCACGTCCACGGTGCCGCCTCGAAGACCTTGTTCCTGTCCCCCGCCAGGCACCATCGCATCGAGAGAAATGCGACCTCGCTGCACGAGGGCACCCGCGTTGACCGGACCACCGATCTTGTGGGCGCACAGCGAGAGAAGATCCACCCCACTCGCCACCTCGGTCAAGTCGAGCCACGGCGCTGCGGCGACCGCGTCGGTGTGAATAATCGCGTGCGGCGCAACTCGACGCACGGCGTCGCACACGGCGTGCAGGGGTTGGATCACACCCGTCTCATTATTTGCCGTCATGACGGAGACAAGGGCGGTCGCCGGTGACAGGGCACTGTTGAGGGCGTCCATGTCCAGCACGCCGTCCGCATCAACACCGACGACGCGCACGGCAACATTGTCGTAGTCCTCGGCGAGTCGCTCGGCGTTTTCGAGAATGGCGTGGTGCTCAACGGCGGAGACCACAATCTCCACCGGTTCACCCGACATTCGTCGACGATGGATCACGCCACCAAGTGCAAGTGCGCAGGACTCCGTGCCACCCGCCGTGAAGATGACGCCGCGAGCGGGAACGCCCACGAAGGCGGCGACTTCTTCGCGCGCCTCTTCAATCGCCCGACGGGCGAGGCGAGCAGCGCGGTGTGTCCCCGACGGATTACCAATGACGCCTCGTTGATACGGCGCCATCGCAGCGGCGACTTCCTCGCGTCGCGGTGCCGACGCCGCGTGGTCGAAGTAGTAGAGGCTCACGCGACGAAGAATGTCTTCACATTGGTGAATTCACGAATACCCACCGCGGAGAGTTCTCGGCCGTATCCGGAGTTCTTGATACCGCCGAAAGGAAGTTCCGGCGTGGAGGCCACGACCGCATTCGCGAACACCATTCCCGCTTCTATGCCCGTAAGAGCCCGTTCGATTTCCGCGGGTTCGGTGGCCCAAATCGAACCGCCGAGTCCCCACGGCGTGCTGTTGGCCACCGCGATGGCCTCGTCGAGGTCATCAACGACCTGCACCACCGCCACGGGACCAAAGAGTTCCTCACAGCCCGCGCGCGACGCGGGTGGGACGTTGGAGAGAACCGTCGGGGGATAAAAGAAACCCGGACCGTCGAGGGGCGCGCCACCGGTGTGGACGACGGCGCCCTTCGCGACGGCGTCACGAACTTGGGCGTCTAAGAGATCGCGCTGGGCGGATGACACGAGAGGGCCGACGACCGTGGCCGGCTCCATGGGATCGCCCACGGCGACATTGGCCATGGCGTCAGTGAAACGCGTAAGAAATTCGTCCGCGCGGTCACGCACGACGAGAAAACGCTTGGACGCAATGCAACTTTGACCATTGTTCTGCACCCGCGCGGTCACTGCGAGAGGGATCGTGTGGTCGAGGTCCGCCGAGGACGCGACGATAAAAGCATCCGATCCTCCGAGTTCCATCACGCTCTTCTTGAGGTGACGGCCCGCGAGCTCGGCGACCGATCGACCGGCGCGCTCAGAACCCGTGAGCGTCACGGCCGCCACGCGCTCGTCGGCAATGATGTCGGCGACGACGTCGAGTTCGGCGTAGAGGTTGGTGAATACCCCCGCCGGAAAGCCGGCCCGACGGAAGACGTCCTCCAGAAATGCCGCAGTTCCGGGCACGTTCGGCGCGTGCTTCAAAATACCGACGTTGCCCGCCATGAGCGACGGCGCAGCGAAGCGCACGGCCTGCCACAACGGGAAGTTCCACGGCATGATGGCGAGGACGGCGCCAATGGGTTCGTAACGAATACCACTACGCGACGCCGAGGTCGCGATGAGCTCGTCCGCGAGAAGAGTTTCGGCGTGTTCGGCGTAGTAGCGCATGGTCATCGCACATTTCGCCACTTCTCCCTTCGCGGCCGCGAAGGTCTTGCCCATCTCGCTCGTGAGCAGCTGGGCGACGACCGGCAACTCACCTTCCAGTAGTTCCGCGGCTCGAACCATGAGGACCGCCCGCTCCTGAAAACTCGTGGTGCGCCATTCAAGAAAGGCCGCGTGAGCGGCCGCGAGGGCGAGATTGACCTGCTCGCGCGTGTGCGACGGGTACGTGGCGATGGTCTCGCCGGTGGTCGGATTGACGGCAACGAAGGGCATGGGCCCATTCTGACAGAGCGCTCACGTCGTCGCGGGGGGTCCTCCCATGACGTCGAGCGTGCGCGGTCGAAAGTAGAGATAGACCATGGCGAGCACGCCGAGTACGCCACTGGTCGTCGTGACCGTGGGAAGCGACGCCACCCGATGCGCCAACACGCCTTGTACCGCGCCCCCGAGCGGGTAGCCAATCGACAACGCCAGCGTGTACAGCGACAACACCCGCGAACGCTCCAGTTGAGGGGCGTGCAATTGCACGGTCGCGTTCAAGCCATTCAGTGTGCCGACATACGCCAGACCCGACAGAATCATCATGGGGACCGCCCAGGACATCGACGGCGACACGCCGTAGCCGACGATGCTGAGGACCAGGAGGGTCAACGTCAGGCGCAAGGTGAATGTCCGCGACGTGCGGCGAGCGAGCGTGGGTACGAGGAACGCGCCGCACAGCGCTCCGGCGCCCTGGGCGGTCACCAGAAGTGACGTGCCGGTCTTACCCGCGTGAAACACACCAATGGCCATGGCGGGAATGAACTGAATAAACGGTGCGATGAAAAAGGCAATCACCGCCACACTCACAATGGCGGCGCGGCAGGCGGGATTCGCGAACGCCACGCGAACGCCGTGCGTGATGTCACTGACGAGATGGAAGGGCGTCACGACAGCGGGTCGGGGGGCCGTACGAACAAAGGCGAAAGCGACGATCACCACGACGAAACTGATGGCGTTACATAGGAAACACAACGACACGGGGCCGAAGGCGAGAATGAGAGTGGCGCACGCGGGTCCGATGATGCGACCCAAGTTGAATTGCGCGGACGACAAGGACACCGCGGCGAGCACCTCGTCACGGTCAACCAAATCCGGCATGAGGCTTTGCCACGCCGCCCACGACGACGATGAGCTGAGTCCCTCGACCAGAGCGAGCACCAGCACGAGGTGCGGGGATAGGTGGTGCGTGTAATACAACGTGGCCAATGTGGTCGCACACAGCGCCATGATCAGGTTGTTGAACTGAATCCAGCGTTGTCGGCTCCAGCGATCGGCCACCGCACCACCCACCGGAGAACCGATCACGGCGGGCAACCACGCGGCCAAGGTCACCCAGCCCAACCACTCGGGGTTCCGTGTCGTCGTATACAGGTAGATACCGAGCGCCACCGCCTGCATCCACGTGCCGATGGAGGAAATGAACGACGAACTGACAGCCAATACGAAATTGCGATGGCGCAGCGGAGCAAGCGACGCGAGAGCCATCGCTCACAGTGTAGGAGTGGCCACTATCGTCACATCGTGTCCGACGTCGCACTCGATCGCGCTCGCGCACTGATCAGTGACGCACGTCACGTTGTCGCCCTCACCGGAGCCGGCATTTCGACGGCGTCCGGCATCCCCGATTTTCGCGGACCACAAGGTGTGTGGACGAAGGACCCACACGCCGAGATGCTCTCGACGTTTACGACGTGGGTCACTGACGAATCGGTGCGGCGCGCCGCGTGGCGCTCACGGGTGGAACGAAAGATCTTCGATGTGGAACCCAACGAGGGGCATCGTGCGCTCGTGCGGCTGGAACAACGAGGACATCTCGATCTATTGGTGACCCAGAACATTGACGGGTTGCACCAAAAGGCCGGCACCGCAAATGATCACATCGTCGAAATTCACGGCTCGGCGCTTGACGTCGTGTGCCTGACGTGCCACGCGCGTGATCCCATCGACGTCGCGCTCGAGAGAGTGCGCATGGGCGACGACGACCCCCACTGTCGGCGGTTGGTCAACGGTGTTCTTTGTGGCGGACTTCTGAAGTCCGGCACGATCTCCTTCGGCCAGTCCCTCGTCGCCGAGGATCTCGCTCGCTGTGATGCCGCCGCACGGCTCTGTGACGTATTCCTCGCGATCGGTACCACGCTCGCGGTCTATCCCGTCGCGGGTCTCGTGCCCACCGCGAGATCCCACGGCGCCACCATCATCATCGTCAACGGCGAACCAACGGCGATGGACGACATGGCCCACGTTCTGGTCCGCGGAGATATTCCGACGGTGTTACCCGAACTCGTGGGTTAGTTCTCGTCCTTCTTGTGGAATCGCGGACGCAGAGCGAACCACCACACCGACACGATGGCCACCGCCGCTCCCGCGATACCGAGACCGGACTTCAGTACTTTGCCCTTACCGTCTTCACTCATGTTCTCATCGTAACGACGAAACGCCGGGGGCGTCGAGCCCCCGGCGTTTCGTCGTGACGCTGTGTCTTACGCGGCGAGGTGCGACTCGATGTTGAGTTCGATCACGACCTTGTTACCCACGACGAGGCTGCCGTTTTCAAGGGAGCCTTCGAAGCTCACGCCGAAGTCGCGACGGTCGATCTCCGCACGCGCTTCGAAACCGGCGACCGTGCCGCCCGGCTGCATGCTCGGGCCGGAACCCAGGTACTCGAGCTCGAAGGTCACCGACTTGGTGACACCACGCAAGGTGACGTCCGCGACGAGGTCGTAGAGGTCCCCGCCCTTGGAGGTGACCGACGTCGACTTGAACTCAATGGTCGGGTGGTTCTCGTAGTCGAGGAAGTCGGGGCTCTTCAGGTGGCCGTCACGCATTTCGTTATTTGTGGTGATGCTGTCGGCCTTCGCGGTCGCGACGACGCTGGACGTCTCGGCGCTGTCACCAATGGTGATGGTGCCTTCGAAATCGGTGAAGTTGCCACGCACCTTGGCGGCGACGAGGTGACGGGCGATGAAGCCGACCGACGAGTGAACGGCATCAATGGTGTAAACACCGGGAGCGGGAAGGTTGCTCATGGTTTCTCCTTAGTTGGGGGGCGTACTCCTTGTACGAGGACATATTAGTTGCGTATGCAATAACTTGTCAAGCAGAAAATGACTTTGCAACAAAAGTGGTACACTGGAGCCCATGACGACGACCGCCCACACCGGTGCCTGCCCGTCGGGTGACGAGCGCGTCATGCTCGTGGGACTCTTGTTTGAGACCAATGCTCGACTCAGCCGAGCCCTCGGGGCCGAACTCGAAGAATCGTGTGATCTCCCTCTCCCCTGGTTCGACGTCCTCTTGCAACTACGGCGCTCCGACGAAGGGCACCTCACGATGAGCCAGCTGGCGGACGCCACGGTGCATTCCACCGGGGGAACGACCAGGTTGATCGATCGCATCGAAGCCGCGGGTCTCGTGGCTCGTCAGAGTTGTCCGACCGACCGTCGTGCGGTGCACGTGGCGATTACGGCGCAAGGAAACGAGAAACTGAACGAGGCTCTCGAGGCCCACCTCGTCCACCTCCAGTGTCGCGTCGCCGACCGACTCACCAAGTCCGAGCGCGCCACATTGACCGAGCTTCTCACGAAGCTCAAAGGTGACGACTAGGCCTTCGCCACCCAGGCGGTCGCTCGGCGCTCGTCATCGAACGTCAACGGAGTGCCGTCGCCGTCGCCCTCGCCTCGCGTGACCGAATCGGCTAATACTTCCGCCGCGAGATCATCAAACCATTCGGCGAGATCGTCCACTCCGTTCACCCACAGGTGCACATGATCGGCGACGTCGAAGCCGGCGTTCTTGCGCATCTCTTGAACCTGACGGACCAAGTCGCGCAAGTAGCCACGACGCAGGAGGTCATCATCGAGCGCGAGGTCGAGTGCCACCACTTCGCTCGCTTCACGCGAGACGGCGTAACCGCTCTGGCTCTTCACGCGCAGTTCCAAATCCTCAGGCCCGAGGGCAAAGTCACCGGTCGACAGCGTCACGACTACCGAGTCACCGCGTTCCAACGTGGCGGCCGCGGCGACACCGTCGAGGGCGGCAAGGGCTGGCTTCAATTCCTTGACCGCTTCGCCGAGGCGTGGACCGACCGTGCGGAAATTGGGCACGAGTTCGAACGTTAGGACGTCGGCGAGTTCCGATCCGAATTCAATGACGTCCACGTTGAGTTCGTCTTCCACTATCCCCGCCGGCGGATGCGTGGTGCCGGGGGCGAGAAACACCAGAGCTCGACGAAGTGGTTGGCGAACCTTAACGCCGGCATCCGCACGCGCGGCCCGACCCAGCGAGGTCAGGCGTCGCGCGACATCCATCGCGTCCTCGAGCGCGGTGTCGCGGTCGTGATCCCGTGCCTCCGGCCAGTCGGCCAGGTGGACCGAGTCGCTCTCATCGACGTCAAAGAGTTCGTGATACAGCCGGTCGGCGACGAACGGACAGAACGGCGCCAACAGCAACGTCAAGCGCTGCAGCACTTCGAGCAGCGTCATCTGTGCGGCCAGAGAGTCCGAACGCGGCGCATTCGGGTCGGTGCGCCAGAAACGGCGTCGGCTCCGACGGACGTACCAGTTCGACACGTCATCAATCAGTTCGGCTAGGGCTCCCGCCGCCTCGAGCGCGTCGTAGGTCTCCAGTGACGACGTCACCTGCGCGGTGACGCCCTCGAGGCGAGAAATGATCCAGCGGTCGAGATCGCTGCGCTGATCGCGTGACGGGATCTCGGGATCGCTGGGATCAAAACCATTCAACGACGCGTAGGTCGTAAAGAAACTGAACGTGTTCCACAGCGTCCCCAAGGTCTCCCGCAGCGACGCGTCGATTGCTCCGAGACTGGCGCGCGTGGACGTCCAGGGGGATCCTTGCGAGAACATCCACCACCGCAGCGGATCGGCTCCGCGCGTGTTCAATACTTCCCACGGGTCAATGACATTGCCCTGAGACTTGGACATCTTCTTGCCGTCGACGTCGACGATGTGACCGAGACACAACACGTGTTCGTACGGCTTCTTGCCGAAGACCAGCGTGTTCACCGCGAGGAGCGAATAGAACCACCCGCGCGTTTGGTCGATTGCTTCGGCGATGAACTGGGCCGGGAACGCGAAGTTGAGATCGGAGCCTGGGACGTGGGGGTACCCGACCTGGGCGGCCGGCATGGCCCCCGAGTCGAACCACGCGTCAATGACGGGTGCCACGCGGCGCATCTCGCCGCCACACGTCGCGCAATCAAAAATGATCTCATCCACATTCGGTCGGTGGGGATCGAGCTCGGAGAGATCGTGCCCCGTGAGT
>Ga0208872_1001807_pt1 | contig 12818 bp, 16 predicted proteins | sample CryBogCBH12Aug08_FD_185508 | JGI IMG/M metagenome (GOLD analysis project Ga0208872, IMG submission 185508) | Freshwater microbial communities from Crystal Bog, Wisconsin, USA - CBH12Aug08 (SPAdes) | ecosystem: Environmental > Aquatic > Freshwater > Lake | place: Crystal Bog, Wisconsin, USA...
GCCCCGGCCGCCGTTCCGGCAGCGGCGGCTATTGTGCAGAGCGACGGTGAGGGTCACACATACACACACGGGGGGAGGGAAGGTGGGCAGGGTGAGCAGGTGTGGGGGGGAGGCCACACGTGTGGGTGATGTAAATCCGAATCACCCACACGCACTCACACGCACTCACACGCGCGGATTCAGGGCATAGGGTTTACGCCCTCTCATGCGCTTGCATACGCTTGCGCACACACCCTAAGCCCTAAATCCTATGTCCTCAATCCTAAACCTGCAACAACACGCAGTCACGCACTCCCACGCGCCGCGCGGCGCGCGGCACACATGCACGCACACACGTACACACACGCACGCATACCGACAAATTGCACGCTGAGGTGTCATGCGGCTTTGCCGCCGGCAGGAAGTCAAAACGAAATGGCTGCCGCCAGCGGTCCTTTCAACCAGGTCCTCAACGCGAGCGCTGTGGAAACTGTACTGTCCCTGCCGATTCGCGCCTTGGCTTTGATGCAAACCGGCTTCGCTTCCTGTGGCCCTTGGGGGCTGTTAGGGGCGGACATGTCTGTGCTGAGTATGTGTGGTGTATGTTGTACAGGAGGACGAAGTGTCTAAGGCCTTGGGGGGGGACGGAATGACTGGGGTGTTGTCAACTCGCAAGGAAACGGGCAAATCAAAAGATCTGTTGACACATGATCTGTTCATAGTGGATATTCTCCGCTGTATGATGAGCTTACCACGCAAATGGTCAGTTGAAACCGTACTGAAGCTGGTATGCTGCAGTTTAGACCATAACCAAGCGGATAATATATTGGGTATCACGTTGAACTCCAGATTACAAGCGACGAGTTGTGAGGCGTTACGTGACGGCGCTGTGGACGCACTTCAACTTGTAGTCACCGTCATCCTCTTGCTTGCTTTCGAGAGGACTCGAGCCGGGACAATTCTGGCTGCGTTCTCATCTGAATTGACAGGTGCCTTGAAAAGAAACTCACATGATCCAGATGTCATCGATGAGAAAGTAATGCCTGTTGAAGTTGTCCTCTTCGCTGCCGAGTTCCTTGTGTCATTTCGGCAGTCTGAACTCGAATATCCACTTGACAAGGCGGTGGCTGCACTTCAACCGTTTCTTACTGTTGCTTCCAGTGGGTCAAGCGGCGCAGGGACGGCGCTGGTTGATAAAGCTATTGTGCCTGCGTTGCAGTTCATGCTGAACTATGACGGTGGTCCACGTGAAAGATTACGCGAAACTGCTAAAGTGTATAATCGAAGTGACTGTGTTGACACAAATAGATGCGGAGCTCACGTGCTTCGGTTCTTGAATACCCTATCGGCGTGTCTATTTGGATTTACAGCGGCTCCAGTTGTAATTCCCGATTTCTGCCTTCTTGTTGGCAACTTGTTGAAATCACCCCAAGGCCAACTCGAGACAACCAGCGAAAATCTATGCCAAGATCAGGCACGCATCCTCAGGTCATTCAGGAGCTTTCCTGGTCTGCAGGTTAGTGGCGGGATAATGTGAAGTGTTTACTGTTGCAACTCACTTGCAAGAAGTATCAACAGAATGCCCTCACACGCTCCACCTTCGTGCGTGTATCTGATGCCATGTCATGCCCGCACGTTTCTGATTACCATCTTGATCAGTTTCCAGTGTATACTCTGCTATTTGTGCGAATCGTCCCACACTCATGCGTGCATCTAACGGGTCATACCCCAGGCCACCAAGCAGTCTCCAACGTCGACCAACCAGCCTGGTGAGTACAAGGACGGCGTCGTATTCACTTATGCGTTCCTTGTTACTAGTTACATGCGAGGCTGAGTAGTCGCTGTGAGGTTCCCGAGCAAAAGTTTTGGGCAAGAGTTTTGGACAAGCTCGCATCCAAACGTTGAACTACATTCGTTTGCTGTTTACTTGATGCTTTCCTTGATGTGCGTGTGTATTATGTGTGTAGCAGGTGGTTCCCTAGAACCGCCTAGAAGCTGTTCGCTGTTGCGTTCTAGGTACTAGTTACATGCGAGGCTGAGCACCCCATCACTGCTGGGTTCTCGAGAGAACAAGTTTCGGACGAGCACTTGCATCCAAACGTTGCTTGATATTATTTGTTTGCTGTTTCCTTCATCTCTGTCTTCTTGCTTTCATGGGTGTGCGTGTGTATTATGCGTGAGTATTATTGTGTGTAGCAGGCGAGAATCCCGGACAAGCACGTCTTGACCCTGATGGACCCTCGTGCGATCAGGTCGAATGTTGTTGCCCTGGGTCCGCTGATTGATTCCTTAGGCGACGGCGATCACATATGTTCCTACTGTTCTGCATCTTACGCTGGAGTCTTACCCCAGAACCCCAATGCAAGGAGAGCGGGAAGCAGGGTCAAGGCCAAGGCGACAATACTTGGTGAGTACAAGGACTGTGTCTCGATCACCGTTGCGTCTAGTCTGTGAGGTTTTCGAAGGAAGTTTCTGACTAGTACTTGCGTCCAGACGTTGTATAATATTTGCTTGTTGTTTTCTTGAGCTCTATTTCTTGCTCTCATGGGTGTGCATGTGTTGCAGACGAATCCGGCGAATGTTCGACATCGACAAAAAAGTCAGCATCTGGACTGAAGGTTGGTGGCGAGACTCCTGTGAGATTCGCTCCAGCAAGTGGGGTTGATGATTTGCCCATCTTACGCCTAAGTCTTGCCCCTGGCCGGCGCTGCGCAGGGTGCGGCGGACAGCGCGGCTGGAAAGAGGCGGGGCGTCGTATTGGATCTTTCCTGTAACACACCACCACCTGCAGGACAACATACAAGAAGGTCATCACGTCTGCAGGTTGGTGGCGAGATTCCTGTGAGATTCGCTCCAGCAAGTAGTAGGGTTGGTAATCTGCCCCAGTGAACGCGTTCACTGACAAATTGACACTGAACATTCCTGGATTAATGCGTGCATCTTACGCCATAGTCTGGCCGGCGCTGCGCAGGGGGCGGCAGACAGCAGCGCGGACGCCGTAGTGGATCTTTCCAGGGGCACATCACCACCACCTGCAGAACAACGTGAGTACAAGGACAGTGCCTCGTTGGTCATGTTTGGATGGGCACACTGTTGCGTTAGTCACATGCAAGGCTGGTCTGTCTTGTCTTGTTTGTTTTGGCGTGCATTCGTGCGTGCACACTGTTTCATTGTTTGCAACATACTAGGCTGACTGTTCACTGTGACTGTGAGAAATTGAACCAGTGCGCTTGAATATCGAGATTTTCTTTTTGACGCTATTTTACAAAGGTCTTCATTTTATGTTTCGATGTCGCGCCCGCGTGTGCGTGGTGTGCGTCGGCTGGCAGGGAACACATTGCATCTTGGCGCCGCTGGTAGCCACGAGGTACTGAGATACATGACACGTTCTCACTCTGTCAGACACTTGCAACGGAGCACGAAGGTCGAACTTGGTCGTCCCCTGCCCGCTCAGAGATCCATTCGGCGCAAACGGGCGTGCGTTCAGCACATGCCCCTGGAGCTGATGGACGCCTTCACTGTGCATGTTGATGTGCTTGGGTCAGATAATGGCCTGCGCGAAGAACTGATGTCACTCCTGATCCGACAATCCGTTGTGCTCTTGAAACATTTGAAAACAAGCAGCCCACAAGTAGAAAGAGATTGGAATAGTAGCCTTGAATTGCTAGCTTCACGGAAGTACGATATCAACATCTTCAAGGGCGAGCCGAAGAAGGATGGCGCTGCAGATATCGGTGACGGGAGCAAGGCAGCATGTCAGCTCTCGTGCAAAGAGGATCCAGCACTCCGCCTCTTGCAGGGCTTGGTGCAGCATCTTTTGCCATCTGGTTATCATATTGCAGAAGTGGAGGACGTCCTTACGGGCAGGGGCGGGGCGTTGGAAGCTTATGCATTCTTTGATCTTGGCTCCTACTTTGATCAACTTGAGCACATTGACTCCTCGTTGGAGCTGGGCATTGGACAGGAAGAAGGTTATGAATGTGGTGTACATGCTGGAAACCTGGAGCTGATCCGCAAGGGCATGCCGCCTGTCACGCTGTGGATACCTCAGTCAAGTCCCAGCTACCGGCCGGTCTCGGTCGCAGTCTTTGCCCAATCTTCAGATGTCGTGCTGGCCTGCTTCACCTTCCGACAGGAGGAGTACGAGGCGCTTCTGGGTTCCTTTGAGGGCAGAGATGACGAATTTTCTGCTCTCTACATGAGCAAGCTGTCACAGCATCTCAAGGAAACATTTCCGCACCTGGCAGCGTATCCCCTCAAGGGCCGCCTTGTCACACCGGGCCCGGAGGATGCCTTGCTCATCCACGGGTTCTGCGTTCACTGCGGGACCGGTGATGCTGGGTATCGACTGGTTGCTACTGCAGACCCACCGGTAGCCTCATTATTCGTGGTTGGCATTGTATACTATTGTCCTCACTGTCGGTGTTCGTAGGGCTGGGTTCGCTTCCCTCAAACTACGACATCTGTTTTGCAAAATTCAGAATTTCTGGAGCCCTTAATTGGGAGCGTACTGGAGCAAAACCCTGTTGCTCAGAAACCCCGGGGCACTTGAGGCCCTGAGTCCTCAGTGGCCTGACGAGCTGGTTGAACTGACGAGCCCTGCAGTGGTGAACTGCAGGGCCCTAATGAAAAAAAATTCGCGCAAACTAAACTGCTTCGTGCCGCCCTATGGGGCTTGCATGTTATTTGCTCGAATCGAATGAAGATTCGAGCCTGTTTGCGGGGTTTCATGTTGCGCGCTCTAAATCGAAGTCCAATGTGTTTTTTTTGTTTAGAGTTCAAGCCCTTCATCTGAATGACTTCTAGACCAGAGATTGAAAGCTGATACCTCTGCACAAAGAGTCGCCGCGGCTCAGACGCGTGGTGCCGCGCGCGCGGTGCGCGTAAAATCCATAGTCCCAGAACAGACCCTTGTTTGGTTGTTGTGGCCTCGTTGGCAACAGCATACCCTATGTAGGCCTGGTTTGGTAATATCTTGCTATCCATTTGCCTTTCTAATGTGTGCCAGCTCGCCTTTCTAATCTATTTGCCTTTCTAATGTATACCAGATCGCTGGAGCTTCAGAAACGGGTCCGGCTGATCCTGAGAATGCCATCTTGTCCTTACCTTATGATGGCGGAGATTTGGATGTGTTGACGTATGCCACTTTGAGACCAACCTCTGCCGATACGCGGACCTGGCAGCAAAGATCAACTGTTCCTCCGGACAGATGTTTCGCATGCGACCCGTATGCAGTCGTTGCAGGCTGCATACGAATGCAGCGGGGGTCTGCTGTATGCACACTTGATCTGAATCACCACGTCCTTGCAGTAATTGGAAACTTTTCCTGCGGCATGCATGCCTTCCATGCTGCTGTGAGGCGGGGTGTTAAAAGTGAGGAATTCGAGTACTATTCCAAAATGTTTCGCCTGCAATCCGACAACGCATTTCAACGACAATTGAATGATTTTATCAGCTGCGTGGATTCTGCCAATGAGGACCTGCACGCGGGTGCTGTGAGGATGCTTTTTTGCGAATATGGTCTCAGAGTTGTGCAAAGCAATCCCGAAAGTGATCCGTTCCGGGAGTTGTTGCTAAGATATTGGGATAGCCCTCCTGATGACGAGCTTTATAATGGTGGAGAAGAGATAGCAAGGCGAGCAGGGATAGATACGGATTTTCAACGTTTGGATTCCCGGATACAAGTGGCATGCAAGCATGCTGTCTGCATTTTGAGCCCTGAGTTTTACTTTGATTGTTCTACTGCGCTCCTGCTCCAACAATATCTGCTGAACAAAATTGCGATTGTGGTGATCATCGATAATGGCAAACGCAAAAGCGACGGGTTAGGGAAAGCGAAGGGGAATCCACGAGAGACGCATCATCGTTTTACTCACAGTCGTCTTTGTGATTTTGTTCACCCGTCAGAGTCTGTATTCTGGTTTCCAATGCTACAACGGGAACGACACGGGGTCCGTAACCACTATGAGCTCCTGTTGCCCCTCAATGGTTGCTGTCCCATGCAACCGATACCATCTGCTGTTGAGGACTTGAACAAATCAAAGGCACCCCTTGATGCGTGAAGTTTGATACCATTGAAAGCCAGAGCTGGGCCTTCGTCGGTCACTGTGGAATTGAAGGCAGGAGAATTTTCAACATTCAACGTCCTCTCCCTCCCCCTCAACCAACACCTTGTCCTCCACTTCCTCACGTGCTCTCGTGTTCCAAGCAGATAACAAAAAAATAAACATTTGACATTGAAAGCCAGCAGTCAGATACTTCTATACCATTGAAAGTGAAGTTCGATGCCATTGACAGCCAGGGCTGAGCCTTTCAAGGCAGGAGAATTTTCAACATTCAACGTCCTCTTCCCTCAATCAACGCCCATCCTCTTCCCTCAACCAACACCCACTCCTCCACTTCCTTACGTGCTCCCCTGTCCCAAAGCAGCTAAGCTATCTCTAGTGTGCTGGGCAGGGTTGGAGCCCTGACTTCCAAGCAGAAAAAAATAAACGTTTGATGGATGTGATCCATGTGGATGTACTCCTTGCTCTGTGCGGTATTTTAGGGGTTGAGAACTGGTGTAGTATACTGCTTGTGTACGACACTGTGGCGAGTATACTGCTTGTGTACGACACTGTGGCGTAGAGCACTGCTTTCCTCATTTTGGAACCTGTTCGCAGGGATACAGTGCAGATTTACATCCAGAGACGATTGTTGGGGTATGGGGTATTTGGAGTTGGTGTTACTGCTTTCACTCTTTAGAACCTGTGAGCAGAGACACAGTGTTATTTTACAGATACTGTATTCTTTGTGGGTCTGGTGGGGGGCACACCTGGTACAACAGGTGATTCGATCTCAACCTGTAGGACAACGCAAGGACAAGCTCAATGGTGCAGTGGCGTCCCGAGCTCTGGAAGCTTCCCTACGAACAATGCAACAACACCTACACAATTGGGGAGGAAGTAGACATAAATTAGTTCTCAGCAACGAGGATTTTCCCTGCATCCTCAACGATACATTGCAAACAATCAAGGGCATTCCATCTGCTGATGATCTTCTTTGCCTGGACGATGGCGCGTGTCTAACAGGTGAGATAATATCGTTTTATATGTCGCTGTTGAGGACCCACGCTGCCCGCAAGGGCAACTCGCGGCTTGCCATTTTGGACCCGCAAACGCTGGCACAAGTTGAACTGGCACAAGTTGAACTGTCTCTCACTGGGCGTGAAGAGTCTGTTCAACGTTCCCTAAAAGATATGGTGTTTCGATGGCTTGTTAAGCATCAACTAGTGAAGCCCGATGGAGACCGTGTGCTCATCCCCTGCAATCAAACGGAGTTTCATTGGATGATTGCTGAAGCGATTGTGCCCGTAACGAGGGTGAGGTTTTACTGCTCGAATGGCGGGAGCTCATCAGGCTTATTCCACCGGCCTATTGAAGCATTGTTCAAAACACTTTCCACCTTTCGCGGGTATGAAAGATTTGGTGGACCGTGGTCCTTCGAGAATGTGCCTGGAGTACCCCAGCAATCTGACGGCTGTTCATGCGGCCTTTATATCTGCGCCTTTGCCGATTTCCTCGTGGATGGGAAGCAGCCAACTGGCATCGGTCCTGCACGGATCCTGTCACTTCGCGCAGCGCAGCGCGACTTGGTGAGGGCCTTGCAATAAACATTTGAGGTCAGAATCTCCTGTCTTGGCAAGATTGTGTGTGGCAAATTCCCTGGGCAATTGGACGGCGATTCGTGTGAACTTTATGGATGCGTCTTTGCCAATCGTATCGCAGTTCGGCAGGAGCCCTATGGCTTTGGTCCTGCACAGATCCAGTCTCTTCCATGTTGGTTTATGCCATGCAATAAAGATTTGGGACCAGAGTCTCCTCTCTCGTGGCTTCATCTGCTGCTGCTGCTCTGCCTTGCACCCCCACCATGCACAAAACTTCACCGTGGATTTGAAGGAAGGAGAATCTGATAGGCTATCTGGTGGGTTCAGATAGCCGACATGCATCGGACCACCCGCTCGGATAGCTTTCTCAGATAGCCGACTTGAATGTCCTAGTGACGTAGCAGGCTCAGGTAGCCGAAACTCCACTGGAATAGCAGATTCAGGTTGCCTATTCGGGAAATCACTTGGATAGTCGACTCATATAGTCAACTCAGCTTTCAGACTTGGAAAATAGACATGGATAGCAGACTCCCTTGCTGTTGACTCGTGGCTTACTGCAGTGGCCCTCCAGCCATTCTCTTCCTGCTGAGACTTTTGTGAGAGACAGAGGCCTGTAATACCTTTATAGGTTATACTGACACAGGAGAGTCAACTTGCATAGTGGGCTTGGATAGATGTCTTGGAAAGCCATTTTGAATAGCGGGCTATGCTTCGGATATAGCCGACTCGGACAGCTGTCTCAGACAGTCAACTAGGGTGGCAGGCTTTGAGAGCAGACTGGGTTGGCAGATTTGGATATAGCCTTTTCGGGAAATCACTCGGCTAGTCGACTCTGATGGTCAACTCAGATTTCAGGCTTGGATGGTAGACTTGGATTGCAGGTTAATTGGGAGACGCTGCCGGCTCGCAGGAGGTCTTCCACCTGTTGTCAAATGACAAGCCGAATGGACATTTCTTTTCCTTTCAATCTGTGGTCAAACTCAGCGCCCTTCGCTAGGCCTGTTGGAAACAACCCAGGCGAAGGAGGAAGTGGAGGGGGGTAAATAGGGGCTTGAGCTCTTTTGGTGCCAAGGTGGTTCTGTCGCTGTTGATTTGGTGTGCTATCACCACAGAGATCTAAACCAAGCACCGTGCAGGCACTTCACGTCAACCGCATGGCTCAACCAAAAAGGCGATTTCTGCGCTTGGTCGGCGGTGGCTCAACAGCAGGGGGCAATTCAAGCCAAGGGGCGAGCCAAGCTCAAAGGCCCAAGCGCAAGGTGCGAGCCAAGCGCAAAGACCGCAAGACAATGGAAGACACGGACGACGATGAGCCCATTTTTAGGCTCCAATTCTGCGACAAGGGGCGAGCGGCATCTGGGCAGGCTACGCAAGCGACACCACTTGGCTCGCCAAGGGCAGGGTCAGCCCAAGGTGCAGAGGCTGACGATGACGACAATGCTCTTGTATGGCCCGAAGGATTTGCCGGTTTTGCTGTTAACAGGCAAGCAGAGGCTGCTGTGGGCTCATGTCCCGCTTCACAATCTCCTGTGCTATCGCCAAGTGTGTTGGCTATGATGGAGAGGGCGTGTGAGGCGTCTTCGCTAGACCAAGAACCTCATCAAGTGCCCTTGACACAAGTAATACCGCTGGACGCCGCCATGGCCGAACATCTGGACTCACCGTTTTCGCCTGGGATGTTGGATGCGCTGAGCAAGGTGGTTGCGGAGATGCCTCGTGCAGATTCGGCAAATATCAGGTGGCCTAAACCCTCATAATTTCCATTCGTGGATTTGGAGGCATACTTTTGCTTTCAATTTTTCTCTAGGAGGTGGTTAATATGCATGATTGGCTCACCATTTCCTTGGTTTGCCAGAGATGGAGGTGGACCGCGACCCTCTGAAGATGACGATAAAAGCAATGCCAGTGGAACCGACTTGATGGGAGGGACCCAATCTACTGCCGGGTACGAATCTTCCCAGCAAATGGCCTGTCTGTTATATGCTTGGTTCTTGTTGTGTTTGCAGATGACTCGGCTCTAAACCAGCTCCTATGTTTGATCTTGACAGGTTGATTGCTGATAACCTGACTGGATCAGCACAGACACAGCGGGGCATGCCTATGGGGACGGATGGTACGGATGATGCTCAACATACTCAAAATGAGAAGCAGTCCCCTGAAGACGGTTGTTCCAGGTGAGCACTCCCTTTTCCTTACTGTGCCTTTTGTTGAATCTGAGTTTCCTGTGCCTGTACTTGTGAGCTTAGCCTCTCATTGCTCTGCAGGATTACAAATATTGCAGAGCAATTGGTTCGCAACGAGTGCACTATCCTGAGCTTAGGCGGTATCAAAGCATCAGAAGTGCCAAATCTTCAAGAGCAATTGCGCCTTTTGTTCGGCCTCGTTGTGGAACATGGTCACCGTGTTGCCCTCATTGACCTTCAGGCAATCTCGCACGTTGGGGCTCTTTGGCCTCCTGCCAACGATGGCTTTTTTTTCTTCTGTGGTGTTGATTTTGGCTGTCCTGGGATTAGGACACTGACATCGATATTGTCACCTTCGGGGCGCTCATGGCTCTTATCAAGGCTGTTCGGACCCGTACTGTACCACCTTGCCTCCTGCAACTGGTCGAACTCCGCGACAAGCTGCTTGGAGAATCCCATTTGAAATTGTTGTCTGATCTTTTGTGGGATGAACGTGTAAAGCGCCAGGCAAGACTCAACCAGACACCACTACAGCTGGATATGCGGGGGGTACTCCTTGTTGTATTTCAATTGTCCTTGCTGGAGAGCACTTTGGCTGTGCTACAGGACAATAGTTGCATCTGACCTACAGCTTGATTGCAGACAAGCCTCAGCCAGACAGTAGGAGATACACTCAATGCGTATGGACGCACATGCAACATTAGCATTTTATTCGACAAATACCAAGGTATTTAGCGACAATTTAATTTAGCTGCTGTAATGCTGTCTTTCCACCCTAAGTGGCTGATGAAGTTACTGGTACAGATGAAACTAAATCTCGTATAGACTTAGGGTTTGGGGTGATTCAACTCGAGCCCTGGGACGATGCAGCCTTTGCTGGTAGTGTGTTCACCAAGGAGCAGAGAGCCAGATTAATACAGCGTTGGTCGAAAGGTCCACTTGCAATTGAGCATGACCGGCTGTGTCAGGCCCGTCGTGAGCAAAAGGATGCTGAAAGGCGAAGAAAATATGAAGCGGCCAGCGAGCGTGAGGGATTTGAGAGATGGTCGGATGTTGAGGTTGAAGAAGGGCCGGGTGCTCCTGCTGCCCCTATGGAATCGACTGGAAGGCGCCATTTCTGTAAAGAACCTCCTGCTCCTGCTGCCGCTGCGCAATCGACTGGAGGCCGCCGTCTCTGTGAAAAACAGCAAGGGTCTAAATGTGGTCCTGAAGTTTCTGGGTCTCTGGGACACTTTTCTAAGTTGTTAATGCAGTTGCCAGTGCCGAGGGCCGAAGATTGGCAAAGGAAACATCAGAAGCAAGTCAATGCAGAGAAGAAAACGTCGTACAGGGACAACACAAAAGGGTGTGCAACCCCGGCCTGTCTTTGAATTGGTCGTGTTTTCTGCTGACTTTCTCGCACTACAGTATGATAAACCAAGCCGAGGCCGTGGCAAATGGAACAGTTACATGTGTAATGTGCGAGAATAAGAGAGTCAGCAAATCGTTGCAAGCTGATTTAAGTCTTGTCATCAATGCTGCCAACGCTGAGAAGAGCAGGATCACTTCTATGCATTTCCAGGTCCTCTGTGCACTGAATGCACTGACACTGTATAAAATCAAATTTTCCCTGAATTCTTGTGCTTGGGGTGGGAGGAGGGTACCAGGGTACCTTTGTGGATGAAACCAATTTCAATCTTATTGCGAATTTTGTGGAAAAGCGGCGCCGTGCCAAACAGCCAGTTGCACTAATTGGGCTCGCTGGTTCACATCTGACCCTGGAATGTGGGCAACAACTGCTCAAGTTGCTTGACACACTTGTGAACATTGATGCTGTTGGGGATGAACCTTTGACATTTGAGCTCAGCAAGGTGCTTGATTGTCCATATTGTTTATTGTGCTTGGCAGTGTGCTCCTGTTCATATTGTGAGTAGGTCTGATAGTATGCTGTCTTATCCGTGGTCACAGGGCTGTTTCAATGACGATCTCCTGACGTCGATTCAGAAACTGGCCCAGCCGGCCCGCGTGCAAATCAGATTGCTGAACACTTGAACAGGAAGGTCTGTATCCTGGTGGCTATTCTGCCTAAATCATGCACACTGCGACACTAGTCCAGCCTTGTGGCATCAAAGCACACTGATGAATGACTGGGTCTGCTGCTGGAGTGGCACATTGATTGCTGCCAGGACTTGCTGCTTCGCTTCCTCCTCAGAAGCGGTATGATACATCCTCTTCCTCTCATGGTTTACTCCTGAAACTGAGAGATATTGGTCATCCTCCTGACCGATCCCAACAACCCTCCACTTCCTCTCCGTGGACATTTCAGTTGGAATAATTTATTATTGAACGTCTGTTTCCTAATTATAATCTCGTTATCCAAAACGGTAGATTATTCGGGGCCCGGGCGAATCTTCCGACGCCTCGGGCCGGCCGCCGCGCGGCCTGTCCTGGTCACGTACTCCGGTGATACGTGACTGCTTCGAGCCAATCGGGGCTTGTGTTCCCAGAATCCAATCACCCCGCTTAAGCGCCGAGTTTGGGTGGACAGACCCTTGCTGCCAGCCTGGTAGTCACCTTCCCCGCTTGAGCCTCGAGAGCCTTAAGCTTAGAAGCCAATCTGGTGGTCATCGGCCCCGCCTGACCCGCGCACGACGGCGAGTCCGGGATCACGACGGCGAGTCCGGGATCCAGCAGAGGTTGACCGCCTCCAGCCGTCCGGCCAACCTGAGAGAGCGCCTTGGTAAGGATGTCCGCGAGCTGATTGCAGGAGGCAACCTTGTACAGGACGATCTCGCCATTCTGTACAGCGTGGGCAAAGTGCTTCCGGGGGTCGATGTGCTTGGCACGCTCACGTCCCCCGATCACGTAGTTCGCCCATTCGATGCACGCTGTGTTGTCTTCTCCGACGGGCGTGGGACCGCGCATCTCGTTGCCCAGTCCGGCGCAGAGACGGCGAAGATAGATGAGTTCCTTGGCACCTACCGACGCAGCCATGTACTCCGCCTCCGCGGTCGAGAGTGCCGTCGTCGGCT
>Ga0208872_1001808_pt1 | contig 12812 bp, 5 predicted proteins | sample CryBogCBH12Aug08_FD_185508 | JGI IMG/M metagenome (GOLD analysis project Ga0208872, IMG submission 185508) | Freshwater microbial communities from Crystal Bog, Wisconsin, USA - CBH12Aug08 (SPAdes) | ecosystem: Environmental > Aquatic > Freshwater > Lake | place: Crystal Bog, Wisconsin, USA...
ATCGATTTCAGCTAAGCCCGGCCGCGAGGGCCCGGTATCTGTTATAGATTTTCGGCAAAATCCTTGTGGTGATTTCAATTATAGGCCGATTGTAGACATTGTAGCCGATAAAAAATCAGTTTATAGATGGTTTTAACCCAAGTTGCCTCCTCGACGCAATGGCGGATGGGCATCTTCATGGATTGCACAGCTTTCCCGCCAGCAAACTTGCACATGACTTGGAATCTTCCGGATCGTATTTAATTTCGCATTTGTCCACTTGAGGTGCAGAATTCATCTCCGCTTCCTCTTCAGATTGCGTGTCTTTGTGCTACCAAGCTGGAATGGCAGATTCAGTGTCTCATCCACCCTCCAGTGCAAACGGACAACAGGAAGGAGAATCGTCCGAATTCGACACCTATATGGAACTAAGGAATGAATGCAGAGCTATAGCTCCAAGAGTGTATTCGAAACATAGACAAATGTTTCGAGACCTGCCCTCAATGTACAACCTCGAATTAGAATTTCAAACAGCCCCTCTTCGTGTAAAAATCAAAGAAATGCGCGGTCAGCTTGATTTGCTGAAATCGTTGGATAATGCACCGTTGTTTGGTTCTGGGGTACATCAAATGGACGGTGACATTGGTGAATCTTCTGGGAATCCGTCTCAAGGCCTTGCGTTGCACCAGCCCGCTGCTGCTCCACATCCTCCACCACCGGGGCGAGGTCTGCGCACCAAAAGTTGCACAGCAACAACACAGCAACGCAATGGGCCAGGCAAGTCGCTACTGGACCGTCCACAGTCCACTGCGGTGTCGTTAAAAAAGGCTCCACCCATGCCTCCCTCCTTTGGCAGAGGTATACATAAAAAAGGGGCTGCAGACAGCCTGAATGCGCAAGAACTTTGGGAATTCACGTATCGGACGCTGTGCGAAAGCCAAACGGCGATGGGGAACAACGAGATAGCTTCGGCCTATTGCGCCTACCTGAAAACCCAAGGACGCGAAGCACCAAAAGCCGCTATGAGAAAGTGGGAGGGTGACCGGATGCTGCTGCTGCAAATGTTTGACTTGGCTTGTGTGACAATTCCCTATGAGCATGTCTCTCTGAGAAAGAGTTTGCTAACGTTTTGGCAGGATTTCTCGCGAGAGACGCTGGCCATGTTGACTGAGTGGTTACAAAGTGGGAATGCGGCTTCCCTGCGTAGGGAGGACTTACTTGCCGAAGCTGTGTCCTACATTCGCTCAGCCCGAAAGACGAAGGGCGGGTGGTGGCCTGATCATGGAACGAGAGTGGACACATGGTGCCTGACCAACGGCGTCGTCACGGAGGCGCGCTTGTTTGAGGAATGGACGGTATCAAAAAACCCCGACGACGCAGGCCAGCATACATTTTTTGAGGCTGAGCATGCACAGCCTCATAAATTGGCTGTGCGCACCCGCGTATCTGTAAACAAGGTCAACGCAGATGGTGGGCGCCGGCAATTGATGGCAGCTGTAACGAGGGGCAGCGGCGGCAGCGGCGGCGGCTGCAGCGGCGGCTGCGGCGGTAGCGGCGGCGGTTGTGCCGAAGCCGAGCCTGTCGAAGCCAGGGCTAACGCCAATAGCTGGGAGCCCACGTCCGAACAAGGGAACAGCGATCAAGAAGGACCGGTCTGGACCGGTCTCCTGGCCGAAGGCCAGGATGCCGCCGCCAACGCCGAAGGCGGCGGCGGAGATCACGCAAGGAGGGGCAGCGGGGCCGACGAGGGCCAAGCCGGCGAAGCCGGCGGATCCGCCGCCGCCGAAGGCCAGGATGCCGCCGCCGCCGCCGAAGGCGGCGGCGGAGATCACGCAAGGAGGGGCAGCGGGGCCGACGAGGGCCAAGCCGGCGAAGCCGGCGGATCCGCCGCCGCCGAAGGCCAGGATGCCGCCGCCGCCGCCGACTCGGAAGGCGCCGTTCAAGGCGGCGGCGGAGATTCGCAGCAGGCTGCTGCCGCTGCAGAGCGCAGATTGCCCGCTGCAAAGGGCAGATTGGACAGCACCTCAATCCGCACCGCTGCAAAGCGAGGAAGGAGCTCAATCCCCAACGCTGCAAAACGCGGTGCGGTCCGCAACACCAGACATCTAGAACTTGCAGGGGCCGACGAGGGCGAAGCCGGCGCAGCGGCCGACGAGGGCGAAGCCGGCGGATCCGCCGCCGCCGAAGGCCAGGATGCCGGCGCCGCCGACGAAGGCAGCGGCAAAGATCACGCAAGGAGGGGCAGCGGCGGCCGCGGCGGCGAGGGACTAGGAAAGAGATCAAGACGGACGACAAACCTCCGGTACACTATGTTGGCGGAGACGGGTAAGATGAGTTGGGCGGACGCATGCTACTATTCCTTGTGTTACAGTAACTTAGATTTCGACAAAAAAGTTTTGGCCTGTTCAACTTATGCACTTGCCACAGTTCAGGACACCATGCGCACGGAGGAGATCCCGGACTCCTCTGAAGGCGGAGGCGGCGGCAACTGCGGCGGCGGCGGCCGCCGTCGCAGCTACCCCGCCGCGTCGCGCTTGCCGACCAACGCACCATCCCAGCACATTACAGAGCACACTTCCGACTGCTTGGCAAAGCCAGCTGATGTGGAAGGCAACCGACAACGTTTCAAATCTGGTATGACACGGACGCGTGGGCCATCGCAGCAATGCATGGAACCTTTGGAGCCCAGCCAGATGATAGTTGGCAACAAGGTAAGCGTGCTGTATGACAACGGTTCTTGGTATCATGGACAGATCGCTCGCATTGCTCAAACAGGAAAAGCAGGAAAAGGAAAGGTTTTGGAGATTGTTTTTGACGATGGAGACGAGCTCACTCTTTACACTTGGAAAAAGAAGGACACGGAGGGCTTTCGGCACGATGCGGAAAGGGACGACCCAATCACAAGGAGGTGGGGTGTGGTATATCGTCTTCTCTGTACCTGTGGGGAAGACCAATGGTTTCAAAGGTGTCACATTGCAGGATGCGGGCTGCCAGATGAGCTGGAAAATTTAAAAACGAAAATCATGACAGGGGCATGTGCACCGCTTGATTTGGACAAACTTGAGGCATTTCTGATTCAGGAGGCTGTTGAGAGAAAGTCAACAGGTGGTTCATCTGAGTGGGCTGAGGATGTATTGGCACAATTGGAGAGCTGTGTTTCAAAACGGCGCAAGTCCGCAGCTTGCATAGCGGCTGGAAGGGCTCAAGAGCGTGATAGCCGCAAGAGCGACGGCAGAAGGGATGGTGGGGCGCCTGCAGCAGGAGCTGCTGCGGCGGGCGGCAGCACCGGCGGCTCCGGCGCCGGAGCCAGCGGTGCAATGATATTTGCGGTTGCCGCTGCAGCGGAGGATGCTGGGGCTGCAGCTGCCAAAATGGCAGACGACGGCAGCGTGGCAGCGGAAATTTTGCAATACGAGAAGCGGCCCCTTGGGCGGTGCGAGCCGACAGCACTGGCCTTTGTTGATGACTGGCGGAAAGCTGCTGCCGCCACAGACACTGCAACGCGCGGCGGCGGGGGCGGCGGAAGCGGCGGAGGCGGCGGGGGCGGCGAAAGCGGCGGAAGCTTAAACGGAGGCGGCGTGGCGTCAGAGGACTGTGATCATTGGAATGGCAGCGCAGCTGATGGAGGGCTGCCGACAGAGGGTGGTGGCGGCTGCATTGCTGAGGAGAAAAATTCTGATTCACGTGGGTCGGTGGGGGCTTGCCTGGAAAAGTGTGAAGCAAGGACAGAGGTTGAGGGTGACGGCAGCAGTAATAGTAAGGTCTCCGACCCTGATTGCGGTGATCAAGCAGCTGCTGCACGTGAGAAAAAAGACGGAATTCAGCAATACGGAATTCAGCAATACTTCCTTCAAAATATCACTAAAGTAAGGCAATCTGCAATTTGCCTCTATTGTGGCAAAGCTGGCAACATTTGCTGCGTCCAAGTCGAATGTCAGGGTTCGGTGTGCCAACTGTGCTGGCAGTGGAAGAATGCAAATGCAGTTGGCTTCTTATGCGACCTACACCGTATGATTCAAAATACATCGCCCACAATTCGCATACGTTCGACATTCTGCTTGGAATGTGGTCCTAGCCGTCATGCCAAAGAAGGACGCATACCCGGGAAAACATGTGGGTTGTGTGGCAAGCGGCTGTGCCACTTTCATGCCCAAACAACACCCTCAGCACTTTCCGTCTTCAAGGATCCCAAGAGAATCGAGGCTGGTAACGAGTCTGGTCGTCGGACGACTCGGACCAATTTGCCCGCGACCAACTCGCGTTGTCGGACCTGCTTTGGGACTGACATTGTCGGCTTTGAGACGCTTCGGGAGATGGCTGCCAGACTCCTTCTGGGCACGATACTAGGTGAAAGTTCCATTGACAAGTTGATCGATTGGCATGTCGATCGGATGAGGCGCTGTTTGGAGTCAAGATTAAGGATGCCTGAGAACACAGGGAAAAGGCTTTCAGATTTGGCAGAAGAGTTTAGTGCCTTCGTTTTTTCGTTGGTCTGCTGCGGGCTCGGCCGGTTGGCAGGCCGGTTGATGAGGATTCTGATGACCTTGAATCTGGCATTGGAGTCACATGGTCTGAGCTTTGCGACCCCGCCGTTTCAACTCTTCTTTATGCTGAACGGATCAGCAACGCAGATGGCAGGCCCGTGCATGCTCGCCAAATCCGTCCAATCGCACGGTAGGTACATCCTCGCGCAGGAACAAGCTCGGCGCAGAAAAAACAAGGCTGTGACCTTTCCGGTATTTGGGGATGCTGAGGCGAGGGCGAATCAAAAAATACGGATGGCTATTGCGCTCTCAGACGCTTTGGAAAAATCAGCCGGGCTCGATCTCATGTTTGGGACCATCATGCATTTCCTTGAGCATCCAGAGCTCGAAATTTGGCTGATAGTGCGCACCCCATTAACCACAGTCCAGCTGGAAGCCGGAACACATTCGCCCTTTGACGATTCGTATCCGCCGGCGAAGGCGTTGCAGGCTGCACTTGGCAATGACCGCATTATCTACATCTGTTCAAATCATTTAGATGACCATCTGGTCACGGTGGGGATGCAGTATCACTGGAACGTAATCCTGCACTTGCATGGATTTAATCACGGTCACTTTTGGCGCTCGTTGGTTATGGCAAAACTGGCCGAAGTTTATCTCGATGCAGTTGGTATGGCGAGTCTTTCACTGACCAATTTGGTGATGTATGTGGATGCGGCTTACTGGACTGTCACTGGATTGGATCTCGTCAGCAAAGTGCAGCTTGCCATACGGGACAGGGAGCCCTTATTTATCATGCCGTGCATATATCAGACTGAGGCCTGGTATCAAGATTTGGTCTTATCGTGGGGTGATCCACCTCCTCCATCGGGCCCCCCTGGCCTGCTGTACGGCGGTGAATGCACCCGGATCACTGAGACCGGGGGGGCTGATTTCCTGCAGGCCCTCATTGATATCATGCACCAGACATCAGTTAACCATGGCGTCAATATATTCCTGCATTTTCAGGGCCCAACCTCCAAGCTCGGCCAGATAATTGAATTTGCCAGAGATTATTGTGTGGAAGCCAACTATGATAAAAAACTGCACAAACGGATTGTCCAGTTTCCTTTCTTCCGGGACAAAGAAGATTACGAAGAATATCGTTGGGAGAATTATCAGCTGTTGCCCGTTTCAGGAGATCCCCTAGGCCCACATACAGGATCTGCGGATGGTGCTGTGGCATTGTCGGGTTCATTGCATTGGAGTACGCTGGGGGAGTGGCAGTCTAAGGTGCCAGCAGCAATAAACGAAGCGCTTGGACTTGGTCATGTGCTCAATACCGCAGCAAGGCCGGAGTTTGTAAAGAGGGGAGTCGAGTTGATGGCGCACCCGCAGATGATGCTGGCCATGAGAATGCACAACCTGCAAGAAATGAAGTCAGGACGAGGATTTTATTGCAAGGCCCGGTTCGCAGATGCGGTCACCAAAACCCTGCCGCACTGTCTGGAGCTGGCTCGCAAGGGCTTACATGCAGACGAGCGTTATCCGGACGTAGATTCAAGAGAACACTTTAAATCGGAGCCAAGCCCTAAATTTGTTTTCCTGGCAAAACCTGTTCCTCCTGTCGAAGACAGCATTGCAATGAAAGTGAACGAGGTGATGCAAGTCTTGGCAAGCAAGGGCGTCGTTTTCGATGGGCCCTGGAAGGCAGGAGCTGAAAGTCTGGTGGAAAAAATGATGGAAGTAGTTACTTTTGATCCGGAATCTGTTCGGCGTGGGGGCGCACGAGTAACATTTCAGGGCGATGTGAAGAAGCCAGAAAATGACGCTGTACAAAGAGCGATTGCTTGGAACGAACATAGGAGAGCCCTAGCCAAGATCGAGTATCCCAGGGAGGGCAGACGTGTGATAGGTCCAGGTGATGTGCACAACTCTGAGAATGTCCGTGAAGGTCAAAATTATCTTGCAATTCAGTCGATATTGGGAAAATCAGGCAGAATGCGGCGAATGGCTCCCAGCCTGATGCCATTGCTGGATGGCGGAAGAGCCTCACTTGGCTTTGTCAAGGTGGAATTGGGGCCGAAATTGACGAAGTCGAACTCGACAGGCTTGTTAATTTGCTTGTTTTGTGAGGTTGTTCCGGAAGGCACAGACATGTTTGGCTCCAAGATCTTGAAAGACGTCCAAGTTCGGTGGAGAGACCATGGGGAAATCAGCGAAAATGCCCGAGCCATTGCACGAAACATCCTGCACACTGGCACGTGGTTTCGACAGCATACGGGCTTAACTCAGCTGGACATCTCGTTGGGAAATCTTTTCTGTGACCCGTGGTCAGAGATTTCAGCGCCGTGGCTCGATCAAACGATAAGGAACCGATTGTCGGATCCGGCAAATGTCGGCTGGTGTGATCTGGGCGGGTGCATTAACGTGGAAACATTGAGTGCGAGGAAGGACAAACAAGTGAGACCCGGAATGCTTTCGGCAGTGCCTGGGCTGATGCGGAACGCCACTCAAGCGGACGCGGATCCAAGCACGAAGGCGAAGCCCAGATTTCCCAACACAGACAAATCAGGCTTTGGAGTCCTGACAAATTTGACGTTGACTACGTTTGCAGAGCACAGACGCCAGAATTCAGCAGGCATCGGCCGACCAACCGGAGGGACCCCTGAATACACGCACCAGGGTATGAAAGAACAGTTCGACAACGCAAGACAGGACGAAAGGGTGGCAGCGGATGCAGCAGCATTTTGGGAGAGCTACGGTGAGGGGGTGGTAATATTTCAGCAGTTTGTCCCGCGGGAATGTTCATCGACGACGGGTGAGTACATTATGCTGCGGGACAAGGCAGCCGTAAGCCCGGAAGCGGTGCTGAACTGCATGACGCGACAGCTGAAAGAAGGCGTCACGATCCAGCAGCCCAAGATCGCAGCACAATTTGCCAATTTAATTCACAACTTGTTGAGCAGGAAGGTAACGAACGAGGTGGCGCGGACGCATCCAGTCCTCACGCATCACATTTTCACCAAAGAGGTGCAGAGCGCAATAAATGGGGAGGGATACCTGATTCCAGGCCGGGTTGGACCTCCGGGGAACGAATACGCGGGACAGGAGTCCGCTCCTTGGTGCTTAAAGCCCGACGGTCCTAGGGGAAAGTGGGGCACTGGGGCCTGTGCTGCGAGGTTCATCAAAGCGGGTACCCTTTCTGCCTGGTACGTGGCGTTAGCACACTCGCCGGCGACAACCAAGACTTCCCTTCACGAGTATCCACCGGGCATTGCCAACGTGACCCTTAATGATGGCACTGAACCCGAGCTGACCGCGTTAGGGGAGCTGCCGCTGGAGTTATTGCACGAGTTGGGAGCGCCGGGTGTCTTCTTCAACGCAAAACCGGCTGCAAACGGGGCCAATCTGCGCCTAGAACGCAGAAAACGAATTATCCAAAACGGGCTGATCTACATTCCCTTTGTTGCCACGCACGACATCTTGGTAGGAGATTTTGGCTACTGGGAGTATGATCCAAACAAAGGCCTTGGCGGGGCTGATTCGTTCAGCTTCGACGACAGCATCTTCGGAATTGATGAAACGACCTGGGAGGTGCTGGATGCGAGCAGCGCTGGGCTGTGAGCCCTGTGCATACCTTTGGGCTGGGGAAGGTGTGGGCGCGGATAAGGGCACAAGGGGCTTCAGCCTTGTTAGATGACAGATAAGCAAGGTGCCTGGATTGCAATGTGCGGCGGCGGCAGCTTAAGCTACATTCGGTATGCACTGGGGACATTTGCACAGTGTAGAGGAACATCGACAACGGCAGCGGCGGCGAAGCTACATCCACCGGCGTCGCTGTCTGTTATGTATTTTTTATCTGATATGGCTGCTGCGGCAACGCCGGCGAGTGCGTCCTCATTGCGATGTCCCTGCAGGTGCAGCGACTGCGAAGGCAGGGTTAAGCATTAAATGCTTCTCCTAGCATCGTCCTTTGATTCTGTAGGTCCAGGGCAGCTCGCCTTGGTTCCTGCAGTGCGCTGAATTGTGCACCTACCAAGGGCTTTGATTTCACGAAGGCCATCGCGCCAGTGCAGATGCCAGCGCACGGCTCCAGTCGGGCCGTGAAGCGCCCGATGCCCCTGCTTGCCGACAAGTTGATCTGTCGTGCCGAACTAGAGTGAGTAAGGAAAGAGATGCTGTGGCAGCGATGATTACCTGGCGAATGTGAAATTTGCAGCCCTTGCATTGCAATGGATAGCCCTTGAGGGATGTGAGCGCTGCGGGGCGTGAGCGCGCAGCATGCCTGAGCAAATGATCAAAACTGAGCACACGACGTAGTCGGCGCCTTGAAAGCGTCATCGCGTGCAGAGAATATTTGCAGGGTTCGTGACGGCAAAGATGACGCCGGCACAAACAAGTCTTGGCTGCAGGAACCAGACAGGGGGGTCCCTGGGCCGCTGGGGCAGAGTGGGGTGCTTGGGCGCAGCACAGGCCTCGGACCCCGCAAGGGCTGGCGCGAACCAGACGGCGGCGGCAGCAGCGGCGGCAGCGGCGTAGGCGGAGTCGACGGCGGCGCAGCCGCTGTGGGGCCGCAGCCGCGCGCAGCGGGCCATCTCGGCCTGCCAGGCCCGGTCCGCTGCTGTCGCCGCCGCCGTCCTCGCCAGCTACGGCTGCGGCGGAGGCGCAGCCGCCGCAGCGGGGCCCGCCGACACCGGCAGGTATCCGCTCCCGCCCATCAGGAACAAGGGCATGACCATTCAAAGCCTCGGCCAACATTGGCAACATGTGATCCCCACCAATTGGTGGTTACAGTTGGAAGCGCCAATTGAAATTGGCGAATCTTGTAACTGTTTTGTACTAGACTTGTACTAGTTTTGTAGCTGATCTACTACAATAATTTGAAACCTGAATCCAATAATTCAAATAAAAAAATCGCCGACAACTTTTGTACGACTCGACATTGGTACGTGGCAGCTTTGCTGGCTTTCTGTTTTGACGATTCTGCACGGACTCTGACGTTATTGATTTCGCAGGAAAATACTTTTAAGCTCATTGTGTACGAAAGAACAGTCGACTTGAAGGAAGGTGCACAGAAATCGTTTTCATTTGTTTTGAATTGCACATTCAGCGATTATAATAAATCAGCAGCATTATCAGCTCGAGAAAGAATTTCTTTCCTTTTTGAGATATTGTTCGGATTCTGAATGCATGATTTTGAATTCAGGTCTGATTCTGAGTTTTTACGTCAGGCAGATCCACAATTTGCTTCCAAAAAGTATTTTTGATGTCCTCGCATATATTACCCATATATCTTCAAGAACTGCGCGAATGGATGAACGATCCTCTCTTTCTGGAGTTTCTTCAGCAATTTTTTCCGCATGTAAGGTCGGTGGCTGGTCCAAGCTCTCCAGGATTTCGCGCGATTTGCTGGGCAACCGAGGAAATAGGCCGAGCTCTTTTTGCAATCCACAATCACGACGAGGGCTTCGTCCGATTGGGTCGCGCCTCATCGGAAACACCTCGCAGTTCTTGGAGTCAGCTTCTTCACGGTCAACATACCACGACCCGCCTGGATGCCAAGCTATTAAATTTTGTTCTGGACCTGTTCAATTTTGCTCGACCGAATCGAGTGGTAACAAAGTATAGGTCGTCCACTAACTTTCACCGGGACGGGGTTTTCAACGGTTCGTGGGTTCTGCAGCATCGGGATTCGGCTGGCGCTTCTCATAGTAATGCAACTGGAGTGGCAGCTGCCAGTACCGCCACATGCCCAGATTTTCCACCGATTCTCGAAGAAACGTGGGTATTTCTGCAGGTCGAAAGCCCCAGTGGTCAGGATCACCTTTCCACAACCGAGCGTGATGTTGTCATCATAATACGAGTCGCGCAAGGCAGCCCGAGCTTGCAACAGCAGGAACTGGGCAGCAACGACCTGCCTTGCCTCAGCAGATTGATCTACGATTCAGAAGTGCAAGCATCTGTTCAGACTGCATCCTCGGTAGGTGCCGTTCCGCTGACGCGTCAAAATGCTATGAGCATTCGCTCGGACAACTTGCTCGAATCTGACTGTGCATCTGATTCTCATCTCGAGCAAGATTTCGGTTCTGATGAAGCTGAAGAAGATTCAGGTTCTGATGAAGCTGAAAAAGAGCAGGAACACAGCTGCAGCTTAAACAGTGAAAGGCACTTGCTTGATGCAAACACGAAGTTTGACAAAGTTGAGGCACAGCAGCAAACGATACCAGGCACTGTACAAGCAATATGTAGCGTCAATGGATTAGATAAATGTTTTCATGATGTTCTCATTGTTCTGAACAAGTGTGTTTTAAATAATCCCAAGATGATCATAACCAGGGATTGTGGGAGCGATGCTCCCGGGTTGAAGATGCAGGTCGGTTATCCTCCTGCCTTGTGAAACAAATCAATGGTTTTGTATTTGTTGTTGTGATCTATCTCTCATCAACTTAGAACTGACAATTACTGTGTGACACAGGTTGCTTCTAGGGATCGGCCATTGGAGCAAGGCAGGGAGCAGTCTGATGCCAGGAACGACGACGACAGAGACAAGAAAGATAAACCTCGGGGAATCCGCAAGGTATGCATCAAAATCCCCCGTTTCGTTTACAGATGACTCCATTGACACGCATCCATCTTGTTTTATTTTTTTGTGTTATGGCAGGCACCAAGCACGTCACCTGCTCATCACTCTACACTCAAGCGTTTCAAGACCTGCCCCCTGTGATCTCCTCCAGTGGACCTCTGCAAGGCTCCAACTGTGTGGTCGATTTGCAGCGTTCACGATTTCACTGATCCTAATCTGCCCAGGCTGCGAGACTGTGCGAGGCCTATGTGGCCTAATTTTGCAGTGCATTCTATTAAAGCACATTCATTTCAATTTGCTGTAGATGTTCTTTCCTGTCACAGTTCACTTAGTGATGGACCACTGATGGTGCCATCATGGTGAGTCGGCTGCACGCCGACGCAATCAACGAGGGGCCCGCCTCGCCGGTGTCCTCACGGCGGCTATGCGGTACCTTGTCTCCACTCGGCGCGCCGCCGGCGCGCCGTACACGCCGGCAGGCCTGCCTCGCAAGCTGCGCGCACCGGTCCGTTCGGCGGCATGCCGCCGACGCGCTGCGGCATCTGGCCTGCTTGCGTGCCGCCGGCCTCGCTGCTGCACGCGCGGCGATCATGATGGGCGCGCGCACCGCGCGCCGGCGCCGCGTGCTCCTGTCCGCTGCGCCACTGGGCGCGCATGCGCCGGCCGGCGCGGGCGGAGGCTGCTCCGAGCGGGCCGAACGGCGGCCATTAGCGGATGGGCGGGGTGGGCGCGGGCGAGGAGGCGGCGGCGGCGGGGCGGACGGCCGGGAGCGCCGCGGCGGCCGCGCCATCGGCTGTGCGCCGCTCGCGCTGCTCAACTTCGCCGCCGCGCGGGCGCCCCGGGACGCGTGGGGTGGCGGTAGCTGAGGCGCGGCGTGCGGGCCGGCAGCAGCGGCAGCAGCGGCAGCAGCTGCGGCGAATCGCCGGCGTGTGTCGTGTTGGTGTTGGCGGCGGCAGCCGGGAGGCGCGCAACGACCTCTTATAAGCAGCTGAGTCGGGCCAGGCCGAGCAGCGGGCCCGTTAACGCGTGGAGACTTGCGGATACGCTGTGACTGTGGACTCGACCACCCGCCCGCGTGAGCGCGCCCGCGCGCCCGCGCGCCCGCGCGCCCGCGCGCCCGACCGCCCGCGCGCGCGCGCGCCCGACCACCAGCGCGCCCGCCCGCCCGCCCGCCCGCCCGCCCGACCACCAGCGCGCCCGCCCGCCCGCCCGCCCGCCCGCCCGCGCGCGCGCGCGCCCGCGCGCACGCCCGCGCGCGGTGTCGGCGCAGCGGGGGCCTCGACACGTGCGTGCCACCCCCTCCACGCAAGGTTTTAATTAATTAAATAATTATGAATAAATTCAATAAAATCTTGCAAAAAATTGATTTCTTTCGGCTGTTGAGTAAGGAGCTCCTCTACTGGTCTGGCAGGAAGTGAAAATGATGCAGACCTGCCGCACAGGGTGTTCAGATCTAGGGTGGGGAGGTGCGCGGGCGCCGCTCGGCGCCCGCGCCCCCGCTCGCTCCGCTCCGCTCGGCGCCCGCGCTCGCTCCGCTCGGCGCCCGCGCCCGCTCGGCGTTCGCGCCCGCGCCTCGCTCGGCGCCCGCGCCCGCGCCTTTTTACCGGCGGGCTCCAACAACAATCTCTGAGTTGCCGTGGAATATGGTCTGATAGCATTTTCTCATGGTTATCAACGAAGCAGACATGGTTTATTCAAGTTGCGCAGCCTGCAAAACCAGCGCATCGAACGCGTAAACCGCGACGACGACTTTTTACCGGCGGGCACCAACCACAATCTCTGAG
>Ga0208872_1001813_pt1 | contig 12790 bp, 10 predicted proteins | sample CryBogCBH12Aug08_FD_185508 | JGI IMG/M metagenome (GOLD analysis project Ga0208872, IMG submission 185508) | Freshwater microbial communities from Crystal Bog, Wisconsin, USA - CBH12Aug08 (SPAdes) | ecosystem: Environmental > Aquatic > Freshwater > Lake | place: Crystal Bog, Wisconsin, USA...
GACGAAGTTGGAGCTTGGCGCCGACACCGTTTCAATTCACAAAAGCGGCATTGAGTTTCGCAGCCCGACCGCCTTTGAGGAATGGACGGAAATGACGGTTTCGCTGCAATCCCCAGTGGACGGCAGCCGGCTTTCCTGCAACGGCGTGGTGGTTGCCTGTGCCGGCAATCGGCACACCGGTTACCACGTCTCCATGGTTTTCACCAGCCTGACACGGCAGGCGGAAAATCGGCTCAATGCGATGGCGCACTCGGCGTTCGGGGTTAGTTGATCGGAAAAATCTGCCGCTGAAATTTTCCGGAAAAATTATTCCAGCCTCCGCGATGCCGGAGGCTTTTTCCTTGGGCGGGAAACCCGCCGGATCGGAGCCGATAGAATTTAGCTGAATCAAAACCGCGCATTGTGTAATTTCATCCGGCAAACTCGAAATAATTATGGCCATCCAACTTCGCGACCAATCCACCTGTAAATTCGACCAAATCTCGCTCGGTGAAGTCATGCTTCGCCTGGACCCCGGCGAAGGCCGCATCCGCACCGCACGCTCATTTACCGCGTGGGAAGGCGGTGGCGAATACAATACTTCGCGCGGCCTGCGCAAATGCTTCGGCTACAAAACCGCCGTCTGCACGGCGTTCGTGGATAATGAAGTCGGCCATCTGGTCGAGGATTTCATCATGCAGGGCGGTGTCGCCACGGACTTCATCCAGTGGCGCGCCGATGACGGTATCGGCCGCAGCATCCGCAACGGTTTGAATTTCACCGAGCGCGGCTTTGGCATCCGTGGCGCGGTGGGCGTTTCGGATCGCGGCAATTCCGCCGCATCGCAGCTCAAGCCGGGCGATTTCGATTGGAATAATATTTTTGGAAAAATCGGCACGCGCTGGCTGCATACCGGTGGTATTTTCGCGGCGCTGTCGGAAACGACGGCGGCGTTGACCATCGAGGCGGTGAAGGCGGCGAAGCAACACGGCGTCATTGTCAGCTACGATTTGAATTATCGTCCGTCGCTCTGGAAATCCATCGGCGGCTTGAAAAAAGCGCAGGAAGTGAATCGCGAAATTGCGAAGTATGTGGACGTGATGATTGGCAACGAGGAAGATTTTACCGCGTCGCTCGGTTTTGAAGTGAAAGGCGCGGATCACAATTTGAGCACCATCGAGACCGATGCGTTCAAGGCAATGATTGAAACCGCCGTGAAGGCGTATCCGAATTTCAAAGTGGCCGCAACGACCTTGCGCCGCGTCATCACCGCGACGAAAAATGACTGGAGCGCGATTCTCTGGCACGATGGAAAATTTTTTGAGAGCCGCAAATATCCGGAGCTGGAAATTCTCGATCGCGTCGGTGGTGGCGACAGCTTTGCCAGCGGTTTGCAGTTTGGTTTCCTCGAATTCAACGACGCGCAAAAGGCGGTGGAATACGGCGCGGCGCACGGTGCGCTGGCCTCGACGACGCCCGGTGATACCAGCATGGCGACGCGCAAGGAAGTGGAAAAAACTTTCGGCGGTGGCAGCGCGCGCGTGCAGCGTTAAAATTCGCAGCCAAAAGCCTTTGGCACCGGGTCACACCGCGCTTATTATAGAATATTTTTCGTTGCCGGTGGTTCCGGCATACCGGCGAATTTCCCTTGAGCGGTCATGGCGTTCCGAAATGCCACCACAAACAATTTGCCTTCGCTGCGCGGTTAATTTATCCTGCACGGCTCGTTTAACTTATATTTTACCGTGAACGTAACCGTTGAAAATTTGGCCCCGTGCAAAAAGCTTGTGCGGGTGGAACTGGACGCAACCGCCGTGGATACGGCGTTTGCCGCCATCACGAAGGATTACCAGAAGCAGGCCGCGCTGCCGGGCTTCCGGCCGGGCAAAGCGCCGCTGCCGCTGGTTGTGAAAAAATATGACGCGGAAATCAAGGACGAAGCCAAGCGCAAGCTCATCGGCGACGCCTACCGCAAGGCGATTGACGAGCAGAAAATCCAGGTCGTCGGCTATCCCGACATTGAGGAAGTGCAGTTTGGTCGCGGACAAAATTTGCAGTTCACCGCCACCATCGAAACTGCGCCGGAATTTCAACTGCCAGAATACAAAGGTTTGCCCGCCGCGCTCGAAACCAAGTCCGTAACCGATGCGGACGTGGAAAAAGCGCTGGATTTGCTGCGTAGCCAGCACGCGAGCTTTAACACCGTCACCCGCCCACTTGCCACCGGCGACATCGCGGTGGTCAATTACACCGGCACCACCGACGGCAAAGCCATCACCGAACTCGCGCCAACGGCCAAGGGTTTGACGGAGCAGAAAAACTTCTGGATTGAGACGGAGGGTAATTCTTTCATTCCCGGTTTCGCCGCACAGCTCATTGGTGCGAAGGCCGGTGATAAGCGCACGGTGAATATTGATTTTCCGGCGGATTTCGTGACGCCGCAATTGTCGGGCAAAAAAGGGGTTTACGAAGTCGAACTCGTCGAGGTGAAGGAAAAAGTGCTGCCGACGCTCGACGACGAGCTGGCGAAAAAATTCGGCGCGGAAAATCTGGAGAAGCTCAAAGCCGGCGTCCGCACGGATCTGGAAAACGAGTTGAAATACTCGCAGTCCAAGGCCATCCGCTCGCAAGTCGTCAAGGCGCTGCTGGGCCGGGTGAATTTTGATTTGCCGGAATCGGCGGTCGCCAACGAGACGCGCAACGTGGTTTATGATCTGGTTCGCCAGAACACGCAGCGCGGCGTCGCGCGGGAATTGATTGAGCAGCAGAAGGACGAAATTTACGCCAACGCCGCCGTCAACGCGAAGGAACGCGTGAAACTGGCGTTCCTGGTCGGCAAAATCGCCACGCAGGAAAAAATCCAGGCGTCGCAGGAAGACGTGTTGAAACGCGCGCAGCAACTGGCGATGATGTATCAGATGCCGTTCGACCAGTTCATCAAGGATTTGCAGAAGCGGAATGGCGTGAACGAGCTTTACGAGCAGGTGCTGCACGAAAAAGTGCTGGAATTGCTCGAGAAAAACGCCACCATCACCGAAGGCGCGCCGGCCAAGTAACTTTTCAGTTACTTTATGGCGGGGTGCGGCGTCTGGATTTGAAATGAAAAAAATCGCTGCCAGTTGGTTGGTTGCCGCCATTTGGTCGGCGGCGGTCGCGCAGACGAACGCACCGGCGGCGCGCGCGCTGTCGCTGGCGGACTGCCTCACGGCGGCACTGCAGCACAACTTCGACGTGCAGGTGGAACGCTACGAACCGGCAAAGGCGCAGCTCAACCTGAACGCTGCCTACGCGGGTTACGACCCCCTGTTTAGCCTTTCCGGCACGCATAACCACAGCCGGTCCGGTGGTTTCTTTACCAACGGCATCTCCGTTTCCGATGGCAACACCTTCAGCTCCGGCATCACCGGCGCGCTGCCCTCGGGCCTGACGTATGGGTTGACCGGCAATGTCGCGGAGAACTACGGCTACAACGCTTCCACACCCGGCAATTATGACGGTTCCGGTGGTCAGGTCGGCGTGAGCGCCACGCAGCCGTTGCTGAAAAATTTCTGGATTGATGGCACGCGGCTCGCCATCACCGTGGCCAAAAATAATTTGAAGTTGTCGGAACAGGGTTTGCGCCAGCAGTTCATCGCCACCGTCACGGCGGTGGAAAACGCCTATTACGAACTCATCTACGCCCGCGAAAATGTGAAGGTGGAGCAGCAGGCGCTTGCCCTCGCGCAGACGCAGCTTGATCAGGACCGGCAGCGCGTGGAAATCAAGGTGATTGCCGAACGCGGCGGCACCATTGAGCAGGACGAGGCGCAGTTGGCGCAGAGCCGCGCGAATCTCATCGCCGCGCAGTTCACCCTCGTCACGGACGAGAACGCGCTGAAGAATCTGATCACGGACAAATATGTTCAGTGGCACGATGTAACTATCGAGCCGTCGGCGACGCTGACGGCGGTGCGGCAGTTGTTTGACGTGCAGGACAGTTGGAGCAAGGGACTGACGCAGCGGCCGGATTGGCTACAGACTAAAATCAATTTGGAGCAGCAAGGCATTCAGTTGAAATACGACCGCAACCAGCTTTTCCCGCAACTCGACCTCGTGGGCAGCTATGGTTATAACGGCGCGGGTCGGGAGTTCAATGACGCGTTTAGTCAATACAACCGGGCGAACCGGCCGTATTACAACTACGGCGCGGAGTTTTCCCTGCCGTTGAGCAACGCCAAGGCGCGCAACTCCTTCAAGGCCGACCAGGCGACCGAGCAGCAATTGTTGCTCAAGCTCAAGCAACTCGAACAAAACGTCATGGTGGCGATTGACAACGCGGTGAAGCAGGCGCAGTCCGCGTGGGAAAGCGTGGACGCCACCCAAAAGGCGCGCACCTACGCCGAGGCCGCGCTCAGTGCCGAGCAGGGCAAATACGCCGTTGGCAAGAGCACCACGTTCACCGTGCTGCAATTGCAGAACAACCTCACCGCCGCCCGCTCGCAGGAAATCCGTGCGCTTGCCAACTACAACGAGGCGCTCGCCAATCTCGCCCAGCAGGAAGGCAGCACGCTCGACCGGCACCAGTTGGACTTGCGGGTAAAATAAATTCGGAGTCGGAAGTTATCCGGTGGAAGTTGGCTTCGGCTTCCGTGGTTTCCCAAATTTCCAACTCTTAGTTTCCATCGGCCAAATCTCACCAAAACTGCCACGCGCCGCGCCAGATGATCCAGATTCCCAGCAGAAAATTCGTGATGGCGTGCGCGGTTATCGCGTCGCCGAGCCGGTTTTTTCGCAGCACCAGCCATTGATACGCCGCGCCGCAGAGGATTCCCGCCAGCCATTCGTTGTGGGAAAAACCGAACGCCAGCGCCGTGGCAAAAAACGGCACCGGCAAAAACCGGTTCAACGGCACGGACAAAAAATTCTGGTTCGCGACGTAGCGATACAAAAACGAACGGTAAAAAATTTCCTCCAGCGGCGGCACCACCAAAGTCATGCCCAAAACGTGTGCGGTTATGAAGAAGCGGGCGAGCGCGGATTTTTCGCCAAACACGGTTTGGGGATTACCGGTGGCGCCGCCTTTCATCAGGTGCGGATAAAACGAATCCAGCCCGATCCATAGCGCGAAAATACCGACGCCCACCACCACCGCTTCCCAACTGAACGCCCAGCGCATTTCCGTGACGAACGGGCGCATCTCAAAAATCAGCCAAATACCGGCCAGCGTTTTAGCCAAGTAAAACCAATAGGCCGAGGCTGGTCCAAAGTGTCCCTGCGCGGCGGTGAGCAGCAGAAAAACACCGAACGGCGCGACGCGCGCCAGCACCGGTGACGGGGAAAAGAATTTTTTGAGGAGCATGGTGGTGGTTTATCAAATGGAGATTTTTCGCACGGCTTTAACCAGCGCCGCCGCTTCCACCGGCGTGCCGATGGTGAGGCGCAGGTAATCGCGAACTTCCGGCGCGCTGAACCAGCGAACGAGGATTTTTTGTTCACGCAATTTTTCCAGCCAGGTTTTCGCCGGAAACAGCGGCGGCTTCGCGAGGATGAAATTCGTCTGGCTCGGCAACACGCGGAAACCGAGCTTCGTCAGTTCGCGCGCCAGCCAGTCGCGCGTGCCGGTGATTTTTTTGAAATTGGCGCAGTAGTATTTCAAATCGTTTAGTGTGGCTTCCGCCGCGATTTGACCGAGGCCGTTGACATTGTAGCTGTCGCGGATTTTATCCAGCGCGGCGATGAGTTCCGCAGGGCCGACAAAATAGCCGACGCGCTGAAAGCACAGCGAATACGCCTTGGAAAAAGTCCGGGCGACGAGGACGTGCGGAAATTTCAGCGCCAGTTTCAGCGCGTTTTCATCGGCAAAATCCACATACGCCTCATCCAGCACGACGACGCCTTTTTGCGCGCGGCAAAGTTTTTCCAGTGCCGCCGTTTGATAACCGCGTCCGCTTGGCGCGTTCGGCGTGGTGACGAACGTGAGCGCGGCGTGGAAATTCCATTTTTTGCCGCGCCGCAATTCTGCAACAGTCGGCATGGAAAAATCCGAATTGAGCGGCACCGCGTTTTTTTCCGCGCCATGAATATCCGCCAGCACCGGATAGAGCGAATAGCTTGGAGTGAAATACTGGACAACCCATTTTTCACCAAAACAAGCGCGTAGCTCTCGAAGTGTTTCTTCTTGGTTTGGCTCAACGAAGCACCTAACCGCCAGCGCCAGCACTTCATCCGAGCCGTTGCCAACGAGGATGTTTGCCGGGGCGCAGCCGTGCAGCTTCGCCAATTTTTCGCGCAGCGGCTGCGCCGTTGGATTCGGATACAGTCGCAACCGGCCGTCCACCGCCGCCTTCACCGCGGCCAGCACGCGCGGCGCCGGCGGATACGGATTCTCGTTGGTGTTGAGCTTAATTAGTTTTTTTATTTTCGGCTGCTCGCCGGGCACATAGGCGTGCAGCGCGCGGACGAGCGGGCGGATCAGCGGATTCGGTTTGGCCATGCGCGGAGATTATGCCTGATCCGGCGCGGGCGGAAAACATTTTCAACCGCGTTCGGTTCGGCGGCGCCACCCGCACAACGGCTGTTGACGAACCGGCATGGTTTTGTTTAACTCACCTTATGCAAATCGAAAGCCTGAAAGTTTTTTGCGACCTGACCGAAACGCAAAGTTTCACCAAGGCCGCGCAAATCAACAGCGTCACCCAGTCCGCCGTGAGCCAGCAAATCAGCGCGCTGGAGCGGATTTTCAAGTCACTGCTCATCGAGCGCAGCAAAAAGCGCTTTCGCCTCACGCGCGAAGGCCAGGTGCTCTATGATTACAGCAAACAGATTATCCAGAATTATGAGTCGCTGCACAGCAAACTGCAGGAATTAAAAGACATCATCTCTGGCACCATCCGCGTGGCGACGATTTATTCCATCGGCCTGCACGATTTGCCGCCCTACATCAAAAAATTCATGCGGAGCTACCCGACGGTGAACGTCCATGTCGAGTATCGCCGCTCCAATCAGGTTTATGAAGATGTGGCCAGCAACGTCGTGGATCTCGGCCTGATCGCCTATCCCGTCAAGGATTCCAAGTTGGAGATCATCCCGCTGCGCAAGGAACCGCTGGTGCTGATTTGCCATCCGCAGCATCCGTTCGCCAAACAAAAAGCCATCAAGTTGAAGGCGCTCGCGGGTCAGAACCTCATCGGCTTCGAGCCGGACATCCCCACGCGCAAGGCGCTGGACAAAATCCTGCGCGAATACCATGTGGAAGTGAAAGTGGTGATGGAATTTGACAACGTCGAAACCGTGAAACGCGCGGTGGAAATTGACGCCGGCATTTCCATCGTGCCCATCGGCACCGTGACGCAGGAAATTGCCAAGAACACGCTCGCCGCCGTGGAGATTGAGGACGGCGAATTCTACCGGCCGCTCGCCGCGATCTACAAAAAGAACAAAGTGCTGTCGCCGGCGATGAAGCAGTTCCTGACCATTCTCAAGGAAACGCCGGTCTAAAGAAATTTAAGCCACCGCAACGGACGACGTTTTCGCGTCGTCCGTTTTTTTATTTCTACAACCAGGTCTCAACACAGAAACCACCGGTTGATAAATGCAAACGCGGCAACCCACCGCCAGCATCGCCACCGGTCAGAAAAATGGATTGTGTGCCTGTTCCTCCGCGACCGTCGTGAGCGGGCCGTGGCCGGGGCAAAGCAGTGTTGCCACCGGCAGCGATAAAATTTCCGTCCGCACCTGCGCCCGCGCCAAATCCCATGACTGGTTGCCGCGCCCGATGGAGCCGGCGAAAATCGCGTCGCCCACCACCGCCACCGGTGGCGCGGCATCCGGCCAGCCACCGATGAGATAGGTCACACCGTCTTCCGCGTGGCCCGGCGTTTCGCGGTGCGTAATGCGCAAGCCACCGAGCGGAATGGTTTCACCGGATTGGTTGCGCTGTTTCGCCGGCGCGTTTTTGGAGCTGCTGTGCAGGTGCGCCGCCGGAAACGCCGCGCGAATTTCCGGCAGTGCCTCGACGTGATCCCAATGCGCGTGGGTGATGAAAATATGCTGTAAAACCAAACCTTCCGCCGCGATGGCCGCCACCACCGGCGCGGCTTCCAAACCGGTGTCGAAGAGCGCGGCAGCCCGCGTGGCATCGTCCCAGACGAGATAACAATTCACCGTCAGGCCCTCGCCGGTGGTGCTGAACGCGCGCAGGCTGCGCCACCGGTGTAAATCGGTTGCCACCGGCAACCAGCCGTTTGCGATGGCTTCGAGCTTTTGCGGGTGCAGGCCGAGAATTTTGGCGAGCGCGATGAAATTAATTTTCCGCGCGCACTGGCCGGTTTCCTCAAACGCGGCGAGTTCCGCCTCGGAAAGGCCGGCGGCAGCGGCGGCGGTCGGCGGCGAAACTTGGCTCATCGCGCGGGCTTTGCGGACGATGTCACCGGCATGGTCTTCGAGTGGCACGCGGAGAAATTAGCGCAATCTTTCCGAACGGCAAGCCGGACTGAAGCTTGTTCTCAATCGCCATCGTCGTGCCCCGGAGATTAAGATTAGAATTGTGAATATGATGGGCCGCCACCGGTGGATGTAAACGCTTGCGATGCCTGATAAATTTGGGTATTTCTCATGCCACGGCCCGGCATTTTATGACGGAAATCCTGCGCAAACCAATGGAGGTGGACGCTGGCGACATCGCCGCCCGGCAGCGGGCAGAAGTGCGAATCGCTCGGCTCAGCCGTGCACAGGCCATTTTGTCCGGCATGAGTCACGCCATCGTGCATGTCTCCGACCGGCAAAAGCTGCTGGACGAAGTCTGCCGCGTGGCCGTGGAAAACGGCGGCTTCAAGCTGGCTTGGATTGGCATGGTCGCACCGGATAAATCTGTTCAACCGGTGGCGAAGGCTGGTGCCACCAAGTATCTCACCGGGATTCGGGTGGTGACGAGCGATGAGCCGGAAGGACGCGGGCCGGTGGGCACTGCCATCCGCGAAGACCATCCGGTCATCATCGAAAACATTGACCACGATCCACGCATGGCTCCGTGGCGGGCGCGGTTGCGGCGGTTTGGACTGCACTACATGGCGGCGTTTCCCCTGCGGATTGCGGGCAAAGCGGTCGGGGCTTTTCAGGTCTATGCGCCGGACGCCGGTTTCTTTGATGATAATGAGCTGGGGCTGCTGACGCAGGTGAGCGGCGACATTTCATTTGCGCTCACGGCGATGGCCGAGCACGCCACTCGCAAGGTGGTGGATGAGGCGTTGCACCGCAGCGAGCGCAACCTTTCGATTTTCTTCAACCAAGCTCCCATCGGCCTGATCTGGCTGGCGGCGGACGGCACCATTCTCCGCGCGAATCAGGCGCAGCTCGATTTGCTGGGCTACGCGGCGGCGGAATATCTGGGACATTCCTTCACCGAGTTTTGCGGCGACCCGGCGCAAGGCCATGATTTGCTCAAGCGGCTGGCGGCGAAGGAGACGATTCGCAATCTGCCGATGACGCGGCGGCGGCGAGACGGCACGCTGCTGCATGTGCTGGTGGATGCCGGCTCCTTCTGGAATGGTAACAAGTTCCAGTATTCCTCCATTTTTTTGCGCGATGTTTCGGATCGGATCAAGCTGGAAGGGGAAGTTCTTCAGGCTGGCGAGCGGGAACAACTGCGCATTGCCCAAGATTTACATGACGGGTTGGGCCAGTTGCTGGTGGCCAGCGCTTACCTGACCAGCAACCTGCGGCAGGATCTCGCCGCCCAATCGCTGCCGGAAGCCCAGCAAGCACGTCGCATTCTGGAGGTCATCAATGATGCCATCGCCCAGACCCGCAATCTCGCCCGGGGCATGAGTCCGGTGGAATCGGAGCCAAACGGATTAATGGTTGCCCTGGCAGCGCTGGCGGAACAGACCAAAAAAATATTCCATGTCCAATGCCAGTTCCACTGCCGCCGGGCGGTGCTGATACCGGATAACATTGTTGCGACGCATCTTTTCCGGATTGCTCAGGAAGCCATCACCAACGCCATCAAACACGGCAAATCCAGCCGCATTCAAATCTGGCTGGCCAAACTGCCGGGGGAAATCACCCTCGCGATAAACGACAACGGCAAGGGCTTGCCCGTGCGGCCGCAGAAAAAAACCGGCATGGGCCTGCGCGTCATGCGCCACCGCGCCGAGATGATTGGCGGTATCCTAGCCATCCAGAAAAACCCCGGCGGTGGCACCGCCATCCTTTGCACGGTGCCGCTGAGTAACCAAGCCCGCTCGCCGCAGCGTCCGAAAACCACCTTGGGAGAAAGGGAAATGACGTGGTAAAAGTAAAACCAGCTGCGCCCAAGAAAATCCTCATCGTGGATGATCATCCCATGATGCGGGAAGGTCTGCGCGGCGTCATCAAACGAGAGCCGGATTTGGTGGTTTGCGGCGAAGCGGAGAATGCTAAGCAGGCCATGGCCATGATTCATAAGCTGACGCCGGATTTGGCGTTGGTGGATATCGCCCTGCCCGGAAAAAGCGGGCTGGAACTTATCAAAGACATCAAGGCGCTGCATCCGCAGCTGATGGTTTTGGCCATCTCCATGCATGACGAATCCCTCTATGCCGAACGGACGTTGCGCGCTGGTGCCAGCGGCTACATCACCAAACAGCAGCCGTCCGAGGAGTTGGTCAAGGCCATCCGGCAGGTTCTGGGCAATCAAGTTTATGTGAGCCGGGAAGTATCCGAAGGTTTGCTGCGGCGGTTCTCCGGTCAGCCGCAAAAAAATCTGTCGCCCATGGAAATCCTCACCGACCGCGAATACGAAATCTTCCGGTTGATCGGTGAGGGCCAGTCGCCCAAAGACATCGCCAGCGCGCTCAACCTCAGCCCCAAAACGGTTGCCGTCCACAACGCCAGCATCCGCCGCAAACTCAACCTCAAGAGCACCGCTCAGTTGATTCGGTTCGCCGTTCAGTCCGACGGCTTCATGGCGGGAACCGCCGCCGCCCGCCGCTAATAAGCGGCCGGACAAAAAACTAGGTAAATTCTTTAGGCTGGGTAAGTCAATTGCTCGTTCAAAACAGGTAATCCTGCCAATAGTCAGCGCGGCTGATTTCTGCTTTCATGGAGCTGCCATGAAACAAAGTTGGGAAGACATCAATGAAACCACCGGTGGAAACGGTCGGGATTTTACCTTGTCCGTGGCCACCACCCGCCCCAGTTCCTCTTACTGGACCAGACTGCTGTTTGTGCCTTTAACCACGCTGGTTTTTGTGGTTGCCGGGGCTGGGCTGTATCATGTGACGATGCGAGCGGAGATTACCGCCGATTTTGTTTTTGCGGCTTGGCTGATTATTACGCCGCTGGTGCTTATTTGGAGTCTGGTTAATGATCCCGAAAATTTGACGTGGACGCTCACCAAAAAAGATCTCCGGTTGGGATTGGATCAGGACGATCTGGTGATCGCCTTCGATGAGATCGAGTCCATCATTCCCGGCTTGCCCCGGTTGCCGTTGATGTCCCGGTTGGGCCATTTTTTGCCCGGCGGTTACGGAGTTTGTCACGGTTCCGCCGGCCAGCAAGGCACTGCGTTCCTGCTGCGTTTGCGCAACGGACGCAGCGTGCTGCTGGATTTCTCGACGCCCTCTCAGGAAGACGGTCAGACGTTGATGAAAGCATTCTTGGAGATTAATGCGGCCAAAATCATTGGCCGGGAATACGGCGCGGTGGGTGGCGGCGTCAAGCCGGTGGTGCCAACGGCCAGAATGGCTGCGGTAGAAGATTTTCAAGCGGCCCATCACGACAACCAACTCGCGTTCAACGTCGAAGTTCGGCAGGATAAACGGGAAACAATCACCGCGCGCGCAACGTTGGCCGCCTGATTGGAAATGGCCGCCGGTTTTTAGCTGCGGCGAAAAATCTTCGGGCGAATTCCGATTTTCAAAAATTCCACCCGCCACCGGTCTCGTATTTCTTCCGCCACCTTTTGGCGAAATTTGCGATTTTCAGTTTGTCCCTTTCGCGCCGCCCCGTAAAATCGCGCCATGCTGGAAACACTCGCTCGCCAACTCGCCACCGGACAACCGCTGACGGTGCCGCAGGTGGTCTGCGCCGTCGAAAATCTGGCCGATGAAAAAATTCCGCCGCCGGCCAAAGCGGAATTTTTGGTCGCGTTCGCGCTGAAAGGCGAGACGCCGGTGGAAATCGCCGCGTTCGCCGCCGCGCTGCGCGAAAAATCCATTGCGCCACCGCTCGCCGCCGAAACCCGCGCCCGCGAAATCCTCGACGTCGTCGGCACCGGTGGCGACCGCTTGAGCACGTTCAACATTTCCACCACCGTCGCCATTCTTTGCGCTGCCGCCGGCGTCACGGTCGCCAAGCACGGCAACCGCGCCGTGACTTCCTCGGTCGGCAGCGCGGACGTGATGGAAACCCTCGGCATCAAGGTGGATTTATCACCGGCGGACGCGGCGCGCGCATTGCGCGAACATGGCTTCGCATTTTTCTTCGCGCCCAATTTTCATCCGGCGTTCAAGCACATCGCGCCCGCCAGAAAAATTTGCGCCGAACGCGGCCAGCGCACCATTTTCAATCTCCTTGGCCCGCTGCTGAATCCGGCCCGGCCTTCGGCGATGCTCGTCGGCGTGCCGCGTCCCGAACTGTGCGCGCCGCTGGCGCACGCGCTGCAAACGCTCGGTGTTCGGCGCGGCATGGTGGTGGCGGGCGAAATCGAAAATCCGAAGGCGGAAAGCGGGAATTGTCTCGACGAACTTTCCACGCTCGGGGCCAATCACGTCGCCGAATTTTATCAGGAACGCGGTTTCAGCACGTCCGTTTTGTCGCCGGAAAATTTCCCCGTGCAACCGGCGACGCTGGC
>Ga0208872_1001814_pt1 | contig 12781 bp, 8 predicted proteins | sample CryBogCBH12Aug08_FD_185508 | JGI IMG/M metagenome (GOLD analysis project Ga0208872, IMG submission 185508) | Freshwater microbial communities from Crystal Bog, Wisconsin, USA - CBH12Aug08 (SPAdes) | ecosystem: Environmental > Aquatic > Freshwater > Lake | place: Crystal Bog, Wisconsin, USA...
GCCGCAGCCGCCACTGCCAACCCCCCGGGCGGCGTGCAGGCGATGCCGCAGGGCGCCTGGGCTCGACACGCAGCGCACAGCACGGTTTCGCCGCCGACGGCAGCAGCACCGGCCATATGGACGGCAGCACAACCGGGCGTGTCCTGGCGAGGTGCCAGTGGTGGCGCAGGCGGCGCGCTCCTATATCACTGCCCAAGGCTGGCGCGCTCCGCCGACTGCAGCCCTTGGCGCGCGCTGGTCGGCCCCGCTCCTATGATTGGATTGGACGCCGTAGCCGGCGGCTCTCCCTACGGGAGACATCACGACCGTTCGAGTGGATGGATGTTACTCACCGGGAAGCTTGCCGGCGCGGTACAACTCGGCATCGGCCGCCACAGGCGGCGGGCCGTGCCTAGGGCTCAACTCACGGCGGGCCGTGGGCCGGCTCGCCGGAGTGGCGGGCGGCGCGGGACAACAGGCACATCGGGCCGGGAAGTCCATCTGCCCGGCGCGGGGCCTCGGCCAAGAATGGCCTTGTGTCTTGTGTCTCTGTCTCTATCGGGGAGATAAGACCAGACAGCCTGAGATCCAGAACCAGGGTGAGCAAGGAGCTTACTCAACCCAGGCAGCTACAGGCAGCTTCGGGTATCGGCTTATCAAGACATATCCGAACTACGAAACAGCCAGCAGCAGGGCGGGCGAACAGCCTCGCTGCCTGGCGGGCCGGGTCTGGCTGGCGGGCTTGAGCTGCGGCGCGGGTTGCGAGCGCCCCCGCCCCTGCTGCGCTTGCCTATGTCACTGCCTACGGCTGGCGTTCTCTTCCTGCTGCAGCCCTTGGCGCGCGCGCGCGGGTCGGCCCCTGCTGCAGCCCCGCTCTGAAACAGCCCACCGCAGGGCGGGCGAACAGCCTCGCTGCCAGGCGGGCGGGCCGGGCGGGCCTGAGCTGTGGCGCCTGCGGCGAGGGAGCAGGGGGGGAGGGAGGTTGTGGCGAGGCGGCAGCGGCTGCGCTCACCTGTGTCACTGCCCAAGGCTGGCGTGCTCCACAGACAGCAGCCCATGTCAGCCCTTGGCACGCGCGGGTCGGCCCAGCTCCGAAACAGACCGCAGAATGGCGGGCGAACAGCTTCGCCGCCAGCCAGACCGGCCGGGCGGGGCGGTGGCAGCGCTTGCCTAAGTCACCACCCAAGGCCAGTGCGCTCCACTGGCCGCAGCCCTTGGCGCGCGCGGCCGCATCGACACAGCCCGCCACCGGGCGGGCGAACAGCCTAGCTGCCGGGCGGACCGCCAGGCCTGAACGGCGACGCCGGCGGCGAGGGGGGCCGGGTGGGGGGAGGGAGGTCTGGCGAGGCGGTAACGGCGGTGTATCACCGTCCAAGGCCAGCGCGCAGCTGCTCTCTGCCTGCTGTAGCCCTTGGCGCGAGTCTGCCCGGCTCCGAGCAAAACAGCCCGCCGCCGGCCGCCGCGGCGCGCGGCGGGAGAACAGCCTCCCTGCCTGTCGGGCCGCCCTGAGGTCAGCCGCTCAAGGGCCGTTTTAGACTTAGCTCTCTCTTCTCACACGCTTGCTTCTCCCCTAGCTAGCTCGCTCACATGTGTTTTCTATTGCTCCCTGCATAGCTCGCTCTCAACGTCAGCTAAAAGCCTAAAGCCGCGATTGCAAACAAATATTTATTTTTCTTTTTCTGAGACATGTCGATTGTAATAATTTTGATACGCATTCTTTGAGGCAAAAAAACGTCAGGGGCTGCTTCCCCTGACGGACACTTCAAGAGCCTGAGCGCGAGGGTCCTGAACACGTTTGACGGCGTCGACACGTCCATCGGCGTAGGACCACAGCGTGTTACAGCGCGTAGTCCACAAACACCTCAGTCCCCTTGAGCATATCCTTCTTAGCCACCAGGACCACGTCGAACCCAACATTCTTAAAATACGCATTGGAACGAAGAGCGGAGTTGGCAAATCCAGCAATCTGATGGCGACGACAGTAATACTCGTACCCACGCATTGCAGTTGGCTGAGAGTCCAAGCAGCAGCACGCTTCGTGATTATGACGAATGTGCCGATTCCCCTGTACAAACCAAATATAAGTATCACGAGATTGTTTCTTTTGTATTTTCGTATGTCAATACTGAATCACATACCTTGTCCTTGAGAATTTGGGCTGTGGATTCCGAAATGATGTTTCTGGCGTAAATTGCAATAATTTGACCTTCACGAACGTCTTGTCTAAGCTCGATTCCCTTTCCGGACTTTGGGCCTGCTCTGGAATCTACCACCGCCATGTGCGGCAATAGAACGAGCCCATCATACTTTTTCTCCTGTCCCTCGAAGCGCTGGAGACGAACTCGGCGAGATCGAACAATAATCTCTGGGTCGCCGTAGAACATGGTCTGATAGCTTACTCTCATTGTTGACAACGACATTGTTGATTGCACAGCCTGATCAAACACAGGAAGAATTAATGGAATGATCAGAATTTTTTCATGAGTTGCATGACTCGGTGAAAATCGTCGAAATAGTTTTTGAGAGGATGGGCTTGTTGCCTAAAACATCTTAAGTGCAACGCCGCAACCAGCAGATATCATGATTGCTGAATAAACATGAGGACTGACTTGATTTCTAGATCCAGCGGTAGCTTTATGTATCCAAATTGTTGGCCCGGCAGTTGCGAATTGAATCCAACCTGCAACCATCACAGCACTTTTAGTTTCTAACAACAAACACGACTCGTGCTGGAATCAATTTTCAATCGATGCTGCATACACCTTCAGAATGGATTAGCCAGAACAGAAGATTCTCTCTGTTTCGTAGACCTCAACGACGATAGTTTGAAAATTGAAAATTGAAATTTGAAATGCCAACGGAACCATGACCTACCGTCACCTGAATCACGACCATGACCTGAGCCTACCTGTATTCCGTGTAGTTCGCTCGTTTGGCGAAACGGCAAACTTATAAATTGTTTTGTGAGGAAATGTAAACGATTTGTCAAAACATAAAGGTTTAAAACATTTGAGTCCTTCAGGATAATAAAGCCGTGGCGTGTCAACAAACGACGCCATTCACTGGCTTCTCTTCTTCGGCTTCCCGCGCTCAGCCAAGCAAACAAACCAGCCACTCGACAAACCTACGATGCCCAGCAGAAGGTACTCCTGGTTTTTTATTATCCATGTCAAACTCTGTCCACTGCCAGCGGATGAATGTCAGCGTGTGATATAATATTTTGCAAGCGGATTGCTTCTGTCCGCGCATTTACTAGTATATCACTGCCAGCGGATTGGTCCTGTCCGCGCGTGATATAATATTTTTTCAAGCGGATTGCTTCTGTCCGCGCATATAGTAAATCGCTGCCAGCGGATGGGTTCTGTCCGCGCGTGATATAATATTTTTTCAAGCGGATTGCTTCTGTCCGCGCATATAGTAAATCGCTGCCAGCGGATGGGTTCTGTCCGCGCGTGATACAATATTTTTTCAAGCGGATTGCTTCTGTCCGCGCATATAGTAAATCGCTGCCAGCGGATGGGTCCTGTCCGCGCGTGAAACTAGCAAAATATTTGAACTGAGATTCTTGTTCAATTTATGTTCTTATGTTCAATCGCTTACACCTTTTTTTTTTCAGATCGCGTGGAGGGCGCGGGATACAACGCACGATTCGAAGGAAAGAACGCGCTAGGGAACATCACGAACTCATGGATGCCTCAGACCACATTTACGAGCAAGCAGAGGCTCCTTCAAGTTCTTATTTACCCGGGCCGTCTGCTGCCCAGCCAGCTACGGAGACTCCATCACCACCGCTGGTGACAACGCCTGAGACGCTACTGATCCTGTCTGCCGCTGAGGCGTCACTTCCTCCCGCCGCGGTTCCGTCACCACAGACACCGGCGCCCCGCCCTCCTCATAATCGCCGCTTGGAGTTCGATGCCCATGTGAATCCTCCCACCACCGCCAAGTCGGTGCAAGAGCTCTCACAGACGCTTGCCGCAGATTCTCAGCTTACTGACGATTCTGCATTACCGCCGGATTCAAGGAGGATTTATTGCTCGCAATATAGGCATACCCAGCATGGTGAGAACAAGACCACAGCCGAGGAAGGCAACGGGCTGCCGCAGCATTTACCGCAAGTCGAAGGCCGCTTCCAGCTCTGTATGGCCCAGCATGCAGAGCCTGAGCGCAACCGCAGCAACGGGCCGTCATGCTTGCACGACAAGATGAATGACTGGCGCCAGCGATGCGCGTCACCAGAGGCCACAGAGGCTTCGCCTGACCGATACCCGACGCCGCCGTCCGCGCCCGACGACGACGGCCTGACGGTCTACTCTGATTCGCTCTGCGAGGGCGGCCAACGCTATACCGCCAACTACAAGCTCCCCAAGCCATCCCCACTGCCAAAGTCCAAGCCCATCACTGTCCGCTACCGTGATCAGGTTTGGGTCCGCAAGGACCACCGTGATCCTCGGGGGCTAGCCCCGCTCTGCTACGTCGCAACTGGCTATGAAGGCCCTCCAGTCGACGGCGAATGCCACCAGGGGTATCTGTGCTACGACAAGAGGGACCTTAAATGGGCACATCGCCTACGGTTTCATTTGAATCACCTCAGCTGATTAAGTAAATTGTGCCCCGCGGCAAGCGCGCGGCGAGCATGGGGACTAGGAGGCGGGAGGGGTGGCTGTTGCGCCTGACCAGCAGCGGTTTGCGGTTATTTACAACTCATCGCCGTGACGGTGGCATCTCACGACAAGGCTTGAGCTGCTGCAATCCACGACAGGCTGCATTGCAGCCGAGGGCAGCGCCGGCTCGTCCTGCGCGGGCCCTGTTTTGGCAGCTCTGCCGCTGAGAGGACTGCATTGACGGCGCAATCACAGCTAGCGAGCTGTGCCGTCCCCTCATTATTACACATGAGATTGTAGCTGCCGTGGCAGCTGTGTTGTGCTGCCTGTCTGAGTCCAGCAAATAAGAAAGACACAATTTACTTTTTTGGGGCAGCAGGAGAGGACCACCTCTTGCCCTCTGGCGCCGGCCGCCGTCGAAAGCAGCGCCGGCGCCGTTGGCACAGAGCGCCTGCTGATGCATCGAAGGCGGGGCCCGTCGGCCGCAGAGTGCCAGCAGGCGCGCGCCCGTCGAAGGATGCAGAGCCTGCCGCCAGATGACCGCTCAGGCTGCTGACGCGCGCCCGTCAAAGGTGGCGTCGCACCGCCGGGCCTGCACCAGCGCCTGCCACCGCCGCCTGGTGAGGTCCTGTGGAAGGAGGGAGGGCTCCTAGGGAGCCTGACGGAGGGAGGAAGCGAAGGGCGGAGGTAGGCTTAGCTACCCCTTGTAGGAATGGAGTGACTTGGAAAAAATCTGTTCTAGTGAGGGAGCGCGACTCAGCAAGCAAGCAAACCGGGGAAGGAGGCGGAAGGGAAGGAGTGGGAGGCCAGGTAGGGGATGGATAAAACCAGACGTCAGCGAAGGTGGGCCACTCTGAGCAAGCGAGCCTGAGGAAATTCGAAATGATTGAGGCATCAAGCGAGCGAGCAAGCCACGTTGAGCTTGTGAGGGATAGAGCGGGTGAGTGAGTGAGTGAGTGAGCTTGTGACAGTGGATTCAATAATCGAGAGGAAGTGAATGAGGGAGTGGTATGTTCATCAGGGATGGGGTGTTAGTGTTGGTTGGGGACGACGAGAAGAATGAAGGGAGAGGGGAACGCCCGAGGGAGGGGAGGGAAGGAGGGAGAAAGCAAACGGCTCACGTAGCAAATGTCTGCAAGAAGACTCAGCAGCTCGAATCCAGGCTGTCGCGCGACTCGCGCATTGGGAAGGAGTTTCAGTGAGGGAACGCGCCCCTGCTTTCCTTGCTCCCCAGCTTTCTCCCTCCCCGATTTTACCTTGCCTCTCTCTCTCTCTCTCTCTCTCTCTCTCTCTCTCTCTCTCTCTCTCTCTCCCTGTCCCTGTCTGTCTGTCTGTCTCCGTCCCCATAGGCATAAACAAAAAATCAGCAGGTGAGACAGTGAGAGCCTGAGGAAAGGCATTGAGCAAGCAAGGAATCAAGGGAGGGCCAGGAGGGTGTGAAGCTGGGATGATGGCCCTGGGTGGGTGGCAGAGACTGTGGGAGGGAGGGAGTTAGCGAGCGAGAAGGAGGGTAGGATGGAGCGAGTAAGCATGAGAGTCAACTCAAAGAGGGAGTAAAGGAGAGGATGTGATAGAGGGAAGAGGCGGGCTGGTGAGGGAGCAAGCGTGCAAAGAAGCAACATGCAAGGGAGCGACTTGGAGCTAGGAAAGAAGGGGAAATGAAGGGGTGGGCCCGGTGGGGGTGGGGTGGGGTGGGGTGGGGTGGGGGGGGGAGGGGCACCTGGCGATTCAAATAGCGGCTTAATGCCCAGAGTCATCTGGCCCAGCAACTTCTCCCTGACTCCTCTTTGCAACTTTGCTCAGGAGCAGGACATGCTGGCGGCTCCCATCGCCGGAAAAAACCACCATATTGAAGTGGTTTTTGCACGGTCTAGCACTAGCCTTTTTCACAGCGAGAGGTCTGTCAAGTCCTTTTGGTTGTTTTGCTGCAGACCTTGTCACGGTGCTTCTTCTTTCGGATCCATTGCCCGCTATTGCGCCAATAATACGCTTTCCACTTGCGTCCAAACCCGCTGTACAGTCTTGAGACAAAATTGGAATGAGAACAGCGATATTTTCTGACAAGATGTTACGCCCTGGATTGTAGACAACCCTTGGCTGGTCGTGCTTTATTCCTATGTGCTCCTCAAAAACGATCACGCCGACCAAACCCTGCAGCAAAGCAAGGAACACAGCACGGAGAGCAGCTTCATAGAAACGGGCTTTTGGACTAGTGAGCATAGCTGCAGCCATGAGCTTGCAATCTGATTCTTCAAATGAAATCCCTGCCTCTTGTGCGACGCCCTTTGCCACTACCAAGGCTGCGGCCGCATGATCTTGCTCCATGTCAATGTCGCATTCCACAAAATGACTCCTACATCCACATCTGTCCTGAAGAATCGCCCGAAGAAACCACAATCGAAATTCGGTGCAGTCCAGACCCTCATTTCGTGAAAGCTTGGCACCAAATGCAGCCAATTCCGCCCAGACGTCCCAGCAGCTACTCAGCAGCATTTGCAGTGATTTTTTGTGTTCACAATCTGCAAAATATATGGACAGTAGCACAACAATGACAATACAACTCGCGTTGTCAGTCACAGCATGCAAATCGGCCACCACATCGAACATTTCTGCCCGTGAAGGCCAGGGTCCAGGGATTGACCCTTGAATCCGTGCGTAAGGGCAGTTTTGCCATGCTTGCTTTGGACCACGTGCACTCCGACGTCCATTATTTGTTTCGGATCCGTCAGTCACGGCGTATATCATGGCAACTGATTTGGAGGCTGCATCCGACTCGGTCCCTGAGATTACCGTACTGTCACTATCCTGATCTCGATCTTGAACTTGATTTTCAGCATCTCTTATGAAATTGGAGGCACAATCCCCTGTTCCGGACTGGATTTTACACTCTGCGGTTTTGTCGTACGCTGCGCGCTCATCTGGGGTCAGAGCCGACCACGCTTTGAGAAGCAGGTTCCTTTGCGTGATCTTTGAGACGGGTGGCTCCCTAACCCACAAGTCGAGATGCTCTTGTGCGAATATCGAGAGACCCCTTCTTTTCAGAGACCCGTTCGCTGCGGTCGAGAGACCCGTTTGCTGCTGTTTTATCGAGAGACCCGTTCGCTGCGGTTCCGCCTCTGGGGAGTTGACTCGAAAGTCCTTCCGACTTGCGCCGTCACTGTGGACTCCTTGATCTTCGATACACACCTGTACCGTGACAGCCTCGCCAGCAGCAGCTTTGGTATTCTCCTCAACCACCTGGTCCACCTCTTCGATATTCTCCTCAACCACCTCTTCGATATTCTCCTCCTCTGAGCGGGATTCCGTCGCTTTCTTCACGCCCAAATCAGATTCATCCGGTCCATCCCCTGGAGAAACTACAACTGAAAGAGATTCATTATTCTCGTGCGAGACAGCATCAGCAGCAGCAGGAGGAGGAGCAGCAGCAGCAGCAGCAGCGTTCTGGGAGACGCGCTCCTCGCCCCTCATCGATGTGTTCTGGGATATAGAATCTGAACCAGCTACCCTAGGGCGAGAATCTGAACTGTCAAGCCCTTGAAACCCCATGCCTTCTGAATGATTATTCGGGTCAGCGATAATGACAGGGCCAGCACCGTCCTCCGAAGTGGATATTTCCATATCTTCACTCTCATCTGGGTGGTCTCGGGACTGTTCAGCCTGCATGAGACCATCCGCTTCTGCCTTTTTCCTAACTTTTGATTCTCTGGTTACTTGTCTTACAAGTTTTTCAGCATTGCGACGTACGGCATCTGCTGGAGGACCATTTTGTTGCCTCCTTTTTACGAAATTTCTGTCATCCCGTCGTGCACAAGCATAAAGATCCGTGTGCCGTCCGTCAGAGGTGGTTTTGAGCTGAAAAGCAGGCAGTGCACCTTGTCCATCAGCACAAGCCCCTGCGCCCGTAGTGCAAGGCGTATTATTGGGCCAGGCTAGAGTTTGAAAATTCTGGGCCAGACCCTGGGTTGACTGGCCTGGATCAAAGCCTGAATATGCCATCCCCCCCCAGCCATGTCCCTCTTGGCCAAGGTTCCGACTGCTCAAAGGTGCACACACAGGTCGGCCTGGACGTATGGGAGCAGTCGGGAAGAATGGTGGACCGTTGCTCTGCCATTGCATGCCCGATACGCAAGGCAACAGCGAGCCGGCCGCCCAACCACCACCAAATCCATTCGCGGCCCCATGCTGCAACGGAGACTGTCGTGAGTCATCAGTTTGCCTCGCTGCAGTTGAGGTCGTGCCGGCATTTTGCCTCAGCTCTTTTAGGTGCCCATCCAGAAAAGAAATCATATCGTCTGGTTCCATGAATTGTATACTATCCGTTAACTCTTTCCAGTCGGATTCCAAATGTGAGTTTTTGGTTTGCCTCCGATATACATGCCTTATAGAATACAGCAACCCAGCTGCTCTTGCTTGCACTCTTTTGTCCAAAATAGGATCAAGCACAGCACGCAAGTCATCCTCGTAGCCTGCTCCTGGGACCCGACCCTGAATCCTGACGGATACCATGGATCCGGGACCCATGGACTCTGAGAGCTGCCGGTTCTTTGCCATGCGTCTGGCCCCGGCAATGAGTGCGGGCCCGGGGGCTGGCCATTTCGACGGGGCTATGCCGACATGTGAGACCACTGCTGCAGTCAACTCTCGCACAGACATATTCTTCTCGACACAAAGCTGAAAAGTCAAGCCACCAGCACAGACAATCACTTGCACTTGTGTGTCGAAGTTTTCTGTCCCGGGGTGGGGTGGGGGGTGGAGGTGGGGGCGGGGGTTGGGGACGCTTGTCTTAGGGGCAGTGGCTAGGGTTGAAGCAAGAGCACAACACACATTAAACATGATGGAAGGAGGAGGAGTTCCCACCACACGCTTTAATATGCACCCTATCGGCCTATTCCGCACTTGTATTCGGGCTGAAGCACATCTGTGACATCACTATTATATATATATAGGCATTGTTATTAGCAGCGAGAAGGACAGCGGGACTGATTCACTGAGAGGAAGAGTCCCTTCCTTGCCACAGGCCCACCTCCCCTTCTTGACCTGAGGAGATAACTTCCCGGGAAGAGGTGTGCGCGTGGGGTGTGTGGGGGTGTGCGGGAGAGGAGTAGAGGGAGAAGGGAGGAGAGGAGGGAGGCCCGTACAGTCAGAGTCCAGCACTGTTTCCCTCTCCTTTCGTTCCCCTCTTCAGAAAGGGAGGAGAGTGGGGGCGGAGGGGTGCAGTGGTGCACCTGACTTTAAGTCCTTGTATCTGAGTCCGTCCCCGCCGATGGAGGACTCGGAGCAGTGGTGGTCAGCCGTGCCTGTCGTGAGCGACGAACAAGCTTTGACTCAAGTACATTGTAAGAGCATGGTGATGGGTGGGGTAAACACAATGTCATACATTTCAGGATCGATGCTGATGTCTGAATGATGCACATGTACGGTGTATATAGTTCAAACCGGCCGGGGGAGCAATGCAGGCCATGCTGAAGAAGGTCGAGCTGCCGTACCGGCCTGGCCGTACCAGCAGGGGGTGTTAGCGGCCTGAGCGACAGAAACAAGCAACGGACGCGGCGAGGACAAGGGGCGGATGCTGCAGGGACAAGCAACGGAGGTGGCTGGGTCAAGCCACAGACTCGGGATGCGGCGGGGGCATGCGATGGAATAGGCGGACTCGGATGAGGCAAGCGACAAGCGATGGAAACTGATGCGGCAGGGACATGCGACAGATGCGGCAGGGACAAGCGACGGATGCAGTGGGGACATTTGACGGATGCTGTGGGGACAAGCAACGGAGCCGCTGGGGATAATTGACGGATGCACATGCGACGGGGACAAGAGACTCGACAGGAAGGGACGGATGCAGTGAGGACACTGGCAAGCAACGAAGGCGGCGGAGACAAGTGGCAGATGCTGTAGGGAAAAGAGGAGGATACTGCAGCGACATGCGACCGATGCGGAGGGGACAAGCGAGGGACCCAGAGGGGACAAACAACGGATGCGCATGCGACGGTGACAAGCAACGGATGATGGATGCTGGCCATCATGCAGCGGAGACATGCAGCGGATGCGGTGGTGACAAGCGGCGGATACGGCGGGGACAAGCAACCAATGCTGCTGGGCGGCGGCCCGGGAGTCAAGTGACAGAGGCCGCTTGAAAGGCGGCAAGGGAAGAGCGACAGAAGCTGATGCTGTGGGGACAAGCGACGGACAGTGACGGGTCTGACCGACGGACTAACCCCCAATCGAGCGACTGACCCCTGATCGAACGACAGATTCCTGATCCAACGACAGGTTCCTGATCAAATGACCTACATCTGACCGACCTATCGATCCCCGATCGAACGACCGGCCCCTGACAGTGATCGAACCGCCGACCCCTGGCCTGGACAGACCGATTGACTCCCAAATTGGGGCCCCGAGAGGGATGGGACAAGCAGCGGATGCTCATGCGACGGGTACAAGCGACGGGTACTGTGGGCACGAGCAACGAATGCGTGCCAGATGCGGGCCAACGGATGCGGGTCATCATGCAGAGGATACATACGACGGATACAGCGGGGGCATGCGACGGATGCAGCGGGGACTCGGACGAGCGACGGAGGCGGAGGGGATAAGCGACCGATTGGACCCATGAGTTGGGGATACGGGACGGAAGCAGAGGGGACCAGCGATTGCGGGGACAAGAGACGGATGATGCTGATACAAACGACGGAGGCGGCGGGGGCAAGCGACAGATGAGCGGCGGTTATGTGATGGACGCGTGTTTCAGGCCTCGCTCGATGTATCGAGTCAACTACTATCAAGCGACGGAGGCGACGGGGACAAGCGACGGATGCGGCTGGGCCGCGGCGTCAAGCGACAAAGGTGGCAAGGGACAAGCAACATAAGCTGATGCGACGGGGACAAGCGACGGATGCGGCGGGGACACGCAGCGGCGGGGACAAGCTGAGCGACCAATCGGACCAATGCGGTGGGGAAACGCGACGGTCCGCCGACGGATGCAGCGGGGACAAGCAACAGCGAGGACAAAAGACGGATGCTGCAGATATAAACGACGGATGCTGCCGGGACATGTGACGGACACGTGCGGCTGGGCGCAACGCGGAGGATTGAGAGCGTACAGTTTAGACGCCCCTTTTTTGTTCAAGTAGGATTCTCCGGTATGCACAGTATAACGCACCTGTCTTGCTAGTCTTCCAGGTCGAATCGAGGTGAAGCGGTTGCGCCCGACCTTCAGGTATCTGTGACGAGCCTGCGGTGAAACATGGAGCTCAGAAAAATTATGAAAGCGCTACAACAAGCACAATGTTGTGGCTAAGTGCTTAGTTTCAATGTATCAAGTCAACTACTCGCTCAATGTATCAAGTCAACTACTATCGACTGGCCCGGGGAATAGGTGACATATGAATTTCGAGCAACAGAACACCAGTCTTTCACAGGCTGACAGGCAGTAAATCGTAATTACGTAGTAGCCAGCAAGGAACCACCTCGTTATTCGTGGATCAAGGCAATCAAGGAAAAGGCTGCCTGCAACCACACAGAAATGGGTAAGCAGAAACTTGGTTTCAAAACATTTTCAAGAAGAGCAACTCGATCAGAAAAGGCGGGGCCGTTATACAATTGGGATGTTTGAATTTTTAGAGACACCAGTGTGTATTTATCATGCTCAATGTACCAAGTCAACTACTATCGACTGGGCATAAGTGACATATGAATTTCGAGCAACAGAACACCAGTCTTCCACAGGCTGACAGGCAGTAAATCGTAATTACGTAGTAGCCAGCAAGGAACCACCTCGTTATTCGTGGATCAAGGCAATCAAGGAAAGGCTGCCTGCAACCACACAGAAATAGGTAAGCAGAAACTTGGTTTCAAAACATTTTCAAGAAGAGCAACTCGATCAGAAAAGGCGGGGCCGTTATACAATTGGGATGTTTGAATTTTTAGAGACACCAGTGTGTATTTATCATGGATGAATGGATGGTGCGCTCAGAGGCCATTCGGGCAAGCTGACCATTTTCAAAAAAATCTGTTGCGAAAAAAGGAATTTAAACTGGTCAACTTGCCTGCATTTTAATTTCGGCCGCCAACAGTTTTAAACCCCGTCGCTTCAAGATGGACCCAATGTGCACAGAATTGCGAAACGTTGCGATACTCCACTTAACCTGCACTTTTGCACGGCGCGCCCAGTGCCTGATTCCTGTATGATGGGCTCGCCG
>Ga0208872_1001816_pt1 | contig 12768 bp, 11 predicted proteins | sample CryBogCBH12Aug08_FD_185508 | JGI IMG/M metagenome (GOLD analysis project Ga0208872, IMG submission 185508) | Freshwater microbial communities from Crystal Bog, Wisconsin, USA - CBH12Aug08 (SPAdes) | ecosystem: Environmental > Aquatic > Freshwater > Lake | place: Crystal Bog, Wisconsin, USA...
TTTGGCGTATATATCAGGGGTTTTGGTGCTAGGTATACTGCCCAAAAATTCTACCCTATTACTGATCCCTAATGTCTGCGCCAAATTTTCCAAAGATGCTTTTAAGGGCCCATCACCTGCGATTATAATTCGCGACTTTTGTTGATCTTCAGGAGATAATCCAGAAAACGCGTAAAGTGCATAATCTACAGCCTTTACCTCAACCAAGCGGCCTAATAATAAAAATGTCAAAATAGGCTCTGACTTTTGTTGACAACTTTCAAATAGCTCGGCAGGATGAGGCAAGGGAAAGTGATGCAGTCGAGGAAAAGCAAAATTAATACCGCAAACTTGAATATAAAATTCCTTATTTCGACTACCAATTGATAATAATTTTGTTGTAGATTTTAGTAGTTTCTTTAAAAAAAATTGATTAAAAATATTTCGTGAAATATTTTTCGAATCAAGAACATTACTGTCGCTTAAATAAAAAAGTTCTCGCTTTTTATATCGAGCCCAAATAGCAGCTATTAGATTAATGCGCGGATAGTTCCCTGCGATGAGGATAGCTTTTGCATTTAATTTATTTAGAATTCCCCATGCTTGAATCACTGACCAACTCGTGCGCAATACCAATGAATCCTGGGGCAATTTAGTGTTTTCATGGGAAAATTCTGCGCCTCTTTTTCCTAGTGGCACGTATAAGAAAAAGACGTCGCTAAACCTTGATTCAATCAAAGCATGAAAATTACTCATATAGTGAGCTGGATAGCCACCAAACCATACAATTTTCATAGGATTCATACCTTTTTCACTCAATGAAGCCATCTACTTTTAATACATTAATCCATGTTTCAGCTAATTTATATGCTGAAAATTCATATCCCATTGGGCCATACAAAAAATTGATGATAGATTTTTGGTAGTTCTCATACTCAGCATCAGACATTGACGTTATGTACACGTATAAATCTTCATAATTGTTGAAATCTCTGAAATCAATGAAGCAATTCAATGGAATATATTTTTCGACATTTGGGGCGCCTAAATAGATAGGAACACATCCAGAAAAAAAACTATCAAATATTTTTTCCGTAATATATCCGTTAGATGAGCAATTCTCATAGCAAATTGAAAATTTATAATTGCATAAAATATCTTTTTTTACCTTAATGGCACCTCGATAAGATGGTCTTTTGGTATGAAAAATTTTAGAAAAAATAGGGAATCGATTCGGCAGCCGAAGAAGCTTAAGCGCGCTCCTTATGTAGGCCTTATTCCAATCAATTCCGTATAAATCGAAATCATTTGGGTGGTTTTTTTCAAACCACTTTATCGCCCGTAATCTCTCCGAATACAATTCATTAGGAAAGGAAGAACCTTTATTGCCAGCTATCATTACACAGAGGTTGGGCCGGAGATTTCCAACTGGAATGCTTGAGGAAGCCGGAAAGCAAAATGAATAATTGGTTTTTATATACTTACTTGAATCGCATGAAACTAGATCATCGGACCAGGTAAAGACTTTAGAGATATTCTGATGACTTGATACCTCAAAATCTCGACTACGTACAATGTCGCTCTCCATCAGATTTAAATATTGTTTTTTATTTGTAAAATTAGTCGAGCTTGCTAATTCGTCTATTACTATCAAATCGGAATCATGTGGTAAGTTGATATCTGATGTACTAATATCAATCGATTCATCTAACAATGCTTGTCTTAGCACATAATAATTACAGAAAAAATTATCGCGATTTTTTTTCTCGTCATTTAAATTAAGAAAAATTTCATTAGACTTAAAGTCGGATAAAAATGATATTTTTTTCAAGTGGAAACTCTAAAATATTTCTGACGTATAAATTTTGGTAATTGGTAAAATTTTGTATATTTACTATACCTAAGGCCCGATATTAAAGCATCGAGCAGAACCCCCCACCTCTGACCAAGTGGTTTTTGCGGATTAGAAAAGAAGCCCCAAGCAGTTAATGCGCTACTTAATTCTGCAACTGGAGATATATTAATGCTGAATTTATCCTGAAACTTTCGCCTAACCCTAGTAAAACCTAAATGAATTCTCCAGGCACGACTAGAGTCATTATTCCCACCAATCAATTCAGTCTCTGGCTCAATACGGCCAATTAAAAACTCATCCACAACCCTACATTTAGAGTCCTTGCTAAGAAGAAGTAGGGCTATCTCCATTTGAACCGCATAAGTATCCGTCATCACCGATCCAGAAATAATTAATTTACGCCGCAATGCAAAGGAGGATAGAAAATAAAATGGTGTTACATCGGAAACTTTATCAAACGTGAAAACTGGCGCATAGGTAGTAATTAATGAATGAAGTAGATTTCTTTTTTCTTGTTCATTATGAACGGCATACCAACTACAAAAGAAAACATCCGTATCAGGCGCCTCTCTTATCAAATGAATCAGACTAAGCAAGCCCTTCGGCTCAAAGACATCATCGTCTGATATAAATAAGATATAGTCTCCAGATGCTTTCTGGTAAAGAGATAGCACATTTTTGTCGTAGCCCAAATTGGTCTCTTGCTCAAAATATTTGAAGTCAGGGTACCCTTGACATACCTCAGCAGTATTATCGGTTGACGCATTACTGGAAATTAATATCTCGATCTCATCCTGCCAATTTGGCAACTTTTTCAAGCCCAGTTCAACTGCATTTAGAGTTTTGACAAGTGTATCAGAGCGATTAAAGGTGGGAATTGCAACCGTCAGTATGGGCATTAATTAAATCAATCTATAAAAATATTTATTCTTGGAGCAACAATAGGAATTCCACTAGAAACAGGCTTCAAAACTTCACGAGAACGATATGGTTTTGCACCCCAGTGAATATTTAGCTTTACAGATTTAGCTAACTCATATTCCTGCGCAAGCTCTTTTAAAGTGACCGAACGACCAGATGTAATGAAATATTCTTGCAGATAAGCAAAAGGTTGATGGAGGCCATTTAACTTATAAGCTAAATTTATTAAGGTGGTTATGACATCATCAATATGAACAACGTCTATTAGCTGGTTTCCCGGTGACATTTCAAGCGCTTGGTCACTTAGCACCATATCTCGCCAAATGTTAAATATTTTTCTTCTATGATCATCCGGACCATATGTATCAGCAATCTTTAGATTACAGAATATAAATTTTTTGGCAGAGGCGTAGTATTTACCAATATCTTGAAAGGCCTGTTTTGATGCTGAATATAGATTGACTGGCTCATAATTTAAATCCACGTAATGCTGCCAAAAAGTACCTACATTTAAGAACCACCTTACTTGAGCCAATGCGGCAGCCTCTGCAATCTTAGCCCCCATCAGAATATTCGATAAAACTAAATCTTCAACCTCATCAGCTGAATGCTCAACAAGAAATTTACTAGCCAAGTGTATTATTCCAGTAATACGATGTTCTTTAAATTTAGTAGTAAGCGACTCTATACTTGAATCAGCATCCAAGCTAACAATACCTTCAGCGTTATAAATATCTATATTTGACGTACTTCTGGAAAGAATAAGATAGGGAATGCCTAGACGCTTTAATTCACGTGTTAGCTTTCCACCAATATAGCCCGTTGCGCCTGTAATTACGATCATTAATCGAAAAAATCCTCAAATTCAGATAAGCCACCAAAACACTTGTCTCTTTCAGACAAAATTGGATTGGATATATTCCAATCATATCCAAAGCTATCGTATCGGATACCCTTATCATGACTTGGTATATGTTCAGAAGTCGTCATGTAATAAACAATTGCATTATCACTCAATACGCCGAACCCATGAGCACAGCCTTGAGGTATATATATAGACTTTCTATTTTCCCGAGAAAGCTCAACTGCAAAGTGGCATTTAAATGTGGGGGAATTTTTTCTGAGATCCAAAATTACATCAACAACTGTGCCTTGAATTACGGTAACTAATTTCGCATGATCATATGGAGGGAGCTGAAAATGCATACCCCTAATTACAGCTTCCTTGGAATTTGTGTAGTAACTTTCAGTAAAGCTAGAAAGTAACCCCTCTCTTTGAAATGCAGATTCTTGAAATGTTTTTACAAAAGACCCCCTTTGGTCTTCAAAAACATCATGCTCAATGATTTCTACACCATGTAAAGATGAGGAAAGAAATTTCACTTCAAACCCCCTTACCTAACTTAAGCTTATTCATATAGGCTTGATATCCAGAGTAACCAATCACTTTACCACCTTGAACCTCAAGAATATGATCGCATAGCTCCAATGTTGTTAGCCTGTGGGCAATAAGGATAAGGGTTATATCTTTTGGCAAATCGTGCATTGAATCAATTACTGATTTTTCCGTTTCATGATCTAAAGCGCTAGTAGCTTCGTCAAAGATGATGATCCTTGCTTGTTTATATAGAGCCCGTGCAATGCCGATACGTTGCTTTTGTCCACCAGACAGGAGAATACCTCTCTCACCCACAGGGGTATTGTAAGCTCCACCCCAAGATTCTATTTCTGCTAGTCTGGCTTTGCGAGCAGACTCTTTTATTAAGGAATTATCAATATCAGAATCAGCGATACCAAATGCAATGTTCTCGGCTATAGTCCCATCCATCATGAAGATATCTTGTGGAACATGGGCAATCAACTTTTGGAAATATTTAGTATTATGCGAGGTTAACTTATCGCCATCGATATAAATATTCCCCGCGGTTGGAATCAACAGGCCCATTAATAAATCTGCAAGGGTACTTTTCCCACCACCGCTTTCGCCAACAATGCCCACTTTTTCACCGCATTTGATTTCAAAATTTATTTGGTCTAGAACCAGGTTTTCCGATGAAATGTATTTGAATGAAACATTAGAAAAAACTATTTCTGATGAAAAATTAAACTTAACCCCCTTTTCAGAACCCAAGGAATCCGATATGGGCTGGGTCAGCATACCAATAACATCTACAAAAGCATGCTTACCACTTTGAATTTGTGTCCAACTAGAAAAACAATTCTGCATTATTGGTAATAATTTTTGGGCACCCAAGGCCATTGCCCCTAAAATAGGTATTGCTCCTAGAATACCCTCGGATTGAAGTGCCAACTGCAATGCTACTACTGCAAGCACAATAACACCCAAAGCCTCAATTCCATACCGAGGGGCAGAGCCGATAATTTGAGATAAGCTTAATGACCTTCTCAATGGTAAATCTGCGTTTACATAGTATTGAAGGAAATTGTTTTGCGAGCCATTAATTAATATATCTCTAATACCTCCCATACTCTCCTGAAGTACCTTAATCACAGCGCCTGATTCTCGGTTTATTGTTATGCTAAGTTGATCTAATTTTTTATGTGATAGCTTCATCGTCAGAGCATAAATCGTGCCAAAAGAAATAAGAGCAATTAGAGCTGCGTATGGCTGTATAAGGAATAAAGTGCCAATAATTGCAATGATAAGGAAAATTGAGCTGGCAATTGTGAGCATAGGAACTAAGATGGAGTAGACAACAACGTTCACTTTTGATGAGATTGCAGCAATAACATCGCTACTATTTCTTGAGCAATGAATTCCATAAGGTAGATATAAGGTGCGGCGAAATATCTCTAAACTAAAATCTGCGCCAATACCATGACCTAGTCTTGTCATGGCAAACATTAATAAAAATCTAATGGCTATTGCCAGCAGAACTGTAAATATAAAACATAAAGTTAATATGACTAACAAAGAGTTATAGTTAATATCCTTAATAACGTACTTGCAGCAAATCATTTTATTGATTAAGCTAAGTGCCTTATGAGGATCCGCCAGCGCACCTAAGAATGGCAACATAATCCCAAGACTTAGTATCTCTGAAAAAGAGGATAGAATCATCAAGCAAAAAATTAAAAAAAATTGTTTTTTTCTTCTGCTTGAAAGCTGATGCCACAAGTCCACAGTGAGTTGCTTAATCATGGTGTTTGAATCAGCCCTTAGATCTTAAAAATTCTGAGAAATAGTTATGAATATTACTAGCAATATTCTCGTATGAAAATTCCTCACCATTGAAACTTCGTAAAAATTCTTGTCCTACCTGAATCATGCGCACCCATTCATCTTTAGAAAGATTGACTAAATAATTAACCAAATGATCTGCGCTTGAAAATTTACCAGCATCAATATATGCACCTCTAGGTATATAGTTACAGATATTTTCAGAACCCCAATAAACTGGTACAGTCCCAGCAACTAAAGCATCAAATATTTTTTCTGTAATGTAATCTGGATAAACAACATTCTCATAGCAAATATTAAATTTATATCTTGATAAATATTCATATTTATCCCCTATTGTTTTGATCTCAGCAGGATTAAAGTTTTGCTTAAAAAGTTTTTGATATTTTAAGGGAAGCCTATACATACCTTTCCAACCCCTGCCAAATAAGTCTATCAAACCTCTTTTTCCCAAAGAAATCAGAATATCTAAACGTTTTGTTTGTAATTGAATTTTGTCTAAATTTATAGTCTTAGCTAAATAAAATTTTGAATGGTAATTTTTTACTTTTTTTAAAACTCGCCAAACAAAGTCTGCGAGGCTTTCTGATGAAAAAATTGATCCGGTTAGAACAAACTTATTAGATACCACCATGCTTGAAAATTTACGCCGGTCAAATTCAAGTTGGGGGATAGAATCTCTGTGCTTTAACTTTTCTTTCGAAAAGGAAGGAAATTTGATTGGTACAGAATTTGAAGAATTTTGAACCCCGAAGACCATAACGCGGTTAAATATTTTTGAGAACTCCTTAACATGATCATAAAATATTCCGGCATACAAGGGAGATTCATACATATACAATAAAAAAGGTATCCCCCCTTTCCCAATCAAGTCCATAGACTCTTGATCGAATCCATGTTGAATAACAAAAATATCTGATGGTTTATAGCGCCCAGCCTGAACGTGCTTAAGAGCTATATCTGCGGTAACAACATCTATAGATGGATTGACTAGCCTCTTAAATTCATATGCCCACTCTGATCCCGGGTATTTTTTTGCTACCGTCAAATCGAATAACTTATTTTGCTTCAAACCCTCAATATCAGCACTTAAGCTAATAACTATCTTCTTGTGCATGATCAAAAAGCTGCCTTCATCTTTAACCGTGCTTGATTTAATTTCTTACGTGCCTTAAGCGTTCCCGGAAAGGAAATTGGCAAAAGGGGGATCAATAAGAAAACATGTGGAAAATAACTCTTGTTATGAATCCATGCAGTTTTTAAATACCTGAACACCATTTTTGGAGTTAAATTACCACTTATTAGAATTGGAAAAATAATGGATTCGAAAAATCTATATGGGCTAAGGGGCTTCAATTCAATCAAAAGGTCTTGATTTTTACTATAAACAAGCTCTTGCTTTAAGTCGCTATGGTATCGAATCAGGGCCTCAAAAAAGCCCAGCATTTTCTCATCGGTATACGAAGAAACCATACCTGCATGTATCAGGCGATTGTAAGTAATGACTGAAGAGGTAACAATTCCAGAATCAAGAGAGGCACGCATAATAAGCATAGTGTCTCGAAACCACCCATTTGGATAAAATGGAATAAGTCGTTTTATATTAAATGCCGTTTTTCGAAAAATAAAATTTGATATTCCTGCGGCATGAATTTGGTTTCGCATTAGTTTCCTAAATGCGTTTTTTGAATTTAGTGACTCGTCTAAATTTTTAGATGTGGTTATGATTGAACCACATTCATCAACTAAAAGACTTGAAAATACAATACATGATCGGCTATCAATGTTACTGATTGAATAGAAATTCTCTACAAATCCTGCATCCAAATAATCATCATCACATAAATAAGTAATCCAAGGTGTTTTTGCTGCCTCTACACCAATCAACTCGGAAGCAGGAGCGCCTAAATTTTCGCCATTAAATTTTTTAATAACTTCTATTTCACTGTGATCTAGCAGATTAATATAGTCAGCAGCCCCATCAGTTGATCCATTATCAACAATTATTAAATCAAAATTTTTATTACTTTGCTCAAAGCAAGATGCTACTGCCTTTCTTAGTAAATTTTGACGATTGTAAGACAATATAACGATAGTTAAGCGCTCAGTCATTGATGGCTCCATCAATAAAATCTCTTCCGCTTAAAACATTCTCATAAAGATTACGCAATTCTTTGTTTCTAAAAGAAAGAGAGGCTTCCTTGCATGCAAGATCAAAATTTCTTTTTCTTTGATTAAGAAGCTCTTCCGAATCATTTATATATGTGGCTAGATATTTCGTCAATTGACTAATTGATTGATCAAATAGACCAATCTCCTTATCTTTTTTTAACTTATAGAGAAACTCGTTCATCGTTTTCCATTCTTTGCCATAAAGATTTGGCAGATAGAAATGGTAGGGAACTCCAACTTTTTTACCCAGCTGGTCATGGGCAGTGGTATGAATCTCAAAATGAATTATTGCATGGCCATATTCCATGCCTTCGATAATATTTGCCCCAGCATGTACATGTGTTGGAGAAATAGTCACGGATGACCTATTCAGAATTTGATGTTTTTCCTCAACGCTCAATGGAGCTTTCAATACCCAAATGATTGAATCGTCTCCCTTTAGTTTTTTCAACACCAGCTGAGGAACATTAGGACAGGCGAGAATTAATTTTGCTCCGCGCTTATCCTCAATTTCAAGCCAGGCGCGCAAAACTAAGTCAACGCCTTTTAATTCATAGTCACTAGCTAGACATGCAAAAATTAATTCACTAGGCTGATTATTTAAATTTGGGAGCTTAGGTAGACAGCCTGGGGAATGGAGCCTCTTAAATTTATAGGCAAGACTGTTACCAAAATAATACCTAAATAGATTTTCAAAGCCTTCGCATGGCAAGATAATTCTTTTGCAATTCTGGTCGGCATATACCTCATAAGCATCATCAATGTGGGTGAGCATATCCCCAGGATTGCTAAGTCCCCTATTTTTATATGAAATTGCAGACAATGGATGATCATTTACCTCAACAATATAAGGGGATTTATTTTTCCAGGCTGGATAGTTAATCCAATGAGCTAGGTCATATCTAACTGCGTTGGACCAAGCAATGGGTGGATGGTCATAAAAACGCTTAAAGGATGGGTGAGTATTCTTAGTTTGGTACCTAAAAAATACTCTTATTTTTTTTCTAGTAATTAATCTTGAGAAAAATTGATATAGCACCAAAAAAAATGAATCTATTTTTGATGATAGATTTTTTTTTGTAACTTCCTGTATAGACATTCCGCTATCTCTCGACTTTATTAAAAATGGGAGATCATGCGTCTTTATGCTCGCTTAAAAGCAAATCCATTTCAGCTAAAATTCCACCCAGAGAATCGTATTGAGGGTTATAGCCGAGAGTTAAAGCCTTTTTGTCTACCGAGTAATATTTTTCCTTCAATCCAGTGGCATTCACAATTCCTGCTCGGGAATTTATTTCAATCTTCAGGCCATAATTTTCTATTAATGCATTCATTAAGCTCATTTTAGAGATAGGCGCTTTGCTATAGCAGTCAATAGCGCAATTTAAGCGTGGCGCTACTAAAATTAAATGTATTAACTGAAATAGATCTGATGGGTGAATATAATCTCTATCCATTGGATCATCTGAAATTGATAAAGATTGTTTTTTTATAATTGCTTTTGCTACATCCGAGAGTAGAAATCTAGCATTAATATCTTGGGTTCTACTGAAGTAACTGTAGACTCTTAAGTCAACAATTGATAAATCTGGTCGAGCTCGATGCCGGCACTCTGCATATAGTTTTGCAACACTGTACCAATCCTGATGATTTAAGTGATTCAAGTCAACTCGTGCAATTGTTTCTTTATCAAGAGGCTTATCAAATACTGCGCCAAAGGCTGCCCCACTACTAAAGAATATATATTTGCATGCTGGGTTACTTTCAAGATATTGGATTGCTAAGGAATCAAATTTATGAGTGATCTCAAAAATATCTGCACCCAAAGCAGCAGTCTTTGCGGGATTTCCAGAACCAACAAAATTGATTACAACATCATAGTCTTTGTTTAAAAATTCGGAGTATTCAAATACATAAGTAGCGCAAGACAGGTTTTGTTGTTCCACCCACTCAGAGACAACAGGCTTGCTTCTGCAAAATAAATATAAGGTTGTCGATGAATCAAAGAGATGGGCTAAATCTCTGGCAATTTGACTTGTTGCACCTAAAATTGCTATACGCATTTTTTAAAATCCAATAACCCTGCCGCTTCGTTTAATATTTCTTGCGTCCCAACCATTCCACATACTTTTGCATCCAGAGCATTAATAACTATAGAAGGCTTATTATTTTCAATTCTATTGACAGCCTCAAGTATCCAGCTACCGAAGCCGCCATCCTCCAAATGATCCTCAACAGTAACAACTGTTTGAAAGGCGGATAGTTCATATGCCACAGTTGATTTAAAACCCATTCCCCAAAGTGGCATTGTGAAATGAGATATATTCCGGGCTTCAGTGGTTTGATTTAAAAAATCATTCACAACGGCCAATGGACTGCCAGTAGAGATAAATACCTTCTCTATTGAACTCCCTGATTTAACAATAAGAGGTTTTCCTGGGATGATTTTTGGGATAGACAAATGTATCGATTTTTCACCTGCTTTTCCTAATCTCAAGTAACTAGGCTGAGGATTTTTAATGAGATATTTCATGCAAGCCCTAACTTCCATCGGATCTCCCGGCGATGCTATTAGCATATTAGGCATTGTCCTCATTAATGCATAGTCTTGGACTGCATGATGTGAATATCCTAAGCTACCATAAGATAATCCCCCGCCAACTGCAACAATTGTTACAGGTAAGTTGTGGTAATCAACATCATTCCTAATTTGCTCGGCACATCGAAAGGTTGGAAAGTTTGCAATTGAATAGCAAAAGACATGGAATCCTTCGGAAGCCAGCCCAGCTGCTAAACCCACCATATTTTGCTCAGCAACGCCTGCATTAAAAAAGCGTTTTGGAAATTCGTTGGCAAAGGGCTCAATAACACCATAACCTAAGTCACCAACTACGAGAACTACTTTTGGATTTTCTCTTGCGGCATTTGTTAATTCAGCAATAAAAGCGTCTCTCATTAATTGCTTTCTAGCTGCGCTAATGCTTCGGCTAATTGATTTTGGTTCGGAGACTTATAGTGCCACTCTACTTTATTCTCCATAAAGCTAACGCCCTTACCTTTTACAGTGTGGGCAATTACAACAACCGGCTGATTCAAATTTTGAATTGTTAGTGCCTCAAAAATCTCTTTGTGGTTATGCCCGTCTATCTCTTGAACATACCAGCCAAAGGCCTTTAATTTATCAGCCAAAGGCTCAAGCCCAACTGTCGAATCAACACTTCCGAGGCTTTGCAGTTTGTTATAATCAATGATCGCAGTAAGGTTTGATAACTTATGGTGGGCTGCAAACATAAAAGCCTCCCAATTAGATCCTTCATCCATCTCGCCATCACTCAATAAAACAAAGGTTTTCCATTCGGACTCATTGATCTTGGCACTCAATGCCTTACCTACACCAAAGGGCAAGCCATGGCCTAAAGCACCCGTCGAAAACTCTACGCCTTTTATCTTATGGCTAATGTGGTTCATAAGGGGTGAAAAATTTAAGCCGTAAGTGTCAAGTTCTTTCTTGCTTAAAATCCCTACCTCTGCAAGAGCACCATACACACCAACGCATGCATGTCCTTTGCTTAAAATAAACCGATCTCTAGTCGGTAAATCGGAATTGCTAGCGTCATACTTCATTACCGAGCCATAAAGTACGGCGAGGATATCGGCTATTGATAAGGCGCTGGCAATATGAGAAGCCTGCGCCTTGTGCACCATGAGCAAGGCATCCCTTCTAATGCGCCTTGCTAAGTCTACCGTGTCTAGCATTAAAAATTTACACCCAAATAAGACTCAATTTTTGCGACAACAAACTCCAGCATCTCCTTGGTCAAGGCGGGTTGAACTCCAATCCAAAAAGTGTTATTCATCACAACATCTGTGTTTGTCAATTCTCCGCTAATCCTATATTTGGCATTAATCATATATGGCTGCCTAGCTAAATTTCCAGCAAATAATAATCGTGTTCCAATTTTATTTTGATCCAAATAGGTTGTAAGGTCTAACCTGGTGACCGGGGAATTCTCTTTAACGGTGATAGGAAATCCAAACCATGAAGGATCAGAACCTTCTGTTGGCTCGGGTAATTTTAAAAATTCCTCACAGGTGCTTAGGCGCTCTTTTAGGAATTTAAAATTATCTTTTCTTGCTTGAATGAAAGCGGGCGCTTTTTCCAATTGCGCCAAAGCGCATGCTGCCTGCATATCAGTGATCTTAAGGTTATAGCCAAGATGACTATAGGTATATTTGTGATCATATCCTTCCGGCAAATTCCCCAGCTTCCAGCAAAATCTTTTTCCGCAAGTGTTATCTTTTCCAGGAGGGCAATAACAATCTCGACCCCAGTCGCGGAAACTTTCTGCTATTTGCTTCAGCTCATAATTATTAGTAAAAACGGCCCCACCTTCGCCCATCGTAATATGGTGGGCTGGATAAAAACTCAGTGTTGCAATATCGCCAAATGTACCAACCATTTGGCCCTTATATGTCGTTCCTAATGCATCGCAACAATCCTCAACTAACCATAAATTGTATTTTTTACATAGAGCAACAATTACCTCTAAATTAAATGGATTTCCTAAAGAATGAGCCAGCATGATGGCCTTTGTTTTTGGGCCAATAGCTGCCTCTACTTTTGTTGCATCAATATTAT
>Ga0208872_1001819_pt1 | contig 12762 bp, 7 predicted proteins | sample CryBogCBH12Aug08_FD_185508 | JGI IMG/M metagenome (GOLD analysis project Ga0208872, IMG submission 185508) | Freshwater microbial communities from Crystal Bog, Wisconsin, USA - CBH12Aug08 (SPAdes) | ecosystem: Environmental > Aquatic > Freshwater > Lake | place: Crystal Bog, Wisconsin, USA...
GCCGCCATGTCCGACGGCTATCGCCAACTGCTCGACGCGACGGTTCAGCACCTCGAAGGTCTGAAATCGCGCGGCGTGCGCCATGTCGCTGTCGCGCCGGAAACCTTGCGCGCGCTGGCGATGCCGGCGACGGCTGTGCCGAAATCTCAAATTTCAAATTTCAAATCGCAAATTCAAACTGCCGTCGTTCCGCCAAAAATTGAACCCGCTATTTTCATGCCGCCTAAAAAATCTCCTACCCCAACTCCGGTTGCTCCGCCAAAATCTGAAATTTCAAATTTGAAATTTCAGATTACCAGCACTTCACCGGAAAAAGCCGCCGCGTTCACCGCCTTGCGCGAACGCGCGTTGGCGTGCGTGAAATGCCCGCACCTGGCGGCGTCGCGCACGACCGTCGTGTTTGGCGTGGGCAACATTGACGCGCGGTTGATGTTCGTCGGCGAGGCGCCGGGCGCGGATGAAGACGAGCAGGGCGAGCCGTTCGTGGGTCGCGCGGGACAGTTGCTCACGAAAATTATTTTGGCCACCGGGCTTTCGCGTTCGGACGTTTACATCGCGAACATTTTGAAATGCCGGCCGGACACGCCGGGGCAATCCGCCGGCAACCGTCCGCCCACGCCGGAGGAACGCGCGACGTGCATTCCGTATTTGCAGGAGCAAATTGATTTGATCAAGCCTGCGGCCATCGTGGCGCTCGGCGCGACGGCGGTGGACGGGTTGCTCGGCAAGGCACCCGGCATCACGAAGCTACGCGGCAACTGGCAGACGTATCGCGGCATTCCGCTGATGCCGACGTATCATCCGGCGTATCTGCTCCGCAACCAGTCGTTGAGCGAGAAGCGCAAGGTGTGGGAAGATTTTTTGAAGGTGATGGAAAAACTGGAAATGCCCATCAGCACAAAGCAGCGGAACTTTTTTCTCAAGGCCTGAAATTTTACGCCGCGGGCTTCAAGCCAGTCCCAAATTTTTCACGACTTGCACGGTGGAGTGCGCCTTGTTGAGCGTGTAGAAATGCAATCCGGGCGCGCCGGCGCGCAGGAGTTCCTCGCACTGGCGCGTGGCGTATTCGATGCCGAACTGAAGCGCGGCCTCGTCGTCGGTGCCGATTTCATCCAGCTTCTGTCGCAGCGCCGGCGGAATCTTTGCGCCGCACATCTGCGTGAACTTTGTAATCTGCGTCGCACTGACGATGGCGACGATTCCTGGCACGATGGGCACGTTTATGCCGAGCTTCTGCGTGAGGTGATCGCGGAATTCAAAATAGTCCGCGTTGTCAAAAAATAACTGCGTGACGATGAAGTCTGCGCCGGCCTCGACTTTTTCCTTCAGATGCTGCCAGTCGGCGTGCTTGCCGTTTTTGTTGGCGATGTGGCCTTCGGGAAAGCCGGCGACGCCGGTGGAAAAATCGCCTTGCTCGCGGATGAACTTTACGAGTTGCGCGGAAAATTCAAAGCCGCCGGGCGCGGGCTGGAATTCGCCGCCGCCGGGCGGGTCGCCGCGCAGGGCGAGAATGTTTTTGCAATTTAGCGCCGAAATTTTTTCCAGCAGGGCGCGGACTTCCTCGCGGGTGTGGTTGACGCAGGTGAGATGTGCGAGTGCGGTGAGGTTATGCTGCCGCTGGATGCGATCCACAATCATCAAGGTCTTGTCGCGGGTGCTGCCGCCAGCGCCGTAGGTGACGGAACAGAAATCGGGCCGCGCGGCGAGCAGCGCGGGCAGCTGCCGGTCGAACAGGTTCCGGTCGCCCTCGTCGGTCTTGGGCGGGAAAAATTCCAGCGAGATAACTGGACGGCGAGCGGCCAGTTTGGCGGCGTAGATGTCGCGGATGAATTGCATGGGAATCAGACTCCAGTTGACCGGCCAAGCTTACCGAAAATTTCAGCGGATGCAAATCAAAAATCAACGTATCTTGATATGATGATTTGATTTAATTTTCCCAGTCGGTTGGGGGGAAAACAAAAAGCCCCTGCCGGCAAACCGGCAGGGGCGAAGGATTCTAATTCAGATTAGAACTTGTAAACGACGTTGGCATAGACGCCCAGCGAGGTGAGCGAGCCGAGGCGGACGCCGGCCGGATTATAATAACCGACTGCCGTGGTGTTGCCGTAGGTGCCGGTCATGACTTTGTCATAACGGACTTCCAGACGGCTGACCACGTTGGCCCAGAGGTCGTATTCGACCGTTTCCGTGAGCGCGACACCGGTGTCGGCGCCGCAGGCGTGCGGGACGTTGCTGACGGCGTCAGCATCCCAGTATTCGAACCGGGAGTTGAAGCTCAACTTGTCCGTGGCCTTGATGGTGTTGTATAAGCCCCAGACGTAGTCATTCACATGAACGTAGGGGTTGCCGGACGGGAAGATGCCCGTGGCGACCGAGTTGCCAGCCAGGTTCTGAACGTAGTCAAACGCCGCGCCGAAGGTGACATCCTTCCACGGGCTGTTGAGCGTCGCACCGGCGTAGTAGTTGATTTGGTTGCCGCCCTGGGTGCCCATGGTCGGTCCAAACGAGGCCTTGTGGCCGCCGCCGAAGCCGTAAACCATGCCAGCGTAGAGCGCGGAACCAGAGGCCCAGCCCCAGCTGCTCGGAGCGCTGAACGTGGCGGAGCCCATGAAGGTCTTGTTCCACGCGCCGCTGTTCTGCAAGGCAGGGGAGTTGTAGGTGTTGCGGGCATTGACGCCGGCGATGAGGGTGTTCGCGATGCCGGCGGACACGGACAGGGCATCACAGAATTTGTAGGAACCGAGGATGCCGGTATGTTCGGTCGGTTCAACCGCAAATCCCCAAGAGCGGGTGTAGTTCGGATTGCTGGCGGCATCAAAGGATTCATAGCCGACGACGGTGTTGAAAACACCAATCTTCCAGTCAATGCCGGTGCCGACCGGCGTGCGCAGGACAACGTAAGCCTGCTGGATGGAAATGTCACCACCGCCACCCGGCGACGGGTTCCAGCCGACGGCGTCCGGTCCGATGAGCAAGTCGGCTTCATAGCCAGACGCCCAAGTCGAGTCGTCTTGTGCCTTGGCGATCGAGAGCTTCACGACATCCAGGTTGAAGCCATTGGCTTTGGCACCCTGAAGCGGGATGGTGCTGCCGATGGAATTCAGGCCGGCCGCGTTCGGGACGGTCTGGTTGCCTTGATAGTTTACGGAAGCGCTGACATAGCCGCTGATGACAGTGCTGGAGAGCGCGGTTTGAACCGGGCTCAGTTTCGGTGCGTCGTCTGCGCGGACGGCGGAAGCCATGCTGACGGCTCCGACGGCGGCGAGACCCAATGTCCATTTGTTGATATTAAACTTCATCTGTTCCTCCGATGTTGTTTGGTTTTGATTGATGTTATTACCTTGAACGGGATAAAAACAGTTTATCCCTAGCACCCTTGCGAGTGCATTTAACCTCAAACCTAGGGAAATCCCGAGGCGTTGACAATAAAAATATTTTTTATGGCCGATTGTCCAAGTGTTTTAATATAAAAAACTTGTCGAAAATGGCCGCTTTGAGGGGCCTCTGCCGGCATCATTAATTACCCAAATGACAGCCTTCACCCGCCGTTTGGCTGGATTTCAGGCCGGCAAATAATCTTTCCGCACCGGTGTCTTTGGAACAAATCGTGCTTATTTTTCTTGGTGGGAATAATTGCGCTTGCAATTCCACCACATTGAACTATTCACGGACAAGGTATGCCATTATTTGTTTACACCGCCAGGGAAACGGCCAGTGGCCGCGAAATTCGCAACAGCGTCGAAGCCGCCACCGAGCAGGCGGCCATCGCTGCCTTGCTCAACCGCAACCTGCTGGTGCTGGAAATCCGCGAGAAGACGGCCAAACGCGGCCAGACCCGGGGCGGCAAGGTCGGCCTCGCCGACTTGGTGGTCTTCACCCGTCAACTCGCCACCATGATTGATGCCGGTATCGCCATTGTTCAGGCCTTGCAGGCGTTGTCCGACCAGACGCCCAACAAGGTCATGCGCGACACCATTCGCGACATCACCACCCGCGTCGAAAGCGGCGAAAGTTTTTCCGAAGCCTTGTCCCGCCACCCCAAAGCCTTCAACCGGCTTTACGTTTCCATGGTCGGGGCCGGCGAAAAAGGCGGTCTGTTGGCGGAAATTCTCGCGCGTCTCGCGACTTATCTGGAAAACACCGAACGCCTCCGCAAAAAAGTGAAGACGGCACTGATGTATCCCACCGTTGTGACCATTGTCGCCATCGTCATCACCGTTTTCCTGCTCGTCAAAGTCATTCCCACCTTTAAGGACGTCTATTCCGGTTTCGGGGCCAAGCTGCCGACGCCCACCGAGATCCTGATTGACTTGAGCGAACTCGTCCAACACTACCTGATTTACCTGATTGTGCTGGCCGGGGCCGGTGTTTGGGGCTGGCTCTACTTCATCAAGACCAAGCAGGGGCGTGACTTTTGGGACAAACTGCGCATCAAGCTGCCCATCTTCGGCACCATCGCCCACAAAATCTGCCTCGCGCGGTTCACGCGCACCCTGTCCTCGCTGGTTCGCAGCGGCGTGCCGATTTTGGAAGTGCTGCATATTGTCTCCCAAACGGTCGGCAACACGGTCATGGAAAAGGCCATCAAAGCGGCCGCCACCGACATCGAACGTGGCGAAGGCATTTCGCAGGCTCTGGCCAAGCATCCGGTATTTCCGAGCATGATTGTCCGGATGTTGAGCGCCGGCGAGCAGACCGGCAACATTGACAACATGCTCGAACGCGTCGCCAACTTCCTCGACGAAGAAATCGAGACCACGCTCTCCGGCCTCATGTCGCTCATCGAACCGCTCCTCATCGTCTTCCTTGGCATCGTCATCGGCGGCATGGTCATCTGTATGTTCCTGCCCATTTTCAACCTCGCCAACATCGTCAACGGCCCGGGCCACTGAAAATCTGAAAATAAAAAACCGCCGGAAGATTTTTTTTCTTCCGGCGGTTTTGCTTTGGCGAAATGCTTTTGCGCCTTCTGCGCTTTTTTGCGGCTAGACCGAAACCATCTTTGCCGGCTGCGGCTGGTAAACTTTGATCTTCGGCCAGCGCAAATTGATTTGTTCCTCGAACCATTTGCGCGCCGCGTCGTCGCCGTGGCCGAGCAGAATCGCGCGCGGCGACACCTGCCCGACAAACTCCAGCAAGTCCTGCCGGTTCGCGTGCGCCGTCAAATCGAAATCCTGCACGTCGCAACGCTTCGTCACCTGCCCCGCGCTCGGGCTGAACACAAACGTCTCGCCTTGCTTCGCCGCCTTCAAATGTCCCGCCGGTGAATCCGGGTCCGCGTAGCCCACGAAGAAAATACTCTGCTTCTCGTCGCCGATCATCCGCGTCGCCAGCGTGTGCGCCGCCGTGTTCTCGCTCATCATGCCGGCGGTGATGACAAAGATTTTTCCGCCGGACAGTTTCATGTTGTCCGCCGCGCCTTTTTCCAAAACGACCAGTTGCAGCGCGTCGTTCAAGTGCAAGTTCGTGTGCTGCCGGTGCGTCCGCGCCGCCTCGATGTCGTAAATCTCCGTGAACACGCGGCCCAAACCGCCAATGTAAACCGGCTGCTTCTTCAATTTCCCCTCGCGCATCAGGAGCGCAAGCAGCGCCAGCATTTCCTGCGTCCGCCCCAGCGCAAACGACGGGATCATGATCGCGCCCTTCTTTTTTTCCGCCGCGTGAATCGCCGCCACCAGCCGCTCGATTTCTTTTTCACGCGTGAAGCCATCCGCCACCGCGCGGTTGCCACGCGTCGTCTCCATGATGAGCACGTCCGCCTTCACGTCCTCGAACCGCGCGCCTTTCAAAATCGTCTGGTCGTGGAAACACACGTCGCCCGTGTAAAACATCGTCTCCTTTTTTCCGCGCAGCAAAATGCCCGCCGAACCGAGCGTGTGGCCGGCGTCGAAAAATTCCAGCGTCGGCGACGGCAACCCCGCCCGCGCCTTGTGATACGCCTGCCATTCCACTTCGCGGTTGTATTTGAAACCCTGAAAGTGCGGCGCGATTTCATCCAGCTCATCGTGCGTGTAGAGCGGATATTCCTTGATGCCCAGCTCGTCGCGCTGGCGCGTCATCACGTTCACGGAATTATGCAGCACGCGTTCCACCAGCAGATAGCTCAACTCCGTCATCAGGACGTGCGCCTTGGCATATTGCCTGCACGCCAGCGGTAGCGCGCCGACGTGATCGTGATGGCAATGCGAGAGCGCGATGGCATCCACATCATGCGTGTTCGCCTTGTTGAACAGCGGCATCGCCGCGCGCCCCTCGCGTTTCGGGTGCATGCCGGCGTCGAGCAAAATGCGGTGTTCGTCCAGCTCCACCAGCCACGCGCTCGCGCCGATGTCCGTGTCCGGGTTCAAATTCGTGATGTTCACAGGCTAATTGAACCACAGATGCGCGCCGAGGGACACAGTTAAAATGCAGAAGGCAGAATGAAGAATGCAGAAACGGGAAACGACAGATTACTCCACGGAAGAAAACTTCTTCATTCTGCATTCATAATTCTTCATTCCATTTGCGGATACCGCCAGACCCAGTCGCCTTGGCTATAGTCCAAAATAGGATTTCGAATAACACGATCTGATACGCCGACAACTTTTGGCTCCACCACACCGCCGTCATCCGTCTCATTCCAGCCGATGGAATACAAAACAAATTGTCCGTCATTCGTGCGCCGATATTTTAGCGGCCCGCCGCCGATGACATCGTGCGGAATTTTTTCGAGGAATTGCGGCGCGAGCACGTCCAGCGCTTCGGGAAATTCTCGGTGCGCCAGCCGGTAGCGCTCCAAGGCCAAAGCCACCCGCGCCAAGTTCACCGCCGTTTGTCCCCGCGCGACTTTTTGCGCGTAATTGTCAAGGAAACCTTCGAGCTGCGCAAAAAAATTAAAGGGCGAGCGGGATGTTTTTGAATGGGCAGCTTCACCGGCCAGCACCAATTTGGGCGAGACCGTTTGCTGCGTGTCATCCGCCACCGGCGCATTCCATTTTTGGCGCACTTGCACCAGTGTGATTTTGTTCTGATCGAACCAGCCCTTCGGCGCCAGATAAAACATCGCAAACTCGGGAAATTTGTTCAACACGTCGGCGTCGTGCTCGTTGTTGTTGCTTAACAAGGAAACAAATTCCTGATACCGCCCGCGCTTTTGCTCCAGATAATCAATCAGCCGGATGTGAAACGCCGGTTCGCTGCGGATGGTGAACTCGTAGTCCGCCAAAAAATCTAATTTGGCCAGTTCCGCGTCCAGCGCGGCCAGTTGCGCGTCCGACCACCGGTGTTCCGCCAGGCCTTCCCAAACGGGCTGAAGCATGATTTGCAAAATCGCAAGGCGGACGAGATGCGTGATGATAAACGGCTCCGTGCGGACGGCATCGGCCAACCGCAGGGAAAGTTTCACGTCGTCGAACGCCTTTTCACTCTGGCCGTTTTGCAGTTCCGCAATTGCGCGCAATTGCAACAATTGCGAACTGCGTTTCATGGCCGCCAGATGCGGGAGCAGAATCGCCGCCGGATCTTCCTTGTCATATTCCAGCGGAAATCGCGAAGCCGGTAGCCTGGCCGCCGCGCGCAAATCTTCAACCACCGGATCAAATTTGCTCAACGCCAGCAGAACATCCTGCGCCGGCGTTTGCGGCTGCGGCGGAACGGCAAATGCGTTCGTCTTGGTCGCCAGCCAGCGGTAGTAATTCTGCCATTCGCGCAAATCGGTTTTTTGGGCCATGAGCCAGTTGCCGCGATTGGTTGGACCGTCGGACCCAAAAGCATAGGCCGCAATATCCAATTGCAGCCGGTTCACGACATTGGTGTTGCGCGGTTTGATTTCGTGTCCGCTCTTGTCCAGCATCATTGCGTAACTGCTGGCGACCACCGGTGCGAAGGCAAAATTCTGGTCGTCCGGCACGGGCGGCGGGACGAAATCGGTAAAATTAAACTTCTCGCCTTTGGCTTCCCATTCATGTTTGAACTGGTTCCAGGCGTGCCAGCCGCGCCAGTTTTCCTCGGCGTAAAACAGCGCGACCAGCGTGGCGAAACAGGCGACGCTAAAAAGAAACCGCCGGAGATTTTTCCGACAGCACAGCCAGCGGATTGTGGCGACCAGCAGCCCGATGAACAAAACCAGTGCAGCCCACGCGCTCGCAAATTTCGGAACATCACTGGCCAGTCCGCAAGCCGCGCCGATTCCGGCGACAATGGTCGCGCCACTCACCGCCACCAGTAAGCAGAAAATAAATGGATTCCTGCCCAACGAATTTTTCCAGAAGCCTTTAGGTTTTTCGTCCATAAATTTATGTCATTAAAATCTCCGCCCGCTCGCTGCGCGGTCTCGGTGAGAAAATCTTTCGCCGGTCCACGTCGGGAGCCTCGTAGGTGCCGACCAGTTCCGCAAGCAAACGCTGCTGTTTTTTCAGTTCCACCATCGCCTCTGGTGACGGCGACGCGGATTTAACCACCAGCCTCGGCGACGCATCACGCTCGGACAAATTCATCGCGAGAATCAAAATCCAAACCGCCGCCAGCCCCGCCCATGCTTTTGGGTGCGGCCAGAAGATGGTCGAAAGTTGCTGGTTGAAAGTTGCCAGCCAGCCGTGGCGGGTGACGGGCGACGAGTGGCCGGACGATTGCGCCTCGCGCGCCGCCGCTAGAATTTCTCCGCGCCAGTCCGGCGGAAGTTGTCGCAGCGGCTGGCGGCTCAAGCGTTGTTCAAATTCGTCAGGCTTCATAAAAAAGTTTGGCCGCAAAAAGGCGCAGAAGGCGCAAAAATTATTTGGCATCCGCCGCCGGTCTTTTTCGTTTTGTGACTTTTGTGCATTTTTGCGGCTATTTGATTTCCTCGTAAAGTGGACGCAGCGTGTCGCGCAATTTGTCTAAACCGTAGCGATAGCGGCTGGCGGCGGTGTTTGGCGGAATCTCCAGCGCGGCGGCGATCTCTTCAAAAGTCAGCTCGCCCCAAAGTTTCAGATGCACGACGGCACGCTGATCCGCCGGCAGTTCGCCGAGCGCGGCGGCCAGCTCCTCGCGGAAAACTTTTTTATCCGGGTCGCTCGTCGGTGCAAACGGAGAAATGATTTCCGCCGCGAAATTTTCCTTCGTCCGCTCGCGCGTGCCGCGCCGGCGCATCAGGTCAATCGCCGCATTGTGAGCGAGGCGGATGAGGAAGGCGCGTTCCTCGCGGACACCGGCGAGTAGCGTCGCGTCGCGGGTGAGCTTGATGAAAATTTCCTGGAGCAGGTCGCGCGTGTCCGCCTCGTCGCGGGTGAGGTTGAGCAGGAAAGCAAACAGCGCCGGCGCGTGGGCGTCGTAGAGCCGTTCGATTTCTTTTCTGCCGAGCATTTTCATAATGACGCGCCCGCCGGCGGGATTTGTCTAGCCGGAAATGAAATTGGCCGCCGGATGAGGGCGGCCAATTTCAGGTGAAAATTTTTTCGATTCGCAGGAATTACGGCGTGGCCAGCCGGTAGAAGCGCGCCGGTTGCTGCGCGGCGGTGACATCATTTACCTGCCACTGGCCGCCGCTCGGTGCGGTATTGGTGGAGAGCGAAGTCCAGTTGGTTAAATCGGCGCTGGTCTGTGTGACGTAATTGGAACCGGCGGTGCCCGCGCAGTTCAACGTGATGCTGCCATCTCCATTCAAGCCGATGCCCGCGATGATGGGCGCAGGAACCAAATTGACAACCGCCGGCGCGGCGACGGCCTTGGTAGTAGTTTTGCCTTTGAGGGGATTTTGCGGGAGTCGCAAATTATCACCCCCGCCGCCGCCACCGCCGTGATGGGCGGCCACGACTGTGAGCAAGGCGTTAGAACTGGTCACGCTGCCGGCCTTATTGCTGACCTGAATTGAGTAGGCACCCGCGTCGGAGAATTTCACATTGGAAATGGTCAGGCTGCTGGTATGGCTACCGGAAATGTTGCCGCCATCCGACAGGCTCGCGCCATTCTTGAACCATTGAAACTGCATGGATCCACGGCCTTTCAATTTGGCCTGAAAAACCGTGGTTGTGCCGTTGGTCGCCACTTGGTTCGTGGGCTGTGTCACAAACACCGGCACCGGTGCCACGGTCAGGGTGGCGGTGGCGCTGGTCACGCTGCCGGCGAAATTGGTGATGATCACGGAATAGCTCGCCGCGTCGGTCGTCTTCACGCTGGAGATAGTGTAGGTGTCGCTGGTCGCCCCGGAGATGGCGGCGGCGCCTTTGAGCCACTGGTAGTGGAGGTTCAGGCCGGTGGCGACCACGCTGAAGCTGGCCACGGCACCCACACCGGCGGTGACGCTGGCCGGTTGCGTGACGATGACCGGCGCCTTCGCCGCCGGCGCCACCGTCAGCGTGGCGTTCCCGCTGGTCACGCTGCCGACGGGATTGCTCACGGTGACGGCATAAATTGCGGCGTCATTGGTCGTGACGCTGGCGAGCGTCAACTTGTTGGATGTCGAACCGGAAAAATTTCCGCCGTCCGTCAGCGCGCTGCCGTTCTTGAACCATTGGTAATTCATCGGCGCGGTGCCGGTGGCGGTCACAGTGAAGGTGACATTCGTGCCGGGATTGGCGCTGACGCTCGCGGGCTGGCTGGTAATTTGCGGCGGCACCTGCACGGCGAGCGTTGCGGCGGCGCTTGTCGCGCTGCCGAAAAGATTCGTGACGGTGACGGTGTAGCTGCCGGCGCTATTGGTCGTCACGCTGGTCATCGCGAGCGTCGCGGTCGTCGCGCCGGAAATGCCGGTGCCGTTGGCGAGCTTGCTGCCGTTTTTGAACCACTGATACACCAGCGTGCTGCTGCCGTTCGCGGACACGGAGAAAGTCACATTGCTTCCCGTCGTCACCGTCTGGCTGGCTGGCTGGCCGGTGATGCTCGGCGCGACGTTGATCGAAATCGCGGCGTTCGCGCTGGTGACGGAGCCGAAGGCGTTGCTGACCACGACAAAATAATTTCCGACCTCGTTCGTCGTCAGCGCGGTGATGGTCAGTGTGGCGGTGGCGCTGCCGGAAATATTTCCGGCGTCCGCGAGCGCGCCACCGGCGTTGAACCACTGGTAGCTCAACGGCCCGGTGCCGCTGGCGGTGACGGAAAGATTGATGGTGCTGCCCGCCGCGCCGAACTGGTTCGCGGGCTGCGTGGTGATGGCGGGTAGCAGGTTCACGGTGAGCGTCGCGGTGCCGCTGGTGGCGGTGCCGGCGGCGTTCGCGACGGTGGCGGAATAATTCGCCGCGTCGGTCGCCGCCACTTTCGTGAGTGTGAGCGTCGCGGAAGTTGCGCCGGAAATTGGTGCGCCGTTTTTCAACCACTGATACGTCAGCGGCGCGGTGCCGGTGGCGGCGACGGTGAACGTGGCGTTGCTGCCGGCGAGCACGGCGGCGCTGGCCGGTTGCGTGACGATGGTCGGCGGCACCAACACCGTCAGCGTCGCGGAGGAACTCGCGAGTGTGCCGACGGAGTTGGTGACGACGACGGAATAATTTGCGGCGTCATTGGTGCTGACGGCGGCCAGCGTGAGGACGTTGGAGATCGCGCCGGAAATCGGCGCGCCGTTTTTCAACCACTGATAATTCAGCGGCGCGGTGCCGGTGGCGGTGACACTGAACGACGCCGAGTTGCCCTGCACCACGCTCGCGCTCGCCGGTTGCGTCGTGATGCCCGGCGGCAACAGCACGGTCAACGTCGCGGCGGTGCTCGTCGCGCTGCCGACGGCGTTGGTCACGGTCACGGAATAATTCGCCGCGTCCGTGGCGGAAACCGTGTTCAAGGTGAGCGTTGCAGAATTTGCGCCGGCGATGGGCGAATTATTTTTCAACCACTGATAACTCAGCGGCGCGGTGCCGCTCGCGGTCACGGTGAAGGAAGCGTTGCTGCCGGCCAGCACCGTCATGCTGCTCGGCGCGGTGACGATGGCTGGCGGAACCGCTACGGTGAGCGTGGCGCTGGCGCTGGTGGCGGAGCCGAGCGAATTGGAAACGATCACGGAGTAGCTCGCGGCATCGGCGCTTGTCACCGCCGAAATATTCAGCGTCGCGGTGGCCGCGCCGGCGATGTTGCCGCCGTCGGCCAGCGGGCTGCCGGCCTTGAGCCACTGATACGCCAGCGGCGCGGAACCGGAAGCGGTGACGGTGAAACTGGCGCTGCCACCGGCGACCGCCGAGGCGTTCGCGGGCGGCGTGGTGATGACCGGCGCGGAAATTACCGTGAGCGCCGCGACGGAACTGGTGATGCTGCCGGCGGCGTTGGTGATGATGACGGAATAATTGCCCGCGTCCGCCGTGGTGAGCGCGGCGATGGTGAGCAGGTTGGAATTCGCGCCGATGAATTTTGTCCCGTTTGTCACGGCGACGCTGTTCTTCAGCCAGCGATACGCCAGTGGCGCGGAACCGGTGGCGGTCACAGAAAAATTCGCGCTCGCGCCGACAGCCTGCGTTTGCGGCGCGGGCTGCGTGCTGATGCCCGGCGGCAGAATCACCGTCAGCCCGGCGGCGGCACTGGTGGCGGTGCCGACGGAGTTGCTGACGAGGACGGAATAATTCGCCGCATCCGTCGCAGAAACGGCGGCGAGGGAAAGGACATTTGAATTTGCGCCGGAGATGTTGCCGCCGTTGGCGAGCGGCGTTCCATTTTTTAACCAATAATAACCCAGCGGCCCGGTGCCGCTCGCAGTGACGGTGAACGACGCGTTATTTCCGGCGATCACGCTGGCCGCCGCCGGTGGCGTGGTGATGGCCGGTGCCGTCGGCGTAGTAGAACCGCTGATGGTGATGGTGATGCTTTGCGAGAGCGAGGCGTTGCCCGGAC
>Ga0208872_1001822_pt1 | contig 12739 bp, 10 predicted proteins | sample CryBogCBH12Aug08_FD_185508 | JGI IMG/M metagenome (GOLD analysis project Ga0208872, IMG submission 185508) | Freshwater microbial communities from Crystal Bog, Wisconsin, USA - CBH12Aug08 (SPAdes) | ecosystem: Environmental > Aquatic > Freshwater > Lake | place: Crystal Bog, Wisconsin, USA...
ATCCGGTCACCCCGAACGTTTCGTTACTCGGCAAGGCTGAGTTTCCAACGTTCTGCGCCTCGGGTGGTTGCCCCGCGCAGCCCTCGGGACCCCCGTTGTAGACCGTCCCGTTGGCCGCCACGAAGGGGATCCAGTGTTGCGTCGGTGCGGGCAGAAAGAGACACGCATCGGGAAGTGGCGACGGCGCTCCGGCCACGCGGGCTCGATCGCTCACGCTCGCGTATTGATCCATTTCGTACGGCGGCCACTTGGTCTGAAAAGTGTCCTGGTAGTGCTCGCTCCAATTTTGTGTCCAGCACGTTTGGGGACTGATCTGATCGGATGGTGCCGCACTGGAAGAATCCACTCCCCGGCACTCCAGGAGGACCATGGGGTACTCCTCCTGGTCGGCGAGATTCGAGTTCTGATCGGCGACGATGCCACCGGTCGGGTGTGCGCCGCTCCAATTGACCTGCAACTCCTGCCGCCCCCGCAAATTGGTCGTACTACTAACGCTGAGTGTCACCGTCCGTTGATCGACGACCGTCTCATTGCCGTTCACTAGAAAGGATCTCGTCACCGAAACCGTCTTCGTCACCGCACTCGAGGTGGTCGCGTGCGACACGCTCGCTCCACTCAGCGCCGAGGTCGACAGCAACGTCAACACCGTGCACGCGGTGGCGAGTACCAGACGCGGCGACTTCATTTCCCGCTCCCCCGCGCTCGCCGACGGCGCGCCGCCATTGCGACGGGTGCGGCCACGGCGACCAGAAGGAATCCGACGACGAAAAGGCTTCCGCCGTTCACGGAGTTCTGCGGTGACAAGGTCGCCCCAACGGGTGCCGCATCACCGGTGGCACCGCGGGCCGCGATGATGATCTGTCCGGTTCGAGGATCTACGCGAAGGCTGTAGTGGACACTCGGTGCGGTTCCTCCACCCGAGGAGCCACCTCCCGTCGAGGTGCCACCCGAATTCCCACCGCTCGTTCCACCACTCCCCGACGATGACCCACCCGAATGTCCACCGGTGGAAGATCCCGTGCCCGAGGAAGCCCCCGTGGCGCACGGTCCCGCGCCGTTCTTGTCACACGCTCGGGGCTGCGGAGCAATCTGGGCTAAGTAATTGGCGTCGGGATGACCGAGGACGAACGTGGGGTTGGCGCACGTCATGATGTTCAATCGCTGCAAGTCGACGCCCGAGTCGGCGGACTTGAGTTTTTGAATCTGTCCAAATCCAGCTTCGACCAGGTTGACCGGCAGAGGTGAGTAGCCAATGGGTCCAATCTCTCGCTGACCCTGACAAATGGCGTAGTACGCAAAGTCCGCTATCGATTGGCGCTTCGCGGTAGTGATGTTGGGTTCGGGTGACGGATACACACCAGTGGGCTCAATCATGTAGACGTACGACGACAACGGATAGGCGCGTGGATCAGGATCCGTGTAGACGTGTGACAAGTTCTGCAGCAAGTAATCCGGCGAGTTCTTGTCCATGTTGATCTGCGCCTTTTCGAGCGCGACGGCCACGTTGTACTGCGTGGGCAACGTGTAATACCCCGCCGCATTGAGCAACTGAGCGACCGGATAGTTCTGACTGAGCGCGTAGGAGTACTCGACGTACCCGATTGATCCATTCGCCGCGCTCGACGACACGTAATTCATCGCACCGCTGGACCCGTTCTGCGCGATCTGGTTTCCCTGACGCGGGAAATACTCCGTCATTCCCGGCGCACCAGCGAAGTGGTTCCACAATTTCGGGTACTGCGTCGCGAAGTAGAGCGTCAATTGAGCTGTCGCTCCGGAACCTTCGGACTGCACGACGGGCGTGATGGGAATCGAGGGCAGAGCGTGGCCATTGTTGTCGGCGGTGATCTCGGGATCATCCCAATTCGTGATCTGATTGGTGAAGATCTTCGTCAGCGTCTGACCCGACAGGCGCAAGTTGCGCACCATCTTGCCGTCGTAACGAATCTGGTACGGAAACGCGGTGCCACCGGCGGCGATCGGCAAATACGAATACGAACGACCTTGCGACGTATCGGGAACACCCGTTACCGGGTCGACGCCCTGGTAGCCGATCGACGTCACCGAGAAGTCCGAGGTCTTGGTGGCGAAGTCTTGTCGGCCCTGCGCATCACCGTCGGGTGTGTAGACCACTTGCACGCCGTCCGCGGCAATGTCGGCCACCCACTGGTTCACCGCATTGGCGGCCCAGCTCGAACCCGAACCCTGAATGAGCGCCGTGCTCCCGGCCGCCCCGGCGGTCGACGACGTGAGAAGAGCGAGCGCGGCGAGACAGGTGAAAAAGGTTCCGCCGCGACGAAAGTGACGCCTCGTCATCGCCGCGCACCTTTGTCGCGCGATAGCCACCGCGTGAGAATGAACAGCACGAGGACCATCGCGAGGAGAACGCTGGCGGCGCCAAAAGCCCGCACGATCGCGAGGGGTTCGTGCGTCTGGTCCGCCGTGAAGATAAAGAGCGGTAGCGAGTTCATGGGATTCTGAATTGGGTTGATCGTCATGAACGACGACGCGCCCGACGTGATCAACGCGACTGCCGTTTCGCCGATGCCACGGGCGACCGCGAGAATCGTGGCCGTCGCGAGCCCGGCTTTGGCCGACGGCAGCACGACCTTTCGCACTGTGCTCCAATGAGTTGCCCCGAGCGCCGAGCTCGCTTCCCGCAGCCCACTCGGCACCACGCGCAGGGCTACTTCTCCGGCTCGCGCGATGATCGGCACCATCGTGACGGCCATCGCCACCGATACGGCGAAACCTGTCTTGGGCAGACCGACGTAGACAATGAGAATGACGTAGACGAACAAGCCGGCGAGAATCTCGGGCAGCGCGGTCATGGCTTCCACCACGGTGCGCACCCACCGCGCAAAACGTCCCCCCACTTCGGACATGTAAACCGCCGTCGCGACGCCGACCGGTACCGCAATCGCAATCGCAATACCGACTTCAATCACCGTGCCGACAATGGCGTGGAGAATCCCGCCTTGATTCAGTGGGGCCGTCGGTGAGACGCCCGACATGTCGTGGGTATAGAAGTTCAGGTGTACGAGCGCTCGCCACCCCTGCGCGAAGGTGTAGACGACAGTGCTCGCCAGAGCACCCAGCACAATCAGGGCCGCCACGTACAAGGCCGCAGTGACGAGCCGATCCACGATGACGTGGCGGGGATTCACGAACGACAAGATGCCGGCGTAAAACAACATGAAACTCACGAACCACGAGACCACGAATCCGAGTGCGCCGCTAGTGGCGAGAACGTGGAGATACAAGAGGTCCACCAGGGCGAACGACGCGAGGATCGCGCCGACCAGTGATACCCAATCGTCGGCGGTGAGCGAGCGAATCTTGCGGGGTTGGACCGGTGTCGACGCCATCAGATGTCCGTTCCCGCGCCGCTACGGCTGCGGCGAATAATGACGGCGGCTGCGGTATTGACCAGCAACGTGATGAGAAAGAGGACGAAGCCCGCCGTCATTAACGCCGACAATTGCGACGCCGTCGCGTTCCCAAAATTCCCGGCAATCAGCGCCGAGATGGTTTGCGTACCGGCCTCCAAGACGCGGAACTTGATCTCGTACGCCGGCGAAATGATGATGAGAACCGCCGCCGTCTCACCGAGCGCTCGGCCCAGAGCGAGCATGGAGCCACCAATGATGCCGCCGCGGGCGAAGGGCAGCACGACGGTGCGAACAACGCCGAATCGCGTACCTCCGAGCGCCATCGCGGCCTCGCGCTCACCCTGTGGCGCCTGATCGAAGACCGCTCGCATCACCGCGCACGCCAATGGAATCGCCATCATCGAGACGGCCGCGCCCGCAATGAAAACGCTCGACGTGTACCTCGATTGTTGCCACACCGCCGCGTTCGGATCGGTATCGACGTGGAAGAGGGGGAACCAGCCAAAGTTCTGGCTCAGCCACCTCGACAACGTGATGGCGTGGGGCTGCAAGAGAAAGAAGCCCCACAGGCCGTAGATGATGCTCGGGACAGCCGCCATCAGGTCCACGGCGGACACCAAGTACGACTTGATCTTGACGGGTGCGTAATCACTGATGAAGAGCGCGAGCATCAACGCGAGCGGAAACGCCAGCGTCATCGCCACGAGCGCTACTTCCAACGTACCGAGCAGTACCGCCGCGATGCCGATGTGGTCCAATTCCGGCTGCCATACGACGGTCGTAAAGAAACTGAGACCGTAATGCCGCAACGTCGGAATCGCCTGTAGGCCGAGAAAGAGTCCGATGCCGCCGGTCACGAGGAGCACGAAGGCTCCCGTCAAAGTCGACAGGCCATGAAATATACGGTCCGATCGCTCCAATCCCGGTTCTAGTAATCGTGGTTCGGAGGAAGATCGAAGCGTCGTGGGTGTGTTCGACGCCGAAGTGCTCATCCAAAGTCTCCGTGCACGTACTTGGCAGTTCGGGGATCCTGCGGTCGGTGAAAGACGTCGTCGGTCAAACCCTGCTCCACGATGCCGCCGGGTTGTCCTTCTTCGGCCAAGAAAAATGCGGCCTGCTGCGACACTCGCACGGCCTGTTGCATGTTGTGCGTCACGATGACGATCGTCACTTCTGACCGCAGCTCGTCAATGGTCTCCTCGATGCGACGGGTTGAAGTTGGGTCGAGGGCCGAACACGGTTCGTCCATGAGCAAGACGTCGGGTTGCACCGCCAGAGCGCGGGCAATGCAGAGGCGTTGTTGTTGACCGCCCGACAGCGCCGAACCGGGCTGATCGAGACGATCCTTTACTTCGCGCCATAATCCCGCTCGCGTGAGCGATGTTTCGATCAGTTCAGCCCTCTGCGCGCGGTTGACCTTCGTGCGCGTGAGCGCGAGACCGGCGGTGACGTTGTCGCCAATGGACATGGCCGGAAACGGGTTGGGCTTCTGGAACACCATGCCAATGCGCTTGCGCACGGTCGTGACACGAACTCCCGGCGCGTAGATATCGTCGCCGTTCAAGCGCACCTCGCCGGCCATTTGGGCGCCTGGGATCGATTCGTGCATGCGGTTGAGAATGCGAAGGAACGTCGACTTGCCGCACCCTGAAGGTCCGATCAAGGCCGTCACCGTCGCGGGGGGAACCGATAACGAAACGTTCTCGAGCACACGAGTGCCACTGAACCACGCCGAAATCCCTATCGCGTCGAGGTGCGTCTCGGACGCGGCACGATGCGTAGCGCTCAAGTCGTGGATGGTGGTCTCGACGTCGGTGGTTGTCACGCGCTGGGCTCCTCGGAATTAGGCGGGTCCTCGTTCGACGCAGCCTCGTTGGTCGATTTGCCGTCACGCCCACGCAGCGCGAAGGCGAGCGTTGCACCACCTAGTACCACCACGAGCACGAAGACGAGAATCAGTCCCGAGTGACTCGAGGGAGGCCCAGAAGCCGCGACGATGGAGGTCGTAGTCACGGGCGGCAAGGTGGTCGTGGTCGTGGTGGTCGTTTGACCGGGCAGTGTTGAGGTGGTCGGCTCGGGCGGCAACACGATGGACTCCAGCGATTCGGAGGTTCCCGAGTGGCAATCCACTGGTCCTCCGCCCACGGCATGCCAGGTGTTCCCCGTTACCTGTAGATCCAACGAGGGGTAATGCTGCGCGTACACCGGTGCGCCGCGAGTACCGAGGTAGATGCGAAGTTGCACAAACCCTTGCCAATTGGCGTGATATGCCTCGAGAAAGCTACGTAACGAAAGGTCCCCGTCGGTGGCGGCGACCATGGGGTGTTCGGGATTGGAGTATCGAGACGAGGACGTCAGTCCTTCCCCACTCCACTGGCCCGGGTTCGTGAATGGCGTGGGCTGGTAGGCGAGGAGCAACGCCGTGCGCCAGTCGTTGTTGTAGGGCGCTTTCGCGGGCGTGGACGAAACCGCCCGCCAGGCCAGAGGGGTGGCGTCCACACTTCCGTGCGTCACTTGGTGACCGCTTTGGTCACACAAGCCGATGTATCCCTCAGCGTTGGCATCTTTGTAGGGCGCACTGACACCCTGAGCCCCCACGTACGGGCTGGCACTGATTCCCAATACGCACACGACAAATAGGGCGCTCGCGCCCCGGCGAATTCTCGTTGTCACCGTTGTCCTCCTCGTTGACAACAGTTCAACACGGATGCACGGAACACCTGATCGCGCCGAGCGATCATGCCCGTCGCGCACCGCCCGTGAGACCCATCACATTCGAGTTTCATCACCGGGCAATCCATTCGTCTATTCCTAGTGTTTTACTATTATATGACTCTCTTTTTTGCGGCTGACAGCGGCTAGCCAATCGTCATCTCACTGTCACACTGGTCATGCGTCACGCGGGTGTCGCGGTGTCCCACCAAACAGAAATAGGTGGGAATGGCGCACACCCTGCACCATTCCCACCTATTTCAAGGTGACCGTTCCGTATTAGGAGACTGACACCGAACTCGCCGCGAAACTCACGCCGGCAACCGTCACGGTCACCGTCACGGCTCCCGCCTTGGGCACCGACACCTTCAAGGTGGCGGTTCCGGTCGCTGACGTCGTCGCAGTCGCGGACTTGCCGTTGCTCGCCGCGGCACTCACGGAGACCTTCGGCGGAGCCGAGGCGATAGTGATGGCCACGGTCCCACCGTGCTTGGCCTTCGTCGGGACGGTGATCAATGGTGCGTAGACCTTGGTGGTTACCGACTTCTTGCCGGCGGTGGCAACGATGCTGAACACACCGGTCTTCGCCACGGATGTGGTGGCTACAAACTCACCGAGGGCGTTCGCCACACCTTTGATGGTCTTTGTTCCGTTGGTCACCGAAACGGATGATCCCGGTGTGAGACCGTAGACAAGAACGCCGAATGAAACGCCCTTTTGCACGACCGGCACCAGGCTGAGCGAGGACACGCTCGTCGCGGTAACCGGGTATGCCGACACCGCGTAGTTCGCGGAGCTGGAGTTTCCCTTGACGTTGCTCGCCACGACGCTCACGCTGTACGCCGATGTGGAGGTCAGTCCCGAAATCGTGCACGACGTCGTTGCCGTGGTGCACGTCTTGCTAGTTCCTCCGCTCGTCGCAGTCGCGGTGTATCCAGAGATCGCTGCTCCACCCGTCGATGCAGGTGCCGTCCAGCTAACACTCAACGAGCCATTGCTCGGCACGCTGACCGCGACTCCGGTCGGCGCCCCCGGCACCGTGGCCGGTGTCACCGGTGAAGAAGCCGATGACGAGGCCCCGAAACCGTTCGAGTTCTGAGCGGCGACGGTAAACGTGTACGACGAGCCGTTGGTCAGACCATTCACCGTGCACGACGATCCCGAAGGGCCGTTCGTCGTGCAGGTCAGGTTGCCCGGCGACGACGTGACGGTGTAACCCGAGATTGCGGCGCCACCGTTCGACGCGGGTGCAGTGAATTGCACGGTCGCTGAGGCGTTGCCACCGGTAACCGTCGTGATCGCGGGTGCTCCCGGGACGGTCGAAGGAGTCACTGCAGTTGAGGCAGTCGACGGTGACGACGATCCGACACCATTCGTGGCGACCACCGTGAACGTATACGCGGTGCCATTTGAAAGTCCGTTCACCACGCAGCTCGTAGCGCTCGCACCCGTAGCGTTGCAAGTGAAAGATCCTGGCGACGACGTGGCGGTGTAACTCTGGATAGTCGAGTTTCCGTCACTTGAGGGGTCCGTCCAACTCACGGTGGCCGAGCCATTGCCCGCAGTGGCCGACACGTTGGTCGGAGATCCTGGAACTGTTTGAGCGGGATTCACGACGAAAGTTGTCGTACCCGTCGACCCCGCGACGGCGCTGTAGGTCGTCGGAGTAAAGACCGCACTGAGCCCATCGGTGCCCTGCGGCAGGTCCGACGTGATGACCGACGCGGAACCCGCGACGACAGTCTGGGCGGTGCCAATAGGAGTGGTGCCGACGTAGAACTGCACCGTGCCGGTCTCCGCGGGCGACACCGTGGCGGTCAGCGTGATGGACGTTCCCGCGACTTGCGGGCTCGTCGGTGACGCGCTGAGCGAGGTTGTCGTTGACGTCAGAGCCGGCGCCGGGTACACGACTTGCCAATTCGATCCGGTGACCTGGATGTCCGCTTCGTCGTAGCCGGCGGTAGTGGGAAGACCCTTGCCTGAGGTCTTTAGTCGCACGACATACAAATTGGCGTATCCGTCCGACGAGGAGTCATTGTTCGGAAAATTGCTGATGTAGGTCGACAAACTGACGTCTGACGTCGCTCCGGTAACGAGTGGCAGCGCCGAAGTCGCCAGTGCGCTCGGTGCTTGACTGTTGGGATAGGTCGTCGACGAGCTCAGCGCTTGTCCGCTCCAGGCTCCCGGAGCCTTGCTGCTAACAGGGGTGTAGGCAAACAACGTCGCCTTCGTGTCCCCCGAGCGAATCGTGGCGCCCTGAACGTACGCCGCGAAAGGAGCGTCAAGGGATCCACCCGTGATCTGATTTCCGCTGCTGTCAAAGAACGTCAGTCCTCCGACGGCTGCGGTGTCAGGTTCCCACGGCGGCGTGGTGGAAGCCCCCGCGACCGCCGCGAATCCGCCCACGGCCACGCCGCTCACGGATGTCGCGAGGACGATCGCGGAAAAAGTCTTGAGAAGTTTCTTCATGGAAGATGTCCAATCATTGTGAGTCGAATGAAAAATTCATTCGAGCGAGTAAGAGATCCGTGGCGACGGGGATCGATGCCGAAGCGTGTCGATCCCCGTCGCACATGGGAACTAGGCGTGGACGTTGCCGAGGTCGGCGTAGTACGGCGTCACTCCCGAAGCGGCGATCAGTGCCTGACCAGCGGCGGTGTCGAAGTACGGCGTCGGGCCACCCGGATCCGAGAACAACGTTTGTACGAAGTTCAAAGAACCGCCCGGCTCGAACGGCGTTGCACTCGCGCTGTCACTCTGTCGGAAGATGATGTAGTCGTTCACCGCCGATGACCAAACTGCATTACCCGCGTCGCCCGTGACGAGCGGACCAGCGAGCAGGCTGATCCCGGGGCTCAGCGCCGTGTTGCTTCCCGGGAAGACGGTATTCGGGTTGTGGAAGTATCCGTCGTTCCACAAGGCGAGTCGAGCCGCCGAGAACGGCACGATGGCGTCTTTCGGATTGCTGGCACCCGTAATGGCCGACGGGTCGTTCTGCTCAACCGTGAGCACACCTGACAACACCGGCGTCACGTTGCCGTTAGCGGTCTTGAGGTCCGCCAGGAGTGCCTTGTAGATGGCCGAGCTGGACGGCGGGATCAAAGGAATAATCGTGTCCGACGAACCAGTGCTGTTGCCAGGAATCTGGTTCCACTTGGTGTACACACCGGTGTAGATCCCCAACAAGTCCTGGATCGAGAGACCCGCGGGCGCATTCGTCGTGGTGGCTGCGGCGATTTGCACCGAGTCCTTACCAATCTGCACGACGTGGAGGTAGCCCCACTTGTTGTTCGACGCCGTGGTCTGCTGCGCACTCGACGGGAGGCTCGATGAGCCAATGAAGTTGATCACCGGCGTGGCGCCCGTGTCGGCGAGAAGTGCCGAGATAGCCGCGCCACTGCTGCTCACGCGCTGTACGGGGAACGTACCCGCGCGCAGGACGACCGTGGGGTTGAGGTTGATCGGCGACGCTTCCGTGCTGCCGTTCGCGTACGCGCTACGGCCATTGGCGTCGGCCGTCGCGTTGAACGTGACGAGACGGTTATACGCACCTGCCGCGTTGAATCCCGCATCGCCGAGGTAGTCCCCGTCTGCTCCAAATGAAAGTGCGTACTGAGGGGTGTCTCCACCGACGCCCACCACGTCACCAGGCTGTGGCGCGTAATCCGCGAAGGCGGCCGCGGCCACGCCGAGTGACGCCCCCGCGGCGAGAAACCCCGCCAATCCCATTCGAACTATCGATCCTTTTTTCACAGGACTCCCTCTTTCTTGTCGGCAGACGCGCCCGTACGCGAACTCTGTCGAATTAATTACTACCTTCTTAATGGAGTTAGTAGTGAAAGTCAATAATCCCGACAAAGTTGTCATGAATTCGTAAAAGACCGTATTTCAGGGGTAAATCACGTCTCGCGTCGGGTGTTCAGAACTCGGTCGTGCTCCACCGGAGCCCATTTACACCTTAAGTAGTGGGATATCGCCGGGCGTCTCCCGCATTCTCGTCATCGACCACTCGAGTTGGACGCACGCAACGAGCTTCCTCGCGAGGATCGATGCTCACCCGTTTCATCAAACTGAGGCCGACGTCCGTGTGGAAGCGGGCACAACGGGCGACGAGCGAGTTGTTGGTACCGGAGGTTCTTTCGCCGTCGTCGAACGCGGACCCGCCCACGAAGTTTGAACCCGCCGCGACCGGTAGCCTGCGCGAACCATGGCGAAGTAGTCATGGGAAGGACTGAACATGAATCCCCTCGACAACATGGTGTGGCACTCGCTCTTCGGTGAGCACTCCATGTTCCGTGAAGGATCCATCGACGCGTGTCGTTACGACGGTGACGTCAGCATCTTTTGCGCCCTCCCCGATGAAGCGCGCTCGGAGCACTGGGATGCCCTGCGTGCGTTGGTCGGACCCGGCGAGACGGCCTCTCTTTTTCGCTCACCCGTCGAGATTCCAGACGGTTGGGACATTGTCATGGACATGAGGGGGGTCCAAATGATTGGTCCCACGACACCAGCATCGATCGATCCGAGCGTCGAGATCCTGGGCATCGATAGCGCCGCGGAAATCGCGGAACTCGTGGAGCGCACGAAGCCCGGACCTTTTCGCCCTCGCACCCCCGAGCTGGGTACCTTCGTCGGCATTCGCGACGAAGGCGAGTTAGTGGCGCTCGCGGGACAACGGCTACGAGCGGACGCCTTTGTGGAAATCAGTGCTGTGTGCACCGACGAACGCTTTCGCGGAAAAGGCCTCGCGAGCACACTGATGCACGCGCAACACGCCCTTCTCGCCGCTGACGGGCGACGCCCAATTTTGCACACGTCGGCGGACAACGTACGAGCGATTTCGCTCTACGAGTCCCTGGGTTACACCCATCGGCGCGACGTTCAAATCGCCGTACTTCGCGCTCCTCTGTAGTTCCCACATCGATTGCCGAGGGCGAGTTAACTGGAGACATGACGGCCATGGTGCAGGGTTCGTTCGATCCGCGCTTCGTCGGTGTTCGCGACGCCTTTGTCGAGAATTTTGCCGAACGAGGCGAGAAGGGCGCATCCGTCTGCGTGTTTTACCGCGGCGAGATGGTGGTGGATCTCTGGGGAGGAACTCGCGACCACGACGAACGGCAGCCGTGGGAGCGCGACACCATGGCCAATTTTTATTCTGCCGGCAAGCCCATCATCGCGACCTTATTGTTGCGTCGCCTCGAGATGGAAGGCGTGTCACTCGACGAACCGATTATCTCCGTGTGGCCGGAATTTGGCGTGCACGAAAAAAACAGAACCACATTCCGCCACGCGCTCTGTCACCAAGCCGGCGTTCCGGCGATACGGGCGACGATGTCCGACGACGACCTCTGGCAGTGGGACGTCATGACGAATGCCCTCGCTGATTCTGCCCCGTGGTTCATTGCCGGCACCCGGCACGTGTACCACACGAACACGTACGGACATCTCATTGGCGAGTGCCTTCGACGACTCTCGGGTGTCTCGCCACACGACGAACTCGAAAGCGTGGCGTCGAGCATCTCGGCCGACCTTCACTACGGAGTGAATGAACGCGACCTCGATCGATGCGCACACATTCACCTCGATACGGCGGCATCCCCCGCCACTCTCCCCACTGATGACGGCGGAGAGAGCTCAATGATTCTGCGGGGCTACTTCAATCCGCCCGGGTATTCCTCCTTCGGCGTCGTTAACACGACGCAGTGGCGACAGGCGCAGATCCCGTCCACCAACGGACACGGGTCGGGTCGCAGCCTCGCAACCTTTTACAACGCGCTGCTCACGCCCGACCGGCTCATGTCCCACGACGCGCTGCGCGAAGCCGTGCGTGCACAATCGTCAGGTCCTTGTCCCGTGCTCGGTGAAGAGGTGAAATTCGGACTCGGGTTTCAACCGACGACTCCGCGGCGTTCCTTTGGTCCCTATCCGGGCAGTTTCGGGCACTTCGGCACAGGCGGGGCGCTCGGCATGGCCGATCCCCATTCTGAGGTCGCGATCGGATACGTCATGAATCACGTCATTCCACGGTGGCAGAGCACGCGTAATCGCGCTCTCGTCGACGCGGTCTATGCGGTGGTGTCGTAGGTGACACTGCGTCGCGCCACCTGACGACCGCCGCGCGTGGCGTGGAAAGATGAGACATAAGAACATAAGGGGTCCTGATGATCGTTTTCCTGCACGGAGTTCCCGAGGTGAGTTCGCTGTGGGACGAGCTGCGCGCGCTGCTCGCGGCTGAATCGGTCGCCCTCTCTCTTCCTGGATTTGGCACCCCTCGTCCTCTCGGTTTCGCCGCCACAAAAGACGACTACGTCGACTGGACTCTCGGTCAATTGGCCGACATTGACGAACCAATTGATCTCGTCGGACACGACTGGGGAGCGATCATTACGAACCGCATCGCGACCGCGTACGGGGACCGCGTGCGCTCATGGGTATCGGACGGAGCCTTCACTTTGAGTCCCGACTACGAGTGGCATGACCTCGCTCGACTGTGGCAGACGCCCGGCGACGGCGAGGAATTTTGGGCCGGACAACTGGCCACGCCCGTCGACGACCGAGCGGCCGTACTCTCAATGCTCGGTATGCCGTCTTCCGGCGCACTCCGCATGGCGGCAGCTCTCGACGACACCATGACC
>Ga0208872_1001823_pt1 | contig 12725 bp, 13 predicted proteins | sample CryBogCBH12Aug08_FD_185508 | JGI IMG/M metagenome (GOLD analysis project Ga0208872, IMG submission 185508) | Freshwater microbial communities from Crystal Bog, Wisconsin, USA - CBH12Aug08 (SPAdes) | ecosystem: Environmental > Aquatic > Freshwater > Lake | place: Crystal Bog, Wisconsin, USA...
TCCCATATTGGGAAACAAACAAGTTTTTAACTTGAAGCTGCATATCAATGGCTTTAGCCTTGACGGCGTATATTTTGACCGCCTCGGCTTCAAACTCAGCTTGCGATTGAAACAGTTTTTTCTTACGGGGCGTAGAAGCTATCGTAACAATTTGGCCAACTTTGCCAAAAAGGTTGCTTACCTTTTCGGCAGTCGCCATCATATCCTGCCCTGCATCGACGGCGGACTTGATTGAGTTATATATCGCGGTTGCGCCAGCAATCAGGGTAAATGGATCCATGGTAACCTCAGTATGGCGGCGCTTGCGTTTGGATAACGGGTTTGGAAAGTTCGGTCACTTGCATGGCAATCTGATTTTCCACGCCAATTATACTTATACTTTGCGCCACCCACGCATACGCCATTGCTTGTGTGATGTCAGCATACGGCACAAATTCAGCGGGGTTAGGCGACCCTAATTGAACTGTGCCAGACATGGATGACGTATATGTGCCGTTAGTCCCCGTGCAAACCCAGTTGATTGCCGTAACCACATTGGTCAGGCCATCAGATGTTGGATTGACAATGAATTGGGGAAACGTCCAAGTAAATTGCATTTTAAGTCCACGTTATTGTTATTTGACCAGCGCCACCAGCTCCAGCTTGACCACCTGCCGCCCCACCCGAGCCAACGGTATAAGTTAAAACGGTTCCTGCCGACGGTCCATTGGAAGGTGTTAAAGAAACGGAAGCATAACCGCCGCCACCCGCCGCACCGCCTGTTGACCAAGATTTGCCAGAATCATTTACGTTTTCGTCAAAATATGCAGGACCGCCGCCGCCGCCGGGCGTCCCGCCGGGGTTGCCTGTCGCTGTGCCGGATGAACCACCAGATAGCCCATTTGTCGTGCCACCCGCTCCACCATTGTACCCGTTACCAGAAGTGCCAGGCCTATCGCGTCCGCCGTAACCCCCATAAGGCGTACCTGAAGTGCCTGTGCCATTTGTCGTGCCACCTGACCCAACACCGCCAGCTCCAGAAGCGCCCGACGACCGATCACCCGGAGCAATGTTACCCTTCACACCACCCGCTGCGGAAAGAGAATAACCTGCAACCGATATAGAAGAAGTGCCGCCATTGGTGCTTGTATCCGACCCGCCGAAACCTACTGCCGGACCGCCACCACCGCCGCCACCACCCCAAACTTGAACGGAAAAAGAATTGCGGTACAAAGGAACCGTAAATGATCCACTATTGTTGTAAGTAACAGACCCTGATGTCGCAGGGTCTGTATTTTGTTTATTGTAAAATTGACTCATACTAAGGTTGGTGCTTGAAAAAGTACCAGTATTTAATGAATTTGGCTGATACCAAGTAACACCACGATAAGATGCCAAGGAATACCCAAGCCCAAAAGCTGAGTTGATGTCTGCCATTGATATTGGACCAGAGGACGGGGTGGCCATTATTTAGCTTCCAATTCCTTGACGCGATTAGTTAGTTCTTTAATTGCTTCAATCAACAGCGGCACAAGACGTTCATAACGAACAGTTAGGTATTGCGGGTCAATTGGAGCGGGTGCAACAATTTCTGGTAAGATAGCTTGAACGTCTTGAGCGGATACACCTACTTCGCGAACAGGTTCATATCCCAAAGATTGTGCTGTCTCGTTGGCTTCGTAATAAAAACCTTTGAGAGATGATACCTTATCCAAAGCATTATCAATGCCCCCAAGGTGTGTTTTTAAACGGTCGTCAGAATAGTACGCTGTAATATTGCCAGTGGCTGTAATTGTTGTTGCGCTTACGCTGCCACCTGAAAGATTTACCGCATTTGTTGCATTTGTTGCATTTGTTGCGGTGGATGCATTACCTGCGCTAGTTGCGTAATTGGCATTTGTTGCATTGGTAGCATTTGTTGCATTGACAGCATTTGTTGCATTAGTTGCCGTCGCTGCGTTGCCACCAATGTTTAATGACGAAGCCGTTCCGGTTAAGCCAGTTCCTGCCCCCGAATAAGATGTAGCAGTCACAGTTCCATTAACCGTCAAAAGAGTGCTTGGCGAAGTTGTCCCAATCCCGACGCTCCCCGATTGGGTCGCCAAATACGTGTTGCCCAAAACAGTCAGATTGGCAAAGTTATTGGTTAAACCATCATCGGTATAACGAATGTTTGTGCCATCGGAATAGATGGACACATTGTAACTTTGTGGCGCAACAACACTCGTTCCGCCACCACCAGACGTAATATACACGTTCGATGTACCTGTGCAGGTATTATATACAATCCAACGACCGCCGATACCCGTTGGAATTTGAAGATACTGATTGGCGGACAAGGCACCCGTTAAAAGAATACGCATAGATTGCGTTTGACCAAGAGATCCCGACGATGCGGGTCCGGTCAACGTGGTCGTGCTGGTAGCGCCCGTAGGCATAGCTACAGAAGTTGTATTTCCAAAAATGGAATCCAAAATCGTTTCATTATAATTGAGAGGCTGATCCCAAGTAGGTACGGTGCTATTATAATCCGGCTTATTTAAACCCGTATTGGTTGTCGTACTCATGGTTTGTCCGCCTTATTGTCAAGTTTGTCGTAGATCCGCTGGAACATATCCTCAATATGCTTCATTCTCTGGTCCAAATCCACCTTCAGGACATATTCCTTTGGCATATTGGCTTCCAGTTTATTCAAATCACGTTGCAGTTCTTTGACTGCGCCCCAAAGTTCACGCAGGAACCACCCCGCCACCGTCAGGATTGCACCGCCAACTATGTCTATGAGGGTTTGGTAATCGGTCATGGGTGCGCGGCCTTATATGCGTCAAATTCTGCTTTAAGTTCTTGGATGGCTTTTATAAGCATTGGAACAAATACGCTGTATTTAACGCCTTTTATGCCATCTTTATTTGTTTCAATCATTGCGGGGAACACAGTTTCAAGTTCTTGCGCGACAACGCCAATTTGTTTTGTTTTATCTTCATCTGATTTAAGATTGTAATTACGTATTTTTACTTGCATTAAATCAGAAAGTTTTGGCGTAGCATCAACAATGTTTTCTTTTAAAGAAACATCAGAAATAGCGCCGTAGCTGTTGTTAGCATTAACAATGTTTCCGTTGCCGTAAATAGCAATGTTTAAAACAGTATTTCCACTACTTACACCATAAAGATGGTACCAATTTGTACTTGCTGCTGAAACGGAATTTGAAAAAATCATTGGCCCCGTAAATCCGCTTGATAACGAATTTTGTACATATAAAACCGCCCCATTGGCCGCCTGAACTAAACTAAATTTACCATTGGCCGTTGTCGTCCCCACCAGCAGATTGCCGGAGGAGTCGATGCGCATGCGTTCTGCGCTATTTGTAGCAAACGTCATAGGCGCATTTGCAAAACCTAAAATATTAAAACTGTTTGCACCGCCCCAAGCAGAAAAAGAACTACCCCCAGTGTTAATTTCGCCTCTTAATGTGCCATTATTGTAAAAATGGAACCCGCTTCCCGCTGTGGCTGCAACTGCATCTGTGCTGTTCCAAACATCGCCTGTAGCAGCATAAGAAACCAATTTGCTGGCTGTATAAGTGCTAGGCGAACTTGTCCCAATACCTACGTTGCCGGAGGAATCCATAAAAGCCGCAGTTGTACCGCCACCATTGACATAGAAACCAATGCCTTGTGACGACGCAGATTCAATATATGCCGGACCAGTATCACGGACACCAAACTTTCCATAACCGTTGGTATTGGTTGCCTTCATTACAGTAAATGAAGCAGATGCTTTATTAACTTCCAATAATTCAGCAGGTGATGTTGTACCAATACCAACTTTCTGAGACGCATCTATATACAGCGCATTAGTACCCGCCGTAGATACGCCCCATGTTGTGGCGGATGGGTAATAGACACCCGTGGTAGGTGTGGTGGTGTTCGTGTCAGCGGGAGCAGATGCAGAGCCAAGAACGTTCTGTATGCCAGTGGTTCCGTTAAGCGTGATTGGCATATTATGCTCCTACCTTGGCTTGAAGGGCGGTGATTTCAGCGGCTTGGGCGTCTACTTTGGCGGATAGTTCTTGAATGGCGGCAACAAGAAGTGGAATGACTTCAGCGTAACGAACACCAAAATATCCATCAGCATTTTCATCTACCACTTCAGGCAAAACTTTTTGTACATCTTGAGCAATCAAACCAACGCGCTGCGTTTTAGACTCATCCGCTTTAAAAGTGTATCGAATAGGGCGCAGAGAAGAAACAGATTGAACAGCATTTGTGATTGTTCCAGAAATGTCTTTTAACCGCTCATCAGATGATGCAGTCCAAGAAGTTCCCGTACTAGTCAAATATACGCCATAACTTAACCCACCGCCATTTGCACCAAATTGAATATTTAATTGAGATGGAGTTCCGGTTAAATAAAAACAAAAACCATCGCTTGCGCCACCGCTATTAATAAATGAAAGTGGCCCACCAAAACCACCGTTTGAACTAAAGGCACCTTTTTTCCAGTTATCGCTACCAGATGGACTAAAACCAGCATTTGTAGTGCTTGCAATTTTCCCACCAATGCTTGTCGTCGTCCCCACCAGCAGATTGCCGGAGGAGTCAAACCGTCCCCATTCTGTCCTTACATTTGCTGTTGTTGATTGAGAAAAAGTAATACCACCACCGCCACCGCCATTTTGATTAATGATATTTGTTTCTCCAGCTAAACCGGAAAAATTCCAACCGATCCAAGCACCTTGAGTACTAACAGATGGGCTTCCCACCGCAGCAAGTTGACTTGAAAAATTAGCAGTTCCATTAACAGATAATTTAAATACCGATGTACTTGTCGTTCCAATACCTACGTTGCCGGAGGAGTCGATGCGCATGCGTTCTGAACTGGCGGTAGCATCATAAAACGCTAAAGCACCTGCATATGCGGAAGAACTTCCTCCCGTTGCTAATTGCCAGCTTCGTCCAGATGTTCCAGTATTTAATAATTGTAAATAAGAATATCCTCCGGTGTTGGAAGATACTCCAAAAATTCCAGCATTTTGAGCATTACTTACAACAAATGGGCCATATGTGCTTGGCGAAGTCGTCCCAATACCTACGTTCTGAGACGTATCAATCGTCATTGCGGTCGTACCCGCAGACTGAATCGTCAGTGCAGTAGAAGCGGCACTTGTGATCGTATTGGTTGTTGCAGCCGCGCCAAAGGTTACGCCGCCAGATGAACTGAGCGTTAAATTAGCAATGCTGGATGATGGCTCTTGGACGATGCCTGTCTTCAGGGTTGCGGTCATTATGCACCTACCTTGGCTTTGAGAGCCGTAACTTCTGCTGATAGTTCTTGGATGGCTTTTGTAAGAACGGCAACAATTTTGTCATATTCAACAGACAAATGACCATCGCGATCTGCGCTGACAATTTTTGGAATAATTGGTTGTATTTCTTGGGCTATAAAACCAATTGATTCTTTTTTGCTTTCAATCCAAGTAAAATCTCTTGGTTTAAGTTGTAATACTTCCGTCAAACCGTAAGAAATATCTTTGACATTTTCTTTCCAAATTTGGTCTGACGCCGGATGAGCAACTTGATAATAAATATCAGAGTAACCTCCACCCAACCCGTTTTTGAAAGAAAAGTTACTGTTTGTGACTCCATAATCTAAACTGCCAACAGTGCTTAACCACAAAACACCCTGACTAGCTCCTCTTTGCGCGGTAATATCTCCGCCAGATGCGCCAGCGTTACTTGTTACGCCCACTAGCAGTTTGCCGGAGGTGTCAAGACGCATACGTTCAGCGGCAGCGGTCGCGTCATAAAATGAAAATGAATTGCTACCAAATGTTCCAACTTTCCAGTTGTACGCAGACGTTTGAGCATTTTGATACTGGATATAGGAATAATTGTTGGATGTTGTGCCGTTTCCAGACGACACCAAAATTGACGAACCAGCCGTTGTGCTATTTGAACGTACTGATAATTGATCTTGTGCTGCTGAAACAACATCAAGTTTACCAACGGGCGAAGTCGTCCCAATACCTACGTTCTGAGACGCATCAATATACAAACCCGTTGTACCGCCAGTCTGCAAAGACAAGGTGGTTGCGCTGTTAAATACCGCCGTATTGGTTAAGGCCACCGTACCCGTAGACGCAGGAAGCGTAAGCGTATTCGTACCCGCCACAGCCGTTGGTGCGAGGGTGATCTGGCCGGAAGTTGCGCCGTTAAGTGTTAAATTACCCATGATGCAACTCCGCCAATCTTTGTTGTTTTACCATTTCAGCTTCCTCTGGCGTTGCATAATTACCAAAAAATACACGTTTCCCATTAAAAGTTCCACGGGATTTATATATTTTTGCCCCCGTGCATTTATCAAAATGCCACCGTTTCATGGAAGTTTCTCCTCCAGATGTCCCACAGTGGGGGCAAGTAATTTCCTGATGTTGATATCCAACCATTTTTTGACGTTTTAACATTCTTGTTTTTTTAGATTGTGCATATCCATTAGGACCAGCACCACCTTCCGACATATTAACTAATTCACAACCTTCTTCTTTGTAATATTCTATTAAAGCCATTTCATGGGCATATGCCTCTTGCTCCGTTTCAAAACGGGCAACAATTTGGATAAGTATGCCGTCTTGTTTTTTAAACTTTTCTTTCCAAATCCAAGACCGTTCACCCATAGAAAAAGCACGATGGCCCGTTCCCTTACCAACGTAAAAAACCTTTCCATTAGGTGAAGCGTGTATGTAAGTGTAATACTTCATATCACGGTCCAACTGCTTGACGATGGAATTGAAACAACTGCACCAGAAGCAATAGAAACTGGCCCAAACGTGCCAGCGTTCGTGCTTGCAGGAATGCTATAAGAATTATTGACTGTTTGACCATTGTTCCAGAAAATAGCATCGGAGCCGCCACCTGTTGCGCCGCCGCCAATGGCCGCCCACGTCGCTCCATTATAGCCTTCAAATGCCGTATTGTCGCTGTTGAACCGGATGTAGCCTGTAGCACCCGTTGGCCGTTGAGCGGTTGTCCCGACCGGAATCAAAATTGCGTCGGTCGAAAAGACGGCGAACTTGACTGCAGGAACGCTTGTGCCGCTTGTGCCGACGCCAAAATTACCCGACGTCGTCAAACGCATTTGTTCGGAGCCGTTATTCCAGAATGTCATTGGCAGGTACGTGCCAGTGCCATTGATGCCCGACACCAATTGAACGTCTGTCGATCCATTCGTGGCGATTAGGATTTTTGACGCATTAGTCGGATCGGAAGCGTTGGCGGCTTGCCAAGACGCCGCAATAGAAGTTCCGTTTGGCAACGCGTAAATACCCGTTGTACCGTTCAAAGAGCTGGTTTGGAAAGCAAAACGGCTATTAAATGTAGCGTTGCTGAAATCGGCTTGGAAGCGCGCCGCCGTTCCCGTCGCAGTGACGTTCCCGCTTGTCGTAAGCGTAGTAATCGTTGGCGACGTTGCCAACACGATTCCGCCTGACCCTGTAACAGCTTGCCCAAGAGCCGTCTGTACCCCCGTGCCGAACGACGTAATACCCGTCCCGCCCGAAGCAATGGGAAGGGTGCCAGTAGTTAAGGCCGATGTCGAAGTCGCATAAACCGCGCCTCCAGACGTAAAGCTGGTTAAGCCCGTACCACCATTGGTGGTCGCAAGTGTACCACTAAGCGTTATAGCGCCAGTTGTCGATGAAGATGGCGTAAAACCAGTTGTTCCCGCCGAAAAGGACGTTACGCCCGCGTTGGTGATGGTGATTGAGCCGGAACCATTGGTGATGGTTATACCAGTTCCTTGCGTCAGCGTTGTGCGGGTGAAGCCCGTTCCGTTACCAATATCCAACGCGCCGTTTGCAGGGGTTGTAGTTAGGCCCGTGCCACCATAAGCGATGCCAATAGCCGTTCCCTGCCATACGCCCGTCGCAATCGTGCCAACGCTGGTTAATGAAGAAGAAACTACCGTAGAATTAAGGGTTGTACCAGATAGCGTTCCAGCCGGAGCAACAACCGCCGCCGTAGACGCCGCAGTCAATTGGCCTTGAGCGTTAACCGTAAAGGTTGGCACGGAAGAAGCAGAACCATAAGATGTTGCCGTAACAGCGGTATTTGTAATGCTGAATACGTTGCCTGATAATGTAAGCCCTGTACCAGCTTGGTAAGTTCCCGCACCAGAGAATTGCGCCCAAGTAACAGGCGTAGTTCCCAAAGTTCCGCCCGGATCAACCGTACAGACCCAACCAGTATCAGCCTGTGTTGTCCCCTCTTCAACAAAAACAAATGCTGAAACCAATTGGTTCCATGTATTTGCGTCAGAAGAACGGCTCCATGCGCCAGAAGAAGAAACATAAATTCCGTTTTGTGATTGCGTTGTCTGGTTTTTAACCAAAACTCTGCTGGAAGATGTTAAAATTCCATCAATTGTCTGTTCTCCAGACAATGTAATATTTGCTGTTGTCCCAACAAGAACTGGAGATTTTACATCCAATCCCTGAGCAACCGAATCCACATAGGACTTATTTGCAATATCCGTTGGATTGACTGGTGTGCTTGAAACCGTACCAGATGTCATAGAAACGCTGGTAGCGGATGCTGCACCCAATATTGGCGTAACAAGCGTTGGAGATGTTGCAAGAACAATGCTTCCAGAGCCAGTAACGGCCTGACCCAAGGCGGTTTGAACGCCAGTCCCAAAAGACGTAATTCCAGTGCCGCCATTAGCAATAGGTAGCGTACCAGTGACGCCAGTGGTTAACGGCAAGCCCGTTGCGTTCGTAAGGGTTACAGACGTTGGCGTTCCAAGTGCGGGGGTTACCAAAGTTGGTGAGTTTGAAAGAACAACCGACCCAGAACCCGTTGAAGTTGTAACGCCCGTACCGCCATAAGCAACGCCAATGGTTGACCCCTGCCAAACGCCAGTGCCGATTGTCCCTACGCTAGTTAAAAACGAAGAAACAACCGTGCTATTTAACGTATTGCCGGACAACGTACCTGCCGGAGCAATAACCGCGACGCTGGAAGCGGCTGTTAATTGACCTTGAGCGTTGACGGTGAAAGTAGGAACAGCCGATGCCGTTCCATAAGAAGCTGCCGAAACGCCTGTGCTAGCAATTGATATTGTTCCAGAGGTTGTAATTGGGCCACCCGTCAAGCCCGTTCCAGTCGCAACACTCGTGACCGTACCAGTTCCCGTAACAGTAAACCAAGACGGGTTAGCGCCTGAGCCGCCGGATTGAAGAATTTGGCCATTTGTCCCCGGCCCTAAAGCTACCCATGCCGTAGCATTACGATAAAGAATAGATCCTTGAGTGCTTCCCATCGCATTATCGACAACGGCAGAAAGCGTGTTGGCAACAGGAGCAGCAGAGGATCCGCTTATATTTGCGAGGATGTTATTATTGGCGATAGCCGCAAGGCTAAGTGTGCGAGACGCAGCAAGTGTTCCGCCACCTGCTAACCCCGTACCCGCGATGATCGATACGCTATTTGGCACATAACCTTGCGCTTGAACATATGCCGTTGTCGCAATTGATACGCTAGAATCACCCGTTGCAGGGGTCGGTGCTTGTGGGTTGCCTGTAAATGTAGGTGAATTGAGCGGGGCCGCGCCCAACAACGTCATGGTTTGAGCAACAGTCAAATCTTGTGGTTGCGCCGAACTACCTGAATTATTACCCTTGATAGTATTCGCCGCCATCGTGCTAAGATAGCTATTTGTGATGCTGTTGGTGTTTAAGCCAATTGTGCCAGTGGACGTAATCGTTCCGCCAGACAAGGGCGATTGCGCGGTAATTGATGTTACCGTGCCGCCGTTTGCGTTAAGATTTGCAACTTGTTGTGCGGTCGCGCTCGATGACACGCCGTTTTGCACAACCATAAGTTGCGCGTTACCGCTTAACGAGGTCAAAACTGGGAGGTTGGTAACGGTAATGTTGCTCATGTCAGTGGCCCAGTTAATGGTATCTGAGTGTAGCCATAAGGCAGTCCGACCAGAGCGGTGACGATGAGCGTCGATCCCTGAAGCAGATTACCCGATGGTATAGCACTATTCGTTTGATAAGTGAATTGCGTCGCAGTTGTAACGGTGACGCTATACATCCCGTCGGCAGCATTTTGCGACAAGCCTTCAACAGAAACTTGCGCGTTGGTAGATAGCCCATGAGCTGCCGAACAATTAACCGTTACGGTACTTGTCCCATTAGCCAAAACGGACGTTGGATTGACATTGACGCGGTATTTTGTCGACAAAAATTGAGGTTGTACAGCGTTCTGATCCAAGCCTGTAGGCGCTCCAATTGGCTGAGTCGTAGCCGTTTGACCATCTTGGGTAATTAAACTGACGGACGGATAAATTGGAATGCCGGTCAAAGGATCTGTTTGAGCGCCTTGCGAAACAACAAGCGTGTTGGTTTCAGCCGCATAATAATCAGGAACACGCGGATTCTGGATTGGAATAGGATCTGAAGGCACAACAATCGAGCGCAATTGAGCTTGCGGCGTGTCATAGCAAGGATCACACACCAAAATGCGCTTATTGATTAAGCCAGCGCCGGCGTAATCAAATTGCCATTTGAGTTGAACGTGATTGTAGGTAAATCCGCAACGGTCGCATACGGCAAACGCTTGCGGGTTTCTGCTACTTGTTCTGGCTCTGCCCGAAGTCGACGCATACGCCATGATTTTTACCTAAAATAGCCGGATATTTGCGGCGAAATGTATTGTTGAGCGGTTTCTACGTTCTGATCAGCCGCAATTGTATAAGCTTCATCAGCCATTGGCTTGAGACCAACTATAAGTTGCGGCGCCCATATCTGAGCCAATCGCACCGCAAGATTGTAAGCAAAGGCATCAAACCAAAGATAAGGCATATCAACCGTTTGACCATTGGCCAAACTTGAATCTTGAAGCTGACGAACACGATAATACTTCAATAATTGCGATGAAGTACCATCTGGCGATGGCCAAAGGGTAACCGACGGCCCAGGCGAGCCGGCAGATCTTGACGCACTAATCAAACGATCAAACCAAAACGTCGTTGGAAAGCCAGTTTGATATTTATTAGGGTAAGAAGCGTATTCCGTGCGCGAAACAGGCAAAATAATGCGATCAATTGGCTGAGCAGAATTGGTTGTTGTCTCGCAATACGCATCAAGAATAACAACCGTGCTTGGATCGACCGAATAACTTGGCGTTGGAATAGAAGTTGATATTGTTCCTGCAATAGTTTGGGCGCCAGTTGCTGTTCCGGCATACGAAACAGTACCGTTAGCCGATGCCGTAACCGTATAAGTCCCGTTATAGCCTGTAGGCGTAACACCAGACACGGTAATTGAGCTGCCAACAGGATAAATAGGCGTATTTGGCGTGCTATACGTCAAAGTAACCGTGGATCCGGTCCCTGAAGCCGTCAAAGTTGCCGGAGTTTGGTTAAAACTAACCGACTGAAGATCGACCGCCCAAAGATTAACGCCCTTATTTGACCATGACGAAAGCAACATATTGGTTGCTGTTCTGGCAACCGACATATGTTCTTGTGTCAGCTCTGTCGGACGTATGCCACACAATTGATAGGCATAGATCGTAAGATCGCCAAGCGACGGATTGTAATTGTAAGTGCCGCTCGTAGCCATGACGGCTCCTATTAGAAGACAGTATTTGTAGCGTCAGCGATCAAATAACCACCTGCGAAAATTGAACCAACAAATGGGCCGCCTGTATTAGATTTCATTTGGAATTGGAGATCCGTACCGCCGGGGTGACCCACAGGGACCGTGTATGGAATGTTAAAGATTTGCACAAACGGTGACTGCGACAACAATGTCGTGTTGCCGTTCACGGTGTAGTTGTAGCCGTTTTCTTGAATTGTGTTGGCAAGATTGAATTTATTATACTCAGCAAAAATCATGTAGTTGCTAGACGTAAATCCGATACTTGCGTTGCCCTGAACATATGACAGATAAAACGTGTAACCCTTTGGCACGGTGTAAAGCGACATTTGGGTCTGACCAACACCTGCGTTGATTTGGGCATAAAGAACAGTAGCAATTTTACCAGTAATGTTGCCAGCATTGACGCCATTCGTTACAAACATACCATTGATGCGTAAGAACGAATTAGTTGTCGTTGCCGTACCGGAGCCGTTAAGCGTTACTGATTCAGACAAAAGATTATAACTTGAATCCAAACCATTGACCTGAACAATAAGACCAGCATCGGTTGCGCCAGATGCGCTAAGAACAACAACAACACCAGCAGAGGATGGGTAAGCATAGTTGCCGCCAGATTGCGTTAAACCTTCCCACAATGGGCCAAGAGCAGTGCCGCCAATTTGAGTGCTATAACCAAAAATTTCTACGGGCTGGTGGTTGGTAATTAATCCACGACCTACCTGTAATTCAAATGGCTCATGCTTGCCATTCTTGGTGATTGAATCCCAAATAACGCCGGATTGAGAAATCGTAGCCATAATTACTTACCTTTTTTCCTTGCCGCAGCGGCGTTGTCGACGAGATTTGGCCAAGGTCTACCTGCAGCCCTTGCTCTAGCTTTAGCACTTTGTTCCTGCTTATGCGACAAGTGCTTTGTATGGTGGTCCTTTGGCAGCTTAGTTTCCCAGAATGGCTTGTCAGACATCAGCAACCCCACTTGCGAAGTGATTTGTTAATCCTGCTATCAGGATCAGCGGCAGCGGCAGCACCGGTCATTTTACGTTTCATTCCGGTCATTCGCTCGCAAAATGATTTATGA
>Ga0208872_1001825_pt1 | contig 12713 bp, 11 predicted proteins | sample CryBogCBH12Aug08_FD_185508 | JGI IMG/M metagenome (GOLD analysis project Ga0208872, IMG submission 185508) | Freshwater microbial communities from Crystal Bog, Wisconsin, USA - CBH12Aug08 (SPAdes) | ecosystem: Environmental > Aquatic > Freshwater > Lake | place: Crystal Bog, Wisconsin, USA...
GCTTGGGGCTGGAGGGTGCCATTCTGGATTTCGCTTCTACTGTTGGTGATTGCATTTCAGGTACGCAGGGCTTTAGAGGAGACGCCGGTCTTCACGGAATTGAATAAGAATCAAAAAACAGAGTCACAGCTAGCCAACAACTTTAATGATCCAGAGATTCGCAAGAGAATGTTTTTGCTGTTTTTCTGCGTATCTTCAAGCGGCGCTATTCTATTCTTTTGCGTTCAAGTCTATACAGCCATTTTCCTTAAAACTACGGTTAATCTACCGTCAACATTGGTTGATCAACTTAGCATTTACGCAACATTAGCCCTATTTCCACTGACAATATTTGCGGGATGGCTATCAGATAGAGTTGGGCGAAAGCCAGTCATCCTGGCTGGGCTCTTACTTGGATCAATATTGATTCTGCCAGCATATAGAGCATTAGAAATCTTTGGCGCTGAATTAATCCAAACTAACAATCAATACTGCATATATGCAATCGCATTGATTTTGATTGCACTATCACTAGCGCTTGCTCTAGTCGTTGGACCACAAACTGCTTTTCTTACAGAACTCTTTCCAGCAAAGAATAGAAATAGTGCTGCAACACTTCCCCATAATCTTGCTGCTGGCTGGATTGGTGGACTACTTCCTTTGATTGTCACTTTTTTAAATCAATTATGGGGAGGGTCACTTGCTGGGCTTTGGTACCCAACGATCTTTCTTGGATCGGCTGGAGTTATAGCCCTACTGTATCTTCCAGAAACAAAAAATGTAAATCTATGTAAATAGACTTACAAGGCCCCAATTCGATTAGAAATTTTTTTCTGCATTGCAATCTTAAAATCGAACCACCAGTTAATGCAGCGTTGCTGAAGCTCCAAAATCTCTTCTGGGCTCGATAAAGCTTTAGACTTCATGCTCTCCAAAAATGGGGGTAATTCATCCCAAGAGCCAAGAATTGGAAATGGGACTGGGCCAATAGATGCTAGCGCATCCTTGGAAAGCAGAAATTCGTGGGGAAGTGAAATGGGGATGCAGCCCAATTCCAAGGCATCATAAAGGCGGATTGTTTCAGGGTTATTTCCAGAAGGGCAAGGGGCAAAAATACTATCCTCCATAATTGCCGAATATAAACCAACGTTATAACCTCCAGCAAAACCATTGGAAGGCATGACATATAAGTTCTCACCACAAGCGGCAGCGGGACCAGAAAAGCTAGCACGCTCGTTATTGTAAGATGCTGCATTATTTATCCAGCCCAAGAATGCAGACAAGCATTGACGGTTCAAAGATTTTTTGAGGACAGATTTTTCTCTTGGACCAACACCAGTTCTAAAGCCATTGGGAGCCCATAACACTTTGCCACCAGAATCGGCGCTGCTAATAATGCTTGGGAAAAAGTAATTACGAACAACTAAGTCACATTCCGAATACGCAGAGATATCTTTATCAAGCCTCTCCCCGCCCATGTGGTAAAGAACTACTTTATTACCTAGAGATTTAATGTAACGAATAAGGTCGACATTAATTTGATTTAACTCTAAATACACAATGGTAGCATTGCCTAATTCAGATGGATTGATGCCAAGACTATAAGGCGAACCACCAAAAAGCTCATTTTGAATAAACCATGTCTCTAATGCAGCATTTAAAGAATCTGGTGCACTTATGATTTGTAAATTACTCATCAAGAATAAATTAACCCTGGTGATATTGAATAACTGAATCTTTATTTGAGTAGTACGTATTTAACTCGTCAAAGAACGGTGGTGGGTCAGAGTAATCATGCCAAATTTTTATAGGGCCAAAGAAACTACGATGCCACATTGGCCTAAAATTCCAATTCAATGGTAAAACAAATGGATTAAAACCTGTTTGCTCAATTGCCAAAGCAAAGGAACCCTGATCGTTTGCCGGCATCGTATAAATACCTTGATCTCCAACGGCAATAATTGCGGAATCTACCGTTTTAGCCAATTCTTTCCATTTATCAAACACGGGCTTGGCCTTCTTTGTAAAGAAAATAACGCCTGTGTTGTATTCAATTTCATCGCCAGTAAAGATTTTTGGATAACGCTTACCCCAAGGGGCCTCACAAATCGCAATTGCCATACCAAAAGTAGCGGCCTTCTGAAATCCAAAATCAAGATTATCCAATACCACCGCGTCTAGATCCAAAAATAGAGTTTCATCAAATGGGGAAAGATCAAGCATTTTTGCCTTTTGATTGAGACTGCTTGGGTCTCCGCTAGGAGCATCAACTTTGATAATTTCATGAGGAAGTTTAGGATAAAACTTCTTAACAGATGCCTTTAGGCGCTCAATAGGCAGCTTAGACTCGTCGCCCCAGTAAATTGAAATTATTCCTCTAGTCATAGTTAGACGTCTCCGCTATAGCCAAGTGGATTGGCGTTGAATTTTATGAACATTTGCTGGCTCAGTCCAATAGCAATTCAAATTCAGCTCCTTAGCAAGATAATTATAATAGTGATCAGAAACATCACTAAAAGGCAGGAAGTTATCCAACAATAATTTGGCTCCTTTGGCACTAACCATTAAAAAATGGGCGCCCTTACTTGCACCATTACATTGTTCAGTTTTTTCATTCGATTTTTTATAAACAAACTTACCGGATTCAATTGGGCCCTCGGTATAGTGCCACCCAAAAAAATCACTGTCAAAAACACAATCCCAACTTTCTGGAAGTTGAGTCAAATATTGAGATAGCCTTACGGGGACACTTGATAAAAACTCTATGTTGTCCTCCATGATAACGGCTTCAGGTAATTTTTTCTCAACGATATCCTTAAGTGCCAAGTAATGCTTGTAAGTTATTGCAACCTGCCCAATCGTCAAGCCCGGATTATTAGAAATATCTACAGGCAGAACATCATCTTTATTGGGATGGTTAATCCAAGTTACATCACCTGCAGGAATTTCAGAATGGCGTAATTGAGCCTGCATAAATATTCTGCGTTTCCTATCCATTCCATGTATGAGGTAATACTTCATTAACAACGGCCTTTTAAAGCGTAAGCGTGCAATGCTATAAACAGCGTGACATTATATTTTCTAAATGAATATAAGCTATTTAAAAAATTATCATTTTACGCTATAAAATCAACATATATATTTGCCAATTACATTACATTAAATCTTATGAAAATACTTTTCCATACAAATCAAATTAATTTCCGAGGTACCACTGTAGCCATAGCTGATTATGCTAAATATAATCAGGAAATTCTGGGGAATGAAAGTGTCATCGGTTATAACTCAGATATCATGAACATTGAAGATGGAAAAACTGAATTCGATGCTCTTAATTACTTAAAAAAATATTTTGAACTGCGTCCATATAAGTTTATTGAAATTGATAGATCACTATCTGACATTGACTTCGCATATTTTTTAAGGGCCGGCAATAATGAACCAACCCCTAAAAGCGTTAGAAGTGGAGTACACGCAGTCTTTCAGTATAATGAACCTCATGGGGATGTTTATGCATATATTTCAAAATGGTTATCTTGCAAAATGTCTGATTCCTTGCTTCCTTATGTTCCGCATATCGTTACACTACCCGAACCTAAAAAAAATTATCGTAGTTTTTTAAATATTAAACCCGAACAAGTTGTAATTGGTAGGCTTGGGGGACTTACAACTTTTGATATACCTTTCGTCAAAGAGGCAATAATCGAAATAGTCAAAGCCAACAATAAATTTGTATTTTTATTCTTAAATACAAAACCATTCATAAGTCACCCGAATATTAAATATATCAATGCTGTTGTGGATCCGCAACAAAAATCAGACTTTATAAATACCTGCGATGGTTTTGTTCATGCTCGTCAGCAAGGGGAGTCTTTTGGGCTCGCAATTTGTGAATGTCTCCTTTTAAATAAGCCCGTTCTTGCATTCAATGGAGGTATTGATCGCCACCACATAGATCTCCTCCAAAAAACTGATCTACTATATGATCGGGAGAACGTTAAGGAAAAGTTACTTTCAATAACAGATTTTAAGCGTGACTGGAAAGAATTAGTTGAGGAATTCAATCCCAAAGATACTATGAAAAAATTTCAGGATGTTTTCTTAAAAGGACTCTAGCAAAAATAGGACTCCGTAGGCTACTTCGGCTTTAGTACCCCTCCAAAGATTAAAAGAATCCCCAGCAGTCTAAAGTAAAGAAGTTTTAACCAAATGTGGATTACATCTCATCAAATTTGCAAGTGGCACAGGGTAATACTCAACTGGATGGAATGCCAGTTCATGCCCCGCCCTATTTAAGTGGTCAATCCCTAATGTAATGCATCTTTGCAAATGCTCTAAATTATTAATTTCTGGAGTATTGGTTTCCTGATGAGCGGTAGCATTAATTTTTTCTGATATTTTTTTAGCACCGCCTAAATATGAAAAATGCCAGCCAGCATTTCCAACGGACTTCATAGCTTTAGAAGTTCTTGCATGAGAAAGATCAAGTCCATCATTTATTAAAGAAACGCTTGCAAAATATGCGTGAAACCACTTTGAATTAGAGACTCCAACGCCACAACAATTTAAATAGTAATAATTAAGATGCATCTCAAGACGCGCACATTCATAGGGAACTCTCCCATCCCTCAAAAATTGTGCTAAAGAAGGATTCCATATTTCATCTACATCTGAAATAATCGCCAAATCATCAGGTGCATAATTTTTTAAGGCAGTAGCTAAGAAATTACGCTGCCCATTCTCTATCTTCCATGCTGCAGAATCTGGATTGTATTCGGTATCCTTTGTAGAGAAATCAAAATTTTTAATTTCTTGCTCAAACTGAATATAGGTAATCTTGTCTTTCCATTTTTCAAATTCTTTCTCGTGAATTAAATAATTATATTTTTTTTCATGCCCAGAATGAGTCAAATTTGATTCGCATATAAGAAACCGATCCACCTGAGGATACAGTAGCTCGAGTCTAATTTTCAGCAAATCTACCTCATTAAAAAAAGTAAACGCATCAATTATTTTCATGCTCGAACCACCTAACCTTCAAAATAACAAGTCATTATTATAGGAGCGCGCCAATGTACGCTCTTCGGCTGTTGTCTCGCTCTTTATAAGAATCACCTTCATTGAGTCGATAGCCCTTGGCGTACTGAGAACTACCTCTTGCGCAGTATGCTTGTTAATAAGATCAAAGCCAGATTGTGAAGGATTAAATGATAGCTCCACCAATTCAAAACGGTGCTTAAACCAGCCTAGATACCAAAACCAATCTGTGTAATATAGCCAAGAATTTTGATTAAATGCCCTAATATGTGTGGGGTCTTGCCATGCTCCAATTGAAAGATCATAGGGGACATTGATAACGAATTGACCGCCTACTTTGAGTAATTTTAAGCAAGCACCCATCAAACCCTCCAAATTTGAAACATGCTCAAGAACATCATTGGCGATAATTTCCTCAAAATGACCCTCCTCCAACAAAACCGTTCCGTATAGAGTAGATTTACATTCAATTGGGAAATTTAATGGAGCACTCAAATCAATAAGCACGTCTGGAACCACGCCATCTCTCACATCAATATTTAAATATCCCTGTCTATAATCTTTACCACTTCCAAGATTTATCCTTGTGAATTCCAATAAATTTCCTTCTTGAAATTTAGGGCCCTGAAAATATTCAATCGTATTTTTAAGTGCCACTTTAAAATCATGCGCCCGCTCAATAGCCTCGAATCTTGCCGATTTAATTTCAGACTCCATATCCAAAGCAGCTCGATCCTTCATGAGATTAACAACAAAATCTACAAACGGCTGATCACCGGGAGTGAATATACATTCCCCATATTCTGCTGGTGCAGAGTGCAAGGAGTAATTTTCAGAAATTACTGGAATGTGATTAATTAAGGGATAAAAAATACGTATTTGCTGAAGTACTTGGCTCTCATAAAAATGGAGATTTAGTACGGCTTTTGCCTGCCCTATTACCTCATCCCTCTCTCTGCCATATAAACCAAAAATAGTTTTAACTTTTAAACCTTTGGAGGACAAGGCTTCTAGAATTTTATTTCTCCTATCGCTCATGCTTCCATAAAATACTAAATCCCAGGTTTTATTTATGCTTTTGGGAATTCTTTTCAGCCCTGCATCATATGAAAAATATATCAGCGCTTTATTGGAATGAGGTATTTGTTCATAATTAATAACGGAGTAATCCCACACATAATTATTCGACAATAATTTCCTATACCCGTCAACCAGCCAATTACTTTCCGCTGTTAATTGCTCTGTATTAAAAATAACTGTCTTACTAGGAAGATTTTGGTGAGCCTCAGGATTTATATGAGCCCCAAAAATCACATTTACGCCATCATAAATTAGTCTATTTTTGGTCAATATAACTTCATGTCCATTAGTTCTCAATTTATTAACGCAGTACTCTGCAGCCTCAAGCAATGCTAAAGAATGTATATAGCCCATCGGTTGCATAAGACACACATTAAATTTCATTAGAAATCCCATTTTATTAAACCCCCATACTTAAAATATCAGCTTAAATTTGTAGCATAAGGGTAACGCTTTTTTAGCCGCACCGAAAAGCTATCTTCCGAAATCATTTATAACGCCTACTTAATCGCTAATATTTTTAACGTAGAGATGGTCTGGGGGAAGTCCCGACTGATTTCTATGATAGATATTCTTATATGCCAACTCAATATGCCTAGTGGTTTGTTGAATGTTAAATAATGGTAAATTTTCGCGTGCATTAACCAATTTTCTTTTAATTTCTCGTAGTCTTATTTGATTCATTGCCAGTTCAACTGCACAATTTTCATACTCCGCGGGAGACTCTGATATTAAGTCTTGCAACTCTGTTGCGTGCAGCAAACTTGCTGCAACCCTCCCAGCAAAAGTTTTTCCAATCATGGTGAGAACGGGTAATCCAATCCACAGGGCATCACTAGCTGTAGTGTGTGCGTTGCAGGGATAAGTATCAATAAATAAATCGGCATAACGTTGTCGGGCTAGATGATCTGAGTGTCCTACCCGTTCTGCAAAGATCAATCGTCCCTCTGCAATTCCTCTTGCGAGTCCCTCATTTATAAGGTTTTCTTTAGCTTTTTCACTGTCGCTTAAAAGCCAAAGTACGCTGCCTTCCACTTTATTGAGAATTCTTGCCCAAATATCCAACATAGCTGGCGTTATTTTATAATTATTATTGAAGCAGCAAAACACGAAGCCGTTCTCAGGTAGCCCGTGTTCTAATTTTGATCGATTGTCTTTGGTTATGTGTCGCTTTGAGTCATTTACTTGATAGCTATTTGGCAGATAAATTATTTTTTCTACAAAATAATTTTTATTAGGCTCTGGAATTACTATTTCATCGGCAATGATGTAGTCAATGCTCATTGACCCCATTCCGCCTGGGTACCCAAGATAATTAATCTGGATTGGCGCTGCTCTATAGGAAAATATTCCTGGTCTCGAACCTTTGGTATAGCCTTTTAAATCAACTGCAATATCTATCTCCATATCTCTGGATAATTTTGCGACTTCCTCGTCAGTAATGCCACTGACGTCAATAAAATCATCAAATGCAGCAATAATTCTCTTTTGACTTTCATCCCCCGTATTTGGCCCGAAGTTAAATGCAACTATCTGAAATGCACACCTATCATGTAGCTCAAAAAATTCAGCTATCAGGTGTGTAGTAGCATGGTTATAAAAGTCTGCGGAGTAATATCCCACTCGTATTTTTTTTTGAATGAATTCATGGGGTATTTCAAACTTATGTGCTGCATGATTATATTTACTTTTTGAAAATAGTTCTGCTGCCCTCATATTTATTTTTTCTGATTCAGAAAAAATCAAAATCTGGAATGGGCTAAATGATGAATTTTTATCGCTATTTACCGCATCCATTACTAAGCGAACATTTTCAGAAAAACCACTCCAGTCGCAAATTTTTGCCTTTAGAAGCAATAGGCTCTCGGGTACTAATTCAATATCCGGATTAAGTTTCATCGCTTGCTGGTAACACGCTATGGCGCCCTCCACATTTCCCACCTCCTCGAAAAGTGCGCCTAGATTTGACCAAGCACCCGCAAAATTTGGATCTATTTTTAGCGCTGTCTCAAAAAAAAAGGCTGCCTCTTGATAATCCTTTAATTGAGCCAGACAAATGCCACAGTTTAGCCATACCTCCAAATTAGTAGACTTCAAATTCAGTGCCGTCTTATATTTAGCAACGGCCCCTTCAAGATATCCCAATTTATAAAGTGTATTTCCTTGGTTTATATAAGTCTCTACGTAATTCGGGCGAATCATAGCGCAACGATTAAAATCGGACAATGCCTCATCAAAGCGCTTCAATTCCTGCAACACATTACCTCGATTACTGTATGCTTCTGCATAATTAGGATCAAGGGCAATTGCCCTATCGTAACAATTCAATGCCTCATCAAAACGCTTCAATTCCTGCAACACATTACCTCGATTACTGTATGCTTCTGCATAATTAGGATCAAGGGCAATTGCCCTATCGTAACAATTCAATGCCTCATCAAAACACTTCAATTCCTGCAACACATTACCTCGATTACTATGTATGATTCCATTTCTTGGTGAAAATTTGAGTGCTTTATCAAGATAGCTCAAAGCCTTTTGATAATCCCTTTTTTGGGCTTGTACTATTCCCAAAAGACGTAAAACTTCAGAGCTATTGGGCTCAACTCTAAGTGCCTGGTTCAATATAAGCAGCGCAGATTCATACTTGCCACCATTTATATATTGCGTAGATTGATTTAGGAGAAATGCAACTTGCGGGGTCATAATTATCAACTTTTTACAGAAAAATTAGTACTTCACTATTGGGTCTGCGAGGCCTTTCTTAGGCTAGCTTTAATTGAGTTTTATTGATAGTATGTTCGACTACTTGCAACTATTTTTTATGGGAAATGTTAGTCTGCTTAATTTAAATTATGGCGCTTGATAAAGATACCATGCTAATGACAGCTCTTATGCTTATAGGGGTCCTTTTTCTGCTTTTTGCATTACCCATAAAAAATTGGCTAGAACTTCGCAAAATAAAAACTAAGATAGTCTTTTGGAATGCTTGGCTTTCAGAAAAACCTAGTAAAGAAGCGTATTCCCGATTACATTCACAGGGATTTAATCAACCAATTTGTGATTATTGCGGAAATAATAGGCATATGCCACTTTTGGAGATGGCACTTCCCCTAGAGGTTAAATTTGGAGTCATCAATAACTCCTTCAAAGGAGAGTCGAACTATAAATCGTTTAAATGCTCTGGATGTGGATCTGAGCTTTATAGGGACTATTATGAAGTTGAGTAACGTTGGAATATGAGATATAGATTTGGTGCCCCTTGTCCGACTCGAACAGACCACCTACTGATTACAAATCAGTTGCTCTACCAGATGAGCTAAAGGGGCAACATGAACATTTTAACCTATTTCACAATCTTTAAGAAAGATGGCTTTGCGCTCTTGATTTCTGAAGCCTCAACCTTTTGAGGTTTTAAATCCTTAATCTCACTTGAGTCAAATGGGAAGGACATACCTTGTCCATTTTCCCTAGCGTAAATTGCCAGAACATGCGTAACCGGAACTAATATTTTTCTAGGCACGCCGCCAAATCTCGCCTGAAAACTAATGTAGTCATTCTCGATCTGGAGTTGATGACAAGCCTCTATAGATAAATTCAGAACGATTTCGTCATTCTTAACAAACTCGGTTGGAACTTCAACTGTTGAGTCTACAAATACGGCCATGAAAGGCGTAAAACCATTATCCGAGCACCACTGATGTAGCGCTCGGATTAGGTAGGGTTTATTGCTTGGAACGTCAGACATACTTGAAATCATGTTGCCTGGATAATGAACCGCTTAGCGGCGCATTACCTTTTCTGAAGGCGTCAAAGCCTCAATGTAGGCAGGTCTGCTAAAAATACGCTCTGCATACTTCAGCAAGGGTGCCGCATTGCGTGAGAGATCAATGCCGTAATGCTCAAGGCGCCATAACAATGGAGCAATGGCTACGTCCAACATTGAGAACTCTTCGCCCAGCATGTATTTGTTCTTCACAAAAATGGGTGCGAGTTGAGTTAGGCGATCACGAATAGCTAAACGAGCCTTTTCATGAGTCTTCTCAGCAGCTTTACCTTTTTCATTCTCTAATGCAGAAACGTGAACAAACAACTCTTTCTCAAAATTAAAGAGAAAGAGGCGAGCGCGAGCGCGTGCAACTGGATCAGGTGGCATTAACTGTGGATGAGGAAAACGCTCATCAATATATTCATTGATGATGTTTGACTCATACAAAATTAAGTCGCGCTCAACCAAGATTGGAACTTGGCCATAGGGGTTCATCACCGAGATGTCTTCTGGCTTGTTAAACAAGTCCACATCACGGATCTCAAAGTCCATGCCTTTTTCAAAAAGCACTAGACGGCAGCGTTGCGAGAATGGGCAGTTAGTACCCGAGTACAACACCATCATAAGTTTATTTCCTTAAATTTCTACTTCAAAACAACAAACGTACAGCAAACAGGGTACTTAAACCCCATCCAAATCTTAGTGAATATCTTTCCAGTAAGCTTTATTCAAACGCCAAGCCAACAAGGTAAAGATTGCCAAGAATAAGAGCACGATAACGCCAAGACGCTTACGCTCTAATTGAACTGGCTCAGCCATCCAAGACAAGAAAGCAACCAAGTCGGCGATAGTGTCATCGTACTCTTGTGGCTTCAGGGTTCCTGGAGTTAACTGTTCAAAACCAATAAATACTTTTTCCATGCGTCCTTCATCATGGGGATCTTTGCGTTCCTCAAACTTAGCAGCACGCTCACCCTGAAGTTGCCATAAGACATGTGGCATACCTACACTTGGATAAACCAAGTTATTCCAGCCAGTTTGAGTGGTGTCATCTTTATAGAAGGTACGGAAGTAGGTATATAGCCAATCCGTTCCACGCGCACGCGCTTCAACTGATAAGTCCGGGGGATTCTTACCAAAGAACGCCTTACCCTCTTTTGGAGTCATGGAGATCGTCATCAGATCACCAACTTTAGCGTCATTCAAAATCAAGTTATCTTTGATCTGTTGATCTGTCAATCCAATGTCACGCAAGCGGTTGTAACGCATGCTCACTGCAGCGTGACAATTTAAGCAATAGTTAACAAAAATCTTTGCACCATTTTGCAAGGACGCATTTTTGCTAACGCGATCTGGTGCTTTATCCAATGGATAGCCACCTTCATTCGCATTGACATTGCCACCTAAACCAAGGGCAGCAACCAAGACTGTTGCCTGGCAGATGCCCATCAAAGTTTGCAGAATTCGTTTCATACTAGTTCCTAATTTCTCTTTGCCAATTTCTCAGGCGTGAATTAATGGGCCTTAAAAGTAACGCGTGTTGGGACTGGCTTGAACGTACCAAGCTTGCTCCAAAACGGCATTCCCAAGAAGAAGCCCAGATAATAAATAGTGCAAATCTGAGAAACCTTTTCAAACAATGGTGATGGTGGCTGTATACCTAAGTAACCCAAGATCACAAAGCTCACTACAAATACGCCATAAATATATTTATGGAATTGTGGGCGATAGCGAATGGATTTCACTGGAGAATGATCTAACCAAGGCAAGAAGAACATGATCACAACCGAACCGCCCATGATCACAACGCCCCAAAATTTGGCATCTAAGACGTAGAAGCCGCCAGCCAAGACCAATGCAATTGCAACACATACGCCTTTGATCTTGATATCTTTGGCTGTCTTAGCAAACATCGCCAAGATCACGGCCAAGAAAATCCACAAAGGCAACAAGAAGTTAGTGGTGGTTGCACGCAACATGGAATAGAAAGGCGTGAAATACCAAACCGGAGCAATGTGTGCGGGCGTCTGAAATGGATTTGCTGGAATGAAGTTATTGGCCTCAATAAAGTAACCACCCATCTCTGGCGCAAAGAAAACGATACAAGCAAAAATCATTAAGAATCCGCCCAAATACATGACGTCATGGACGCTGTAATACGGGTGGAATGGTATGCCATCAACCGGATGACCTTGCGCATCTAGAGTGTCTTTAATTTCAACGCCATCTGGATTATTGGAGCCCACTTCATGTAATGCAAGGATGTGGGCTACAACCAAACCAATTAATACCAATGGAATTGCGACCACGTGAAACGCGAAGAAACGGTTCAAAGTTGCATCGCCAACTACATAGTCACCGCGCAACCATAAAGAAAGATCTGGGCCGATAAATGGGATTGCAGAGAACAAGTTTACGATTACTTGAGCACCCCAGTAGGACATTTGCCCCCATGGAAGCAAGTAGCCAAAGAAGGCTTCGCCCATTAAACACAAGAAGATTGCACAACCGAAGATCCAAATCAATTCACGTGGCTTGCGATATGAACCATAAATCAAACCGCGGAACATGTGCATGTAGACCACAATGAAGAACATAGAAGCGCCGGTAGAGTGCATATAGCGAATCATCCAGCCCCATGGCACTTCTCGCATAATGTACTCAACAGAATCAAAAGCCTTGGCTGCATCAGGCTTGTAATTCATAGTTAAGAAAATGCCGGTAACAATCTGTAATGCCAGCACAACAATAGCCAAAGCACCAAAAATATAGAAAAAATTCAAATTCTTGGGAGCGTAATACTCGCTCATATGCCTTTTAAAGGCTTCTGTCACTGGTAACCGTGAAT
>Ga0208872_1001829_pt1 | contig 12695 bp, 11 predicted proteins | sample CryBogCBH12Aug08_FD_185508 | JGI IMG/M metagenome (GOLD analysis project Ga0208872, IMG submission 185508) | Freshwater microbial communities from Crystal Bog, Wisconsin, USA - CBH12Aug08 (SPAdes) | ecosystem: Environmental > Aquatic > Freshwater > Lake | place: Crystal Bog, Wisconsin, USA...
TTCCCGAAGCTCATCGTAGAGCTTCGTTCCGGCCCGGTAAGCGGCAGCGGCGATAACCGAGCGGCCACGATTCTCACGACCGATAATCTTCGCCTCTAATCTAAAAATCGCCATACACCCAACCAGTATTGTTTCCACTACCGTCCCCAAATGTCGCGACTTGGAACTACGCGAATTGGTCAGAATCGGCTTGGCTTAGAAGTCGTCAAATATACGAGCAGCACGTCGTCAATCAGCGCATCTCTTTAATTCGGAAGCGAATTGATGCTTGCCGTCCGCGCGTAGTAATTTTCTATGGTGACGGCCAATTAAAATACTGGCGACAAATCATCGGCGCGGGCACTTACGCGCGACCAATACCCCATAAGCTAATCGCCCACAAGCGCGACAACATCGTTTTTTTCATCACGAGGCATCCAGCCGATCCCAAACTAGGCCATCAACGGGATGATTACTTTAGAGAAATTGCTCGTTTTTTTTGCGACAATTACGGTGATCTTTTTGCCGGTCTCGCTTAAACGGGAAAACCGGCTGATAAGAAAACTGATGAAGATAAATATACTGATGACTTGGCTGATATTTGCTTTGCAAATTTCAGCCAAGTCATCAGGTTCACACCCATCGGGCGGAGTTGCTCAGAGCAACTCCGCCCGATGGGTGCGCGCGCGAGGGGAGCATTGAAACTGCGTCCGACGCAGTTTCAATGCGTAGTGCCACTGCTGTCAAGAAAATAAGTCAAATCCGTGCTTGTAATGCGCTCATTTTTGTCAGAAATAGTAGGTAGTATTTCTGACAAAAACAGGATTTAAAAGTTAATGCAAAGCATTGATTCCAAACTGATAAGCCGCATATACGGCAGCGGGAGGGGTTCAGCCTTCACCCCGAATGACTTTTTGGACATTGGCGGGCGGGATGCCGTGGACAAGATTTTGTCGCGTCTGGCGGTCAAAGGGACGATCCGCCGACTGGCCTGGGGGCTTTATGATTATCCACGGCAGCATCCAGAATTAGGAATTTTGTCGCCAGACATCGAGAAGGTGGCGAAGGCGCTGGCGGGAAAAGATCGAATCCGTTTGCAACCCGCCGGAGCTTACGCAACCAACCTGCTGGGTTTGTCCGAGCAAGTGCCAGCCAAGGTGGTTTTTTTAACGGACGGGCCGTCGCGCACGGTGAAGATGAAAATTAGTCGGCAGGAAATCAAATTGCGCCACACCACTCCGAAAAACATGGCGGCAGCAGGACGATTGAGCGGCTTGTTGATACAGGCATTGCGGCATTTGGGCAAAGAGCACATCACGTCGGCACGCGTGGAGCATTTGAAACGCACTCTGCCAGCCAAGGAGCGGCAACGGTTGTTGAAGGATATTCCGCTGGCACCCGCATGGATGCATCCGCTCTTTCGTGAACTGGCCGAAAAATAATTTGTGAAACTTGAATTTTTCAAACGGACCGCGCCGGAACAAGCCTTGCTCATTCGGGAAACGGCGGCGCGACGTGGTTTGTTACCTGTAATGGTCGAGAAGGATTTCTGGGTTTCATGGACGTTGGCGGTGTTATTTGCGCACCCGGAGTTTGCCAGTCAGCTTGTATTCAAAGGCGGCACTTCATTATCGAAAGTGTTCGACGTTATTGAGCGATTTTCTGAAGACATTGATTTATCAGTCAGCCCCACATTTCTGGGCTTCAGTGAAGAATCAATGGAACAAACCGGCAGTCGGAACAAGGCAGAGGCGGGAATGAAAAAATTGGAAGCGGCATGCATTGACCGGGTTCGTGGCCGGTTCTTGCCGGAGTTGGAACGGATTGCTCGTGAAGCTCTCGGTGAACGAGACGGCGGTTTGGCATGGATGGAATTTCAAGTAGATACCACAACACACTCACCAACGGTGCTCTTTCATTACCCTTCTAACGAACCGTCCGGTTTTGAGTATCTAGGCCGTTTCGTGAAGATGGAGTTTGGATCGCTGACGGATCAAAGGCCGGTGGGAACTCATCTTGTTCAACCGTGGGTGGCGGCGGAGTTTCCGAAGCAGCTTGAAGATTTCCACTGCAAATTGGTAGCGCTGGAGCTAGAACGGACTTTCTGGGAAAAGGCTACGATTTTGCACGCGGAATTTCACCGCGACCGGGCGAAACCAATCCGCGATCGTTTTTCACGACATTATTCTGACATGGCCGCATTGGCTCGCCATGCCATCACACCACGCGCCCTGGCTCGCGATGATTTGCGCCAACGTGTGGCGAATTGGAAGAGCCTTTTTTTCGCGGCCAGTTGGGCGCGTTATGATCTAGCTACACCCGGCACATTCCGCCTTGTGCCGCCGGAATTTCGGCTGGCTGAACTGAAAAAAGATTATCAGGCAATGCAGGATATGTTTCTCGTCACGCCGCCACCGTTTGAGAATATTTTACAGACAGTGCGCGATCTGGAAAATGACATCAATCGAATTGCATGACCCGCTATGCAAGAATGCGGCCCAACCAAAAAAATCCACTTTCTGATTCCCGGTGCGTTTTGTTGCAGTGCAACATGGCCGTCTCCCTAAATTCATTTGCCGGTCACGCCACACGGCATTTCTGATTGGCACATTGAAGTCCAAGCCAGTCCGCGCAATCAGAAAATTGGTTCCCCCTGAAGGTTGCCCCCGATTTTCCGCTTTGCCCAGTTCGCTTCGCCCCGGCTGAAGGGGACTTCCGCCGAGTGCCATCAGGCCGCGATTGGCGCAGCCCGATTAACTAAAAAGGAGACTTCACCATGTCAGACATCATTTACGCTTACACCCGGAAACAGGCCATTGAAGATGGTTTTCAGATTGAGGTTTCAACCACTGCCGCCGAGGCGGGCATCCGATTTCCGGTTTTTCTCACGCGCAGCGTCTATGACGCTTATGTAACCGTGCCGCCAAACGTTGCCGGCCAGGACGAGGCCGGACGCCTTTGGGATATTGTCTGGATGCTTCGCCATGCGATCAAACGCAGCCCGGATGATTGCGACCGGATTCCAGTTTCGCTTCATGTCAGGAACGACAATCGCGCCCCAAGCCCGGTGAAACTTATCGCCACTTGTGGCGCACTGGACATTGACGATCCACAACCTGCCATCACCGTAATGATGCCGGACGAGGATTGACCGGCATCTATAATCTGGCGGCTGAACCAGTATGGTTCAGCCGCCTTTTGCCATTCCCCTGCCGTCCAAGAGGCACAAGCAGCCGCTCGCTTTCAGCGTGGCAAGCCACCGCGCAACTTGTGCCACAGCGCCTTACCCATTAAACCGTTTCTGCCGCCGCCATGTTTTCAAATTCCGTGTTGATTTCGGCGTGCTTCCCTTTCAGATACTTGGCGACCCTGGTGTTTTTCAGCAGGGTTTTGACATAGGTGTGCGCGGTTTGCAGCGTGAACATATTGTCTTTGTAATTTTCCGTGATCGCCTTCATGCCGCTTTCCAGCGTCTCCATTTCCTGCTCCATCTTGGCAATGGCCTCGGCGCTCATGCCCTTCTTTTTTTTCGGCAGATCGACGGCCAGCAGTTCCTTGCGCGTGCCCAAAACCAGACCCTCAACATAACCGGCATGATAATTATTGGCTTCAATCATCATCCGCGCCATTTCAATCTGCCGCTCGCCGGTCACTTTTCTCATCATCCGCAGGGCCGCCGGTGAAATGGGTTTGTCTTTCAGCAATTCCACGGCCTCATCGTTGAGGCCGATCAACAGGTTCAGCGAGGCTTTCACGCCCTGCGGTGACAGGTTCAATGCCGCCGCGATGCGTTGCAGGCTCGCGCCATTTTTCACCGCTCGCGTGATCATTTTATGTTCCTGAATCGCGGGAAGCCGGCTGATGCGGGCATTATAGGTGAAACCTTCATCGTCATTGGCCACGAGGCAATCGGCGAACGTCAATTCCAGTTCCCTCATGGCGTAGTAGCGCATGTGGCCATTCACCAGCGTGTATTTCCCCGGCTGGCCTTTCTGCGGAAAGACCACCAGCGGCTCGACCAGCCCCACGGCCCGGATGGACGCGAGGATGATTTCGTAGCGGTTGGCCTTTTTTTGCGCGTCACTGATTTGCCGCACCGGCAGGATATTGTCCAGCAGCAGCCGGATGATTTGCATCTGGAATCCAATTTTCGCGTCGCTCATGTCGTGGTTGTGTTTGGGGGTGTGAGTTTGGACCAAAGAAATTTAGGCATTGTCTCCAGACCTTCAGCCCGTAACAGCGTCAGGAAATGCGCGTCGGCCAGCAGCTTGTTGAACGCCGTGATCACGTTGAACAGGCGTGCGTCACACACTCGGGATTTTTTGATCATCAGCTTTTGCCGCAGGGATTCTTGCCGGAAGGTGGCAATGATTTTTTCCGAACTGGTTTTGCTGCTGCGCGGGCCGTCGCCAAATTGTTTGCCCAGCAACCGCCTTTTTTGCATCAGGCGCTTGGCCTTGCGGATGTCCAGATAGTTGAGTTCTTTGCTCTCGAAGGCTTTCAACAAATCGTTCTGCATTTCCACTGTCTCCGCCTTGGAGATTTCCACGGCCACCCACAACGGAGTTTTTCCCGCCAGCGCGGCATGGAGCAATCGTTCTTCGCCGGCCTTTCGTAACGCCATCATGCCGTTGACCGTCGAGCCGGACACGTCCAGTTTCTCGCCGATTTGTTGGTTGGTGTAGCCCAGGCCGCGCAGCCGCTCGATCTCGCGGATCAAATCCATCGGCGAGGGATAACGGCGCGCAATGTTCTCCACCAGACTGCGGATCAAGCGGTCCTCTTTCGAGATTTCCACCACCTTTGCCGGGATTTCTTTATGGCCGAGGGCGAGATACGCTTCCATCCGCCCTTGGCCGCAGACCAGGTCATATTTCAATCCCGCCGGTTCGTCCGCCGCCCGCAGGCTGACGGTGATAGGCATTTTCAGTCCGAGGTTGCGGATGCTCTGCACAATCAGCTCGAATTTTTTCTTGTCGCGGTGGCGCGGATTCAAAACGTGAATCTCCGCAATGGGAATCATTATCACTTCATCATTCATATTGTTTCCTCCAAGTTCACGCGCTCCGCCATGCTGAAAAAATAATCCAGCGTGTCGCAGCGGTAGGTGTCCAAATAAATGCCGTTGACCTCGGCTACGCGCAGGTTTTCCCACGTCATGTCAATCGCCGGCAGCACATAATAATCGCGGATGCCTTCGTTCGTGGCGTCCATGCGCACGGCGATGGTGATGTCTGGCCGGGCGCTGGCATCCAGCCGGATCAGCCAGCGCGACGAACCTGCCCCGGTTTCGGTATGCCGGCAGAGCACGATGGACACACTCATTTCGTGATTCACGTCTAGCAATTCGGTTTTTTTGTCCCAGACCGCGTGCGCGCCGAGCGCCGTGATTTTTTGAATAACCTCCGCCACCAGTGCCGGGTGACGTTTCCGCAGCCGCCGGTTTTCCTCGATGAAACTGAAATCAATTCCCGGATTGTAGCCAATCATCTTGTAGGCATTCACCAGCGTGCCGAAGCGGTGACTAAATGCCGTGCTCGATGGCAGGTCTTCAGCCGCGTCAATCAAGATGCCCGAAATGCGTCCGTGTTTCAGCAACACGGCGCGCAGATGTTCCAGCATCTCGGCATCGGTGTATTTCCGGCTGCGGGCCAGAATGATTTCCTGCGCCTTTAGGAATAATTCTGGTTCGATGATGCCCGCGAAAACGCCGTTCGCTCGGACCCATTCGGACGGTGGATTATTGACATGCTTCTTTTTCAGTTTGCACGAAGTCCGGGAATAGACGTTGTTCCCGATGTATTTTTCGCTGGTCAGCAATTGATGCACTGTCCCCCGGTTCCAAGCTCGCCCGTAATCCGTCAAAATGCCTTGCGCGTTCAAACCCGCAGCAATCTCGGACTCCAGTTTCCCGTCGGTGACGAACTCATGGTAAATCCGCCGCACGATTGCAACCTCCTCGTCCGGCCCGGCTACCAGCACCACGCGGTCGGTCTGGATGCTCTTTTGTTCGCCCATTTTCAACTCGCCTTTTTTCACGCCGTTGGCATCCACCAAAACCCGGCGCAGCCCGTAACCCGCCGCGCCGCCCTGCCGAAATCCAAGTTTCACCAGCCGGCACGCGCCCTGATAAACCTTCGTCGAAAGTTCCCGGCTGTATTCGCCCGCCATCGTCCGCTTGATGCCCTTGATGATGGTGGAGATCGGACTGCCGTCATTTTCAAATTGTTCCGCGCAGTAGTGAACCGCCACGCCCGCCTGTTTGCAGATGTATTCGTAATAGGCGCTTTCGTCGGCATCCTGAAATCGGCCCCACCGGCTTACGTCATAAACCAGAATGGATTTGTAATGCGCCTTGCCTTCAAGCACATCACGGATCATTTGTTCCAGCGAACCACGGCCTTTGATGTTCAGACCACTTTTCCCGTCATCCGAATATTCTTTGACGATTTGCTGCCCGCGTTTTTTGGCATACTCGCGGATCACATCCATCTGATTACTCGTGGAATATTGCTGATGTTCGGTGGACATCCGCACATACACCGCCGCGCTGTTCAACCACTCGTCCGGGTTGGCACCGTGCTTCCGGTGGGGTTGAAACGGGTTGTCGTCGGACGATGACGGATCATTTGGAACATCGTTGCTCATGCTTTCCCGCCACCTTTCGTCCCATCCGAATAACTGCTTGTTATTTCCAGACCATGCCGCTTGGCATACTTGCGGATCACGGCCATTTGCCGGGCCCGCGATAACTGCGGACGATGTTCCGACATACGCGTATAGGTAGCGACGCGCTTGGGCTTTGATTCTTTTGGCTTGTTGCTCATCGCGCGTGCTGGTGGACGTGATTCATAGTTCGTGCTTACACCCGGCCAAAGGCTGGGAAGCATTATTCCATGATGGCAAAAAGCGGCCATTGCGGTCGATGTAGGCTTGTAACACAACCGCCTCGCCAGTCCTTTGACTCAATGTTGACAGTGTATTTCGTCCCAAACCATTTCTTCAGGGGACTAACTAGGAAAGGGTTGAAACCCGGATTTTATGCGCCTGAGCTGCCCGGCCTCTGGTGTTCTTTTGCATTTTCTCCTTCGCCCAATCAGGATGTTCCACGCGCCAATCTTGAGTGTTTTTGACCCGTTCTGGCCCGCTCCAATAATCCGGATATTTGGCCAACCAGCGCCTTTGTGTAGCGGCTTTCCGCCACTTTTGGCACAAAATTTTGGAACAGTAATGTTGGCGTGGGTGACTGCGCGGATCAGGTCGGAACCATTGTTTGCAGCAGAGACATTTTTTTCGGCGATGCTTGGATTGCATCCCGTATTTTTAACTGCTTCATTTCACCGCACACCGTAATGATGCCGGACGAGGATTGACCGGCATCTATAATCCGGCGGCTGAATCGAAAGAATCAGCCGCCTTTTTGCCATTCCCTTGCCCCAGCTTCACCGAGCCGCCACTTGTGCTTTATCGTGGACAGGTGCAAGCACCGAACCACTCCCGACGCACCAAGATATCGGCACGGTTTCGCCGCACCGCTGGCCGGACTCACCATTTTCCGCCCGCTTCATTTCATTCCGACGGACGCAAACTGCCGAGACCGTCAAAGACATCGGTGCAAAGGAGAAGCCAAATTCAAGCAGGTCGCGAGGCTTCGCCCGACCATGAACGGCAATAAGGTGCGAGGCTTCGCCTATCACCTCGAACAGCATTAGGCCACGAGACTTCGTCCGGCCAAGACCAGCAATAGCCCGCGAGGCTTCGCACGGGCAAGCCATCGGCATTAACCGTGAGCACAGCCAGCTTTCATTTCGCCGACTACATGAAACTGTCCGGCCTCACTGATAAAACCAAATTAGTCTGACACTTCGCCGTCAGGCTGCGCGCAGGTCTGCCGAGCGCGCCCATGCCCCCATCGCGTCGCAGCCCTCACACTCCGCCCCGCCGTCAAAGAGTCAGAAAAATGGCTTTCGCGCTGGCGCGACGAAGCCGGGGACATAGACAGCCGTTTTCAAGTCCGGTTTTTTCTGCGCTGCGTTTCTTTCTGTCGCCCTCACAGCGTCGCCGAATTCCACCAGCCCGCCCGCTCGTGGTTCCCTCTAAAGACTACTCCCACGGGGGAGGGCTGGCGGCTCCGCTTTTTTGTGAAGGGCGACAGACCGAATACGCACAGCAGAGCAGAAAAAAAAAGACTATGAAAACTACATCACAAAAAAACAATTCGAGGCTCAAGAGCCGATCCGCACAGTTGAGCAGCACAAACACCAGCGCACCGGAAGCGCAGAGCGCAGTTGCGCCAGCGGCGCAGCCGGAGAAAAAAGACAATCGCTTGCCGATTGACACCGAGGCACGGCTGAAAAACCGCACCTTGCCCACACCAAAAGTTTTGGAACTTTTGAAATCCAGCAATCCGGGCTTGTTCAATCTTGCCGAGGTTGTTGGCAAATGGGTTTGGGTTTCGTTCCGTGAGACGCCCGCGCCGGAGTTGCGGCAGATTTTGGCGCAGCTTGGTTTCCACTGGAATCGTGAGCGGCAGGCATGGCAGCACCCTTGCGGCGCATTTCGTTTGCGCGGCTACCAAGACCCGCACGAAAAATATGCGAGCTACTTTCCCGCCGACAGCAAGACCGCTTGAAAGGAAAAATCGCCATGAATACCACCGCCATTTTTCCAAGCATGGAAACCCTTGTGAAGCCGTTCCGATTTCCGGCCAGTCCCTACGAATATCGCGTGACCGCGCTGCGCGAATGTCCGACGCCGGACAGCTTGCAGCATTGCGAGACGCCCGACAAAGCCGCCGATTATTGGCGGTTGCACATCGCCAGCCATCCGCATTTTAACCCCGATTGTGAGTGTTTAGCCGTGCTGCTTTTGAACACGCGCAAGCGTGTCAAAGGGCATCACCTTGTTTCCATCGGCACGATGGACACAATTTTGGTTCACCCCCGCGAAGTGTTCCGGCTGGCGATTATGACCGCCGCCAGCGCGTTGATTGTCATGCACAACCACCCCAGCGGTGAAAGCACCCCGTCAGAGGCAGACATCAAAGTGACCCGCGATTTAATCCGCGCCGGCCAGCTTTTGAAAATGGAATTGCTAGACCATGTGGTAATCGGTAACGGCAATTTTTCATCACTTCGCGCTCTTGGTTATTTTTACGCCTAACCCCACTATGAACACGAACCAAAACGAATCGCCCTTTGGCGAAATCATTTACAGTTACACCCGCAAACAGGCCATCGCCGACGGCGTGCAGGTTGAAGTCACCAAAACCGCGCAGGAGGCGGGAATAAAATTCCCGATGTTTTTGACCCGCGCCGTTTTTGACGCCTTTGTCGCCGTGCCGGACGGCGTGACCGGACAGGATGAAGCCGGACGCCTTTGGGACATTGTCTGGATGACCCGTTTCGGCATTCTCCGCGCCCGCCCCGGTTGCGACCACATCCCGGTTGCGCTTTACGTTCGGAACGACAACCGCGCCGCCCGTCTTGTGAAATTCATCGCCACTTGTGGCCCACTCGACATGGACGACCCGCAGCCCGCCATCACCGTAATGATGCCGGACGAGGATTGACGCACCGCACAAATCACGCGGCTGGACTGGCAACGGTTCAGCCGCTTTTGCTTTATTGGGGACTCCGCTGCCGTCCCCAAACCCCGCCGCCAGAGGCGCGGCCTCTGGACACGTTCGCACGCTGCGCTGGCTTTAACGCTTCGCGCCCTTTCCGCAGGTCGGAAAGGAAAGTGTTTGGTTAAAAATTGCCGCCCGTCGCGGCGGCGGGGAGCGACAGATGCACCGTCTAAAATTTTGATCGCGCGTTTCGCGCATCTTTTATTTACACTCTAAAAGCCGTCTGGAAAATTCACCGCTTGTGAAGTTCACTGTCAGTGAATTTGTCAGTGAAAGTAGAAAAAAATCATGCAAAATAGTGACGAGTTAAAGCGAATTAACCTTGTAAATACAGGGGTTTCTGCTATTTTATTGGCCTCTGAAACGAGTTTGCAGACTGTGTCCATCCGTGGTTTACAAGGTCTTTGCTTTCCTAATCCGATTTTTTTCTTAAACTTGGCGGATGGAACGACTGCCCGGATTCCGCGATTTTTATCCCGAACCACTTCCGCACAACGATGTGTGGAGCGCCGACGCGCGCCAATATATTTTTGATAAATGGCGCACGATTGCCAAACGCTACGGCTTCCGCGAATACGACGGCCCGCCGCTCGAACCGCTGGAACTCTTCACGACTAAAAGCGGCGAGGAAATTGTCGGGCAACTTTTCGATTTCGTGGACAAGGGCAAACGGCACATCGCGCTGCGCCCGGAAATGACGCCGACCCTCGCGCGCATGGTCGCCGCGCACGAACGTAATTACAAAAAGCCCATCAAGTGGTTCGCGATCCCGCAATTGTTTCGTTACGAGAAACAGCAGAAAGGCCGGCTGCGGGAACATTTTCAATTCAACGCGGATTTGATTGGCGAAACCGATCCGGCGGCGGACGCGGAGTTGATTGCACTATTGATCGATACGCTGCGGGCGTTTGGTCTGACGGCGGAAGATTTCGTCATCCGCTTGAGCAGCCGCAACGCATGGCAGGATTTTTTCAAGCACGGCGGCGGCAATCCGGCGCACGAATACGAATTCTTTCAGATTATTGACAAGTTGGAGCGCGCGGCGCCGGAAGAATCGGAAAAGAAATTGTCCGCGCTCGGTTTCACGTTGGCGGGTGTAAATGCGTTCATCGAATCTGGTAAGCCGACGGCGGAGCTCCAAAATATTTTGGATAATCTCGGCGCGCGTGGCCTGAAAGATTTTGTGAAGATTGATTATCAGGTCATTCGCGGCTTGGCGTATTACACCGGCGTGGTGTTTGAGGCGTTTGACCGCAAGGGCGAATTTCGCGCGATTGCGGGCGGTGGTCGCTACAATAATCTCGTGAAGCTCATCAGCGGCGGCAAGGTGGATTTGCCCGCGCTCGGCTTCGGCATGGGCGACGTGGTGCTGGCGGAACTACTCAAGGCGCGCGGTCTGCTGCCGAAATTTGATTCGCAGATGGACGTGTTCGTGCTGATTGAAGACGAGGCGTTGCGCCCGATTTCATTGAAGCTGGTGCATGATTTGCGCGCGGCGGGTTATGCTGTCGAATATCCCATCACGCCAGCGAAAGCGGACAAACAATTCAAGCGCGCGCAGGAATTAAAAGTGGCCTACACCGCGCGGTTGGAAAATGATGCTTACGTCCGCATCCGTAATTTCAAGACGCGTGATGAAATCGTTACGGGACTTGCGGGCGCGGCGAATCATCTGGGTTGAACGGCGAAAGTTTCACGCAAAGACGCAAAGGCGCAAAGTTTTTGGAAGTAGCAAAAACGTTTAGCCCGCTTCGCGTCTTTGCGTGAGATTACTTTCCCGATTTGAGAATCGCGAAAATAGATTTCACATCCACCGGCGGCTGGCGCATGAGCAGATGGATGGCAATTATTTCTGTATTCGTTACCAGCGCGACGATAGCGAGTGCGATAATCGCCCAGCTGCCGGCATTGAATACGAGCAACGCGGTGAGTCCGGTGAGCAGGCATAGGCCGTAGAATTTTGCGAGCCACGAATGGGTGGCGGGATACTTTCCAAACTTCGCGTAGCAGACCAAAATCACGATGGCTTCGGACGCTAAAATCAGCGCCAGCAAAAACCAGTTTTGCGCGATGACGGCGCGACACAAAATCCACGCGACGCCGAGAATAAATAAATAATAAATGACGTCGGTAATGCTATCGAAGCGGCGCAACGCGGGCGTGGCTACGCCGAGGCGACGCGCAAGAATGCCGTCAAAAATATCCGAGAGCGTGCCGGTCACAAGAATTGGTAAATAAATCCAGCGAGAAACATTGGTCAGTGCGCAGAGCAAGGCAACTGGGCCAAGTAGGAGGCGCAGCAAAGTGAGCGCAAAGGGCAGATGTTTCATTTCTGGAAAATTGCGATGGTAATTTTTCTAAGTCGAGTGTGTTTTTGTCGAAGTTGAAAACGGAACTTGTTCGCCGTCAGTTTTTGATTGCGGTTTTGCGGTGAATAACTGTTTTCATAAAATTGCCAGCAGCCTTGAATTGATTAGTGTATTTAGCTTTCAAACGGTTTTTTTACCACGAATTTTTGGTGAATAACCAGTGCATATCAATTTGTGGGCAGAATCTAAAAATCTGCTAGAGTCTTAACAGTTCATTGAAAGAACGAAGCGGGCAGCGGAAAGTAACATTGAAGTTGTTCGTTTCAGGATAATCCCAGGCGACTGGGGAAAAGTCGGATCAGGCTGGTTGCCCCGGCTCCTCTAAACCGCGCCGCAAGGCGCGACGGAGGCAGAATTCACCAGTTCCTCTGGCGGTCTTCGCACACCGTCAAATGCGAATGAGGGACTTGGCAGCAAGCGGCGATGAGAAACCGCCGCGAGTTGAGTCAAGTAGGTCAGGCTGGTTTCGAGCCTGATTGAATCGCAGTCACCCAGAGGGTGAATAGTTGCTACTGTGTATCAGCACGGTGCGGACGGCTCTGGCGGGTTTGAATAAAATTAAAACCGCCCAAAGAAAAACGCCGAAAGGCGGACAAAAGGAGCGGACGTATCGGGAAGACCACGGGAACTCGGCAGGTTCCGTGAAAAACTTCCAAGCGCCGGCGATGTTAAAAACGACACCGCTGGACTGTGAGATAAAAAGCAACTTGAGAGAGAAG
>Ga0208872_1001837_pt1 | contig 12668 bp, 10 predicted proteins | sample CryBogCBH12Aug08_FD_185508 | JGI IMG/M metagenome (GOLD analysis project Ga0208872, IMG submission 185508) | Freshwater microbial communities from Crystal Bog, Wisconsin, USA - CBH12Aug08 (SPAdes) | ecosystem: Environmental > Aquatic > Freshwater > Lake | place: Crystal Bog, Wisconsin, USA...
ATCTCGTCGTCGAGGTCAACCTCGATGCCTCGCGTCTGCGTCTTCGCTGCTAAAGGTTGACGATAAGACAAAATGCTCCCGTGCTTGATCCTAATCCTTTTCGGACAGGCTCGAAAACGGAACACGACAGAGGATTTAATACAACGCTATTTTAGAATCATTTGAATGCAATATTCTGCAATACGAAACCCGTTATCCATCAAAGTTAACATGTTTGTTATTGCTCATGTATCGGCCAAAAGAATGGGCATTACACTTTACGATTTATGAGATCTAAGAGTAGCCAAGGAAGCGACAGTATATTTAATTTCATATGGGCGTAAAATTTCAATAAATGATCAGAGTCTTCAGAATAATAAGGGTAATTAAAGATATGAAACGTCTCTGCATATTCTCGGCAGTCTTTGTTTCAACATTTGTCGTTGCTGCGAATGCCGGTAATGCAAAGATAAATAGACCAATTGTTGATTTAAAAAATGGTCGGGTTCAGGGAATAAGTGATCATGGAATGTTTATATATCGAAACATTCCATATGCTGCACCACCTGTTGGCGAATGGCGTTGGCGCCCGCCTCAACCAGTAAAAAATTGGGAAGGAATTCTAGACGCGAGCAAATTTGGTCAAGCTTGTCCTCAGCCTTCGATTAAGGGACTGAATGAGACAATAGCTCCGGGCAATGAAGATTGCTTGAAATTAAATGTCTATGCGCCAAAAGCCGCCAAAAAAGCGCCTGTTATGGTTTGGATCCATGGTGGCGCTCTTATTACCGGCGCTGCGTCTGAGTCCTATTATGAGCCAATAAATTTGATTAAAGAAGGCGTGATTGTCGTTACGATTGATTATCGGCTCGGAAAATTGGGATTTTTTGCTCCCACAGAATTATCAGAAGAGGGCAGACAAAATAACGAACCCGTCGGCAACTATGGATTAATGGATCAAATTGCGGCGCTAAAATGGGTCCATGATAACATAGCGTCATTTGGTGGCGACGCTGATAATGTGACAATATTTGGTGAGTCTGCAGGAGGACGAAGTGTCGTATGGCTGATGACGTCGCCATCTGCAAAGGGTCAATTCAACAAGGCTATTGCTGAAAGCGCACAGCAAACCCCTCTTCGCTATCAAAAACTAGATAAGCCAGGTTTAGTTTCGCAAGAAGAAATGGATGCAAAATTTATATCTTCACGCGGGGCTAAGGATTTAAAAGATTTAAGAAGCATGCCTGCCGATAAAATTCTCGTAACGCCACAGGAGTATCAAAATGGCGCGTTTGGCGGAGCGTTTATCGATGGAAGTATAATTATAGATAATCCGATACCCTTATTTGCAGAGGGTAAGCAGTATAAGATCCCATTTATGATTGGCACCAACTCATGGGACGCGAGCTTTTTTGTTCCTGGTCAGCCGCCTGTTGATGCGTATTTAGCTAAGATGGGAGAAGATAGGCATATTATTGACAATCTATATGCTGATTTCAAAAACAATTGCGCGCTTTCAGCTGAAATCATGGCGGATGGTTGGTATCATGGAAGTGCAAAACTATTAGCTGACAGCGCAGGGCAGTATGCGCCAAGCTATGCGTATTATTTTGACTATTTAACGCCTAAAATTCGGACTTCTCACCCAGGCTCGCCTCACACATTTGAAATACCATATGTGTTTGGCAGTATGGCGTTTGTTTTACCGCCGCCTGCAAGTTTTGAGTCTAATACAGATCAATGTAGTCTTATTACCAAAGCCTCAGATGATCTTAAATCAAATGCGCGTTGGTCCAACTACTGGTTTCCAATGAGCGACGCGCGCAATAAAGAAGACATTTATATGTCTGAGCAAATGTCAAAAAGTTGGGCAGCTTTTGCGAAGACCGGCAATCCAAATTATAATTCTAAAATTAATTGGCCTACATATAATCTCCCTCAGGATACTATGAGAGAGTTTTCCCATGGCCCTAACAAACTAATCAAAGAGTTAAAAAAGGATAGAATTAATTATCAAATCAGAATCTTGAAAGCTATGTATAGCCTTAGATAAATCAATTCAATGTCGCATTAATCTATCAGAAAATTTATTGAAATGGCATTAGATTCTGAATTGAACGTTTATTTAACAGAGACGATAAAGCATAACTTTAAGTATCGCTACACCAATAGCAACTAAAGATATAATAATTCCGGAAATAAATAGTCTTATAAAAGAGGTTTCACATTCAGGAGCAAAAATTATTTTGTCCCGCGATTGGCATCCTTCAAATCATATTAGTTTCACTACACGCGGAGATGTGTGGCCCAGTCATTTTGTTCTGAATTCAATAGAGGCTAGATTCCATAAAATTCAGGATTTCCATCAGGTTTAATCATTATATTTACAGGTGAGAATCCTAACATCAAAAATATTCATTGTTTGATAAGACTAAATTGACTTTCTATCTCAGGGAGTGGTCTATAAGAAGAGTCTATATTTGTGGAGTTGTCGCAATCGAGGCTAGGCCTACTCCACAGGATAGAACTGCAAGATCAAATACTCAAGAGATAATTTTAGATAGTTCTCGGGTTTGTAAAGCGTCAAAAAATACTTATTCCAAAAATTTATTTCCAGAGCTAAGTATGTATTGAGTATAAGACATCCAAAAAATTCAAACGATAGAAAATATGCAACTTTTTTGTTGAGCCGTTCCAATATTTACCAGCAAGTTTAATAAAGCTAATAATGAACCAATATCGTTCTATGAACTTAACGAATATTTGGTTAAGACTAAGCTTTATCAATATACAGCAATAATTATAAGGATTAATTGAAAATAATATCATCAGTATCAATCGCAAAAATCACTGAAAATTTTTTTATGAATGTTCTATTAATTTTCAATTGGTAATCTTTGGGAGCGATTTCATTAGATCAAAATGATAATTTAGACCAATTCTCACAATATTTAATCCAAATTTGAATTTTGTCTGAGGCTCGACTGAAGTTGTTATATAACTTATACTAGGAGGGCCTCCATCAGGAGCGGATACCGATAGTGAATTTGAACCATAGGTTGTTTGTCCTATATCAACGATAAAGTATTCGCCTTTCAGGCTGACATTTGGAAACATAAGCCATTCAATACCAGCGCCTGCTACCCAACCAAATTTAGTACGATAGTCAGAACCTATGGCAGTTGAGCCATTGATATCAGGATATATCGTTGAAACATCAAGGCTATAAAACGATCTGGCTGTTGTGCCACCGTAGGCAAGACCGCCTGTGGCGTAAAGAATTATTGATGGTATGATATTCAAGCCAATTCTAAGCCGTCCTGTTCCAAGCCAATCAATATAGCCTTCATTCTTTAATTTGGTAGTAATATTTCCTAAATCTAGCTCAGGAATTGAGACCGCCCCATAACCATTGTGATTATTACTGAAACCGATGCTTGATCCTTGAAGATCTGTTTCTAAACCTAAAAGAAATTTGTCGATAAAATAATTATATCCAAATCCACCCCCGCCAATGATTCCACCGCCGCTGATATTGCTTGTGTTGGTTAATGATTGAGTTATGGCGGAAGAAAAAGAACCAAAATTATCTAAATCTGTAGCAAGAGGTACAGCGCTATTTGCGACATTTATGCCTTTGTTCCATCCTGCACCGCCATTTAAGCCGGCATAGAAGCCATTAGAGAAACTAACCACTTTAATGTCATCTGTATTATCGCTTTTCTGTCGCAAATTTTCTGACAAATGATAATTTAGACCAACTCTTGCAACATCGCCAACAAACTGAGTTTTTGATGACGGAAGTATAATATTTGATGGAATACCGTCTCCATTGAAGTCCTGAAAAGTCGTAATGATTGGTGTTCCAGAATATTTCACTCTTCCAAGGTCATAATATAAATATTCAGCTTTCATGCTCATATTTGGAGCAAAAAGCCATTCAATACCGGCTCCAGCCGTCCAGCCATAACGTGTTTGCGAAACGCCGCCATGTGAACTTGTGTTGTTTAGAAGAGGAGACAGTACGTCTCCCGTGTATTGTTGGGATATGAATGTTTCCGCATTAACTTGTCCGAGAGCAAGCCCAGTTGTTAAATATCCAAGTAGTCTGTCACTGAATAAATATCCGCCGCGTGCACGAAATGTCGCTAGACTTTTAACGTTTTTTTGCGCTTCAGCATAAGTAACAAGCGTATCATAAGAATAATCTGGCCAGATTGCGTTTGTTACATTCCAGAAATCATGCCGATTTCGACTTGTAAGACCTGAAATATCTGATTCTAAACCGATAAGATATTTATTATTTGTAATATTTATACCAACTTGCGCGCCATTTATGGCGCCACCAGAATTGGTTTGCGATTTGCCGATGATGCCAGCCAAGTTGGTGTCTGCATATGAAGGGTAATCAAATCCAGGTGTGTAAAGATAATTATCAATACCTCGACTTAATACGCTTCCAGTCGTACTAACATAGGATCTCGGATCCCAATTATATCCTGACGTAATTCCTGCATAGAGACCATTCCAAGCTGAGCCTTTGGTGTCACCATCTGATTTTTTAATAGTCTGTTTTTCGGGCTGAGGCTCAAAAAATTGTTTTATACCGGGATCACCAGCATATTTCATATTGAAGGCGACGTTTGTTCTGTAGCCGGATGGGTAATAGAAGATGCTGGAATAATCCTTACCTGCCTCAAATGAGAAATATTCGCCAAAGGGTGAGCCAGTCAGATTTGTATCAGCCCTTACGCCACCACCAAAGGTTTCAGCCCAAAGACGCGGCGGCTCTCCTAAAAAGGGGCGGCTGCGTTGACCGCGTCCATATGAGGCGAAAATATATGGCGCAGCAGCAATTTGCTGATCTAGAACCTCTATATTAACGAGATGTGATAATTCAGCGCGTGCTGTTACGCCTTTATCGACATTAAGCGTGCCTGCACCAAAACCAGAGACAGCCTCATAGCCATCAAATGATAACATTTCAGTAATTGGCAAAGGCTGACCAAAGCTGGTCTGGCTTCGACCAATGAGAGTAAGCTGAAAGTCTTCAGGAAGACCGATCAGAGCTTTTATTTTTAAACCAAATTTCGAAAAATAAGGGCTTGTAAAAGGCCTCGAAAGAAGCTGGTTATTTGCAACATTCCAATCAACCGTGCGTCCACCCAATCCATGGGACAAAATCGATAGGGCCATAATTGAACCGCCCCATTCCCACCCTGTAATGTTGGCTCTTCCCTCCGTGGTTAATCGACCTGCACTATAACGATCACGAAATGCATCGAAATAATAACCTGAGTTATTATCAAAACCTAATGGACCAGGGCCAGTAGAAGTCCTGTTGGTAATGTGATCATATAAACCTTGAATCTTCAGTGAACGGTCGTTATTCAAGATTATTGGATATTGTAGATGACCGCTTGCACGCTCATAATGTCCAAAATATCTTTGGCCGACAAAATCATAGACTTGATCTGGAAAAGTTCCGTAAGTAGGTGTTCCTCGACCTCTAACAGAGTAGTATCCGGTACCAGCAGTCAAACCGCTAGAGCCAATTGGCGCTACGAGATCACCACTAAATGCTGTAAATTTGGATGTTCCTGTAAAGTAATTACTAAAATCAAATGTAGAGGATGTGCTGAAGGATAGCTGTTCACCAAAACCAAATCTATTGCTAAGACCAACACTCTGCGTCGCCTCAAAAGTACCTAGTTGATAGGGCAATCTATTATCGACAATGGTCGATGCTGAGAATGGTATCTCAATAATGCTAGCAACAAGAACATAGCCATCCTCTATATTGCTGTATTTGATCGTTGTTTGACCAGATGAGCTAGCAATTGTTCCAATCAATAAAATTTGTCTTTGATATTCATCAGTAGTGAGATGTCGTTTATGCAAAAGAGGTTCGAGTCGCGCGTATATTTGGGTCTTTAGGTTTTGAGGAACATTTGACAAATCAATGTCTATAATTTCCTTATCAATAACTTGTAATTCTATTTTTGATCCTGGTTCTGGTGGATTTTTAAATGTCAGCCTCACAAGAGGAAAAAGCTTATTATATTCGTTTTGCAACTGAACAGCACGATCATATAAATCGGAGAGTTTGACTCTATTATTTTTAATATCCTTTATAAATGATGCGTCATTTTCGGATAGTTCCGTAAAATCAGATGCAACAGTTACCTGGCTAGCAGTTATGTATAATTTATCTGCGTTTTTTGGTTTTTTTAAAAGGATTTCTGGCGTAATCAGTTGTCTAATGACACCTCTTCTGCGAACTTGAGGCTCAGATTGTAATTGTGTCGGGTTGATTTCTTGAGCATTGAGTGATGATACATAATTAAATACGCTGGCAGTAAGTATTAGTAAATAAATAACGATTGAGCGGTTTATTAAATTGATTCTTTCCGATAAATAAAAATATAATTTATTACCTGAGAGATAGTTCACAACTCACCATTAATATTTTGGAAATATGACCCATTTGATAACTATTCTCTGAGGCGTGATTAAATCATCGCACAAGCATTTTCAGCTTATGCTGAATCTATAAAATCTTAATCGAGCGAATGGTATTAGTATAAGTACCTATACGAAATAATGTGAGTATTTATAACTACTGACTTTACGTAAATTCTATGTCTAATTGTTAAACATGCTAAAATTACCACATAGCGTTGATAAGAATTAATTCTATGGCTAAAAATTGTTCGATTTCTAATCCTAGTGAGATTTTGCAGAATTATTTACTCAATAATGATTACTTTATTTGATGAATTATTATTTGTAGAAAAGTAATACTACTGCAGCAGATCATGAGTAATTAAGATATTCGTCTGTCTAAATAATAAAGGAAAGAGCTATGAATAGGCTAAGAAAAATCTCTTTCTTAAAAAAGCATGATCGTCATTGCGATTCTTTGATAAAGGCAAGATTTTTAATATCAGCATTTATGATGTTAAGCGCTGTTCCCTGTTTAGCTCAGGGTAGTCTTATTCCTAGTGTCAATACAGTACAAACAGTTAGGAATCCAACAATAACCGTAACTGCAGGAGCTCAAATTGGCTCCAACAACAACATAAACTCAAGCCAAAAAAGTACTATAAATGTGTATAATGTGACTCAGGTAGGGCCAAAAAGTACAGCTGTTGTAAAGCAAAATGGAAGTATGAATTCAGCAAATATCAATCAAATTTCACCATCCAACCCTATAGGTTGGTAGGCTTTGTTAATTCTAGTCAAAACGTAATTAGCTAACCGCACAATTTTTGTTGTATTTTGGAAATGATTGGTTCAAGCTTTTAGCCCTATCATGTATAAGTCTCCAACTCGGTTTCAGGTGGGTTGAAAATTTCTATTATTGGGCGACAGCGATGTCAGAAACGCAATTTCATGAATTTCAAAAGCAAATAAGCGATCAAGCAAAAGACTTTAATGCTAAAATCATTAATTTAAGTAATGAAATTAATACCTTACGAGATGGGTACACTCTTATAAATAAACGCTATGTCGAGTCACTAAGCGCTCTGCGTGATCTTACCCTTAAGGCCTCCGAGGCAGCCAAAAGATCAGCTATTGCAGCTTCATTTGCGCGTGATGCTGCAATGGAAGCTTCAGAAATCGCGAAAGAAGCTGGCGAGAAAGAATTTCTCAAATCAGCAGGTAAGGCTGCAAAAGCTGCTTCAGCTGCTGCCGAATCCGCATCAGAATCTGCAGCATCTGCTGCCGCAGCAGCGGCAGCCGCAGCCTCAGCCGTCTCACACCAGGCAGAAGAATCAGCTCTTCGGGCAGCTCAAGAAGCGAGCATGGCTACAGAAGAAGCGGCTCGAGCAGCAGCAGAGGCCGTAAAGCTTTCCAATATAGCCACAGAAGCAGCATTGAAATTGCAGCTGAAACAAAACAAAGAATGATTAAGGCTTGATTTTAAGAATCTAACTCTAATTATGAATCTTAAAGCACCATTCTGAGTATATCTACTCATAGCAAAATGAGTGTTTCTGACTAGAAATATTTCATGATTGCTAGCATGCCTGTGCATATTTTTGAACAAAATGAGGTGGTGGAATCCTACCTTAAAGATCTATTTGACAATATAGAGTTCACACCAACTTTCCACGACAATATTTCGAATTATACACCAAAATTCCCTGTTGATCTCCCATTTATCACTATGATTGGGAACAGCTCTGATAATTCATTTATCTACGAATTAATTTCTGAAACAAGACGACTTAAAACTTTTACCGCTGTCATTGTATACTCATCAAAACCTGCTCTCGATTTTGTTGTTGACGTGATCAAATTTGGAGCTTTTGACTTCCTCGAAATACCTACGGATAAAGAACGTCTGGTTGAATCATTGATCAGAGCTTCGGATTATAATCTTATTCATCAAGAAATTTTATCAAAAGAATCAGCAATGCTTTCAAGGCTTACAAGATTAACTATACGTGAAAGTATGATTTTAAAAAAAATAATTGAAGGGACAAGAAATAAAATTATTGCCTATGAATTAAATATTTCTCAAAGAACTGTCGAAAATCACCGAGCGTCTATCATGATGAAGTTAGAGGCAAAAAGTATAACACATCTGATTAATATGATCAATAATATTGAAAAAAAGAATGATTGAACAAACACTCGTAGCATTTCTAAAAGCTGTAGTTTCCCTGCTCAAATTAAAAAATACTTAGCTTAAGCGAGGATCATAAATACTATGACGAGTACGGGAGATTAATAAAGCTGCTTCAGTTCTATTTCTTGCTCCAAGTCTCTTTAGAATATTTCTGATATGTACTTTTACAGTATGTTCATTCATGTCGAGACTATGCGCAATAAGCTTATTTGATTTTCCTGTCCGCAAAGCTTCAGCTATCGAAACCTGAGTTCTCGTGAGCTCAATGCAATTTTTTGATGAAGTATTATCACCACTAGAGGAATTATTTTTATTGAGTGAATCCGAACGAGGTAGAAATGATCCGCCGTATTGGACAAGCCGTATTGCCTGGAGAGCGAGAATTAGACTTGAATTTAAGGGTATAATTCCTCTAATTTTATCTTGTATTCCAAATAAATGGTTGGTCTGTTGTTCTGAGCCGATAGTTATAATGGACGGTTCAATCATATCATTAATGGCGATTTCAATATCTTCATTGGTATTAATGAAGTAAGAATCAAGAATAATCAGTATCACACCACTCATTTCATCAACGTGATAATTTGATACAAAATCAGATATTGTATCATATACTCCATACATTTTTTCAAACTCGTCATTCAAGCAATGAGCAAGAGCTTCGCAGTAAAGAGTCTTGGGTGAAATTATCACTGCACAATTATTTTTGATCGTAGTTTGTCTATGTTGAAATGTTTTAGAATTCGGACGGAATTCAAGTTTTGAAGATGGGTTATGTTTTTTATCGGAAGTATATTTATTTTCATGCAAATTGGTATCATCTCTAAATTTACGTGTAGGTTGATTTAGCATCACATTTCCTCCGCTATAGAATCTTTTTATGAAACTGTTTTCTTCACTAATTATATGAAAGTTTATCAATTCCATGCCTTCATCCATAATGATGACATAAAAATAAAATTTCGCTAGATGAAAGATTAAAGGACTTATACTCATAAAGCGTAAGAAATCCGAAGAAAGGTTCATTTTATTTTTTTATATTAACAATAGAAGTTATTTCTGATCATAAATTATGTAGCGTATACTTATGAATAGTTAGAGTAGTAATGACTAGCTATAAGTCATTATGTAACGCTAGTTAAAAAACCATAATTTTATTGATTTGTATTATGTGGTCTATGATGGATGCCTCTAATTTATAGCTTGTTCTATAACAACAGCACCGTTGAATCTAAATAAAAAAAACCTACGAATAAAGGTAATGATATAATTAATATTTGCTAATTTATTGATCATAGTAGCAGCTATTTTTACCTTTTCATTGCATGAATTATCACAATAATAGGTATCTGAATTGTATTTAAGATTATAGACTCTAACATATTTGACATGTCGTCATAACTCAGCGTCTTCGTTACGTTGCTTTCTGAGGCTGCATTCAGCGTGCCTCGTAAACAAGGTGTTGGAGATTTATTATGAAAAAGCTTCTTCTTATTCCTGCATTCGTTCTCGTATCTTCAGCTGCATTTGCTAATAGTTGGAGCCATAGCGCTCCATCTGTTTCAGTTGGTCATAGCTTCAATACAACGAATACGAATAAGGCTACAATCAACCAGGCAATGAATGGCGCGAATACCTCAAGCGGTAAAAATTCTGCTGCTGGTGGTAATACGCAAATTGGCGTCATTACGCAGCAGTCGCCAATTGGTGGCTTCTGATTAATCACAGCCGACCGGTTATATAACCAGAGTCGGTATTAGACGTGGGGTATAACCCCACGTCTATTCGTGAAACGAATTAAAAATATGAAAATTAATATTGAGGATAAAAAAATGTTAAAATCATCGCATGTCTTTCAAATTCTTATTTTATTAATCAGTTCTGCCGCTCATTCTGCTGAAAATAATTCAGCAATATATTCTACAGCAAATAATTTTATCTCCGTGACGAGTGGTTTTCAGGTCGGTCACAATAATGAGGTTAGGAGCTCTCAAGGTAATGCGACAACATTGTTTAATGTTTTGCAGATTGGTCCAAAGTCTTTTGCGCGAGTAGATCAGATTGGAGTTAATAATAATGCGTATATTCATCAGATTAGCGTATCAACATCACATGCTATAGGGTCTGATTTTTAGAAAAGGTGTTTCAATATCGTTAGAATATAGTTTTTAATTTTATATATAATGTCAATTAAAATAATTTTATTTCGTGAGTCTTTATCGAGAGGAGTATTTTAATCGATTAAAATGGAAGTAGTTTAGGATAGATTTATGAAAAATATTGTTTCTAATCCTCATCCCAAGCATTTTTTAATCGTAGATGACGAAGATTTGATGCGGCATATTCTACGAAATATATTCGAGCTACAAGGTTACATTGTTAGTGAAGCAAGAAATGATGAGGAAGCCATCAATATTATTAAATCAAACCAAATTCATTTAGTCACTCTAAATACTTCTCCATCTAAGGGTAGTGGCTTTACATTGCTGCATATGATACGACGCATATCTAATATACCAATTATTGCTGTTACAGCTGACTTAAGTGAGGCAAGCAAGGTCTACTGTTTTAAGCTTGGTGCAGATGACTATATTACAACACCACTTAGTTGTGATGAATTAATAGCTAGAATTAATGCCATTATGCGTCGATATAATCAAAAATAAAAGGTCAAAATATTCTATAATATTATTTATGCTGTGATATTATCTTCCTATTGTGTTACAATAAGCGAATTATAAATACAATACAATTACATGTCACTAAATTAATTTACTTTCATTCGTGCGTATATTTTAGAGGCATCTTCTGTTCGATTTAATTTTATCAATGTCTTTTCTAATTCATATGCGGCTTCCATATAAAGTGTCTCATCTAAAATAAGACCAATCATTTTTAGTGAAGACGAAACTAATTCATCAATTGTTATTCTATTAAATCTATTGCGTTCTTTGTCGGCAACCCGGTACTCAATTCCACAAGACAAATTATCTATCAAATCACATTTATCAACAATTGACCGAACAATCCTGCTTTGATCAATTTTGACTACGTTGCTTAGATTTTGATGATTAGATGAAACTGAAAAAGGCATGATCATAACCCTGCTATTGCTGTATTTGACGTAGACACCCTGGTTTAACAATCCGAAATAAGTATGTTTTCATCGATTTAACTCTAATCGTTAAGCATTGAGTATTTCAATACGTATGATTACTTAATCATAATAGATAATTTACTTGTAAACCCTGTGTTCCGCTGTCCAATTTTCTGGCATTTGATAACTAATTATAGAGATCTCACAAAAACTATTGTATTTGCACACCTCAAAAAAAATTGGGTCTAGTCTTTAGAAGTAATATTTAGAAGTGTGACATAAATATCCTGAGAGGAACACTTTGCTATTCGAGATTGATAAAAAATATTTAGTAAGTCATCAGCATGTCATTATCATAATCAAAGAAAGAACTATTTTTATTTATTATTTTTATATGCTCATGTCCCATGTCTAAGAAAACTCTTATTCAATGAGACCATTTACTAAATTTATGTAGATGTGCGCATGCGGGCTATTTGCCATGGGACAAGGATTCTTTGGCTATTATTCATTAACTATACCGTAGGATCAATTACGATCTACTATAATCATCGAACATTAATTTTTATGAATTTGTTTTTTTGTCTTGAGGATATGTTTTGACTCATCTTTTGTCTGCGCAGCAGCTTGGGAAATATTCTGTGCTTCTTTTTGTATAGTTATCGGCGAAATTCCGGGAGGCGTATGTTCCCAGGAATATCCTTTGAGACCTTTTTGGTAGCCATAATCGTAGAGAGCTTTCATATAATTTGGATCAAAATCATCCTTATGCTCAGCCTGAAAATCATCTTTGATATAGGCAATATTAAATATATAGCCTTCCCCAAGGGTTTTCAGATAGATTCTATAGAGATCGCCGTAGCCATTATAGGAGATCAGCATTGACACCGCTTTTTGTGCAATTGTGAGCGAATGTCTTTTGGTGTCGCTCCAATCTGGATGCAGGCGCGCGTT
>Ga0208872_1001840_pt1 | contig 12641 bp, 18 predicted proteins | sample CryBogCBH12Aug08_FD_185508 | JGI IMG/M metagenome (GOLD analysis project Ga0208872, IMG submission 185508) | Freshwater microbial communities from Crystal Bog, Wisconsin, USA - CBH12Aug08 (SPAdes) | ecosystem: Environmental > Aquatic > Freshwater > Lake | place: Crystal Bog, Wisconsin, USA...
TGTCTTTGGTAGAGTAGTTTTAATATATTGAATAATCTCTTTCATTTTAATTGAATGACCATGAGCAATATCAATAGTAATATAATCTGGAGAAATACTATAAAAACTTAATCTATCAATATCAGTATACGATTCAGAATTTACTCCAAGTGAAATACTTGTAATAAGATTTTCAGAAATCATTTTTTTACAGAAAGCTACAACATCTACATTAAATCTATGCATAATATAAAAATAAGATTTCTTCGCTAACTTTATAGCAATTTCTTCATTAATTACGCATTCCATATTGGCTGGAACAACTGGTAGAATAAATGTATGATTGCCTAGCCTTGTTAGAGTATTACATTCATCACGTGATTTTACAACACACATGCGTGGAATAAGATTTATATCATTATAATCAAACATCTCAGCTTCGCTATAACTATACTAAAAAAAGTTTTAAACCATTATATTTTTAGTAAACTTACCAATCCAACTTTTGCTATAACATCCATAATAGAATATGCTACATTTTCTTTAGTAGAATCTATTTTATTTTCTTCTTTTGCATACCATACAATTGGATATAATGACCATAGCACTAATGTTAGAATTACAGCATGTTTCTTTTCTTTTAGATTCCATAAAACATAGACTATAGGAATAAAAGCAATCATTCCAGCCCAGAACCACATATTATTTTGTGAAATAACTCCTTCATATCCAGATCCAATCATCGCTATATCAGCAATCACTAATCCAATTATAGTTACTAGATTTGAATTGTTTGCCATGAGAAGAGCAATAAGCATTAAAGGAGTAGTAAAAACCCAATCAATGTATCTATATGCTATAGTTGAAGGATCGTGTAATAAGAAATAATAAGAAGCAGCTGCTATAGTTGGAATAGCAGACAATAAGAAGTCTCCTTTAAAGAAAAGCACAACTGCTGTAACAAAAAAGAATGAAAACGCAACTGTTTTAGCTGCTTCGGACACTTTATTTTCTTGTATCTGTTGCGAAACCTTTGGTCCAAGAAAGACAGAAGGTATCACAAATCTGGGACCAAGAGTTTGTATTAATGGAATAAGTTGTAATGCAGACATCTAACTATGTAGTAGAAAGTTCTTGTTTTAGTTTTTCAAGATATAGAATTCCATCCATCAATTCTTCTTGAGCATGATTGATCCATTGGACTCGTGATAAATCTTTTCTATCCAAATCAGTTCCATATTTTCGTTTTCCAACTGCGGATCTTTCTAGAAACTTCGCAATAACCGCTTTTACAACAGAGTCTACGTTTTGATTATCTGACATTTAGTATCTATATTTATTATTTATATGTCTTTATATATTCTACCCAATATTCTAAAGTAAGTTTTTTTCTATCTCTGGGTTTCATATTACTTAGATATTGTAATAAGAATTCTTTATTTACTTGTTCCCAACTTTGAACAATACATACATTTAAATCTTCAAATAGTGGATCTAATCCAGATGTTTTAATTATAGGAATACAACCTAGAACTAACGCTTCCCACATTCTATGTGTATCAAATCCTCCACCAAAAGGACAAATAATAAATATAAATTGGCTCATATATTTCCAAGTATCTAGACGATTTATATATTCGGGTTGAAACCAGCAAATAGAATTATCAATATTTTTAATACATTCTTGTCTATCCCCTCGCTCATTAATACCCCAATAAGAAAAATGAAAATTCACATAACAAGCAAATAAACGTGAATTTAAATCAGAATTATTTTTAACAATATCTAATAATAACACTTCTTGTTCTACAGGAAACATACCACAAATGGCATAGATACATCTGAATCTCCAGAAACAAGTATGAAAGGCTCTTTTATAAATGGAAAAATATTTTTAAAAAAGTTCTCAATAGCAGAACCACAAACATATACAATATCATTTTTTTTAATAGATACATATTTATCAATATCTAAATGGATATCACTAGAGCAAATTTTACTGTTATATATATCAGATGATTTTAACAAACCTCGCGATGAAACAAAATAACATTTATCTTCCATCTACTCTATTTAAAGTTATATTCTTTAGATAAATAGGAAAAGCAAAAAAGCAAAAAGCAAAAAATCAAGAATCAAAAAGCATGGCTTTACAATTAATCAGAACGTTATTCAAAGAAACACCACTGGAATTGAATAGTATTCTTTCTAAAAAACATAATACAAACGTTTTTCTAAAACGAGAAGATTTAACACCAGTTCGTTCTTATAAAATTCGTGGTGCTTTTCATAAAATGTCTTCATTATTAAATAAGAATCCTATTGTGACATGTAGTGCGGGTAATCATGCCCAAGGAGTAGCATATAGTTGTGATAGACTGCAAATACGAGGAACTATTTTTATGCCAATAATTACTCCAGAACAGAAAATTCAAAAAGTAAAACAATTTGGAAAAGATTCTATTCAAATAGAATTAGTAGGAAATAATTTTGATGAATCTTTTAAAGAAGCAAAAAAATATAGTATACATAATAAGCAAGAATTTATTCATCCATTTGATGATAAAAAAGTTATTGAAGGACAAGCAACCGTTGGAGAAGAAATAATAGAACAAATGAATGGTAAACCTATTGATGTTATTATTATTCCAATAGGAGGTGGAGGATTAGCAGCGGGGGTATCCCAATATATTAAAAATATATCACCATACACAAAAATTATAGGTGTTGAACCTTTAGGAGCTCCTTCTATGAAAGCAGCTATGGAGTATTACCGTGTTGTAACTCTTGAAAAGATAGATACTTTTGTCGATGGGGCTGCTGTGAAGACAGTAGGAAGTTTAACGTACCCTATTTGTAAAAAAAATCTTGATAAAATCATAGTAATAGATGAAGGACATGTATGTTCTAAAATTATTGAAATGTATAATGAGAATGGATACATTATTGAACCAGCTGGTGTTCTTTCACTTTGTGTTTTAGATACTATAGATTTACAAGATAAAAATGTAGTATGTATTATATCTGGAGGAAATTCTGATATATTTCGTATTCCAGAAATTCTTATAAGAGCTATTTTATATAAAAAATAACTATTAATTATATATTTTCTACTATAGTATTTGTAGCCTCTTTTACTTGTGATTTTTCTTTAGCAAATAAAGATAATGCTACATTATATAGTGTTCCAAATAGTTTATTTTTTAGAGTATTTTCTTTTGTTGTGGTTGCTTGTGTTGCTATTGCTCCTACTTGTGATTCTGCAGATCTTAGAATTTTTTAGCAGATATTATTTTAAATACTATAAAAAAAGAAAGAATTAAACCAAGAACACTTCCAAGAATAATCACCGCAATAATTCCTTGTAAATTTAAGCCATTATTTGTCTGTGGTATTACTATAAGAGTTGTAGAAGGAGTAGATGTTTGTGTTTGTGTTAGTGTTTGTGTTTGTGTTAGTGGTTGTGTTAGTGGTTGTGTTAGTGGTTGTGGTTGTGTTTGTGTTTGTGTTTGTGTTTGTGTTTGTGTTAGTGTTTGTGTTTGTGTTTGTGTTTGTGTTAGTGGTTGTGTTAGTGGTTGTGTTTGTGTTAGTGGTTGTGTTAATAAAGGAGAATATGTGAAATACATTGTTGCGCTAGAAGAATATGATGAATTAGAGCTTCTACTTATACTTAATGATAAACTAGATGTTCTAGAATGGGTAGAACTTAATGTTAGGCTAGATGACAATGTAGAAGTCTTTGTATTCGTAAATGAAGGTGATACACTTATAGAATTCGTTGGAGTTGGGAAACGGGAGAATGACTCACTACTTGGAATTACAAATACGAAAAAAAATAAAGAAGAAATACGCATCTAAATAGTATTTAAAAGATAATGTATATAAATACACTATAAATGTCTTTAGAAGCTACCCATCTTCACTCACAGCTATGGGTTGTTGCTGTATTAAACAATCCTATGCGTTATAAACGTCGTGTAGAGCTTTTTCACCAATTTATTGCTCGTATGAAGGTAACGGGCGTAAACCTCTGTGTAGTAGAGCTTGCATATGGTGACCGTGCTTTTGAGACTGCTGATTTAGATGTTCCTATCAAGGTTCAGTTAAGAACAGATACTGTATTATGGCACAAGGAGAATTTAATTAATATTGGTATTAGTCGTCTTCCTACTGACTGGAAGTATGTTGCGTGGATTGATGCGGATATTGGTTTTGTCCGTCCAGATTGGGTTGATGAGACAATTCATGAACTCCAGCATCATGATTTTGTTCAGCTCTTTGAAGATGCCGTTGACCTTGGTCCTAACTATGAGATTATGAATACAGCAAAGGGATTTGGTTATTGCTATGTGAATGATGTTCCTCGTGAGGATCTTGGAAAGTCTCGTGATTATTATTATTATAATGCTGGGCAGAAGGGTTCTTATTGGCACCCTGGCTATGCGTGGGCAGCGACCCGTGAGGCGATTGATACGGTTGGTGGCCTTCTAGAGTTTGCGATTGTAGGTGCGGGCGACCACCATATGGCATGCTCATTAATTGGAGAGGGTGGTCGTTCAGTATCTGGAGGTGCTACAACTGATTATAGAACAGCAGTTCTTCAATGGGAGGAACGTGCTCTTCGTCTCCATAAGAATGTTTCTTTCATTCGTGGGACAATTCATCATTATTGGCATGGAAAGAAGGCAAATCGCAAGTACAAGGAGCGTTGGCAGATTCTCACGGATAATAATTTCAAGCCCAGCTATGATTTACACAAAGATTGGCAAGGTGTGTTAGCATTCCACAAGGGGAATGTAGGTCTTAGAAATGACATTCGCACATATTTCAAGGGCCGCAATGAAGATTCTATTGATTTATAAAAATACATTTTTAAAACTGTGTTTGAAAAAATTGATTTCCAAACTTACAATAATTAAGTATTAAAATGGAAGATATTGAGAATATTACCAAATCTGCTTCTCTTTCTCCAATTCCTTCTACTGAATCCAATGACTCTACAGAGCTAGATGACTTTGTAAATGAACTCATTTCATCTTCTAACACATCAGACAATGATATTGATGAGATTAACAAGAAATTGAGACGTAAGTATCAGATCCAACCATCAAAGAAAGATATTCATAACATTTATAAGAAGAACTTTTCTAGCATTAAGATTACGCCAAAGATGCGACGATGGATGGTGAAGAAACAGATGCGTTCAAACTCTGGTGTTCTTGTTGTTACAATCGTTCTTGCACCTAATAAGTTTAGTTGTAAGTATGATTGCGCGTACTGCCCTCAAGAAACAGATATGGACGGGAAGCCAACACAGCCTCGTTCATATCTTTCAAACGAACCCGCCATGTTGAGGGCTCTAGAATCTAATTTTAGTGTGAAAGGGCAATTTAACAGTCGTATTAGTTCGTACACTATTACTGGAAATATTGTAGCAAACCAAAATTCAAAGATTGAAGTAATCTTTTCTGGAGGCACTTGGGAGAGTTATCCTAAGGACTATCGTGAGCAAGTGATTCGAGAACTCTATTGGTCTGCGAACACCGTTTCTAGTGAGAGAGAATCAAAGACTTTGGAAGAAGAAATTACTATTAACGAGACAGCTCAGCACAGAATTATTGGTTTTACACTAGAAACTCGTCCAGACAATGTAACAGAAGAATCTATTAAGGATTATAGACGTTGGGGTGTTACGCGAATTCAGATTGGTGTTCAGCACTATGATGATGCGATTCTGAGAACAGTCAATCGCAAGTGTTATACGAAAGATACTATTAAGGCGATTCGTCTTTTGAAGCAAGCGGGAATGAAGGTAGTTGTTCATTTGATGCCCGATTTGCCGTCTTCATCACCAGAGCAAGACAAATGGATGTTTGACCAAGCCATTCATAATCCAGATTTACAGTTTGATGATATTAAGATTTATCCTACTGCGGTAGTAAAAACATTTGATGATAAGCATATTGTGAAATCTAAGATTTTGGATATGTACAATGATGGAACATTTACACCTTATAGTGAGAAGAATGTTAACGATTTGATTGATGTTTGTCTATACTACAAGACAAATATTAATCCTTGGGTCAGAATTCAACGATTGGTTCGTGATATTCCTAGCACGGATATTGCGGCTGGTTATAACAAGATCTCAAATCTTCGTCAGCTGATTCATAACAAAATGAAAAAAGAGAATCTCAAGTGTAATTGTATTCGTTGTATGGAGATTGGTGATAAGGAGCATGATAATCTAACACCGATTCTAGTTGTTAGGGATTACGAAGCATCAGATGGAGTTGAGTTTCACATTTCTGTGGAAGCACATAAGATGACATTCTTCCAAACTCTACTATACTTGCTAGACATGTTTGCGAATTTTATTCTTCTATATTTTACGAAAGAACATTATTATTGGGCTGGTGATTTGTCATCATACATTGGTCTATTTGGATTTCTTCGTCTCCGTTTTGATAAAAATGCGGGTGGTGACTTTATTCCAGAGCTGAAAGATTGTGCTTTAATCCGTGAGGTTCACGTATATGGAACTTCATTGGGAATTACAGATGGAAATAGTAAAGATTCAATTGGTTCGCAGCATCGTGGCTTTGGAAAGTTGCTAGTAAAAACAGCAGAAGTGTTAGCAAAGGAGGCTGGATACAAAAAGATGGCTATTATTGCTGGAGTAGGAACTCGTGAGTATTATAAGAATAAGTGTGGTTATCATTTGGAAGGAACTTATATGGTGAAGAATCTAGCATAATTAGATACAGATTGTAAAATTAGTTTTATAGGTGAATAATTTATAGATTTTTTATTATATATTTTATCCATTTCAATTTGTAGAGTTCGAATAAGAAAATCATTTTTCATAATTTCTTGAATAATTAAAATTATATTAATATTATCACCCAATTTAATAGCAATAATAAGAGCTTTTATATAATTATTTTGTTCTCGTATATATCTTGGTTTATCAATAAATAATGAGAAACATAGAGGATTTGATATATTGGAAGGACACCATGAGGTTTCATCAATATGAGTAAGAATTCTATTTGTTTCTTGAAGAACTCTTTTTAGAGCAGAAAGATGTAAGACTTCCATTGTGTATAATATTTTTTGTAGCCTAGTAAAAGTCAATTTTTTTTTAAAACAAATCATCACTAACAATTTCAAGAATCTTTCGTATACATAATTTCGCTAAATCATCTGTTGAGGATTCTTGAATAATGATATGGGCTTTTCTTTCTTGTAGCATTTTTAGACTATTAGAAGTTGGGACTATTTTAGAAACCCATAGTAAATGTACTTTAGAGGTCTCTCCAAGCCTTACTTGAATTCTAGTGGCACAATTTAAGAACTGAGAAACTTCTTGTTGATTATGAGATTGTTTCCATTTATCTTGAATAAAAATATGGGTTTCTCCGATTTGAATCCAATGGTCAATTCCATTAAGAGAACTATCGTTAAAATGTTTTTTTAATTCATTTTCTCGAAAACTATGTGTTAGTCCTGGCAACTTGAGAGACGCTTTGTATAAAAGTTCTTCTAATTCAAAACCTTTTTCTGCGGGAGTTAGAATTCTTGGTTCAGAATTTTCAGAAATTTGATTTTCTTCTAATCGATTTACGTTTAAAGTTTTTCTTGGTTTAATATAATTACATTTTATTAATTTTTTCTCTTCTTGTACTTCTTTCTCTTGTTTCTCTTGTTTCTCTTCTTTCTCTTCCATATCTATAGTATCTTTAATATTTGTTTTAAATAGATGGACGAACTTTCAGTAGATTTAAGTGGAAATGGAAAATCTTGGACAGAAGATAATAAAAAGTTGCTAGAAGCTTGGGCAAGTAAGGCAGAAGCCTATCGTTGGATGCATTATCATGCGAGTGCGAAGTTTTCACATAAATCTCAAATTCTAACAATTCTTATAGCAGTGTTAAGTTATTTCAGTGGTGGCTCTGTATTAGGAACATCTGCGTTAGATAATACTTGGTTCAAATATCTAATTGGATATGCAGCGATAGTCGGCGGAGTTCTAACAAATGTTAACGGTCTAGTTTCTTGGAAACCACTCGCAGACAAACATAAAGTGATTTCTACAAAATATTCATCGTTTAAAAGAAGTATTGATAGTATGATATCAATTAGTCCCAACCATAGAGCAAATGCTATAAAATTTATTGATATAAAAAGAAAAGAAATGGATACTTTAATAACAAGTGCTCCAAATATTCCAATGAGTATTATAAAAGAATATGAAAATAGAGATAAAAAACATAAATTAAATGATTTTTGGTTATCATTTTATTATATTTGTTGTTGTAATAGAAGATTATTGAAACTTTTAATAAGAAATATTGACGATGAAGAAGATGAAGTAACCAGTGAAAAAAACTCTACAATAGTCAATGTAAATCCTATTAGAAGACCAGTAAGACTAATATCACCTATCAATAATCTTGGAAATAGCATAGTAAGAACAGATAGAAGAAATGTTTCTATTCTAACACATCATTAGTCCCTTTTAGTCCCTTTTAATCCCTTTTAATCCCTTTTAATCCCTTTTAATCCCTTTTAATCCCATTTCACCATAAGAGTTCGCTCTGTAATATTATTTTTAATTGTTTCCAGAAATTGAATATCAGTATCTGGAAAGATTTGCTTTAGTTTATATAGAATATCATCCATAAAAGCCATATCTACATTATTATCTTTTGAATAACTACCATGATGCATATAATCATATGTTGCTTGAAGATTATCTTTAATTGAAAAGTGTTTTTCTAAAGTTCCACATTTAGCAGTAGCAACTATATCACTTGTAATTTTATTTACAAGCCAATCAATCTTTAGATTGTATTGCTTATAATCATAATCCCTTTTAAGAATTTGAAGAGTTTCACGAGTAATGATAGGCATTTTTATATAATACTGATTTTATTTGATTTATGAAATCAATTTTTTAAAGCATAGAAAACATCTTTTTCACAAGAATTGGTGTTACAACTGAATGCTCGGTGGGACGCTGTGTCTTATCCACTACAAGACTGCTAATAGGATTATGACGAACTACTTCAGACGCAATCGTCTTCATATCTTCTTCATCCATTTCTTCATTTACATCAAGCCATGCCTCTTTGCGTGTTTCGTTCAAAAGAATACGATATGCCATTTGTGATAGTTATATTTTTAACAAAAAAATTTCAATTTTTATTGCGTTAGAAATAAAAATTATGGTGAAGAAGAAACCTCAATTTTTATTGCGTTAGAAATAAAAATTATGGTGAAGAAGCATCGATTTTTTAAAATGTCAAACATTCTTTAATCCAAGGTAACTTTGAATCAAAAGCGAGAACAAAATTTTTCTTAATACAAGATTCTAGAACACTATCTCTCTTTTCAATAGAATTATTAAGTTCATATTCTTGAATTTTCTTTTTATTCCAAGTTTCTACTTTTTGAATAAACCGTTTTACAAATTCATCGGATTGTCTGAGCATACTAGAATTTTCTTCAAGAATTTTTCTCAACAATTCATTGGATAGAAAAGGTCGTTTTGTGGACTTCCCTTCAAGACGAATAAGTTTTGGAAATTTCTTTTCTAGAGCAACGATATATTTATTAGGAAGAGTTTTAGGATCATTGTCTTGTTGTGGCTTCACATTATTAATAGTATTAAAATATTCAATTGCTTCTGCTTCAGATTCCACAGATTTTTCATGAACAAGTACAATAAAATTAGTAGGAAGAATATAATGTTCTTCATAATATTTTTTAATAACATATTGTCTATGTTGGCCATCAACAAGATATTTTTGTTCTACATCTCCATCTTTGTATTTTACTACTCTGAATATTGTTTGATCAATATTACTAATATTATCACCAATATCAGAAGCAATTTTATTTGCATGCTCTAGATCAATGAAACGATTTCCTTTCCATACTGGAATGCCTACAAGTTCTTTTGCTTTAATTTTATGGAGAGTAGATTTATCTGAAAATGTATGGAGCATTTTTGGTATACTGTATATTAACGTTGGATAAAAATCAATTTTTTATATTTCGTTTCCTTGTTTTATTTTTACTATTACTATTTTTTATTACCTCTATTTTAGGAAATAAATCAAAATACCATTTTCTCTCAATATGTATATATGAATTTATAAATGATTCTAACCAATCTTTAAAGAATCTACATCTATCAGAGCGTTTTATTCTTTTATTAATTTCTTTGAAAAAATCTGGTAAAGTTTCGGATTTTTTAAATATTTCTTCAAATTCATTATATTGTGTATCAAATATATTTACAGTAAATTGAGACCCATTTAATATAAGTTTATATATATCTACAAATTCAATTGATTGTTTTGTTTCTTTTGAAGCATATATTTCTATTTCTTTATGATATTTATCATATTTTTCCTTTGGTTTTAAATAAGCATTCATTTTTTGTTCATACCATGTTTTCTTGTAAAGTGCTATAGAATATATTAAAAGATCTAGAGTTTCATTAGAATCCCTTATACATGGTATATAACTTGAGTCGCTAAAACCAATCGTGTGTATTGTTGGAAATTGTGAATTAATAAAAAATGTTATAGAATCTAGAAGTTCTTTTCCGAAACTATATTTTTCTAAATAGTCATCCGTAATATCATCAAGAGAACATTCTTGAAGAGCATTAATATTAAATAAATTCGCTGAATGTTCAACAGAATTATATCTAGAATTTTTAGTATTATTTTCTAATATAATATTTCCATCAAGACATGGTTTTTTTTCATCTCCAACACGAAAATGAAAAGTATGAAATGGTTTTCTAGTCTCAGTAAGTATAAGTTCAAATTTATAATGAGGTGTTGTAAATTTTAAAATTGTTGGATTCATTTCCATCTATTTATATTGAGTAAATACCCTTCTAGTATTTTTACGTGTATAAAGAGTACAATCTTTATATATTTATGGCGAAATCCTTTGAAGAAATACAGACTATATTAAACAAATGGAATGAACTTTATGAGAATATAGAACATTTTAATAATGAAAAAAGTGTATATAATAAGAATTGGATGTATTTAATAAAAAGTTGTAGAATATTATCTGAATATATTTATAATAATATTGATATATTAAAAGAATGGTGGAATGAATATTTAAAAGAAAATAGAAATGAATTATTTATTCGTTTTTCATTAAAATATATATCAGATAGATTATTAAAAGGTATTGATTGGCGTTGTTATAGTACTTCAGCCATTAAACCAGAAATTATAGAACAATGGGCTCAAATATTTCCAATATCACATTATGAAGAAGCAAAAGAGATTGTAAAAACAACATTATCTAAAAAAGATGAAAAATTTTGTGATGACCCAGAAATTTTAAAAATACATGAAGGAAAAGAACATTATGGTTATAATTGGGGATGTTATTATTGTGATGAAGTTCAAGATAAATGGGAGAATAAATTATACGATTCTATAAAAAATTCAAATAATATATTTTTAAATAGAACATTACAAGAAGATTTTATTCAAAAAAATAAAACTTCTATAGATATAGGAGAATGGATTCCTATAAGAGTATCTGATTATTATGATTCAGTAGAAGAATATCATGATCTTAATAAAAAAACAAGAGAAGAATTAAATAAATTGTCTGGAAAAACACAATATCAAATGAGTGAAAAATATTTTAAAGAATGCTTATATGAATGGAGAGTTTCATATAAAATAAAATTTGATACTCCATTTAATCTATTTTATACATTATGGCCGTTTCTAGAGAACATATTGTATTATGTGGAAAAGGATTTAGAGTTTATGAAGAAGATAGAAAGTTATTGATTAGTGAATATTTTAAACCATAATAGTATCAGCCAATGGCAACCCACTAATCGCATTATTCACAGACACCCTATGAGCATCCATAATAGCAGATGTGAAGAGCCAAATGAAAGTGGAAGGGATGGACCAAGCAAGAATAGAACCGATAACAGTTGTAGCAAAGTAAGGAACCATACAGAAGATGATAATAAGAATATTAATGATTGCCCAATAAGCGATAGAAGCATATACGAAAGAGCAGAATCCAAGAAGATTCTGGAGTTCAAACTTAATAGCGAGAAGAGCAAGAGCACCAAAGATAAATGTTAGACTACTAACAACTATCACTGGTGAAAGAATAATATATTTATATGCTGTGATTTGATATGGTTGATTGTTAAAATAAATAGTATTGAAAGAAGTTTCAAAGTAGATTAGAGCAACAATCATAGAAATCATTGGGATAGCTGTGAAGATGGTGGTAGAAATCTTACTACTCGCAAGACTTTCTGCCATCTTATTGAATCCGTTACGGAATGGTAGACAGCAGTCGCAACCTTTCTTTACTTCCATAGTAATGTAATCAGTCATAGAGGTTTGTAATAATTATGGATGTTGGTTTTACTGGTTCAATTTTTTTTGTTTATATGAACATTATAGATGGATGTTGCCCCGACGAGAACAAAAGAAAGAAATCCAGAAAAACAATCACGTATTGAAGGGACTCTAGGGAGTTTGAAAAGTACAATGTATGGTGATTATTCTGGTAAAGTGAAATCTGGAACTTATAGAAGAAATCGTAATACATTAAAAAAAAATTTAAAAAATGTTGAAAAA
>Ga0208872_1001845_pt1 | contig 12616 bp, 11 predicted proteins | sample CryBogCBH12Aug08_FD_185508 | JGI IMG/M metagenome (GOLD analysis project Ga0208872, IMG submission 185508) | Freshwater microbial communities from Crystal Bog, Wisconsin, USA - CBH12Aug08 (SPAdes) | ecosystem: Environmental > Aquatic > Freshwater > Lake | place: Crystal Bog, Wisconsin, USA...
TCCTTTTGCGCGATGGAAGGACATTGGCGCAGGGGACTCCTACCCAACTCCGCGAGCAAACTGGACAGAAGCGTATGGATGATGTTTTCATCGCTTTGATTGGCCAAAAATGAAGTTGAGAAGATTGCTTGCGATGACTCTAAGAGTTCTACAGCAACTTCGACATGATCCAAGAACCTTAGCACTCTTATTTGTCTCACCCGCTCTACTAATGACGATACTTAAATATGTTTACTGGTCGAATCCTGATCTCTTTCAACGAGTTGCAGGTTCGATGTTGGGTGTTTTCCCAATGCTGGTGATGTTCTTAATTACCTCAGTTGCTACCTTGCGAGAGCGAACTAGCGGGACATTGGAGCGATTGATGATCTCTCCACTCGGAAAAGTTGAATTTATTGGTGGGTACGCAATCGCATTTGGTTTCGCAAGTTTGGTGCAGGCGACGGCGGTATCGTCGTATGCAATATGGGTCTTAGGATTAAAAATCCAAGGTTCTCAATTTGCCCTTATTTACACCGCGATTTTAGATGCACTCATTGGGTTGGCAATTGGATTGGCAGTGAGCACCTTTGCTAAAACAGAGTTTCAAGCTATTCAATTTATGCCAGCGATATTATTACCTCAGTTGCTGCTAAGCGGATTACTTATTCCAAGGGAGGCAATGCCAAGAGTGTTGTCTGATATCTCAAACTATCTTCCGCTCTCATATGCCATTGACGCAACTAAGAAAGTTATTTCAAATCAGGGCTCAATTGTTAATGATTCACTGGTAATCGGGTTATTCTTAATATTGATTCTGAGTGCAGGATCATTCACGTTAAAACGACAGACTAAGTAGGAGAGTTGAGTTACTTAAGCGAATTACTTCCAAGCCGGAGTGATTACTCGCAAGCAAAGAGCGTCTGGCGCCATGATGTGATGGCGGGAGTAACCGTTGGAATCGTTGCGCTTCCTCTTGCCTTAGCCTTTGGAATTACAACGGGTGCTGGTGCACGCGCAGGGCTGATTACTGCGATCTACGCCGGGTTAATAGCGGCCGTATTTGGCGGTTCTAACTATCAAGTGAGCGGTCCAACTGGTGCGATGACAGTTGTCTTGGTTCCCATTGTTATTAAGTATGGAACAACTTCGTTGGCTCCATTGGGGCTCTTAGCGGGAATCCTTGTTGTAGTTATGGGCTTTACCCACATGGGAGGCCTCATAAAACGGGTTCCCTGGCCGGTTATGGAGGGTTTTACCCTTGGAATTGCCCTAGTTATTGCGATGCAGCAGCTGCCCTCTGTCCTCTCCTCAAAGGGTGTGAGTGGCCCCAATACTTTGATCACAGCCTGGCGAACGATCCATAAAGCCGCGATATCTGGGCTGCATTGGAGTTCCTTAGCGCTCATGGTTCTCACCTTGGCTGTTAAATTTGCTTATCCCAAGATTGCTCACAGGTTGAAGATAAAGATTCATATACCAGCAAGCTTTGTAGCAATTATTGTCGCAACTTTGGTTGTGCAACTCTTCTCACTTAAAACACCTCAAATCGGAAATCTGCCCCGTTCGCTATTTGCGCATGTTTCTTTGGCAGCAAGCCATATCGGTTTCGCAGCACTTGTAATTGGGGCAGTACAGATCGCACTCCTAGCTTCAATTGAATCACTTCTCTCTGCGAGAGTGGCTGATCAGATGGTGCACATCCATGAATCATCTTTTAGTTATAAGCCCAATAGGGAGCTAGTGGGGCAAGGGTTGGCCACGATGGTTTCTTCAATGGTTGGGGGAATGCCAGCAACAGGAGCTATTGCACGAACCAGCGTAAATGTTCGGTCTAAAGCTCAGAGCAGGATCTCTTCAATCACTCATGCACTCTTCTTAATCTTGGTTGTCCTTGTTCTCAACCCAGTCATTGCTCATATCCCCACGGCCGCGCTCGGGGCAGTTCTGATAGGCACTTCCTACCGAATTGCGAGCCCAGCAAACCTTAAAGAATTATTAAGAACTACCAGACTGGATTCTGCAACGCTCCTCATCACCGCACTACTTGTTGTAGTTATTGGTCTGATTTGGGCGATAGCACTCAGCACGGCTGGCTATTTTCTTGCAACAATACTGCTTGCGCAGCGCCAGAAGAGAGCTGTTGCGAAAGGAAAGAAGTAGGAAATGGCTCGAGCACTCGTAGTAGGTAGTGAAGTAGTTCTTCAACTTTCAGCAGGAGAAAAATTCTGGGGTTTTCACCGCTCACCCCGCGCACAACTTTCAGATGTCGTAAAAGTAGAGATGGTGGAAAATTTCTGGAAGTACTCAGGGTGGAGAGGTATTCGTGCACCTGGTACCGGAATTCCGGGAACTGTGGGACTCGGAACTTGGCGCAAACTTGGTGCAAAGACATTCTGTGCGGTTTACAAGAAAGAACCTGGATTCAAGATAACCCTTAAAAATAATGAGTTTGAGGCCTGGTTATTTAGCGCGCCAGAACTGCCTTCTGATCTCGCTAAATTTCTAAAGAGCGCTTAAAGAGTTTTAACGCGGATTTTGAACATAATCAACTAAAGCGCTGCGCTCCGAGTCGATCTCATTCACGTACGACTTAACGACATCTCCGATGGAGACTATCGAGATTAGATCACCGGCATCGTTGACCACTGGAACATGTCGAATTCTCTTATCCGTCATGAGGGCCATTAACTCTGCAACGGTGGAGTGTGGTGTGCAGGTTGTGACATTCACAGTCATTATGTCTCTGACATGCAATCGTCCGAGCTCATGAAAATGTATTGGAAGCGCAGCGACAATATCTCGCTCGGAAACTATTCCAGCAATTCGAATGCCATCTGGAGACACGACAAGCGCACCAACTTTAAGAGATGCGAGCATCTCAACGAGTGAGGCGATAGAAGTGTCAGCGGTAACGGTATAAACAGCTTTTCCGCTGATGAGAGATGAAACTTTCATGCAAACCCCCTTGAACTCCGTTGTTCGGTTTGAATGATTCTCCGAAACTAGGCGAAAGACAAGAGATTTTCGGTACTAAAGTGCGAAAGAAGGATATTCATCAGTGACTAATGCGACTGTGTAGCCATAAATGCGGTTCCAGAATTCGATAGTTCCAAGAACTGTCTTGGCTGCAACCTCCGGGTAATTGCCGGTAATTGAAGTGGCGATCCATGCATAAATAGTTAGCAATGCGGAGAGCGCCGCGTAGATAATTCCGACGATGTAGAGCGGAATCGCCAGGAACCATTTAACAAGCGGGAGCCAACGGTTGAGCTTCTTGCCACCTTCAACATCTGGGAAAATCACCGCAATATTTGGATTGCGCTCAATAGATGGGTACTCATCAGTTAGTAAGAAAAGGTAAGCACTGATACGAGTGCTCAACTCCATCACAGCATGGTTGAAGGTGAGAACGTAACTTGGATAGACCTCGCGGAAGATCAGTGCAAGCGCCGCAGGTAGAACGATGATTGGAGTGCTCCAACCAGCGTGCACGATTTGATAAAACGAGCCGAAGAAAACCGCTACTGGAAAGACCAGGATTCCGCGCCAAAAAACCGTGGTGCGGTTGCGATTGGTGAGTTGGACGTCGACATGGGTTTCTACCTGATTGCTCATATACAGAGGTTAGCCCTGGGAATAGGTGACTTCAAGGATAAAATCACCTAATGGCCGGACCTTTAGAGAGCGAACGGGTCTTACTCCGCGAGTGGCGAGAGAGCGACGTAGAGCCGTGGGTAGCGCTCAATCTTGATGCGGAGAATTTGCAGTACTTTCCGCGTGTGTATTCGGCGGAGGAATCTCTTGCCAGTTACATGCGCATTCGCGATCTGTTAAATGAGAATTCATTTGGACTCTGGGCCGCACAGGAGAAATCCAGCGGAGAGTTCATGGGCTTTGTAGGTTTGATGCATCACAACATTCCTGGAATCTCTTTTATGCCATGTTACGAAATTGGTTGGAGATTAGACAAGAAGTATTGGGGTAAGGGCTATGCGACTGAAGCTGCGAAGGTCGTACTCGCCTTCGGCTTAGAAGAATTGCAGCTTGAGAAGATTTACTCCTTCACCGCAAAGGGAAATATTCCCTCAATCAATGTGATGAAGAAGATTGGATTGCAGGAACATCCTGAATTGGCTTTTGAACACCCACGAATCCCGGATGAAAGTCCTGTTAAATCGCACGTCGTTTACTCCACATGAAAGTACGGATTCTCATTGCGCTCTTGCTGATTCTTGTGCCCCTAGGTATGCAGAGAGCAAACGCAACTACAGTTAGTTTTTCTGGATCGCGCAGTTTTAGCGTCTTCGTTCCTGACTCTTATGATCCATCATCGCCCGAACCGCTGGTCATTGCACTTTCCGGGTACAACCAAAGTGGTGCGGATTTCGAGAAGTATTTGAAGCTAACTCCTTTTGCTCAAGCAGATGGTTTTCTCTATGTGTACCCGGATGGCTCGAAAGACCTGCATGGAATCAGATTTTGGAATGGAACTCCAGAGTGCTGTGATTTTCAAACCCCAAAGGTTAATGATGCTGCCTACATCATGAGCATCATTAAGCAGGTGGAATCAAAATATTCTGTTGATCCAAATCGGATCTATGTCATCGGACATTCAAATGGTGGCTTTCTGGCAAACAACTTAGCGTGCAACTATGCAGATCAAATCGCAGCAGTGGTGAATATGGCAGGTGGTAGTTATACCTCTTCAGCAGCATGTAAGCCCAAGAGTCCGATTAGCGTTCTGGAGATTTGGGGGAGCGCTGATGAGACGTACGCGATTAACCACATTCTCGGTAGGCCAATTCCCGGGGCGCTAAAGATTTTTAAAGGTTGGGGTGCGACAAATCGTTGTGGAAACACAACCATGACACTTCCTACGAAAGTCGATTTTGATTCAAGGGTGGCAGGAGCGGAGACCGCGATGGTGCAGTATCAAGGTTGTCCTTCGGGGACTGCGATTGATTTCTGGAGAATGGTCGGTTCCGACCACACCCCGTCGTTGACTGCAGATTTCGATCAGCAGGTTCTTTCCTGGTTATTTGCCCACCCCAAACTCGCCCAGAAATGAAGAATGGAGATCGGAGAACTTTCCTGATTATCTGCCGAGACTGTTACTTCCCCTCATAAATACGCCTATGCCCTGAGGTATCATCACGGTATGTTGGGCAAAAAATCTAGAGTTGGATGGGCGGTGACCCCATGGTGAGTCGCGCTGAAACAACATCTAGATGGGCAAGTCTGGTCTTAGGTCTTGGTCTTGGAACTTCCCTTGGAATCTTCTTCAAAACCACAACCATCCATGACTGGAGCTGGCCCTACCCACTCATCACATCACTCTCGCGAATCTTTGCGATGTCTGGAACCTATTTGGCTTTAGTGGGCCTAGTGATGGTCTCTCGCATTGCTTGGATCGAGAAAGCGGTTGGCCATGATCGCCTTGTTTTATGGCACCGAAAATTGGGTCCGTACACCTTGTTCCTCATCGGGTTTCACGTTCTCTTCGTATCGATCGCTTACGCCGGAAACGATGGATCGCGAATAGGGCAAGAGCTCTGGCATTTCACATGGACATATGACTGGATGCTCCCGGCCACAGTTGGATTCATATTCTTTCTTCTCGCAGGAATAACTTCATATAAAAAAGTTCGCGCCAAGATGTCATATGAAACATGGTGGACGATTCACTTGTACACCTACCTTGCTATCGCGCTCAGTTTCATGCATCAGATTCGCACAGGCCCAATGTTCATGTTCCACCCTGTCTACAAGTGGTACTGGATAAGTTTGTACATCATCTCGGCTGCAATCGTGCTTTATTGGCGCTTTGCAATTCCGATGTATCGATATTTTAGACATGAATTGCGTGTCCATAAGATTGTGCATGAAGGCGCAAATATGGTCTCAGTCATCATGCGCGGTCGCGATCTCGACCGAATGAAGGCGCAAGGCGGTCAATTCTTTAGTTGGAGATTTTTAACACAGGGTCACGTCTGGGTTGCACATCCCTATTCGCTCTCTGCAACACCGACCAACTCTGAATTGAAAATAACTGTGAAGAATTTAGGTGATGGCTCTGGATCAGTTAGCGATATTCCAACAGGAACTCGCGTCTACTTCGAAGGTCCGTATGGCGTTTTTACGGCGGCAAAGGTGACAAAGGGATTAGGTCAGGTCGTACTTGTCGGCGGGGGAGTTGGAATTGCTCCACTTCTTGCACTTATGGATGAGTTTGATGACTCCGTGGCGATCGATGTTCTCTTCCGTGTCTCTAAAGAAGAAGAGATCGTTCTCAATCGCGAACTTGATGAATTGGCCGAAAAGCGGGGGGCGCAGGTTCACTACCTAGTAGGTCCACGAAAGAAGCACCCTATGAATGCTCGAGAGATCATGAAGTATGTTCCCTCCTTTAGGTATAGCGATGTATACGTCTGTGGTCCAACGTCCATGGTGGAAGCGGTTCGCGAAGCGGCAGAGGCCTGCGGAGTACCAAAGAGCAGATTCCACGCTGAGATATTTGAATTTCATGCAAACTAGTTCAAGCACTGAAGGGAACGTGAAGTAATGGGCGCAACTAAGGCAACGCTAATCGTCGTTGGCACTGTTGGAGGGCTCGGCGCGGTTCTGGCCTACTCGCCTCCTCATCACAATGCGAGCTCAAGCGGAATGGGTACCGTTCCACTCGGAGGCGTGAAGAAGACACCGACTGCGGTGCAAACGCCTGTCACTGAGCCAAGTACGCCTGCACCTGCTTCACCAACTCCAGTTGCAACCCCAACCCCCGTTAAATCAACAGCTCCGGTAAAAACCACAGCTCCAGCGACGAAGCCAACCAAGAAGCCAGTAACAAAGAAGACTCCTGTCGCTCCAAAGTTAGCTAATGGAGTATTTACAGGAGCAGCTGCCAGCGCAGAGCACGGAGGAACTGTTTACGGTCAGGTCCAGGTTCAAGTGACCATGGTGAATTCGAAGATCACAAATGTCGTAGTCATTAAAGCTCCAACAGGACCTATATCGGATGACATTAATCGGACAGCAGTCCCAGAATTAGTTCAGCAGACACTTGCCGCAACCACTCATGTTGGAGATATCACCGGAGTCAGCAGTGCAAGTGCAACCTCACAGGGTTATTACGATTCTTTGGTGAGCGCTATCTCTAAAGCCGGACCAACAGCACTCTCAAACGCTGGTTTGTAGATTAACGCCCTGCGGCGATTCTCCACTTTTCCATGATCGTTAACTGCTTGCTCATTGCAGAGTAGTGCGCTAACTCTTTCTTTTGGTTCTTTGCATGTAGAGCTAGTACACATTTCTTTGCAGTTGCCACATTTGAGTAGCAAGATGTCGCGGCCTTTTGTTGACTCAATTCAAAGGAATACCAGGAGTAGGCAGCAAGATCATAGGATCTAAAAGTTGTTCGAGCCGGATACGTTGTGTTCGAAGTCGGGCTGAGGTAAGTCCAGTTCTTTGTCAGATCTTTATCAAAAGTGACTAGAGCGGATTTGATCGCAAAGAGCTGCTTATTCATCTTTGAAACCGCAGCTTGTACTGTCGATGCCGATGCCTTACTTGTTATCTGACCATTGAGAACACTGAAATCATGAATGCTGACGACAGTGGCGTCATACTCTCCAATGAGATCTACTGCATGTGCGGGTGCGGACATCAGCCCCAGCACGCAGAGTGCCAAGGCTGATGTAGCTAACCGATTCTTTACCTTCATTATGCCCATTTAGCAACGATAGTGATATCACCGGTTGGGGTAAATGGTGTGGTGATTGGTGCTCCATTGACATCGCCAGTTGCCCAAGTGAGGGTCAAAGCCCCATTGGTGAGCGTTGGCAAGGTAACAGGCGCACCTTGAGCAACCACCACTGAGGTGATGTCAGGACTTCCCACGTTGTTCACTCCACCATTGGGGTCGATAACCACGATTGATGAGGTGGAATTTGCTGCGATTACAGTGAACGCGAAGGTCACCTGCGGCGCTGCAAAATATGGAGCTGCTCCTGCTTGATCCGCATGGATTGTGCAGGTACCAGCGGCAAGTGCATGCACTTCGACAACCGAAGCGACGGTTACAAGCGAACAGATCGAGCTACTTGAAGCGTCGATTGTGTAAGCGACAGGAAGTGAACTCGAAGCCGCAGCCTGGAGTGCCTGATTAAATCCACCAACGCGCATGTTAACTGGATTGATGTATGAAATCTGCTGATTTATACCAGCGAGCACTGTGAGCGTGAATTGTGCCGAAGAGCTTCCAGATGCATTTGTCGCCGTCAGCGTATAAGCAGTATTCGCCTGAGCGTTGGTTGGCGCTCCACTCAAGATACCTGTCGTTGTATTGAATGTGGTTCCGGCAGGTGCCGCAGGGGAGAGGGAATAGCTAGTGGCGCGATCTCCTGTATTACGGATTGTGTAGGCAGGAATAGCTTCCAATTGATTCACGGAAATCGCCGATGTAGAGAGCGTTATCGCCGGAGCCTTAAGCGTGATAGTGATTACTCCACCGCCTCCACCGCCTCCACCGCCTCCGAAGGAAGGAGGTGCAGGTACATAAGCCGCGTCTGCTGCAAGAACTGTGATATCGCCCGAAGTTGTGGTGCCCGATGGATAATCATTACGAGTAGTTGTAACGGTTATCGAAGTTTTTGTACTAGCCGCCAACTTCGTAACCGTAATTTGTCCCGTACTAGAAATGAATACTGATCCGCCAGCTGCATCTTTGGCAGTCCACGTAAATGCTGAATCGTAGTTTGCGATCTGGACGATGTATCCATCCTTCGTAGGTGTAATTGTTCCGAGCGTGGGAACCAGTGCGACCGCAGGGGCATTAGTTGTTGGAGTCTCAACAGGAGTTGGGGTCACAACCGGGGTAGGCGTCACTACTGGGACCGGAATGAGTGGGGCAGTAGGCGTCGGTGGTACGAAGGGACGCGCAATTGTTCCAACAGTCGCAAGCTTCAATAGTTGTGCCGAGAATAGGGCAGATGCTTTGCCCTTCACGGTGACAAAGATTGTCGCAGTCTTAGCAATGGTGCTCTTGAATGAGAATGCGAATGTTCCAACCTTGTCGGCTGTATAAGTGCCAATTGTGGTTTGTGCTTTGGTTGCATTCTTGAGAAGAGAAAGGCCCAAGACTGCTTTAGCTTTCGCAAAATTCTTTCCAGCAGCCAGTGTGTAGTTCACCTTCGGCGCTACCGTCGTAGCGGGCTTAGGAGTTGCGGCTTTTGCAGGGGTTACCTTCTTAGGAGCAACCTTGGGAGCAACTGCAGTTGACTGGACGTAGCTAGTAGTTGCTGTGGCTTGTGTAGCAGTCACTGGAGTTGGACTTGGTGTCGCACATGGAGGCATGACATATCCAGCGGGCATGACATATCCCGGAGGCATGATCATGCAGGGCGGTAGTGGTGTCTGAGTACCGGTTGCTGCGTGCGCAGATGCCCCCAGGAAGGTGGCAACTGAAATCAATGCACCGGTGAAAGCGGTAACGAGTACCGCCTTGCCCTTTGTTGATACTGAATTGATCTTCATTTTCCTCTACTTCCTATGGGATCTGTACATATACGACGTTGGATGGATCAGACAAGATGTCTGCAGTAGGGAAGGCACCCATGCTCTTCACACCGATGGTGTCTAGTGCTAATACTCGGTACTGGTAGTGGACGCCACTTGTGAGTGGTGGAGTGTCTGTGAATGTGACAGTTGCTCCAGTGCTGAGGCCGTAATCAACGACAGTCTGGTGGACGTTGTCCCATGTTGGAGCGTGATCGTTAGATTGCTCAACCCGTAACCAAGGATCATTGACTGATACTCGGCGTTGAAGGATGAATCCGGTCTCATTGATTGAGTTATCAACGAAGGAGACTTTCACGTGAGCCGCAACACCAGGTGCTGCTGGTATGTAAGCAGTGGCAGCGGTCTGCAGAGCCGTTGGAGCCGTCATCGCAACCCCCACAGGGATTTGGCGCATGAAGTCATTCTCTTCGTGTCCGAGAAGGTGGCAGTGGAACATATATTCCCAGCCATAGTTAACTAGTTGGTTGTAGTTAACACTTCCAGCATTTGTTGGATCGTAGTTCGACATATTCATATCTTGGGTTGTAATTGGATTACCGTTGATATCGAACATAGCGGTCTGAGGATCACTTGGACGAATGCTGTTAGGAATCTGCCAAGGAACGATCGGAACGATTGGCTTAATGGCCACGTAGATGATGGTCAACTGATCCATCTGTACGGTGTCACGCCATCCGAGGTCGTAGGCAGGAAGTGGCTGATTGATTCCATCCCATCCTACGATTGCAACGATCTGCACGTTAAACATATGGAAGTGGATGAAGTGAGTATCCACACCATTGTGTGTAAAGCGCCAGATCTGTGTTCCATCTGGAAGCGAATCGACAGGTGTACCACCATTGGCAACCAATTCATTTGCTGAGTTGGTGTTGATGATCTCTGTTGGATAGTCAACGCTTGACCAAGGCAAGGTCGTCTGATTTACAAAGTTTGTCACTGAGAGTTCAGATGACATTGTTGCGTTCATACGTCCGTACATATTGTCGAAGAGTTCTTGAATTCCGGTTTCGTGGAAATTCAAAGAAACTGCCTGTGAGCTGATGTTGGCCGTAGCAGAAGTTGTGTCTGCAACACCATCTGGGTAGAGAAGTTCCACCGTTGGTGCTGAGAGGTAACCAGAACCTGGATTTGTCACGCTAATCGATGTGACTTGTCCGGTTCCGAGGGTGACCGCAGCTGTGCTGCCATCTGACAGGTTAACCGAATAGGTGGTACCAGCAACGTAACCTGCACCTGGATCTACGACGGTGAATTGCAGTGAACCGACGCTCATGACAGCAGTGGCCGTAGCCGCTGTGCCAGTTGCCGGTGCATCAATCGTGAAGACTGGGGTTGAGGTGTAGCCCAAGCCAGTACCCGTAGCGATTGAGATTGAGGCAACCGAGGTAGGGGTCATTGAAGCCGTTGCGACCGCAGTCGAAGGAATGCTGAAGCTAATAAGTGGAGTGCTGGTGAAATCACTCACCGTATTAGTCATGGTGATGCTCGCAATTGAGGTAGGAGCGAGGACAGGGTCTAGTTGCGCACCACCGGTTCCTGAGATCGAGATGACTGGGTCAGCGGTAAAGCTACCCAAGTTCGCAGGATCAAGAGTGACGCCAGCAATTGGACCAGATTTGAGCTGGGCGGTTGCCACAGGGGTTGTTGTACAAGTCATTCCAACCGGAGTGATGGAGACGGTTGGTGCTGATGTGTAGTTAGTTCCGCCGTACACAACTCCAATTGATTGAAGTGATGCGTTAGCACCGGTGACATGAGCGTTACCCATTGCGAATGCTTGGGATGCAACTACTGCTCCGCCAGTGCGGCCACCCGTCAATGTCACTGCAAAGTAAGCAATGGCAGGGTCGTATGTACCACCTGTAACGGTACAAACACCTGGGTTTGTAACGGTGACAGATTGGACTGAGGTCGAGAGGAAAGCGGTTGCGTAGGCGTTAGTACTTGTTGCGCTTCCTGAAATCATCACAGTTGGCGCACTGGTGTAGAGACCACCACTGAGAACATTGATGCCAAGAAGTGGCGTTGGGCTTAAGACCGCGACGGCACTTTGGGTGTCACCATTTTGCGTCGTGCCAGTAACTTTCACCGAAGGAGTCTTGGTAAAGCTTCCACCATTATTAATGGTGAGTGCAGCAATGCTCGTTGGAGCGAGAACCGCGGTAGCGACTGCAGGAACGGTCGCTGCACCACTAACGGTTACGTTTGGTGTCGTGGTGTAACCACTATTCGCAGAGACCGTAACGCTAGTGATGTTGTTTGCTCCAGCCATCTCACTTTGGATAACTGCAGTGCGGGCATTTGGACCCGTTGGAGCAGGGGTGATCGAGGTAACCGTTGGTGCGGTCGTGTATGCGGTTGGATTAGGTACCGAGACGCTTCCCACACCGTCGGACGGGGAAATTGTCGCTACGCCCCTGGCACCATTTCCATTTCCGCCATCGGCCTCCGTACCTGTGGCCACATTTATCTGGTCGCCAATGAGTACTTGAGGAGTGGTTGTTTCTGACTTCGCTGGACCTGAGCTCAACTTAGTTGGATCGACTGAAATCGAAGCTACTCCTGTCGAAGTTACTGCAAGGGAAGTGTCACCCAAAGCTGGATAGGTATTGTCGGTCGTATTAGTACCTAAAGCCGGGTTGTAAGCAATCTGGGCTACCACTGGCGCATCTTGCGAAGCTTTGTAGTAGGCATGAATTGCATCGGTTAATGGTTGGATGATCGTCTGGGTGCCTGGCTGGAAGATTGAAGTTCCGGCGGTACCGGTTGGATCTTGATCAACCTTGATCTGCATGATTGTGCGGGTATTAGGCGCATAACCAGGGATTGTTGCAGGTGCTCCACCCGAAACGGTCTGATCCCAGTCGCCAGTGAAGTAATCAAAGCGAGGGTCAAATCCAGGGAAAGGTGCAGGTGCATCGTTATAGAGGATCAGTGTTGATCCTTCAGGAACGTTTGTGAGGTCAACAAGAACATCTGCACGTTGTGCTGGTCCGAGGATCAACGCGTGCTCCTTCACATTTGTGACGGTGATGCTCTGAAGGCTGAATTCGAAACC
>Ga0208872_1001846_pt1 | contig 12611 bp, 12 predicted proteins | sample CryBogCBH12Aug08_FD_185508 | JGI IMG/M metagenome (GOLD analysis project Ga0208872, IMG submission 185508) | Freshwater microbial communities from Crystal Bog, Wisconsin, USA - CBH12Aug08 (SPAdes) | ecosystem: Environmental > Aquatic > Freshwater > Lake | place: Crystal Bog, Wisconsin, USA...
ATGCCACTGTGATCCTGCGTCAGCTTTCCGGGCGGCAACATCAGGTATTAAGTGCGGTGACAGTTGCTTTCGGGGAACGAATTGAAACCCGGCTGAGCGCCACGGAGGTTACTTTTGCCACGCTTGGCGAAGAGCAGATTCACCGATATTTGTATACCAACGAATCGCATGACAAGGCAGGTTCCTATGGCATACAGGGAATCGCCGCCGCATTTATTAAACGTATTGAAGGCAGTTATTCCGGTGTCATGGGACTGCCGCTATATGAAACCGCTGAGCTGTTGCTTAACTTCGGGTATCCCGTTCCATGAGCGAAGAAATTCTGATTAATGTCACCCCGCAGGAAACACGTGTTGCCGTGATGCAGCAGGGGGTTGCCCAAGAGTTACACATCGAGCGAGGCAGTCACCTCGGCATAGTGAGCAATGTCTATTTGGGTCGCGTCAAGCGCGTGTTGCCGGGTATGCAATCCGCTTTCATCGATATTGGCATGGAACGATCAGCCTTTCTGCACGTCGCCGATATTTGGGAAAATCGCCATAACGGGGACGCGGCCAAGCCGATCGAAAAAGTATTATCCGAGGGACAGAGCCTGCTGGTGCAAGTGGTGAAAGAGCCGATCGGTACCAAGGGCGCAAGGCTTTCCACCCAGATCAGCATGGCCGGACGTCTGGTTGTCTATCTGCCGCAAGAGTCGCATATAGGCGTCTCTCAACGCATTGAGGATGAGTCCGAGCGGGATGCGTTGCGCGCCAGATTACTTCAGGTATTACCGCCCGATCATAGTGGGGGTTACATTATCCGCACGATGGCAGAACCTGCCTCGGACAAAGAATTGCTGGCCGACACAGAATATCTGAATAAGTTGTGGCGAAGCCTGCAAGAGAAGGCGCTGACCTCGCCTGCTCCCGCATTGTTGTATCGGGAGCTTGATATCAGTCTGCGTGTGCTGCGTGATTTCGTCAACGAAGAGACCACGCGCATTCTGGTTGACTCGCGCGAAACGCATCTCCGTATGTCGGCTTTCGCACAGGACTACATTGCTGGTGCACTGTCACGGTTGGAACATTACGCCGGTTCACGCCCGCTATTCGATCTGTACGGCGTTGAAGAAGAAATAGAACGTGCCTTGTCGCGCCGTGTTGATTTGAAATCCGGAGGCTATCTCATTATCGACCAAACTGAAGCGCTCACCACGGTGGATGTCAACACAGGCGGATTTGTCGGCGGGCGCAATTTTGATGACACGATTTTCAAGACCAATCTTGAAGCCGCGCATGTCACAGCACGACAGTTGCGTTTGCGCAATCTCGGCGGAATTATTATATGTGACTTTATCGACATGGAGTCCGCAGAACACCGCAATGCGGTGCTGGAAGAATTCAAGAAAGCTCTGGCGGGCGACCGCACTCGAATTACGGTGAACGGTTTTTCCACTTTGGGGTTGGTGGAAATGACGCGCAAGCGCACGCGTGAAAGTCTGGCTCACGTATTGTGCGAATCCTGCCCGACTTGTCAGGGACGCGGCGAGGTGAAAACGGCGCAGACGGTTTGCTACCAGATTCTGCGCGATATTGTGCGTGAAGCACGCCAGTTCAACGCACGTGAATACCGTATTCTGGCATCGCAGCAGGTGATCGATTTATTCCTGGATGAAGAATCGCAAAACCTGGCGCAACTATCCGATTTCATCGGTAAGCCGGTTTCGTTGCAAGTGGAGACGTTGTACAACCAGGAGCAGTATGACGTTATTCTGATGTAGGGCGTATGCAATAAAGTCAGGCAATCTACTATCCACCATGCCGGATGTGGAATTGACACAGCGTAGCGTTATCCACCCAATGTGAGTACCATGTAAAGCATACGGCGGAAGTCGCTGGGCTTTCCCGCATTACAGTTTCCGACATATGCGAGTTGGGCACAGGGTTACCTATTGTCGTATTATAATATTGGTGCGACCGAAAAGATTAATCTGGGCACTGGCAAGCTGCCTTTTTATTACCTTGACCTTCCGTTTTTAACCCGAAGCGGCGAGTGACCCTTGTCAACTTGACGTCTGATAACGATCATTCAAAACGAATGATTATTTGCATAATTTTTGGAGCAATGAATCATGCATCGGTTATTACAACGTCAGATCAGGCGATTTCTTCGTGATGAATCTACACTGCCTCCTGAGTTGGAGGCTTTCCTTGCCTCTGTGGATAATGCATACATTACGGCTGAAGCAGACCGCTTATTGATCGAACGCTCCCTCGAATTGATGTCTAAAGAATTGACCGAAGCCAATGCCGGACTGCGCAACGAATTGGAAGAACATCAGCGTGCCAAATTGGCTCTTCAAAAGGAAAAGGATGAGCAATATATCCTAATCAAGAAACTGGCAGAAACGCAAAACCAGTTGATGCAATCGGATAAACTGGCCTCAATCGGACAGCTATCGGCAGGAGTGGCGCACGAGATCAATAATCCGATCGGCTACGTTTATTCCAATCTGGGTACGCTGAAAAGTTATGTAAAGGATTTACTCAGCCTGTTGGAAACCTATGAACAAGTGGAAAACACGATCTCCGACAGAGAAGTACTTGCCCGATTACAGACAATCAAGGAAGATCTGGATATCGTTTTCCTGAAAAAAGATCTGAGCGAATTAATTGACGAGTCGAAGGACGGCATTAATAGGGTCAAAACGATCGTGCAAAATCTGAAGGACTTTGCTCATGCCGAATCTTCAGATGAGTGGAAGCAGTCCGACTTGCATCATGGTTTGGACAGCACGCTCAATATCGTCAACAACGAAATCAAATACAAGGCTAACGTAATCAAAGAGTACGGAAATATTCGAGACGTGGAATGCCTGCCCTCGCAACTCAACCAGGTATTCATGAACCTGCTGGTGAATGCAGCACATGCAATCGAGCAGCGTGGCACGATCACCATACGCACAGGGCAACAGGATGACGAAGTGTGGGTGGAAATTTCAGACACAGGCAAGGGCATCACAGCGGAGAATATGCAGAAAATCTTTGACCCATTTTTCACCACCAAGACGATTGGCAAAGGAACGGGCTTGGGCTTGTCGATATCCTACGGCATTATCCAGAAACACCATGGGCGGATCGAGGTCACAAGCGAAGTTGGCAAAGGTTCCACATTCAAGGTGTGCTTGCCGTTGCGGCAAAAGTAGCATGAGATTCTGCTTATTACACGGAATCAAATCAACTCAAAATTGCCTGCCTCAAAGCAGTCCCTAACGAATTCACATTAATCATATTCGCCAATGTAACCCATGTAAGGCGCATCGTCACGAAATGAACGTATCTCAACTACCTGATTGTGATGTAGCCAAGGCACGCTCAAAGTTAAGTTGAAGGAGTCTTTGGTAACAGTATTTCAGGCCCGACCAGGCTTCCCGAAATTTTTACCCTCTTGTGTCTCGATTGAGCGCCGCGCAGCAATTCGACCTGACGTAAAGGCACATCAAAGCTGCCTGCCACAAAACGCAACAGTGCCTCGTTGGCTTTTCCTTCGACGGGCGGTGCTGCGAGGCGAATTTTTAGTGCGTCACCATGTAATCCTGCAACCTCGCTGCGTTTTGCACCGGGCTGGATGTGAAGGGTGAGTATTAAACTGTTCCCCTCGCTTTGATACCAGGTACTCATGTCAGAGCAGTCTGACGGCGATACTTTCCAGCCAAGCCATCGGAACGATGAGAATGAGTTGGCACGCGATGATCAGTATCAACACGGTGAGATCAATGTTGCCCAGTGGCGGAATGCGGCGACGTAGCGGAGATAAAAACGGGTAAGTGACGACGTTCAACAGTCCTTCAAAAGGGGAGTGCGGGTTAAACCATGACAAAATCGCCTGGACGAACAACGCTCCCATCAACAGATAGATACTGAGTTTGAGCAGTTTGACCGCAGCCCAGGCAATCAGTCCAATCACAGGAAATTCGGCTAAATTAAATCCCTGTATGCTGATCATCGCGGTGAGATAAATCACTTCGACCAAAAATGCCAGCAGTAACGAGGCGATATCAAAACCTTTTACCGGGGGAATATAACGGCGCACACGCAAGACCAGAAAATTGGTCAGCGTCATGATGAATTCCCCCAGAGGATTGCGCAGAGGAGCCCGTAACCATTGCAGATGGAAACGCAGCAACAAGAGTGCAGCAAAAGGTTGCACCAAAGTGTCCAGCAGGAACAGCAAAGCTTCGTTCAGCATCTTAGTTTGCACCACCCAATTCGTCGCCCATTTCTTTGGCTCGTTCGGCTGCAGCTTTTGCCGCAGTGAGAATATGCTGTTTTACGTTGTTGGCTTCGAGGCTGAGCAGAGCACGTTCAGTCGTACCGTTTTTGGAAGTGACGCGCGCGCGCAGCAAACTGACATCATCGGAGCTAGCATCGGCTAATTTCGCAGCACCAAGAAAAGTGTCAATCGACAGGCGACGGGCATCGTTATCGTTGAAACCCAGTTCGCGCGCGGCTTGCTGCATGGCTTCAATAAAATAAAAAACATAGGCCGGGCCACTGCCGGAAATTGCGGTGACCGCATCTAGCATGATTTCATCCTCTACCCACAGTGTTGCACCGACGGCCCCTAAAATACTCTGTGCCTGATCGCGATATGCTCGACTGACGGTGGGCAGAGCATACAAACCGGTCATTCCGCTTTGAATTAATGCCGGTGTGTTGGGCATGGCGCGTACTACGTTTCCCGAACCCGTCCAACGCGACAAGTCCGCGGCCCGGATACCCGCGGCAATGGAAAGCAGCAATTGCCCGTTCAGCAGCGGCCCCAGTTGTTGGGACACTTCGCTTAATTGTTGGGGTTTCACGGCAAGCAGGATGATGTTGCTACCGGTGATTGCATTCGATAATTCGGGGGTAGTACGAACGCCGAATTCCTGTTCCAGCCTGCTTCGGTTGTCAGCGTTGATTTCGACCACGCGCATTTGTGCCGTTGTAAAATTTTGCTTGAGCAGTCCGCCGATCAGTGCGGTAGCCATGTTGCCGCCGCCGATGAAGGTAATATTCATGAGTTGAAATTATAAGTAATTGATAAAATGTTAATCTTAATAGACTCAAGAGTGAATATGTAGTATCACTCTGAACAGATTTTGATGCCCTTCCTTACTCCCGTCAATGATAAGTTTTTCTTGTTGCGCGTGAGCCAATTACAGCCGACTAATTCAAACCATCTGTGCCGACTGATCCAAAGTGAGCTGGGTAGATTGCTCTGAATACAGAAAGTACTTATGGAGGATGTACACAAAACACTTGAGGCGCCGGAAAAGGTGCTTATGGGTTAGCTAAAATATTTTCTTCAGAGTAAAAGAAATTACTTTTGTTTGGTTTGAATTATTAGAATTGCGCTCCCAGTTAATTATAAAAGTATCAGTACTATCAATAAATTTTGATTGTTTTAATGCTATCTTATTATAATGAGAACCCGTATCTATTTGGCTGTTCATGCGAGTAACTGAAAACCAAGATTTCATATTCCATATTTCTCTCACAACAACCCCGGTTTCGAGGTTTGTATAGATAAATCCATTTCCTCCCGTAGAACCGACCCCCAAGCCACCTCCAGCCATAGAGTAAACATCCATATCTTGAGCAAAGCGTTTAGTAAAGCCATATGAACCGCTAGTTTCTAAAATATGACTAACATTTAGCTGGCTGTTTAATTGAGGTTCAAGAGCTATCCGAAAGTGAATTGAACTGCCACCGGAAAACTCTTCGTATGGCATAAGTGATTCCATATCAAAGAAAACCAACTTATCCAATATTGGTTGTTTACCTGAATCTGTGAGCAAGAGTGTTGTTTCAAATAGTTGTAGATTACTTTCTCCTGCATAGCTCCGGTTATCGTCGCTTAATGTATGTGAAATAGGTAAAACAGTAAATGCTAACGAACGTAACCCATATGAATTCTGAGCAGTAATCGATAGTTGATTCTCTCCTGGAGTTGATCGAGGATCATATTTCTTATTTGTTTTAAGCTCCAAACTTGGAAAATATCTATCTTTTAGATCAGTAAGAGCTAAGTCGTTTTCAATCCATCGTCTTTTATCTAGATCGCCAGAAATATATGCTAACTGGTTGTATGCTCTTGCTAATTCTAATTTTGTATAGGCTTGTTCACTTCCTGAAATATCAAGCCCTGTTGATACATTTCCATCATTAACTTTCCGAATAATCAGTTGCATATCCTTAAGAGGAACTTGCTCGGAAAGCACATTAAACATCCATCGACTTGGAGTTATAACTATGGAGCCTCCGATCAGCCCTTCATGGTCAGCATTCTTTATTAATTCCTTTGGGGTTACCCACCATCCGTCACCTTGAGTCGACTTGCCAGATAGTGCAAGAATAAAATTTATAACTGTCGCACAGTTATACTTCTGAAAGAAATAGGTTAAATGTGATTGTTTGAGTTCAAGAATGTGTAACCTGATTAACTCCCTTTGAAATCGATTTAATATTAACTGATATTCCCAAAGATTTCTTTGTTCTTCATCTACATATCGTTGCTGAATATCAGGGTATGGTGAAAGGCTAAAATAGCCCCTTTTCCCAATAACCAAACTATCAAATAATAGCTTAGGCAAATTGTAAGTATTTGCGTCAGTATAAAACGAAATTGCATGGCTGATTTCTTGTCCACGAACGTTCTTTCCGCTAAGCTTCAGAAAGGCATGTCCAAGCATACTAGCGGGTTGTGATATTTTCTCACTTGCGAATACTAATGAAATTGAATCAATAGGAGATTTCTGACGAAATTCAATCACATTTGGACATGAATCAAGGGGAAGTTCAGGAGTGTTAAGTTGCTGGTTTAGCCACAAATAACGAGCAGGAAATCTACAAACGTTATCACTTGCGCCCGCAAATAGAAAATTGATTGTCTGGGCCAATTCTTTCGACAATGAAAATTTTGGCAAGCTTAGTAAAAATGTTGAGTCCTCAATATTTGAATGCCCATTTTCTGCGTGTAATAGAGCTGACCATAATGGCGCTTGGTCGAGCTTTGCAACTTTTGCAGATTGAATTAATTGCTCAACCAGCTTTGAATTGAAAGTATCTGGCAAAGTTACACAATATGCTTGTATGGAAAATAAATTTATAAAAAAAAAGGCGACAATCAAGCCGCCCTTTTTTTTAATGTTAAAAATGTCTGACATTACTTGCAGGAAATTACCACGTTATCATTGTATTTCCACATTTTCTCTGTTGCATAGTCAGTTGATGAGCCGAATGAGCCACCACTTAAAATGTCAACAAAGAACTTTGTGTCAACTGATTTTTCTGCAACTGTTTCCTTTACACATCCTTCTGTGTCAGTAACGAAAATCTTATTTTTGTTTTCGCGGATCAACTCAACAATTCCAGGAGCCTTAAATTGAATTCCATTGACTGTCCCTGTGATTTCTTTACCATTCGAAGTAGTAACATTAATCTGTTGGGTTTTATCGTTCATGATTGACGCACAGCCTGATAAAGTAGCTACCGCCAAAATCATAATATAAATTGCTTTCATTAGTTATTCCCTTATTAAGTTTGTATCAAGATGTAATCTTCATTTAGGAAATAATCATGTTGAGCCTTAGTCAAAAACTAAAGACTATAGATAAAGACCCTACTTAGTAAATCCTTTTTGGGAGATTATGCTAATTTATAAATTATTGATATAGTCTTTTTGCACTATATTATTATAATTAATAATTACTATTAAAATTAACAACCTGTTCATTAATCTTTTACAGCAAATTTCGCAATTAGGATGCTATCTTTATTTCGTTCCGATGAGATGTTGATGTCGTTCGCGTGAGAAGGTCGAGCCAAACTTTTTTAAATTCAGTAAGTTCAGGCTAGGGTTATTTCCTTTCGCCAAAAATTGCCGAGCCGATGCGAACGATCGTTGCGCCCTCCATTATGGCCGCTTCAAAATCGTGGGACATGCCCATGGATAATGTGTCCAGTTCGAGTCCTTGGGTCAAAAGTTGCAGCACTAACTCGTGCAAGCAGGCCAACGGTTGTCGCTGTTTCTCAAATTCTTCTGAAGGTGCCGGAATAGTCATTAATCCTCTCAGTTTGAGCCGTGGCAGTTTTGCCAATTCTAATGCAAGCTTCAAAGTCTCTCCCGCCGGTATGCCACTCTTGCTGTCCTCATCGCTGATGTTGACCTGAATGCAAATATTCAGCGGCGGCAGAGTTTGCGGCCGCTGTGCCGACAGGCGTTCGGCAATTTTTAACCTGTCAACACTATGCACCCAGGCAAAATTTTCAGCTATCAAGCGAGTTTTATTACTTTGAATCGGGCCGATAAAATGCCACTCCAATGGCAAATCGCCGAGTTCGGCCATTTTATCCAGTGCTTCCTGAACATAGTTCTCACCGAATGCGCTTTGCCCTGCTTCGTAAGCCAGCCGTATCGCCGTTGATGGAAAAGTCTTGCTGACCGCCAATAGCGCAATACTTTCTTCTCGTCGTTGGGCAAGGTGTGCTGCTTTCACAATAGCCGATTTAACGGCTTGCAAGTTGGAAGCAATTGCAGTCATAATCTGTTCGTTGTTGGATAGGTTCCGTGACCGTGCCTTTGCCCGGTCTGCGAATAAGCGAGGATTATAATGGATATTACAGAACTGCTTGCTTTTGGTGTCAAGAACAAAGCTTCCGACTTGCATCTGTCTGCCGGTTTGCCGCCGATGATACGCGTGCATGGCGATATTCGCAGAATCAATCTTCCGCCGATGGATCACACCGAAGTGCATGCTTTGGTGTATGACATCATGAATGATGGCCAGCGTAAATTTTACGAAGAAAACAAGGAAATCGACTTTTCTTTCGAAGTTCCCGATCTGGCCCGTTTCCGCGTCAATGCGTTCGTACATAACCGCGGCGCCGGTGCCGTGATGCGTACCATTCCTTCCAAAATTTTGTCGCTCGCCGATCTCAAAGCCCCGAAAATCTTTGAGTCGATCTCTGATTTTCCACGCGGTATGGTACTGGTGACCGGACCGACCGGTTCCGGTAAATCCACCACCCTGGCAGCGATGGTCAATCACCGCAATGAAAACGAGATGGGGCATATACTGACCGTTGAAGATCCGATTGAATTCGTGCATGAAAGTAAAAAGTGCCTGATCAACCAGCGTGAAGTCGGACCTCATACGTTGTCTTTCCAGAATGCCTTGCGCAGTGCACTGCGTGAAGATCCGGACGTGATTCTGGTCGGCGAAATGCGCGATCTGGAAACCATACGCTTGGCTATGTCGGCCGCTGAAACCGGCCACTTGGTGTTTGGCACGCTACACACCAGCTCTGCTGCTAAAACCATCGACCGTATTATCGATGTGTTTCCCGCCGATGAGAAAGAAATGGTCCGTGCCATGTTGTCTGAATCGCTGCGAGCGGTGATCTCGCAGACGCTTCTTAAAACCAAAGATGGAACAGGTCGCGTAGCTGCCCACGAAATCATGATTTGTACGCCGGCAATTCGTAATCTGATTCGCGAAGCCAAGGTCCCGCAGATGTATTCCTCTATTCAGACAGGTGGAGCAATAGGTATGCAAACGCTGGATCAATGCCTGCAAAACCTGGTCAAGAGCAACACTATTTCTTCTGCAGAAGCTCGAGGTAAGGCCACCAACAAAGACATGTTCCCAGGCTAACGAGAAAATCAACCATTCCGTCCCGGAGAACGAAATTCGCTATGCGGGCCTTACCATAATCAGGAGTTCAACATGGAAAGAGCACAGGCCACTGAACTGATTCATAATTTATTGCGCGGTATGCAAAGCAAGAAGGCATCCGACCTGTTTATTACTGCCGGTTTTCCGCCTGCTTTCAAAGTGGATGGCAAGATGACGCCGGTATCCCCCCAGTCGCTCACCGCACAGCATACACAAGAGCTCGCGCGCAGCATCATGAATGATCGTCAGGCTGCCGAATTCGAAGCGACTCACGAATGCAATTTTGCGATTAGCCCTCCCGGCATTGGACGTTTTCGTGTCAATATTTTCATGCAGCAGCAGCGTGTCGGCATGGTGATGCGGACTATCACGACCGAAATTCCCGACTTTGACAAAATGGGGTTGCCGCCCGTTCTGAAAGATGTGGTGATGACCAAACGCGGACTGGCCATTCTGGTGGGGGGAACCGGTTCCGGAAAATCAACTACACTGGCAGCCATGATTGGTCACCGTAACAAAACCAGCTATGGGCACATTATTACTATCGAAGATCCTGTGGAATATGTGCATGACCACATCAATAGCATTATTACGCACCGCGAGGTCGGGGTTGATACCGATTCCTGGGGGGCGGCTTTGAAAAATACCTTGCGTCAAGCGCCGGATGTCATTCTGATCGGGGAAATACGCGACCATGAAACGATGGAACATGCCATTGCTTTCGCCGAGACCGGCCATTTATGTCTGGCCACGCTGCACGCCAACAGTGCCAATCAGGCACTTGACCGCATCATCAATTTTTTTCCGGAAGAGCGTCGTGCACAATTGTTGATGGACTTGTCGCTTAACGTCAAAGCGCTTATTTCACAACGCCTGATTCCCAAAAAAGGCGGAACCGGACGGGTCGCGGCAATCGAGATCATGCTCAATTCCCCGCTGATTGCAGATCTGATCTTCAAGGGAGAGGTCAACGAAATAAAAAGTGTCATGGGAAAATCGCGCGAAATTGGTATGCAAACCTTCGATCAGGCACTATTTGATCTGTATGAATCCAATAGCATCAGCTATGAAGAAGCCCTAAAAAACGCCGACTCCCTGAACGATCTCCGCCTGAATATTAAACTGCATAGCCAGCATTCCAAAGATACCAATGTGATGTCTGGAATTGAACATCTGAAGATCACTTGAGGTCACTATGTCCAAGCTTCCCGAGCCTTTAGCCCGGCTTGCATTTCCGGTGATTGGTGCGCCCTTGTTCATCATCAGTACTCCGAAGCTGGTGATCGCACAATGCATGGCGGGCATCGTTGGTTCCATGCCTGCGCTCAATGCACGTCCCGAGGCTCAGCTCGAAGAGTGGTTGATCGAGATTACCGAGACTTTGGCTACCTACGACAAAGCCCATCCGGAGAGGCCTGCGGCGCCGTTTGCAATTAATCAGATCGTGCATAAGAGCAATACCAGGCTGGAGCACGATATGGCGATGTGTGCCAAATACAAGGTGCCGATCATCATCACCTCGCTGGGGGCGAGGGAAGATGTCAATGCAATTGCGCATGAATATGGCGCGGCAGTATTACACGATATTACAAATAATCTTCACGCCCATAAGGCAATAGAGAAAGGTGCCGACGGATTGATCGCGGTTGCCGCCGGTGCGGGCGGGCACGCGGGAATTAAAAGTCCGTTTGCGTTGATTCAGGAAATAAGATTATGGTTCGATGGGCCTCTGGTGTTGAGCGGCTCGATTGCGACCGGCAGTGCAGTGCTGGCGGCTCAGGCCATGGGGGCAGACTTTGCCTACATCGGCTCTTCTTTCATCGCAACTGAAGAAGCTCGGGCTAGCGAAGCTTATAAACAGGCAATCGTTGACTGTGACTCAGACGACATTGTGTATACGAATCTTTTCACCGGTGTGCCGGGCAACTACCTCGCACCCAGTATCATCGCGGCTGGTCTGGATCCCAGCAACCTGCCCCAGAGCGATCCCGACAAGATGAACTTCGGAGGGGCCTCAACCAAGGCCTGGAAAGATATTTGGGGCTGTGGTCAAGGGATTGGAGCCATCACCAGGGTGCAATCCACAGCCGAGTTGGTGGCACGTCTCAAAAGCGAATACGAACAAGCGAAGAGTCGGTTACTTACTTGTTAGTGATGCCCGTTAGTCAATCAAACAGGAAAGTGCAGAATGGGGTATCGACTTTCAAAAATTTATACACGTACCGGCGATGAAGGGATGACCGGTTTGGGTGACGGTAGTCGTGTTGCCAAGTACTGTGACAGGATTCATGCCTTGGGAGAAATCGATGAGCTTAATTCACTGATTGGCCTTCTGCAACAGGAACACATGTCTGAGGAATCGCATGAACTGTTGACCGATATTCAGCATGATCTTTTCGACTTGGGGGGAGAGCTGTGCATCCCGGGCATGGCGTTGATCCAGTCTGAACGGGTGCTACACTTGGAACAGAGGCTCGACACGCTGAATGAGGTACTGGAGCCCTTGACGGAATTTATACTGCCCGGTGGTTCACGTGTCGCGGCAATGACCCATCATGCGAGGACGGTTTGTCGTCGCGCGGAACGCACTATTGCTGTTTTGCATTCGGTCGAGCCTGTGCGCGATGAGGCGCGACAATACATAAACCGGCTGTCCGATCTGCTTTTTGTTCTGGCACGTTATCTGAATCGGGCTGATGGCGGTAGCGATGTGATGTGGCAAAAAGGGCGAAAGTCAAAAGGGAACCTCTAATAATCCAATTTGCGTCGCTATGCTACGTTGTGAGCTTCCCCCGATAAATAGTCTTCCAAAGGTGACGTAAAATTAACGTTACTTTGAAAGGAAGAACATGAAGAAGATACCGAATCAGGAATACACGCCGGAGTTCAAGGAGCTTGCTGTCAAGCG
>Ga0208872_1001849_pt1 | contig 12586 bp, 4 predicted proteins | sample CryBogCBH12Aug08_FD_185508 | JGI IMG/M metagenome (GOLD analysis project Ga0208872, IMG submission 185508) | Freshwater microbial communities from Crystal Bog, Wisconsin, USA - CBH12Aug08 (SPAdes) | ecosystem: Environmental > Aquatic > Freshwater > Lake | place: Crystal Bog, Wisconsin, USA...
TGCGATATCTTTTACGATAGGCTGTCTACCGAGATATTCAAAAACAGTCACAAATTCAGGGCCTCAAACAGCCCAATCTCCCGATTATAACCAGTGAGGCCACCAGTTTTAATGTTGGGGCCATCTGTTTTAAAGTAATATACTGTTTTTTTTTGGTTGTGATTCAAAATTAGATACATGAGCGGCGATCCACCCAGTTGGCCGGCTGGGCAGCCAGTGTATTTTTCCACAGAATGCCCAACTGTGCTCCCATCAGTTTCTCAAACAGCTTAAACAAATTATCTACGAACCTACCTTTCCTTGAAACAAATAATGGATGTACATTCGGAGAATGTAAACACGGCCCCGCCAAGGTCCGATCCAGATGCTGGCATCGAGCCGGCCACAAGAGAGAATATCGATATAGATTACGAAATTATGGATGTTCAAGGTCAGCTTCTCGATGTGGCAGCAACTCTGGCCGATCGAAGAGGAGGAGCTGCATCGTCTCGTGATTACCTTTTGTGCCCAGAACAGCTGTCCTCGTTCACCCCTGCGAAACGGCTCAGCTTGTTGCAAGCCCACCTTTCCAGATTGCAGAAACGGCTTACTCCGGATTCTGCATCGGTCTTGCAGCCACAAACGGACCACATTGGTCTTGCAGCCACAAAATCAGTCGCCGAGGAACGGCTCTACGGGCTCCGCTTGTTGAAAGCCAACATTTCCAGATTGCCACAACAGGACCAAAACTTCCAGATCGCCACAAAAATACCAGCCCCTGCATCAGTTGCTGAGGACCAAGACGCTGACCATGTCAGGGCTCCCTCCTATCCGATCCCTCCTCTCCCCCCCTACGATTCGCTCAGAAAGCCGACGAAATATTGTGCACGAGCGCGAATCCAGGCTTTATGGCAATTCATGGTACAAGCATTCGCCGATGAGAGCTCGCTTGCGCCTTACAAATCGCGCCTGGGAAAGGTGATACGAGATAGGATGGTGCGATTTTATGCGGCACGCTCCCTTACGAATCCGACCACTCTCAAGTCATATTTCCGTGGACCAACCAGGCGGTTTACCTGGAACCAGGTTTTGCAAGCTGTGGGGCGCCTACCAGCATCTTCGCCACGTCTCTACGAGGTAGCCTGCAACTCCCCGGAATATGCAGAACTTGAAGCGACAATTGTACACGGGGCAGCTGACGACGACGGCGGCGAAGACAACGACGGCGACGACGACGGCGCCGGCGCCGGCGACGGCGCCGGCGAGGCCCCGGCCAGCTCACGTGAAGGCGACGCAGCCCCCGACCCGGCGGCGACCGCGGGTGCGGCGGCGGCCGTGAACGGCGTCTCGCCGCCGGCACGGGCCGGTCGCTCACGTGAAGGCGACGCAGCCCCCGCGCGGGCGGCGGCCGCGGGTGCGGCGGCGGCCGTGGTCGGCGTCTCGCCGCGGGCCCGGGCCGGGCCCGCGCCGGCGGCGGCGCGGGGCGGCGCGGGCCCGGGACGGTCCGCGCCGCCCGCGGACTCCCCCATGCGGCCCGCGGCCGCTCCAGCCGTGGCTGCCGGCGACGGCAACGGCGCCGCGGCTGCGGCAGCGGACGGCGACGACGATGAGAGCGGCGACGACGGCAACGGCGACGGCGAAGCCCCGGCCAGCTCACGTGAAGGCGACGCAGCCCCCGCGCGGGCGGCGGCCGCGGGTGCGGCGGCGGCCGTGGTCGGCGTCTCGCCGCGGGCCCGGGCCGGGCCCGCGCCGGCGGCGGCGCGGGGCGGCGCGGGGCGGTCCGCGCCGCCCGCGGACTCCCCCATGCGGCCCGCGGCCGCTCCAGCCGTGGCTGCCGGCGACGGCAACGGCGCCGCGGCTGCGGCAGCGGACGGCGACGACGATGAGAGCGGTGACGACGGCAACTGGGCAGCTGACGGCGACGACAACTGGCCAGCTGACGGCGACGGCGACGGCGACGGCGACGGCGAAGCCCCGGCCCGGGCCGGTCGCTCACGTGAAGGCGACGCAGCCCCCGCGCCGGCCGCGGCCGCGTGTGCGGCGGCGGCCGTGGTCGGCGTCGCGCCGTCGGCCGGTCGCCTCGCGCTGACCACGGCGGCTGCTGTGGCTGCGGCGGCGGCCGTGGTCGGCTCCGCGCAGCCCACGGCCGCGGCCATGCGGCCCGCGTCCGCTTCAGCCGCAGCGGCCGGCGCCGCGGCGGCCGGCGCCGCGCCGCCCACGGCCACCGACGACGGCGCCGGCGAGGCCCCGACCGGCTCACGTGAAGGCGACACAGCCCCCGCGCCGGCGGCGGCGCGGGGCGGCGCGGGGCGGTCCGCGCCGCCCGCAGACGCGCCCGCGGACGCCCCCTTGCGGCCCGCGGCTGCTCCAGCCGCAGCGGCCGGCGCCGCGGCAGCCGGCGCCGCGGGGCCCGGCGCCGCGGCGGCCGGCGCCGCGGCGGCCGGCACCGCGCCGCTCGCGGTCACCCCCGTGCGACCCGCGGCCGCCTCCCCGCGGCCCGCGGCATCGCGCCTCGACGCCTTGGGAGCGCTTATCCTGGCGCGGCTTGGAGAGTTTCAGCCGATGCGGGACAATATTTTGCAGACCAACGCGCTGGTATGGAGAAACAAGAAGCTGGTATGGAGAAATGGCATTTCCTGGTTGTTCTCACCGCACATATGGACGGCCATCTCATCTTCTGATCAAGAATTGGCCCAATCCCGCTTGTTTCCAGACTTGCCGACGGTGAAGGAGTATGTACAAGACGGAATCTGTTTTGCCCACAGCGACGCAATTGTATCCAGCATCCGAGACACACTCAACAATTATGAGATGCCGCATGCGTTTGCAGGCAACCAAGGTTTTAAAAGGCACGACAGTATGGGCATCCTGTGCTTCGTACCTGAACTGCAGGACTGGTTGATGGGTCAACTGGATGAGAGTCTCATGCAGGCCATGACCACATACGTGCAGCAGCGCTGCGAGCGCGACATGAAACGCGCTGGCCGATCAAAGGATGTGCGCGCGTCCGAAGCTGCCAGCACGGATGGTACGGCGGCCGCGGCATCTGCAGCCGGCGCGGCGGCGGCACGGGCCGCCGCTGGCGACCACGCTGCTGTTGCCGCTGCAGCGGGGGCTGGGGCCGCCGCAGCCGCGGCGGCAGCCGGCCCAGACGACGACAGAGTGCTAGAGGAAATTCTGCGATACGAGGATCGGACTTCAAATGGGCGGAGCACGCAGCCGCGGCAGATATGGCGCACTAAACCTTCTCGGAAACAGATAAACGATCACAAATACAGCAATGATCATTGGTACAGAAGCATACACGGCAGCGTGACGATGCGGGTAGGAAAGGAAAGCGTCCCCTTTGAGTTCAACGTGCGGCTACATAATGTGTTGGACGACGGTTCGTGCGCACTGTACTGCTTGTATGCATCAGTGCTGGACGCCTCGTGCTCGCCCACATTTTGGAATCGCTTGTTGATGCTTAAAACAGAGCGCCCTCGGTTGGTTGAAGGAATGCAGACATTGCTTCAGTTGGCAAGTTCTGATACAGCGGGATGCCCCGAGCTTCGATGGGCCTTGTGCGCTTATATGAAAGAGGGGGGAAGTGTTCCATTGAAAGGGCTCTGGGCAGACCCTCCTGCTGCTCAAGTACTGGAAACTGGCAAACGATTGGCCGAAGCGCGTGGGTACACTCTGCAACCGTCAGCAGGGTGTTGGGAGCAGCATGCAGTGGCTTTGTTGGATCCAAATACGTTTTTTGATGATCATTATCAGCAAGTATTTAATGCATGGCTTGATAACGGCCTGGCAATTGTGACTGCTCGGTACCAGTTGCTTCGATACGAATGTGGACCCGTCCAGCGAGGTAGGGCTACTCGCTCGGAGGTTCGGACTCAGGCTGAGCGCGTCTACGTACACTATCGAAACTTGCAGGAGGCTGCGCACGCGGGTGCCGTGATTATTTTCCCCATGTGTGTGACACAGCCAGAAGAAGAAGAACACAGCCATCGCAACCACTTCCAGCACTTGAGGGCGCATCAGGGTGTCGAGCCGACAGCGCTGGCCTTCGTTGATGACTGGCGGAAAGCGCCTGCCGCCACCGCCACTGCAGGGAGCGGCGGCGGCGGCGGCGGCGGCGGCGCCAGCTTAAACAGAGGCGACGGTGGTGGCTACGACGCCGCGCCATCCTGGGATAATGCAACTGAAATTGGCGCGGGCACCGCCCCCAGTAAGAAGCGCCGCTCTGGCTTTCAGGGCACTCAGCCAACATCAAAGCGTCGTTCACCCGCGGCTGCCATTTCAGCAGATGAACCTATCCAAATACATGAACTTCTCCGTTTGTACCGACACGCTGCAGTGTGCAGAGCTGATTCAAAGCAGTGCCAAGGGAGTTGTGGTGGTCCGTCCGTGTTTTGGGAAACATTTCCGTCGGATCTGAAGGAAAGATTCCAGGCACACGTGAATTGTGCTCAGCAGCGCATTGAGCAGGCAGGCAACCGCCAGAAAGCAGCAAGTGGGCCTGCACCCGATGTGTCGGTTGAAGCTGTGGTACACAACGGTAGAGAGATAGCAGCGGAGACGACGCTTTCCACTATCATGTGGGATATGGACAAAAAGCGGTACGTTTCTGCTGCCAAGGAGCTGGACCTGGACAACATGATTGGTTCGACCCAGCTCAGCTTACTCATGGAGTTCATTGGAAACGATTTGCGGTTGAAACATGGCGACACCGTGCAATGGGCCACCGTGGAGGGTGCTTCAAAAGACGCTCACGACTCCGCAGACGGCGGTGGAAGTTCGCAGGCTCCGGGGGCCGGTGCGCCACCGCACCCGGCGAGCGCCGCCGCCGCCGCCGCCGCGCCGTCAGTGGGCGGTGATCACGGGGATGACAGCGCCGCTGGCGCTGATTCCGGCGGAGGGCGGGCGGGGATGCCGGGCTCGGAGTCACAACAACCGCCGCCTAGAACACCTCCAGCTACATCACTCGGGTACGTCGCCCTGCCTCAGCATCGCCTAGCGGTCTTGGAAGAGGAGCCGTATAGCGATTTCGAGACTCTTGTCAAGCAAGTCGAATTCAGACACGGCAAAATTACGAGCGTCAGACCCGGCATGTCGCTGCTATTCGCACTGAGCCTAGCACTCAGGCGCGTAGGCAGGACCTGCTTGTTGCTTGCAGAGGTAGCAGATGTCATCCACTGCTCGGTTGAAGAGGCGTATAGGAGATTTCCGAATGATGCCCACAGGTGCGATTTACGGATGCGCTGTGCGGGTCGGACCAGCCGCACAGTGACTTGCATTGTGGTACAGAACACGCGACCAGCGCCCGAGTTCAGCTTTCTAGTGCCGGGAAACCTTGGGTTTCTGCATCAGTTTTCGCTCAAAAGAGGAACCCCCCAGTTCTGCCTCACGAGCGACCTCAACAAGACGGTCAGCGTGGTTCTCCGAAGCCGCTCAGGCCAGACAGTGCAGCGCACACTGATCATATCAGCAGCGCACGCGCACGAATCAATGCGGCATCCTGACGATGACGCCGTCGCGCACGTTGACAGTATGCCATCACTGCGGGGCAGGGGCAACGGGAGCGACACGGATGTTCGTGGCAGGGTCGTCTCGCTCCCCGATTCGCCGGCCAATTCCGGTGCAGACGGCGATTTGCCGGCCAATTCCGGCGCAAACGGCATAGTAGACCTGACTGCAGGCAATCCGGAACGTGTTTACCATGCGTTGTGGCATCCGTTTGCAACATACCTGGACGGCAGCCCAATTGAGCCTGGTTCTTTTCGGACAATGCATGAGTTTGTTGAGGCAAGCTTGAACACCGTGTTTCAAAGCAGCGTCACACACAATAGTAGAAAGACCATATGCACGGCTATGCTGAGTTTATTGGATTCCGTGTCAGACCAATTGCCTGACAATCCCCACATGCTGAGTCACATCAAACTGAAAACGCTGGGATTCAGTCAGTACATGAGTGGGGTATATGTGGACCTGTTCCTGCTACTCTTTAGCGACGCTTGCCGGATGAAGAGCCACAAGTTGTTAAATGACTTTCACGATGTTGTATTTGAGGCGAAACCAACTTCTTGTCCGTTTTCCCTGGGACAAGGGGCGAGCAGCATCGTCCTGAATGGCATCCACCTGTTTGAGCAAATCGACCTAGAAGGGGGGTTTACGCCGAAGTTTCAGAGAGACTGTGGCACTTGCTTGAGGAACAGTGGAGTCGTCATGGGAGTCAGGGGTAAGGACAATCACTATCAAGCCTTCACATTGGACGTTTGCGGAACTGACCGTCCTGTATTGAGGGTGCGATGCTCCCTGGGCTGGAAACTCGCCGCAGACACACAAAAAAAACTAATCAAAGTTGTGAGCGGAGTACGTAATGACAGTGAGCCGACGGTGGCAATCGAAGAGATTCCTGTTCCTCACCAGCTTAAGAACGAGTGTGCAGCCCGTGCCCTTGGGGATGTATTTGAGCTCGCGCTGCGAAAGTCGAACGGGTTTGAGGGGCTTCAACGCGATCTGGAATACAAGCAAACCAAAGGTCGAGCGAAGACAAAACTTGTGGAAAATACCAATGAACAGGGCGAACGCCTTAGGATGTTTATGCAGCTGTCGATGTTGAAAACCATGTCCATGATAAACGATGCTTCGCCATTGTTTCCCAACTTTGAGGACGCACTGGAGCGTGCAAAGGGTGTCTTGCCACGTGGCCGACGGTGCAGAGTGGTTGATATGTCAACACCTTCGCGGGCACAGTATTTGGAAGATGGTTCTAGTCCTGCAGGCAATGGAGGCCGCAGCGTCAGGCGCAAGGTACTTCGCCACCATCACCACCCACCCACCCACCCACCAACCCACCCACACACCCACACACCCACCCCCCCCACACACACACACACTAGAGTCACCACCTTTCTGTTGTTGCGCAAGTGCTTCTGCGCGTTTCAAACCCCCTGCCCCCCAACCCCACTCCCAAAAAACACATTCAAGTCCACTCCGCTTGACCACTCCCGATGCCGTTTCACTGCTTCAACCGTTTTCCGGCATGCGTGCGGCAGATAGACACAGATCATGTTGCAGCTTCAACTCGGAGGGCTTCGTCGACACACGGGTAAATTCGCTACCCAGCATCTCCACAGACGCCCCTTTCTCTAGCCCTGGCCCACATTGCTCCCCCCCAGCGGGCCCCCACCCAGCCACCCACCCAGCCCCCCCTCTCTTCCCGCCTTTCGTGTCGCACGGCTCGCGTGGCAGGTGACATCGTGGACTGGAAGTCGCTAACCGTGTGTTGTGCGCATGCGCGACACCCCTGCCCTCTCTCTCGGACTGGCTTCCTCGCATACCTTTGTTCTCCTATCCCTTGATTCTTCCTGTGCCTTTTCCCCACAGCACCCATCACTGCAACCATCATAATCCTCTCTCCCGCCGCCCCCGCCTGACGCTTCACACCCACCTTTTCACCCTTACTTCTTCTCCTCTCCTCTATATGCATGCTGATTCCTCAAAATACTGTGTGCCAGGAAGGATAGTGCACAGCAATTGCCAATGCCCCCTGCGCACAATTCAAAATTAAATCAGCAGCCAAGCGGAGCGCAAGGAGGGGGAGATTGTACGCTGCTCAAGTATTTTAAGCGAACAACAACAAAAGATTCAAACCGCTCGCACGACGTACAAGAATTGGAAAGGGGTGCAATTGGCTCTGCAGCGAAATTGGAAAGTGAAATTGGCGCTGTAGTGCAGGACGTCATGGTAGGCCAGAACACAGGGCAAGAAGAAGAGGAGAGCAGTTTTAAGTCGTCTATCATTGGCAGATTTTTTCAAATCCCTGCGGAGGCACGCGTAATGGACCGAGTTACCAAGAGCGTCTATGAAGAACAGGACACTCGCACGACACAACCGCTGGGCATTCGAAAGCTACTGAAACTCTTGAAGTATGAAAACCTTTCAGATGAAGACGCGCGAAAAATGGCAGCTAAATATATAGATCAAAGAATTTTTGCTGCCAATGCAAAGATCCCCCTCGCCCGAACCTTGGGCGATAAGGAGATGTGCTGCATGATGGCTGTGATGCGGTGGATCCTTTGCACATGGCTTCCTGGTAACACTGTGCATACGCCAGAGGAGCAACGAAACATACGTAAGAGTGTTTTGGACCTGCTCGGCAACCAGAAAGGCCCCCATCATCTCGAAGCCCGTGAATTGGCTGAGGGGCCAGTCGCTAAGCAGCCCCGCACGGCCCAAGAAACGCGCGGGGCCAATGAGCGAGAGATGCCGCAGGCTCCCGCGCTGATGGTGCAGCGGACACCTTCCGAGTGCTGTTTTCGATGTTTTCGAGAGTTTAAAGCTATCGGCTTGGTGCAAGTGTGGTCTTGTAGCGCAGTTATTATGGAAAGCGCGTCATGCGGTATTGCTTGCAACAGAACGTACTGTGGAGAGTGTATTGCTGCGAGCCCAGCACACAAGCTTACTCCTCCTCGAGATGGATTTCGCTGCCCGGTTCATCAGCCACAGCCCAAAAGCGCAGCATCTGGGCTATTCCCCAGTGGGCCAATGTGTTTTTATTGTCCTCTTGGGACTGCCCGCAAGAAACATGAGAGACGAATCAGATGCTGTCAGTTTTGCTCAAAGGCGCTTTGCCCACAATGCGGGGCATTTCCAGCGAGCTTATTATCGCAGTCCAAGCCTTACACGTGCCCTGGTTGTCTGGGCACAAGGGCGGACTCCGAGAGGATTAAAGACATCTTGTTGGGGTACCTTCGCACCATATCTGGAAGGAACTTCACGTCAGCCGAAGCATACTCCAAGAATTGCTTCGAAGATCGTAGACTGGGGGATAATGTTCAGACGGCAAGTGCGTTCTCCGACTTTGTGTTTGATGCTTGGCGAGCAGGATGGCACGAGGTGGTACACCCTTTTGTCGACAGATTGGTGGACATAGATGCATGTCTCAGATCGAAAGGTCTGCATGTTGTCACTACAGAATCGCAATTTTTGCGCATGCTAAAACCCACTTTGAGAACGGTGTTTGAACGGAATGGCCAGGCGAATGCGCGCGAATTGGTCTTACGGCATCGAACGGAAGGCGCCCACACAACCAAGTTGACAGAGAGCTCAGACGAGTCTCTTTCAAGAGACCCATTGTGTTGGCCTGAGTGGATCAAACCGCCATCACCTGCAGATAGCAAAGCAGGCCCGCCCAGTCTCGCGATATGGATGTATGACGCTGCACACTGCGGCCCAACCACGAGCCTGAGCGCGTACATGCTCGCGAAGCTTGCAGAGAGTCAAGAATTTTCGTCAGTGTACTTGTGCGGCAGGCGGTTTTCTGCAGAGTGCGAATACGACGCGGCTGATGGACCGGTGAAGATGCTCGTAGAGGCCTATGCACGCCGGGATCGCCTGAAGCTTTTTGGGGTCACGGATTCCGATGATGTCATCTATGACTGGCTCGTTACAAAAAACTTCGACATAATCTTGGATATGACCGGCTCTTCCTACGGCAAGATCGATGGCGTGCTCTCCAGACCACGCACAGCGGTTCAGGTTGCGTACCTTGGTTATCCAGGTCCGGCGTTTGGAGTCTGGGACTTCGTTATCTCTTCCCCTGGGCTGATGCACAGCCAGGTTCGAAACAGCAAGCATCGAGCAGCATTTTTACTAACAGGAAACATGTATCCTCCAGTAGGCTGGCATAATGGGCACAATGTTGGAGCCGGATCTAAAGATGCCTTTGATGTGCCGGAGGAGGGTCGTCCCATCTTGGCCTTTCTGGGCAGTACGGACAAAATCGACCGCGCCAGTGTGTTCTCGTGGTGCGAAATGCTGGCCGGCACTGGTGATGGACCAAAGAGCGCGATTTTGATGCTCCTGGACGGCCCTGAGACGAACGTTCGTGCCGTGGATCGCTGGCGAATCGAGTTTAATGAGGGTCAGAGTCGCAATGGGGAGTACGAGGAGATCATACCGCCTGCAAGGATCCGCTGGTTCCCGTATCGACCAAAGGAGTCGTTCTGGAGGTTCCTCGAAGCGTTAGGCTACCGTTTAGTGTCGGTATCCTGTCATGGGCGCTATGACGTGCATACGCTCGTAAACGACAGTCTGGGCTGTTGCGTTCTTCACCTGTGTATAGACAATCCAGCCCAGGACTGGCCTCAGCGTGTGGCTCAATTGCTGGTCAAGCAAACCGGATTAGCTTCGGTTCTGGTAGCAAACTGTGAAGCTGACTTTGTGAAGAAGGGAATCCAGTTGCTGCTGGATGCTGGACTGCGACAGGCAGCATCAACACATTTGCGTCTGTGCAGAGAGAAGCGGGTCGGCTTTTACGAGCGCGAGAGTCATGTCACAAATTTGGTCAACATGCTGCTCGGTGCTCTGCATGAGGCTAGGAGGGTGGAGGGCGATGTGACCAAAATGAAGGACATAGATTTTACCAAAGCAGAACCTGTCCAAGATGCTGTTCTTTTTGCTCCAAAGCCTGAGCTGATGCCGTTTGGCGAGACAGCAGATGACCAGTTCCGGCTTTTTATGCAGCAGTTGGTTCACCAGCGTCATTCCATCGGCAAATTGAAGCAATGGGATTTCATGTTTGAAATTCTTTTACGCGCCTGTCACGAAACAGGGTTTCGGAACATGGATATTGTGGGGATCGGATCCTCTTCTATCTGTGCACGTGCAATGTTTGTGGGTAAATCGACCGAGGGCATACAAAATGGAGAGGCGGCTGCCTTGAAGATCCCTCATTTTGGGCACGGTGTTCGCCAGGAGAATCGGATGCATAATGACCCCAACATTATCAGTCTGAGCGTTTTTGACTCTGCTGCTCTGCGTCGGCTTAAGCGCGCTATAGGTTTCCTTCCTCGTCCGATTCCCGTGTGGCCCGGCAAGATGTATGCAGGCGTCGTCCTTGGAGGCGTTGGGTCACGGCTTTCTGACAGTGAGTCGGGGCATGCTGCAAAGCCTGCTCGGAGCAGAGCTGCAATGTCGGTTGCCGCTTATAGGTTTATCGAGGACGGACCCATGGCAAATAATACGCATTATCTACAGATTGTGGCAGAGTACAGGGATCGCGGGATTATTTCGGACAATCGAACCCGGATAATTCAGGCCATCTTCTTTTCCGTGTTCTTTATGAACGAGCGCGGAATCTTCAACATGGATATATCCTTACAAAACCTGGCTCTCATGAAGGATGGACACAGGTGGCTCGTAGTTTGGATTGATACAGGCGGCAGCCTTGTTATGAGAAGAGAAGGCGCGGCACCAATGTGTAGGCAGTCCACCAGTATGTGTCGAGCGAAGACGAGTGGCCCAGCGCCCGGTCACCAAATCCCTGTTCTGTCGAAACAAAAGAACGGAGTCAGCTACTTGAATATGCAATTCGTGCGGGATTGTGTTGCTGCTAAGCCAGAATGCCAACGGGCCCTGACCTGTTTCGGAACAGATACATTCCGCGACGACGAGGAAGCCAACGAGCTCAGGAGCGGCAAAGAGAAGAATAAACCGTTTGGCCCTGATCGAGCAACACGCTGGGACTCCTTCGGTGCAGCAAGTGTAGCTGTGCAGTCGTTCCACCCCGCACCCACAGCTGGTGTGGAACGAGAGGCTTGGAAGGCGGAGCTCTTGGCCGCGCGTCAAGCCAGCTCAAGCGAACCAATGAGGGCGTTTTTGGCGAAAGGGATGCGTCCAGGAACCAGTGTGGAGCGACCGGAGGTGCTTGCTGAGTATGCTCGGCTGCTACATGCCATGCTCCGAACAGACTTGGCACAGCGGATCTTCGCGAAAGACGCACTTTTGAAGCACTTGCTCACGACTGACACGTGGTCGCTAGAACAGAAGGCGGCGCTGGACGGTGAGGGGATCTTCTTTGAGGGGGCGTGGCCAGCAGACAGCCCTTGGGCAGGTCGTCCGGCGCCGCGGTTGGTGGTTGTAAACGAGGCTGGTATGGGGGCAGGAGTCAGAACGGATGTAGACATCCAGCAGGGGCAGCTCGTAACCCTGTATGTGGGCACGAAGGCAACGGAAATCGGAGTGGCTGAGTTTCCTCCAAACAGGCGTACCGCGTATGCAATGAAGGGCTGCCCTGTACGCAACGAGCCCGAAATAGTGGGTCAAATCCGAGCGCTTCATGCGGGCGATGAGAGGGTCCACACGGTCTCAGACCAACCGTTCGAAATGTTGCAGGCAATGAACGCGGCGGGTCCATTACTCAATGCATCAAGCAAGGATGAGGAAGCCAACATTCTCTTGGATCGCGGTAATTTCTGGGAGGACAATGAGGGGAATGTGTACATTGGTATGTACGCCAAATATGACATCGCGAAGGGATCATTTCTGCACTGGCAATACGATTATCGGGCGGGGAGGGGGGGGGCTGACTCCTTTTGTTTTCCTGACGACTAGGATTGCTTGGCGAGGGATCCACGGCGATGCGGGGTTGGCGACGCGTCGTCTGGGCCCTGCTGCAGGTGACGCCACCGCCGGCGAAGAATCCGCGCTTTGTTGTCCGCGGACCAGCGGCGGCGAAGCAATGTGCCTGTGTTGCAAGCGGCCGGCGGCTGCCTGCCCACAAAGCGGGCCTCGGCCCGGCTGCGCCAACCTGCCACAGGCGCGGGCCGAGGTGGCA
>Ga0208872_1001853_pt1 | contig 12573 bp, 8 predicted proteins | sample CryBogCBH12Aug08_FD_185508 | JGI IMG/M metagenome (GOLD analysis project Ga0208872, IMG submission 185508) | Freshwater microbial communities from Crystal Bog, Wisconsin, USA - CBH12Aug08 (SPAdes) | ecosystem: Environmental > Aquatic > Freshwater > Lake | place: Crystal Bog, Wisconsin, USA...
TGTCGGCAATGACGAATTTGCGCTCGAAACGGACGGCGGCATTGTGCGCTCGACGGTTTTTGACGGCGGCAAAATGGCGCGTGTGGAAATGGGCAAAGTTAGTTTTGACAGCGAGAAAATTCCCGTTGCCGGTGGCCAGCGCGAAGTCATCAACGAAAAGATTTCCGTCGGTGGCCGCGAGTTCACCTTCTGCGCCGCGACCATCGGCAATCCGCATTGCGTGCTGCCGCTGCCGGAAATCAGCGCGAAGCTGGCGCATGAATTCGGCCCACTGCTGGAAGTGCATCCGAATTTTCCGCGCAAGACGAACGTGCAATTTCTGAAAGTCCTCGACCGTGCGAACATCCAGATTGAGATTTGGGAACGCGGCGCGGGTTACACGCTCGCCAGCGGCAGCAGCAGCAGCGCGAGCGCAGCGGTAGCACACAAGCTTGGTCTGGTGGATAAAAACGTTTCCGTCCACATGCCCGGCGGCATTATCAAAATCGAAATCGGCGAAGATTTTGCCATCCGCATGACCGGCAGCGTGACGCGCGTGGGCGAAGGCGTCATCAGCCCGGAAATTTTTTCGGTGAAACTTTGACGGCTAAATCCCGACAAGCGCTGCGCCCAGCACGCCGGCGGAATCGCCTAACTTGTGTTTCACGATGGGCGTCAGCAGTTCATCGGTGAAAACATATTTTTGCACCGCCGCCACGCCTTCGGTGTAAAGTGCCGGCACATTTGAGACGCCGCCGCCAAGCACCACGAGGTCGGGATCAAGGATGTCAATGAGGTTCGCCAGCGCCCGGCCGAAGCGGTCAAAAAATTCCTGCATGAACGCCGTCGCCACCGGTTCGCCCTGTTCGTAGGCGCGCACGACTTCCTTGAGCGGCCGGTGAACGCCAAATTTTTCCACATAGCGTTTTTCCAAACCGCCGCCGCTGATGAAAGTTTCCACGCAGCCGTTTTTGCCGCAGTAACAAAGCGGCCCGCGCGGATCAATGCTCATGTGCCCCCATTCACCGGCGATGGCCTGCGGACCGGTGAAAACTTCGCCTTTGTAAACAATGCCCCCGCCGCAGCCGGTGCCCATGATGACGGCGAAAACCAGATTCTTGCCCCGGCCCGCGCCGAGCAGCGCCTCGGCCATCGCAAAACAATTCGCGTCGTTCTGAATCTCGATTTTCCGGCCGATGAGTTTTTCCAGATCGGCTTTCACCGGCTGGCCGTTCATGCAGACGGTGTTGGAATTTTTCAGCAGACCGGTGCGCGGCGAAAGCGCGCCGGGCGTGCCGATGCCGAAAGTGGTCGGCTCGCCGGCGACGGTCGCGGCAAGTTCGTCGTGCATGGCTTTCAGCCGTTGGAGAATGTGCCGGTAGCCGTGCTCGCGCTCGGTGGAAATGCGCTTGCGAATCAGTTCCTTGCCACCGGCGTCGAGCACAACGCCTTCGATTTTCGTGCCGCCGAGGTCTATGCCGATGCGATACATGGTCAAATGAGCCGGAAGCATGACGACCCGCGCGGCAAAAAACAACTCCGCAATTACACGGAAAACCCACCGCGCCACCGCAAGTGGTTGCCATCGGTTTCGTGGCTGACCGGCACCTCGTTTCCTTCCGATTTCCAATTGCGGTCAACTTCTGGCCGCCGCTTTCGCTTTGACGCTGTGCGGTTCGTCGCGTAGCGTATCCGTTCGTTTTAACCAACGCGATTGAAAGATAACCGTGAATTTTTTCCGAAAAATTTTTCCGACCAAGAATGACCGCGACGTGAAGAAAATCCGTCCGGTCGTGGCGAAGATCAACGAGCTTGAAGCCGGGCTGCAAACACGGTCCGACGACGACTTGCGGGCCAAAACCGCCGCGTGGAAGGCCGAGCTTTCCCAGATTGAAGACAACGCCGAACTCGCGCGCAAGCTCGACGAAATCCTACCCGAAGCGTTCGCGGTGGTGAAAACCGTCTGCCGCCGGTTGTGCGGACAGGACATCACCGTGCGCGAGCGTCCGCTCCGCTGGGAAATGGTGCCGTTCGACGTGCAGCTCATCGGCGGCTACGCGCTGCATCACGGGCACATTGCGGAAATGGCCACCGGTGAAGGCAAAACGCTCGTCAGCACCATGCCGGTGTATCTCAACGCCCTCACCGGTCGCGGCGTTCACGTCGTGACGGTGAACGATTATCTCGCCGCGCGCGATGCGGAATGGATGGGCGCGGTCTATAAATTTCTCGGCCTGACCGTCGGCGTGATTTTGCACGACCAACCGCCGCGCGTCCGCCGCGAGCAGTATTATTGCGACATCACCTACGGCACGAATTCCGAATTCGGCTTTGATTATCTGCGCGACAACGGCATGGCGCTGCGCAAGGAGGAGCAAGTTCAGCGCGGGCATTATTTCGCGGTGGTGGACGAAGTGGATTCCATTCTCATTGATGAAGCGCGCACGCCGCTCATCATCAGCGGCCCGGCGGTGCACACCTTTGACGAGCAATACGCGCAATGGAAACCGACGGTGGACGGCCTCGTTCGCGCGCAACAGCAGCTTTGCAATCGCTTCCTGAAAGAAGCCGAGGAACTCATCAAGAAATTGCATCCGACCGATGGCGCCAACGTGAAAGATGCCGAGGCGCTGGAACATCAAATCGGCCTGCTGCTGTTCCGCGTGAAGACCGGTCAGCCGCGTTCCGAAGGTTTGATGAAGCTTTTGGAAGTTCCCGAAAACGCCGGCATGATGAACCGCGCCGAACTGGAGCTGCACAAGGACCAGAAGAAAGTGGATTTGTATCGCGAGAAGGAAGAATTGCTGTTCGCGATGGACGAGAAAAGCCACGAGGCCGATCTCACCGAGAAAGGCCGCAGCTACATCAGCCCGAAAGATCCTGACGCCTTCGTGCTGCCGGATTTGACCACGCTGTTGCACGATGTGGATGCCGGGCCGGAAACCGACGCGCGCAAGCGGCTGGAGGCGAAGGCCAAGTTGCAATCCGACTTCGAGTCGAAGGCGCAGAAGATTCACGCCATCTCGCAATTGCTCAAAGCCTATTCGCTTTACCAGCTCGATGTGGAATACGTCGTGCAGGAAAACAAAGTCATCATCGTGGACCAGCACACGGGTCGCCTGATGCCGGGCCGCCGGTGGAGCGATGGTTTGCATCAGGCCGTCGAAGCCAAGGAAGGCGTGGCCATCGAACGCGAGACGCAGACGCTCGCGACGATTACGATTCAAAATTATTTCCGGCTCTACACTAAGCTCGCCGGCATGACCGGCACCGCCGAGACCGAGGCGTCGGAATTTTTCGACATCTACAAGCTCGGCGTGATGACGATTCCGACCAACAAGCCGAACATCCGCAAAGATTCAGATGACTCCGTTTACAAAACGCGCCGCGAAAAATTCAACGCCGTCGTCAGCGAAATCAAGACGCTGCACGCGCAAGGCCGGCCGATTCTCGTCGGCACGGTTTCCGTTGAAACCAGCGAAATGCTCTCGCGGATGCTCAAGAAGGAAGGCTTGATTCACTCCGTCCTCAACGCCAAATACCACCAGCAGGAAGCGGAAATCGTTTCCCGCGCCGGCCAGCGCGGGGCTATCACCATCGCCACGAACATGGCGGGACGCGGCACGGACATCAAACTCGGCGAAGGCGTTCCCGTTGCCGGTGGTTTGCACGTGCTCGGCACCGAGCGCCACGAATCGCGGCGCATTGACCGCCAGTTGCGCGGCCGTTGCTCGCGCCAGGGCGATCCCGGCAGCTCGCACTTTTTCATTTCGCTCGAAGACGATTTGATGCGCCTGTTCGGCAGCGACCGCATTGTGAAATTGATGGAGCGCATGGGCCTCGAAGAAGGCGAAGAACTCAAGCACGGTTTGCTGAACCGTTCCATCCAGCAGGCGCAGAAACGCGTCGAAGGCCACAACTTCCAACAGCGCAAGCGCACGCTCGAATACGACGACGTGATGAACAAGCAGCGCGAAGTCATCTACGGCTTCCGCAACGAAATCATCAACAGCGACGACGTCCGCGACCGCCTCATGGACATCATCGAGGAAGTGGTGATCCTCAAAATCGAGGAATTTACCGCCGCCGACACCGAACCGGTGGATTGGCGCGTGCGCTCACTCGCCGATTGGGTGAACCTGAATTTTCCGCTCGGCTTGCCCGAAGCGGAAATCGTCAAAGCCGCGCAAGCCGGCAAGGAAAAACCGGTGGCCGATTCCATTTTCGGCAACTTGAACGAGGCGCAATTCGCCGTCTGCAATTTTATCAGCGACAGCATCCGCAAAGCTTACGAGCTGAAAGTCAGCTTCGAGGAACCGGAGAAGCTGGCCACCGTGGAGCGCTACACGATTTTGCAGGCGATTGACAAATTGTGGCAGGAACATCTTTACGAGATGGACAGCCTGCGGCACAGCATCGGCCTGCGCGCGCACGGCCAGCGCGATCCGCTGCTGGAATACAAGGCCGAAGCGTTCAAGATTTTCGACGAGCTGATGGTGAACGTGAAAACGGAAATCTGCCACAACGTCTTCCGCAGCGCGTCCAGCCTGATGGCGTTTGAAAATTTCCTCCGCAACGCGCCGCAACAAACCTTGCACCAGAGCGCCAGCGCGTTTGGCGGCACCACCACCGGCACCGGCCCGGCCAAGGCCAGCGACGTCGTCAGCGAAGCCGCCAATGCCGCCGAAGCGCAAGCCAAAGCCAAGCCCGTGCGCACCGGCCCGAAAGTGGGCCGCAACGACCCGTGTCCCTGCGGCAGCGGCAAGAAATACAAGCAGTGCTGCGGCAAGTGAACCGGTGAAATCACGCTGCCACCGGTAACCGGTGGTGGCAGGTTTTTGGGTGGGGCGAGCGTCCCCGCGAGCCGCTTAAACCAAAAGCCCACGCCGGCTCGCGCGGACGCTCGCCCCACCGGTTTTTGAAATACACCTTGCCACCGGCGATTACGCAGCCCGCTGCCGCCTTTGCTTGGAACAAATCACTCGTCATATTTTACCAATAAATATGCTTGATAACACGTTACGTCCAACGCAACCTCGAATCCATGAAACCGGATAGGCCACAAATACTGCGGCCTACTCAAATGTTAGGCAGCATTCGCATTTTGATTTTTATGAGCACCAAATTTACATCCACGAGGTTTTGGTTGATCGCTGTCGCGGTTGTTCTAGCGGCGATTGTTTTCCGCCAAACTTTCGGCACACTTTTGCTGGCATTGGTTTTCTGGGCTTTGGTTTTGGCGGCGTTATTCGTTTTGCCTGCCGTTATCGGAGCCGTAGCTGGCAGCACCATTCGGGATTTTATTTTCTGGTTGCGAGTGCGTCGGCATCGCAGACAAGTTAGTAGATATGACCATGCAGCCTAACAGCCTGATAGGCTGCAAACACTACTGACAATTTTCAGAAACGCCACCGGCGCGGGAAATTTTTCCCGCGCCGTTCGCTTGGTGGTTTTCCGGTCAGGTGCAGATGCCGGTGATGGGAACGATCTGCCCAAATCCTTTCGCGTAGTTCTCCCAGTCGCCCGCCACCGGCTAACCCACCGGTTTGCCGATCAAAAACCCCTTTCCACCGGCAACCGGTGGTGGCAGGTTTTTGGGTGGGGCGAGCGTCCCCGCGAGCCGCTTAAACCAAAAGCCCACGCCGGTTCGCGCGGACGCTCGCCCCAACCGGTTTTTGAAAACACCTTTTCCACCGGCGCTTGACTGGCAAGGCGGTTGGGCGTGAAACCACCGGCGATTACGAAACCCGGCGGTTCAGCGCCGTTTTTTCCCCGGCCAGCGGCTTAATTCCGCGCGCAGCCGTTCCACCGGCAAACCAACGACGTTGGTGTAGGAGCCGGAAATTTCCTCGATGATATATTCGCCAAATTCCTGAATGGCGTAGGCGCCGGCTTTGTCCAGCGGCTGGATTTTTTCCAGATAGCCGCGAATCTGCCCGGCATCCAGCGGATGAAACAACACGTCGGTGCTGACGGCAAACACCCGTTCGCGGTGCGCGCGCAGGTGGATGAGGCAGACGCCGGTGACGACCTGATGCGTGCGGCCCTGCAACCGCGCGAGCATCCGCTCGGCCTCGGCGGGCGTGCGCGGTTTGCCGAGAATGTGGCCGCCGAGAAACACCAGCGTGTCCGCGCCGATGACGAGCGCGTCGGGAATTTTTTTGGCGACGGCGCGGGCTTTGCGGTGGGCGTTGAGCTGGCAGATTTCCAGCGGCGAGAGATGTTCGTGTGCGACTTCCGCGGCGTCACCGGGCAGGATTTGGAAATCCACCTGCAGGAGCTTCATCAGTTCGGCGCGGCGCGGGGAAGCCGAAGCGAGAATGAGCGGGGGCAATTTCACAATAACATGCTAGCAGAATCGGCCGGGCTGTCGAGCGGTGGAACCACCGGCGGGCGGTGAAAATTGAGGCGTGCGTCGGCGGCGGTTTTCGGCTAATTCATCGCCATGCATCGCCGTCACATGGTCAACCTCGCGCTCATCGGTTTCATGGGCACGGGCAAGACTTCCGTCGGCCGGCTGCTCGCGGAGCAGTTGCGCTTTGAATTTCTCGACACCGATGAGCTGATTCAGTCGCGCACCGGCCGGACGATCAATGACATTTTTGCGCAGGACGGCGAGCCGGCATTTCGCGAATTGGAACGGCAGGTGGTTGACGAACTGGCCACGCGCCAGCAGACGGTGATTTCCACCGGCGGCGGCCTGCCGACGCAGCCCGAAAATCTCACGAAGCTCAAACAGCACGCGCTCGTCGTCTGCCTCTGGACCGCGCCGGAAAAAATCTGGGAGCGCGTCAAAAACCAGTCGCACCGGCCTCTGCTCCACGCCGCCGATCCGCAGCAAAAAATCCGCGACCTGCTCGCCGCGCGCGCGCCGTTTTACCGGCAGGCCGACGTGCTGGTGAACACCGACCAACGCTCCGCCCGCGAGGTTGCGCAACAAATCGCTTTTCAGTTCAAGCTCGCCGCGCGGAAGAAACCATGAAGTCCGCGATCCGTCAGCGCGCCCGCGAACTGGGCTTTGACGATTGCCGGTTCACCACCGCCGCGCCGCCCGCCACCGGTGGCAGCTTTCAAAACTGGCTCGCCGGAAAAAATCACGGCGAAATGGCGTGGCTGGAACGCGGCGCGGAAAAACGCGCCGACCCGCAGAAAATTTTACCCGGCGCGAACAGCGTGATTTGTCTCGCCGCCAGCTATCTTTCGGAAAGTCCAAAATCCGAAATCCAAAATCCAAAGTCAGGCACGGTCGCGCGTTATGCGCAATTTGCAGATTACCACGACGTGCTCGGCGAACGGTTGAAAGCGCTGATGAACTTCATTGAGGCGGTGGCCAACCGGCCGGTTCGCTCGCTTTGGTATGTGGACACCGGGCCGGTGCTGGAGCGCGATTTCGCGCAGCGCGCCGGACTGGGTTTCACCGGCAAACACACCAACCTCATCAGCCGCCGGCTCGGCAACTGGATTTTTTTGGCGGAGATTTTGACCACGCTGGAACTGGCCCCGGATGCGCCGGAGAAAAATCATTGCGGCCGCTGCACGCGCTGCCTCGCGGCGTGTCCGACCGCCGCCATCACCGCGCCGTTCCAGCTCGACGCGCGCCGGTGCATTTCTTATCTGACGATTGAGTTGAAAGGCGCCATCCCGGTGGAGTTACGAACCGCCATCGGCAACCGGATTTACGGCTGCGACGATTGTCTCGCCATTTGCCCGTGGAACCGCTTCGCGCGCGAAAGCAATTTGATGAAGCCGCACGCGCGGGCGGATTTGGCGACGCCGGATCTGCTGGAACTGCTACGGCTCGATGACGCCGGTTTCAAAGCCCGTTTCACCGGCACGCCGGTGGTGCGGACGAAACGGCGCGGCTTGCTGCGCAATGTCTGCGTAGCGCTGGGCAACACCGGTGACACGGCGGCGTTGCCGGATTTGGAAACCGCCGCGCGCGACGCGGAACCGCTGATTGCCGAACACGCGCGCTGGGCCATCGGGCAAATTGAATCGCGCCGGGAAAAATAAACCACCGGCTACTTCGCCAGCCGCGCGCGGAGCGAGCGCAGTTCCTTTAACCGCTGTTTGTCGGGCTTCGGATAACTCAGCTTCAAGCTGTCGAGCGTTTCGAGGATGATTTGTGAAATGATGAGCCGGGCGTTCAGCTTGTCATCGGCGGGAACCACGAACCACGGCGCATCGCCGGTGCTGGTGGCGGTGAGGCAGTTTTCGTAAGCGGCCATGTATTCCTTCCAAAAGCCGCGCTCCGCCATGTCGGCTTCGCTGAATTTCCAGTTGCGCGCCGGGTCGTCGAGGCGTTTGAGAAAGCGCCGGCGCTGTTCGTCTTTCGAGAGATGCAGAAAAAATTTCAGGACGTGCGTGCCGTTGCGGCGCAGGTGTTTTTCGAGGTCGGTGATGGAGCGGTAACGCTTGTCCCAGAAATTTTTGTCGGCGAGCAACTCCTCCGGCAACTGCTGGCTGCGCAGGATTTCGGGATGAACTTTGACGACGAGCACTTCCTCGTAATACGAGCGGTTGAAGATGCCGATGCGGCCGCGTTCCGGCAGACAGCGCGTGGTGCGCCAGAGAAAATCATGCGCCAGTTCGCCGGCGCTGGGATGCTTGAAGCTGAACACCTGGCAGCCCTGCGGATTCACGCCGGACATGACGTGCTTGATGGCGCCGTCCTTGCCGGCGGCGTCCATCGCCTGAAAAATCAGGAGCAGCGAGTGGCGGTTGTGCGCGTAAAGCAGGCTCTGCCGCGCGCTCAAATCCGCGATGCCACCGGCGAGTAGCTTTTGGTAATGCGCGGCGGAGCGGTAGAACGGCGGCACCTGCGTGGGCCATTGCTTGAGCCGGACGGTTTCGCCTTCGCGCACACGGAATTTGCGAATGGGGATGTTCATGGAATTTTTTCCATCATGGTGACTTCCACCGGCCTGTCAACCCCAACCTCCGGATTTCCGCGCCGCCACCGGTGAAAAAACTTTTTCCGGCCCGCCAAAATTCCTAGACTCCGCGCGTGGCTCTCAAACTTGGCGATAAAATCAATCTCACTATCCACGACCTAGCGTTCGGCGGCGAAGGCGTCGGGCGCGTGGAAGAACTGGTCGTGTTCGTGCCGTTCGTGATCACCGGCGAAACCGTCGAGGTGGAAATCACGGAGCTGAAAAAAAATTTCGCCCGCGCAAAATTGCTGCGCGTCCTCACGCCGTCGCCGGAGCGCGTCACACCGGAATGCCGGTATTTCGGCGCGTGCGGCGGCTGCCAGTATCAGCACCTGGACTACGCGGCGCAGTTGCAGATGAAGCACAAGCAGATCGCGGATTTATTCGAGCGCATCGGCAAAATTTCCCGCGCAGTCGTCGCGCCGGTGATCGGCTGTCCGCAACCTTACGGCTACCGGAACCGCATCATGATTCGCAGCCAGTGGAACGGCCCGGCGAAGCGGCTGGAAATCGGCTTCATCCGCACGGACAACAAATTTGTCGAGAGCATCGAGGAATGCAAAATCGCCGAGCCGGCGCTGAACGCGCAAATCCAGCACGTCCGCGCCAATCCGCCACCGAAAGGCGGCATCAAGGTGGTGCTGCGCGTGCAGCCGGAAAACTGGGAGGTGCCGCGCGATTCGTTTTTCCAGAACAATTTTTTCCTGCTGCCGAAATTGGTGGAAACTGTGCGCGAATTTCTCACTGCCGGTGGCGCGCGGCATTTGATTGATTTGTATTGCGGCGTCGGTTTTTTCGGCATCGAAGCGGCGGGCGTGGTGGATTCGTTCGTCGGCGTGGAATACGACCGGCTGGCCATCGCGGCGGCGCGGCAAAATGCGGCGGCGCGAAAAATTAACAATGGCGAATTCATCGCCGCGCCGGTGGAAGACGTTTTGCCGGAGCTGCTGAAAAAATTCTCGGCGGAAAAAACGGCGGTGCTGCTCGACCCGCCGCGCAAGGGCTGCTGGCCGGCGACGCTGGAGCTGCTGCGCCAGACGCGACCGGCGCAGGTGATATACGTCTCGTGCCACCCGGCGACGATGGCGCGGGATTTGAACCTTTTGTGCGCCGACGGTGTCTTTGAACTGGCGCGGGTGCAGCCGCTGGACATGTTTCCGCAGACGCAGCATGTCGAGTGCGTGGCCGATTTGCGGCGGCGAAACTGACTTGCCAACGCGCGGTTAATGGATTCAACTGGACAGAGCCGATGACATACGAAAAACAAACCGATCCGCGGAAAAATTTTGTCCCGCGCTTTCTGCCGTGGCTGTTGGGGGCCGTAATGCTCGTGATTTACGGCTTCACCCTGAACCGCTGGGTGACGTTGGATAACATTAACCAGGTGGCCAAACTGTCCGGCTGGACCTGGGAACCGCAGCTTTTCGGCCCGTTGACCTTTCTTGTCACCTATCCGTTCCACTGGTTGCCGGTGGCGCAGATTCCGCTGGCGCTGAACCTTTTTTCTGCGATGTGCTCAGCGGCGACGCTAACCATGCTGGCCCGGTCGGTGGCGTTATTGCCGCACGACCGCACGGAGGCACAACGGCTGCGCGAGCAAAACGAACTTTCCTTTCTCACGGGCTGGCCGGCGTGGTTGCCACCGGTGGTGGCGGTGCTGCTCGGCGGCTTGCAACTGACCTTCTGGGAACACGCGACGAGCTTCACCGGCGAGTCGTTCAACCTGCTGATTTTTGCGTTTATCATCTGGCAGTTGCAGGAATACCGGCTGGATGAAAGCGAATGGCGGCTGTTGTTGGCAGCGGCCGTCTACGGCGCGGGGATGTCGGAAAACTGGGCGCTGACGGGTTATTTTCCCGTTTTCCTCACGGCCATCATCTGGCTCCGCAAGCTGGAATTTTTCAACCTGCGTTTCCTCGCGCGCCTCACCGCCAGTTGGCTGGTGGCGCTGGTGGTTTTCCTGCTAGTGCTGCCACTGGCGATGAAGTTTTCCGGCAAATATTATTCCTTCACTGTCTGGCAGGCGTTGAAGCCGGTGCTGCAACTGAACTGGCACGTTGCAAAAGCCTTCATGGAAAGTTATGTGCGGCACAACCTCGCCCTGATTTCGTTGACCACGCTGCTGCCGGTGCTACTGCTGTCCATCCGGTGGAGTCCAACTTTCGGCGACAGCAGCCGCATCGGCTCATCGCTGGTGAGCTACTTGTTTTATCTGGTTAATGCGGTGATTTTTACTGTGAGCGTGTGGGTGATGTTCGACCCGCCGTTCAGCCCGCGCCAATGCAGCATGGGCACACCGGCACTGACGTTTTACTATTTCGCCGCCTTAAGCATCGGTTATTACTGCGGCTATTTCCTGCTCGTCTTCGGCAAAGAAGCGGTGCCTTCCCGCCAAAATCCCGAACCGGCACCGGCGCTGCCACCGAAATGGGAATGGCTTGGCCCGCTGATTGTCACCGGCACCTTTCTCGCTGTCGCGCTGGCGGTGGGAACGTTGATTCACAAAAACCAGCCGCTCATCCGCGCGCTTAACGACGACTCGCTCGCGCAATACGCCCGGTTCACCGCGCAAAAACTCCCGCCGCACGGCGCGTTGTTGTTGTGCGACAGCGAGGGCGGCGCGCAAAACTGGCCGCTGCGCGGGTTCCTGCTTCAGGCCGAACTGGCCCGCGAAGGTCGCCTCACCAATTTCCCGGTGGTGGACACGCGGTCGCTGAACTGGGCACCCTATCACCGCTACCTGCACACTCGCTATCCCAAGCAATGGCCGCAAATCGTCGGCGACCGCGACATGGGCTCCGTCAATCCGCTGGGCCTATTGAGCACCTTGAACCTGCTTTCCAAAAGCAACACGCTTTGCTACCTCAACCCCAGCTACGGCTACTTCTTTGAAGAATTTTATCTGGAACCGCACGGTCTGGTCTATGAGTTGAAGTCGCTACCCAAGGACACGCTCCTGCCACCGGCGCTGGATAAAAAACTGATTGCCGAAAACGAAGCCTTCTGGTCGCAGCTCACCGGCACGGTTCAGCCCGCCATCACCCGGCAGCTCGCCGAACAACAGGCACTCGCCCAACCGGATCAAAATACGCCCAACACTTTTTCCAGCTGGCTGCTCGCACTACTTCACGTTCAGCCGGAACCCAATCCCAACACCCTTCTGGCCGGAATGTTTTATTCGCGCAGCCTGGACTTCTGGGCGGTCCAGCTTCAAGGCGCGAACGAACTCGAAAAAGCCGCCGACCGGTTCACCACCGCCGTCCGCCTCAATCCCGACAATGTCGCCGCCGCCATCAGCCTCGACTTCAACCGCACGCTCCGCGCCGGCACGCCCACCGCCGTGGATCTTTCGCGCGTCACCACCGACCAATTCGGCAAATACCATAACTGGAACGAAGTGCTGAACGCCAACGGCCCGTTTGACGAAATCAGTTTCTCCTTTGAATACGGCGCGTTGCTCACGCAAGGCGGCTTGCCGCGTCAGGCCATCGCGCCGTTCGTCCGCGTCCACCAACTGCTGCCCGGCAACCTGCCCGCGCGCCTTTGGATTGCGCAAAATTATTTGTTCAACCGTCTGCCGGATCGCGCCCTCGAATATCTCAACGACCCTTTCACAAAACCGGCCAAATACTCGCTGAATGCCAATAATTCCACCGAGGTC
>Ga0208872_1001854_pt1 | contig 12572 bp, 9 predicted proteins | sample CryBogCBH12Aug08_FD_185508 | JGI IMG/M metagenome (GOLD analysis project Ga0208872, IMG submission 185508) | Freshwater microbial communities from Crystal Bog, Wisconsin, USA - CBH12Aug08 (SPAdes) | ecosystem: Environmental > Aquatic > Freshwater > Lake | place: Crystal Bog, Wisconsin, USA...
TGATCCCGGCCCTCTGGGTCGGTACGCACGGGCCCGGCAGGCGGAGAACGCCCTGTTCGGTGCCGCGCTCGACGCGATCTATCGTATTTATACCGATGAGCGGGATCTCATCCGCCGCGGTCGTCGCACCTTACTCGGTGCCGCGCAACGCTTAGGGCCGTTGAAACAACACCTCATCTCGCGGGCCTTGCTCGGATGAGTCTTGCGCCCCGCTTACCCGGCCCATGGGTGTGGGCGACGGCCGGCACGATCGTCGCGATCCTCGGGCTGATACTGCCGCAGTGGTGGCTCGGCGCCGCGGCGGGGTCGGTCGCCGATGACGTACCGTTGATCGCCGTTGTCTGGGTCGCGCTGTACGGGCAAAGCAGTTTGGCCGGCGCCTCACAGCGGGTTCGGCTCGCCGTCGCGCTCGGCGTGCCCACACTGCAAGCGGTGTTGATCGGTGTGGCGGCCTATGGGTTCTACGCGGTCGCCCGGCCCGACCTCTTAGCGGCGCGCTATGCACACCGGCTGTCGACGGCGAGCGCAGACCAGGCGACCCAGCTCAAATGGCACACGGCTCACTGGCTCAGCCCGCTCGCGCAGGCGGTGGATTTGGCGCAGATGTGCTGGGTGAGCGGCTTTATCGTCTCGGGCTTTGTGGCCTTTCGTGCGCGCGTCGTGCAGCAACGCGCGGCGTCGCGTTAAAGGCGATCAATTTTCGCCGCGCAGATAAAGTCATTCTCCGACAGACCGCCGATCGCATGGGTCGTGTAGGTCACGTGACAATAGTTGTAACCGACGGCCAAGTCGGGATGGTGATCTTCGACATTCGCGATGTGCGCGATCGCATTGACGAAGCTCATCACGCGCAGGAAGTTGGGGAATCGATACTCTCGGCGCAATGACTGACCGGTCTCGTCGAGGACCCAAGCGGGGTTGAGGTCGCGCAGGGCGTCGCGCGCGGCGTCGAGCGGCATCGCCGCGATGCCGCCTTCGCACGGCGTGCACTGCTTCACAGCCCAATCCGTTGTCATACGAGCTTCCTTGGGAAACGGCGCGCGATGTAGGCCTCCACCAGATCCTGGAATTCCTCGGCAATACGGTCGCCCTTGAGCGTCACGGTCTTCTCACCGTCCTCGTACACGGGCGCGACGGGGCGCTCGCCCGTGCCCGGTAGGCTGATGCCGATATTCGCGTGCTTGCTCTCGCCGGGACCGTTGACGACACAGCCCATCACGGCCACCGTCATGGTCTCAACGCCCTCGTGCGTTGCCCGCCACGTGGGCATTCTTTCGCGTATATGGCGTTGAATGCGTTCCGCCAGGACCTGAAAGTAACTGCTGGTCGTGCGCCCGCAGCCCGGGCAACTCGTGACCATCGGCGTGAATGCGCGCAGCCCCATCGTCTGCAGCAACTCCTGGGCGACGATGACTTCGCGCGTGCGATCACCGCCGGGCTCGGGAGTCAGCGAGATGCGGATCGTGTCACCGATACCCTCTTGCAGCAGCACCGCCATGGCCGCCGACGACGCCACAATACCTTTCGAGCCCATACCCGCTTCGGTGAGCCCGAGATGCAGCGGATAGTCGCAGCGGGCCGCGAGCGAACGATAAATACTGATGAGGTCCTGCACGCCACTGACTTTGGCGGACAGAATGATGTGGTTGTGCGGCAGGCCCAACTCTTCGGCCCGTGCCGCACTCGCCAACGCCGAGACGACGGTGGCCTCACGGACCACGTCCATGACATCGAGCGGCTGCGGCAGCAGCGCATTCTCGTCCATCATCCGAGTGACGAGATCTTGATCCAGACTGCCCCAGTTCACACCGATACGGACGGGCTTGCCGTAGCGGCAGGCCATCTCGATCATCTCGGCGAATTGGGTGTCGCGCTTCGCGCCGCGGCCCACATTGCCCGGGTTGATGCGCAGTTTGGCCAACGCTTCGGCGCACGCCGGCTCGTCTTTCAGCAGGCGGTGACCGTTGAAGTGGAAGTCCCCCACCAAAGGCACATGACAGTCGGCCCGATCCAGCGCCTCGCGTATGCGCGGGACTGCCGCGGCCGCTTCCTTCTCATTGACGGTCACGCGAACGATTTCGGAGCCGGCACGCGCCAGCGCCAGAATTTGCTCGACGGTGCCGGGGATATCGGCCGTGTCGGTGTTGGTCATGGATTGCACGACGATGGGTGACGCTGACCCAATAGGGACGTGACCGACCTGAGCGACAACGGAGGGGCGACGGTTGGGCAATGACATTCGGAAATTCCTTAGGCAGCGCGCAATTCTAGCCCAACCGCTCGGTGCCTCGCGGCCCGTGCCGACGGTTCGCGGTGGCGTCTGCGACCCGTCCCCCATCGTCTGTACGGGAGGCGATGCTGATCCGGTGTGTGGGATGCCGAACGGCTGTGGTAACAGTCTGAAAAATCAATTAATTCTGTCTATACGAGACCGCGGGTCGTGAGCGGCTTCGACGTCTTTGACGAACGACGGTGCGAGATCAGCACGGTTGAACTACTCCGCGTTGCTAAGTTGCAACAACTTCACGCATGCCGCCGTGCCGTCCGACTCCATTTCGTCGCATAATTGACAAGTGGGCGCCACGGGCGTCTGATCGCAGATTGCGTGCGTATCGCTAGACCGGGCGGATGGGGAGGAGGTTGGTTGTCGCATTCGGAGCCCATGGGCTCGCTCGATGTTGCGTTGAACCATGCGACGCGATTGTTGGGCGCGCAGCCGGCACAGGCTGCCGAGCAAGTCGGTGAGATCCTGAGGGTCGTGCCGGGGCATCCCCGCGCGCGCCTGTTGCTCGGCGCTGCGCGGCGTCTCCTCGGCGAGCCGGATGCGGCGCTCGCGGTGTTAGAGCCCCTCGCACAGGAGCAGCCGCAGTCGGCGGGTGCGCATATCGAACTGGGCTTTACGTTGGCGATGTTGGCACGCCCCGCCGCATCAGCGCGCGCGCTGCGTCACGGATTGCAACTGACGCCCGAACGACCGGACGCCTGGCGCTGTCTCGCCGATCAGTTAGAACTGGCGGACGACCGTACCGGCGGTGAGGCAGCGCGCGAACAATTCTTGAAAGTGGCCAATCGCGATCCGCGCCTGATGGCAGCCGCGAACGCGCTCTTGGCCAATGACATCCCGGCCGCCGAGCGCCTGTTACGCCAACATCTCATCGAGTGGCCGACCGATGTGGCGGCCTTGCGCATGTTGGCCGAAGTGGCCGCGCGCCTGCGTCGGTATGTCGATGCTCAGGCGCTGCTCGAGCATTGCCTGTCCTTGGCGCCGAGTTTCCAAGGTGCGCGGCATAACTACGCGCTCGTTTTGTTTCGACAGTCGAAGGTCGAGCTTGCGCTGCACGAGGTTGAAGCGCTGTTGCGTGCGGATCCCGAACATCTCGGGTATCGCAACCTCAAGGCGGCGGTGCTCGCGCACTTGGGCGAGTATGCGGCGTCCATCGACGTGTACGAGTCCGTGTTGAAGGAATCCGTGGATCAACCGCGGATCTGGCTCAGTTACGGACACGCGCTCAAGACCGCGTCCCGCACCGAGGACAGTATCGCCGCGTACCGTCGCGCGATCGCACTCGAGCCTACGCTGGGTGAGGCGTACTGGAGCCTCGCGAACCTCAAGACGTTTCGATTCAGCGCTGCGGATGTCGAGGCGATGCGCCAGGCCGTGCGGCGTACCGATCTGGACGATGACGATCGGCTGCATTTTGAATATGCGTTGGGCAAAGCGCTCGAGGACGACCGGTCATACGGCGATTCCTTTGAGCATTACGAAGCTGGCGCTGCGATCCGGCGTCGCCTAATTCCGTATGCGGCCGACGAGACGACGCGGTTTGTCGACCGTTCCATCGCGCTGTACACGCCGGATTTTTTTGCGCAACGTCACGGCAGCGGCCACGAGGCGACGGATCCGATCTTTGTGCTTGGGATGCCGCGCGCAGGGTCAACGCTCCTCGAGCAAATTCTCTCGAGTCATCCGGCGGTCGAAGGGACGATGGAGTTGCCGGACGTCACTCGGATCGCCAAAGAGCTGGTCGCCGAGGCGCGCGAGTCGATGACCACCGATGACGGCGACGGGGAAGGCCAGTATTTCGAGGTCTTAAGGCAATTGCCGATGGAACGGTTGCGTGAACTCGGCGAGCGCTATCTGGAGCGAACCCGGGTACAGCGCAAGAGTACCGCGCCTTTCTTTGTCGATAAGATGCCGAACAACTTCCTGCAGGTGGGTCTCATCCACCTGATGTTGCCGAACGCGCGGATCATCGATGCCCGACGCCACCCGTTGGCCTGTTGCTTCTCGAATTTCAAACAGCACTTTGCGCGTGGCCAGAGTTTCTCGTACTCGCTCGATGATCTCGGCCGCTATTACCGGGACTACGTCCGCTTAATGGCGCACATGGACGCGGTATTGCCGGGGCGTGTGCACCGCGTGATCTATGAGTCAGTGGTCGAAGACCCCGAAACCGAGGTCCGGCGTCTCTTGGCGTACTGCGGACTGCCGTTTGATGAGCGCTGCTTGCGCTTCTATGAAAATGATCGCGCCGTACGCACGGCGAGTTCAGAACAGGTGCGTCGTCCGATCTATCGCGACGGCGTTGACCATTGGCGCCACTACGAACCGTGGCTAGACGCGCTCAAGGTGGCGTTGGGCCCGGTCTTGGATTGTTACCCTGCGGTCCCGAATTTTACGGGCGCCGACAGGGCTCTCGTTTGATCTTTGTTTTTAATGTGTAAGGAGTGACCATGAAAATCAGTCGAATCCACAGCGCCGCGGGGCTGCGAGCGGGTCTGTCCCGTCTGCCGCTCGCCTCGGCAATTTCCGCCGTGCTGGCGTCCGGCGCCGTCTATGCCGCCGATCAAAAAGCCGATGTCGGCGGTCTGGAAGACGTCGTCGTGACGGCGCAGAAGCACTCTGAAAACATGCAGGACGTGCCGGTCGCGATCGTCGCGCTCGGTACCGAGAAGCTGGAAGAGTTGCACGTCACGAACCTCGACGATTACGTCAAGTTCCTCCCGAGCGTGGCGTACAGCCGCGGTCAGGGTCAGGGCGGTAACGGCCAGCCGGGTTCGTCGCACGTGTACATGCGTGGCGTCGTCAGCGGCGCGAACGAGAACCACTCCGGCAGCCAGCCGTCGGTCGGCACCTACCTCGACGAGCAGCCGGTGACGACGATCGACGGCACCGTCGACGTGCACGTCTACGACATCGCCCGCGTCGAAGTGCTCGAAGGCCCGCAGGGCACCCTGTACGGCGCGAGCTCGCAGGCCGGTACGATTCGCATCATCACGAACAAGCCGGATCCCACGAAGTTCATCGCGGGCTACGACGTGAGTGTGAACGATGTTTCCCACGGCGGCGTGGGTTACGCGGCGGAAGGCTTTGTGAACATCCCCTTGAGCCCGGTGGCGGCCATCCGCCTCGTGGCGTGGGATGAGCATGCGGCAGGCTTCATCAACAATGTCGCCGGCACCAACGCGTCGGGCGGTATCCAGAACGGCACGCGCTACTTCCCGAGCTGGTGTGCGTACAACAACCCGAGCGTGACGCCGGGGAACGCGACCTGCCCGGTGGGCGCCGGTTCGATCAGCAATGCGGCCTACCGCAAGGACGCCTACAACACGGCGGACACCAAGGGCGGTCGCGCCGCGCTGAAGTTGACGCTGGACGACAACTGGACGATCACCCCGACGATCATGGGCCAGTCGGTCAATAGCGAAGGCTTCTTCGGCTATGACCCGGCGGTGGGCGATCTGCAGATCACGCACTTCGCGCCTGAGAACTCGCAGGACTCTTGGATCCAGACGTCGCTCACCGTTGAGGGTAAGGTCGGTAACCTCGATCTGACCTACGCCGGTGCGTACATGAAGCGCAACACGCACTCGATCGCCGACTACTCGGACTACGCCTTCTTCTATGACAAGGTGTACGGTTCGGGCGCGATCTGGCGCGGCAACTCGTCGGATCCGACGAACCCCGCCGGCGGCCCGCCGATCATGCCGCAGGAAGTGGTGATCACGAAGGGCTACTTCGAGAAGTTCAGCCACGAAGTGCGTCTGTCGACGCCGCAGGACCAGCCGGTGAAGGGTACGGTCGGTTTGTTCATGCAGCGCCAGTTGCACGACATTTTCGAGCAGTACGCGATGCCGGGTTACGGCGCCAACTTCTCGAGCCCGTACACCGGCCCGAACCCGGCCGGCTTTGCCGATTACCTGTCGATTCCGACGTTGCCAAACACCATTTGGTTGACGGACGAACAGCGCGTCGATCGTGATCAGGCTGCGTTCGCGCAGGTCATCTGGGACATCAACGACAAGTTGTCGGTCACGGGTGGCTACCGCTACTTCAAGACGGACAACACGCTGCAGGGCTTCTACGGCTACTCGGCTAACTTCAACGCGCTCTCTGGCTACTCGTCGGGCATGGACAATTGCTTTGCCCCGGCGTCGGTCAACGGCGTGCCGTGCACCGACTTGAACAAGCGCGTGGCGGATTCGGGACATGTGCCGCGCGTGAACGCGACCTACAAGTTCTCGCCCGACAAGATGATCTACGTCACCTACTCGGAAGGCTTCCGTCCGGGCGGTGTGAATCGCACCGCCGCAGCCGGTATCGGTCCGTACGCGGCTGATTACCTGAAGAACTACGAGTTCGGTTGGAAGACGCAGTGGCTGAACCACCACCTGCGTTGGAACGGCTCGATCTTCCAGGAAGACTGGAACAACTTCCAGTTCTCGTTCTTGGGTCCTAACAGCGTCACGATCATCACCAACGGTGGTGATGCGAAGATCAAGGGCATCGAAAACGAGTTGGAGTGGGCGATCGGCGGCGGCTGGACGTGGTCTGTGAATGCCACCTTGCTCGATCCGAAGTTGACCTCGAACTACTGCGGCTATACCGATCCGTCGGGTAACGCGGTGCATACGGCGGACTGCTCGGGTACCAACTCGGACGGTTCGGCGCATGCGGCCTCGACGCCGCTCGCGCCGGCGGGTGCGAACCTGCCGATCGCGCCGAAGTTCAAAGCCAATACGGTTATCCGTTACGGCTGGAGCGTCGGCAAGTGGGATGCGGATGCGCAGCTCGCGGTGGTGTACCAGACGCAGACGGCTCCGGCGTTGAAGACGCAGGATCAGCAGATCATCGGCACGCAGCCCGCGTACTACCTTGCTGACCTCTCGGCCGGCATGGAGAAGGACGGCAAGCGTTGGGAACTGGCCATCAACAACGTGACGGACGAGCGCGCGCAGATCTCGCGCTTCGTGCAGTGCACGGTGAGCATGTGTCAGCAGCCCTACGTCATCCCGGCCCAGCCGCGGACCGTAATGCTGAAGTTCGGTCAGAAGTTCTAATCTGACCCGTTCGGCGGGTCCCGTTCGGGACCCGCCGATCCCCACCCGACCGGATCGGTCGGGTGCGGGCCTCCGGCACACGGCCGGACATCCTTGAACGGTTCGATTCCTTGGAGCGCTACGCTTCGGCGGGAGCGTGCGCGGCTTCATTACGGCCGCCCGACCGCTTGCGAGCGGCCGCGGGTGTTATATTATTGTCCTCACATTAAAAAAACGGCGCGGCGCGCCCCCGATGGAGACACGCATGAGACAGGTGAAGAAGCTGGGATTGCTGGGTACGGGCGTGATCGGTGGCGGTTGGGCCGCCCGCGCGCTGCACTTTGGTATCGACGTGGTCGCGGCCGACGTGAAGCCGGAGATGGAAGAGTGGATCCGCGGTGCAGTCGAGAACGCCAATCCGTCCCTCGCTCGCTTGACCTCGGCGCCACTGCCGCCCAAGGGCAAACTGACCTTCACGACCAATCTCGACGAGATGGCGGCGCAGGTCGACTTCATCCAGGAAAATATTCCGGAGCAGTTGCCGCTGAAGCAGCGCATTTTGGCCCAGGTCAGCCGCGTGGCGCCGGCCGACGTCATTATTGCGTCGAGCACCTCGGGTCTCATGCCGACGGATCTGCAGAAGGACATGGTTGCTCCCGAGCGCCTCATCGTCGGTCATCCGTTCAATCCGGTGTACTTGCTGCCGCTCGTTGAGTTGGTGGGCGGTGAGCGCACCGCAGCGGCAAGCATTGAGGCGGCCGCTGAGTTCTACACCTACATCGGCATGCACGCGTTGCGCGTGCGTCGCGAAGTGCCGGGTCACCTGACCGATCGTCTGCAAGAAGCGCTCTGGCGCGAAATTTTGCACATGGTGAACGAAGGCGTGGCCACGACGCGCGAACTCGACGAATCGATCATTTACGGCCCCGGCCTGCGTTGGGCCGCGATGGGCACCAATCAGATCTATCACCTTGCCGGCGGTGAGCCGGGCATGCGTCACATGCTCCATCAGTTCGGCCCGTGCCTGAAGTGGCCGTGGACCAAGCTGGAAGCGCCGGAGCTCACCGACGAGCTCATCGATCGCATGGTCGAAGGCACGGCCGAGCAGGCGGCAGGACGCTCGATTCGCGAGCTTGAGCGTTTGCGCGACAACTACCTCGTGGCAGTGCAGCAGTCGCTGAAGCCTTTCAATATCGGTGCGGGCGCCACGTTGAACGCGTTAGAGGCTCGCCTCTACAGCGATGCCGCGGCACGCGCGAATGCGGCCGCGCAGGATCCGTCGCAACCCTTGCGGTTGTTTGAAGGGACCGTGAGCCCCGAATGGGTCGACTACAACAGCCACATGACCGATTACCGCTACCAGCACGTGTTTGGGGAAGCGGTTGATGCGCTGTTCCGTCAGATCGGAATTGATGAGGCGTATCGCGCTGCCGGCCATGCTCCGTACACGGTGGAGATGAAGGTCAGCTTCCGCGCTGAACTCAAGCAAGGCGATGCGTTCTACGTCACGACCCAGGTTGTCGACGCCGATGACAAGCGTCTGTGGCTGTTCCACACGCTGCATCGCGCGTCGGACGGTGCCGTCGCTGCGACCGGCGAGCACTTGTTCCTGCACGTGGACTCTAAGGCAGCGAAGGCGACGCCGTTCCCGGCAGAACTCGCGGCGAAGGTGGCGGTGCTCAAGGCCGCCCACGCGGGCTTGGAAAAGCCGGCGGGTGCGGGTCGCGGCATCGCGATGCGCAAGGCCTGAGCGATGCCCAAGATCGTCGATCACGCGGCCCGTCGCGACGAGATCGCTCTCGTCGCGTGCCGCGTGGTCGCCGAGCACGGATTCGAGAATGCCACGATGGTGCGCATTGCGCGTGAGGCCGGCTACACAACCGGCATGATTGCGCACTACTTCGACTCGAAGCAGGAGATCGTGCTGGCGGCGTTGCGACTGATGTTACGCCGCATTGAAGAGCGCTTGATGCGCCCGACGGAGGCCGGCGAGGGTCTCCTGGATGTGTTGTCGGAGTCGATGCCGCTCGATGAAAAGCGCGGCATCGAGAGCGCGTTCTGGGTGGCCTTCTGGGGCCAGATGTCCACCGACGCGCGCTTGAAGCAAATCAACGGTTGGGTGCATGGCGAGTACACGCGCTTGTACGATCGCTGCCTGTCCGAACACTGGTCCGAGTGGTCGACATGGCCCGCCGTCGTGCGCGATGACGTGCTGCGGGCCATCGCGACCTTCCTGAACGGACTCACCGCTGGCGCCATCATCAGCCCGACCGAATGGCCGCCCGAGCGTCTGCTCGCCCAGTTGGAGCGTCAACTGACGCTGTGGCGGGCTTGGGGTCGCGAGGCCTCGGCAGCCCAGGCGACCCGAAAACCACACAAATCAGCCCGGCGCGTGACTGCCCAGCGCTCCGGCCGCACCTGAACGAGGGGATCGTTATGCATTTTGGATTGACCGAAGAGCAGAGCCTGATCGTCAAGACGACGCGCGACTTCGTGACGAACGAGTTGATGCCGCACGAGCAGGAGATCGAAGAAACCGGGATCCTGCGTCCCGAGCTGCATGCCGAGCTCAAAGCCAAGGCCATTGAGGCCGGGCTGTACGCGGCCAACATGCCTGCCGAGGTCGGCGGTGCCGGTCTCGATACGCTGACCTGGGTGCTCTACGAGAAAGAATTGGGCCGCACCGGCTACGCACTGCATTACAACTGCGTCGGCCGCCCGTCCAACATCCTCTGCGCGTGCGAAGGCGAGCAGCGCGAGCGCTACCTGTTCCCGTCCGTGCGCGGCGAGCGCGTCGATTGCTTGGCGATGACCGAGCCCGGCGCCGGTTCTGACGTGCGCGGCATGCGCACCTCGGCCGTGGAGAAGGACGGCGACTACGTCATTAACGGCACGAAGCACTTCATCAGCCACGCGGACCACGCCGACTTCGTGATCTTGTTCGCGGCGACCGGTGAAGAGACCGGTCCGCGCGGCACCAAGAAGCTCATCACGGCCTTCTTGGTCGACAAGGGCACGCCGGGCTTTGAAGTGCGCGCAGGCTACAAGAACGTGTCTCACCGCGGTTACAACAACTGCATCCTCGAGTTCAACGACTGCCGTGTGCCGAAGTCGCAGATCTTGGGCGAGGTCCACCAGGGCTTCGAAGTGGCCAATTCTTGGCTCGGCGCGACGCGCCTGCAGGTCGCAGCGACCTGCCTCGGTCGTGCGGAGCGTGCGTTGGACGCCGCGCTGCAGTGGTCGGTCGAGCGCAAGCAGTTCGGTCAACAGATCGGCAAGTTCCAAGGCGTCTCGTTCAAGTTAGCCGACATGGCCATGGAGCTGCGCGCGGCGGAGCTGCTGACCATGGAAGCCGCCTGGAAGTTCGATCAGCAGATCGCCTCCGACATGGACATGGCGATGGCGAAGCTCAAGGCCACCGAAGTGCTGGCCATGGTGGCGGACGAGGCGCTGCAGATTCACGGCGGTATGGGCCTCATGTCGGATCTGCCGTTGGAGCGCATCTGGCGCGATGCGCGCATCGAGCGCATCTGGGAAGGCACCAGCGAGATCCAGCGGCACATCATCTCGCGCAGCCTGCTGCGCCCGCTCGGCGGCTGATCCACCCGTCGGTCCGCGCCCTCGAACCGAGGGCGCGGATCCGCTGGTAGCCCACCGATCCCTCCAGTATCCTCAAGCGAGGAACAGGGGGACATCGCTTGACTACATCCACGGCGCTGCGCGCACCGACCTCGCCGGTCTGGCTCGTGTTTTTGATGGCGATGTCGTTGTTCATCAACTACATCGATCGCGGCAACCTCGCGACGGCCGCGGTGCAGATCCGCGAAGACCTCGGCCTCAGTGCCACCCAGTACGGCATGCTGCTCGCTGGCTTTTACTTCAGCTACACGCTCTCGCAGTTACCCTCGGGATGGCTCGCCGACCGCTTCGGCGCCAAGCGCGTGCTCGCCGTGGGCGCACTGTTCTGGTCGCTGTCGACGTTGCTGACGGGCTTTGTGGGCGGCATGGTCAGCCTCTTCGCCCTACGGATTATGCTCGGCATCGGTGAGAGCGTTGCGTTCACGACGACCTCCAAGCTGATTGCCGCGAACGTGCCGCGCTCGCGCGTGGGTATCGCCAACGGCACGATCGCGTTCGGCTATCTCGTAGGCCCGGCTGTCGGCACGCTGATCGGCGGTCTGCTCATCGCGCGCGAGGGCTGGCGCACGGTGTTCATCCTGTTCGGCGCCTTGTCGATGCTGTGGTTGATCCCTTGGCTGCGCGTCCGGGTGGCGGAGCCGACGCTCGAAGACAAAGTGGTCGAGCAGAGTGCGCCGACGATGCGCGAGATCTTGCGCGAGCGCGGGTTGTGGGGCGCGGCTCTGGGCCATTTCGCGGGCAACTACAACTGGTACTTCATCCTCGGCTACTTGCCGATGTACCTGGAAAAAGCCCGCGGCTTCTCCAAGGAAGAGATGGCCGAAGTGGTGTTTGCGGCGTACTTCGTCAACGCGGTGGCCGCGATGCTGGCCGGCTGGGGACTCGACCGCTGGGTGCGCTCGGGCCGTCCTGCGACCGGCGCCTACAAGGTGATCATGGGGCTGGCGCATGTCGCGGGTCTCGGCTGCATGCTCGCCATGCCGACGGCGTCGTTGACCAGTTGCCTCGTGCTCCTGTTCGTCTACGAAATTTTCTTGGGCTTCTCGTCGCCGGGCTACTTCAGCATCCCGCAGGTGATTGCCGGCCCCACGGCCGCGGCGCGCTGGGTCGGCGTGCAGAACATGGTGGGCAACATGCCCGGGATCATCGGCACGTTTTTCGCGGGCGTCCTCATCGATGCCGAGGGCGGCTCGTACGGCACCGCCTTCGCGCTGGCCGGCGTCATCAATATTTTGGGTCTGATCGGCTGGTGCGTGATCTTGCCGAAGATCGAACCCATCGATTGGGTGGCACGGCGCGCGGCCCGCTGAGCGGGCCGGTTTTCAGGTCGGAATGACTTTGCCGGGATTCAAGATCCCGTTGGGGTCGAAGAGGGCCTTGATCTCGCGCATCAGGAGACGCTTGGTGGGATGCACTAAGCGCTCCAACATCGGCTTCTTTTCGAGCCCGATACCGTGCTCGGCGGAATACGAGCCGCCGAGTGCCTTCAGGCCATCCGTGACGATCACGGCGATCTCGTTGTAGCGTGCGCTGATTGGGTGCGGGGCGTTGACCGTCACGTGCAGATTGCCATCGGCCAGGTGACCGATCAGGTAAATATCGAGCGTCGGATC
>Ga0208872_1001855_pt1 | contig 12564 bp, 7 predicted proteins | sample CryBogCBH12Aug08_FD_185508 | JGI IMG/M metagenome (GOLD analysis project Ga0208872, IMG submission 185508) | Freshwater microbial communities from Crystal Bog, Wisconsin, USA - CBH12Aug08 (SPAdes) | ecosystem: Environmental > Aquatic > Freshwater > Lake | place: Crystal Bog, Wisconsin, USA...
CTCAATGGCGTTAATCCAGAAACCTATCTGCGGCACGTACTGTCGGTGATCGCTGATCACCCAGTCAATCGGGTTGACGAATTGCTGCCCTGGAACGTCAAGCTGTAGGTCAATCCCATTGCTCATGGGTAATAGGGTCATCAGACATGTCCCAGACCATTGAGTGGAATTGAACATCAAACCATTCTCTAAACATCGCACGGGTGCGGCGCTTAGGCCAAAGGTCTTCATCTGTAAACCAAGAGTCAAGGAACTCGATGAAATGTTCGCCCCATCGACGCTCGATCCAGCGCTGCGCGTCTTCAACAGTCTGAACTTTACCCTCTAGCACCAGAAATGCGTCTTGCTCTTGCCGGAGTCTATCCAGCGTTAGATGGCCTGAGGGCGACGTGTCAACACTGACAATCCAATCTAATGCGGGCTGCTTAGGCAGCAACAAAATTAAGTTGCGGTTAATAGTTGATCTTGGTTGAGAAGTCATCGCTTATCTCGTTTAGCCTGATCAAACCATTTTAAACATCTATTGCGTAGTCTCGGACCGAGGTCAAGACGGTATTCACCGAACCGTTACGATTGGCGTGGGATTAGCTAAGGACTTAATACAATTGGTTCAGTAGTTATGGACCAACCTAAGGAAAGGAGCCTCATGAGTGAGCAGCTTCTTGCTTTCACTTGAGACCTTTTATTACATCCAAACTTTTAGAATGCAGCTTAGTGTTTCTAACGCTCATCGATGCTTATGTCTGCCACGTTTTGGTTTGAATAAAAATACAAATTGACGTAATCAGTACAAGAGAAAATTGAGGCGCAATTTGAAGCGGCCAAAATTGCAAGTCGGTAATAGAACACATTCGCAGTCTGCCTGTATTTCCAAACCAAATATGTCAGACTAAAAGGCGCTGTCATTTAATAAGCGATAAATTTCTGACAACCTCCTGATTCTCAGGATCGAAATGAGATGCTTCTTCTAATTTGGACCGGGCATCTTCTTTTTCTCCGTGCTTGTACAGGTCGATAGCCAATAGATTCAGGGCAACGGCTAAATTTTTTCTCAGAATATTGTCATTTGAGTTTATTTGCAGAGCCTCTTTAATTTTTTGAATTCCTGCATGCAAATTCTTCGCCTCAATTAATTCACCACCCCATTTATTGAGCACTATCGTTAAGTTCTGCTGAATCTGATGGTTATCAGGATCCATCTCTAGTGCGATTTTTAAACGATCGTACGCGGCAGGCGAATTCCCTGATTTATTGAATAAATCAGCTGCCCAAATGAGTAGTACTTGCGCGAATATTTCGCGCGCCTCTTTGTCCCGAGGATTTAAATAAAGCAAAGTCTGGAACTCTTTCGACGCAGCCTCGAACTGGTTTAGTCGTGCGTAGTCCTGCGCAAGATTTAAGCGAGGCAGGCGCTCTTTTGGTCTAAGATTTAGGGCACCTTTATTGGCTTCAACTGCGCTCTCAAATTCGTTGATGAGGGAGTAGTTGATCCCGAGATTAACGTAAACCTCGTAGTAAGAGGGATACAGTTCAATAGCTTTCTTAAAAGAGTTGTTGGACTCAGAGATTTGGTTAGCTTTTCCCAGTGCTATACCCAACGCACAGTAGGCTCTCGGATTATTTGGCGCTTTACGGACAGTGTCTGAAAATATTGAGATAGCGGATGAATAATCTTTGTTGCGCTCGTACGTTTTAAAACCCAAAAGCATCCCAGTTATACAAAGCGAGATCAACCAAGCTGATCCATGCCAAATACTTTTTCTTCGCTCGGACGATTCTATTTTCTGGAAGTAAGCGGCGATCCAGTTTAAGGCCAAACAACTAGCCAGCACGGCCAATGTGATGGGTGCAAGAACAGGTAGGTACATCCGGTATTCGTTGACGAACTCATCAGAGATTGGTACGAAGCTGGATGATGGTGACAAAATGATAAAAAACCAGATGCCAATAAATGCCCAGGTTTTATTTTGTACGCTTCCCCAGACAGTAAGAAATATTAATGGGAAGATAACGAGACCCGGCTTTAGCACCGCTAATGAAGTTTTTGCCTCTGGCCATAAATAATCTAAGGTCAATGCATTTGGCAAGACTGTTAGTTTTAAGTAATGCAGTATGACACCCACCTGAGTCGAGCCGTACGACAGAGGCGTCGAAGTCCCGCCTCGCTCGTTTAGTCCGGTAGATGTTTGATGATTCCCGGTGACAAGATACCCCAATAATATCCATGCCAGAAGAAATCCAATGTAGCACCAGCCGCGTTGAGTTAACGCTTTTTTGAGGCTATAACTCAGGAATGTTCGGTCATAGAGCAGTATGACAACGGGCGCAGTTACTATCGTTTCTTTACTGCCGGCACCCAAGCACATGGATAGCACACTTAGTACCCACCACTTAATTGGCTTATTTGAGTGGGCGCTTTCGATAAAGCAATACAGCGTTAATAAGTAAAAGCATCCAGTCAAAGATTCTAGTCGTTGCGTGATGTATGTGATTGCTCCAGTATGAAGAGGATGTAGGGCCCAGAGAAGGGCGATTGAGAATGACAACGCCGAAGCACTATCTCCCCAATTGTGTTTTAAGCGTGCTGATAAAAAGGTTCTGCGTAGTGTTGCAAATACGACTAGGGTGCTGATGACGTGTATAAGTAAGTTGAAAAGATGATATCCCCACACTTCAAACCCACTGAAGTGATAATTCATTGCAAAAGTCCAATTGGTAATTGGTCGGCCGAAAATAGTATGCCGAGCTTCAATTCCGGCAGGGATATCTTGAAAAATGCCGAGTGGCCAAAGATGCTGAACTGTTGGGTTCTCCAGAATAACCACTTTATCGTCGTAGATGAATGGTCCGTGCAGGCTATTGGAATAAACCGCCAACACTGCAAGTATCAGAGCAACCACGAACCCCAACACGTAGTATCGCTCACTGCCTATATTGGTGGCGTAGCTGGGTTTGGTCGTCGCGAGAAATTCAACATTCTGACCAGACCTTTCTATGTTGGCCGCTTTTTTCGAGTCGGTCGTTGATTGTCGAACACGTCGGTTCGGTTTTGTTTTTTTTGAACTCATTTGATTAAATTTTTATGAAGGAGCTGAAGGTCATTGATTGGAAAAATTAAATACAAAATTCGAGAGAGATTCGAATCCAAGCTCTTAGATCATCGAAACAACGTGGCGTTTGATTGATTAACTAACACTACGAGTAATTAGTTTAAAGCGGGATTGGTACTTTAATCTCGATGGTAGCGTAGCCGCAGGTGAAGGTGTTATGCGCCATCGTGGACGCTCGCGACTTGGGTGCCAAATATTAGAACGACCACACTAGATTCGGGTGGATGCAGTGCTCTTGGGCTGAGTGGCTCATGGAGCTTGAGCCAAGTGATAATCAGCGCAACCGGCACCCAGCAGGTAGTCACCTGCATGTGCCAGGAATTCAAGATGCCGTTGATTGAAAAAAATAGGCCTATCGGCTCGATGCGTTGCGGGTTCTCATTTGCTACCGTGCCGTCGCGTTGGGATCGAGAGTAAACGTGGACATATTTGCGTTTTACGACGGCTGTTCGAGTAGCGGTCGAGATAGTCAGATGGTACCGAACTAGGATCCAAGGCAGGAGGTCTGACAGCGGATATGGTGTCGGCGACGCTATTTAAGTTAGGACATTTTGATACGCGACGCATCTTGTTAATCACGTACCGAATAAATGGCCATGGGCTCATGCCATGATATGGACACGCACTAATATCGACTGACTTTAATTGGTCAATCTCAAGCAGTGTCAAAAAAATTGTGATGGAATGCGCTGCCAGCACTCTGGCCAACTAAAACAGCCGATCTCGCAGGAGTGCATGGTTATTGGCGCACTCAATTTTCGAGCTGAACATGGCAGGATGTTCCTACGGGATTTTGTTGCGTTAGTAACGTGAAACGGTGAGGCAACAATCCATTCAACGCGTAGATAGAAAGCGTTTTCCGGCTTCGTGAACAAGAGACAAAGGCGCGCTGGTCGTCGTATATAGGCGAACCGCGCTGAGGCGAGGTAACTTATTTTGATTACATAAAGATAGATCTTATTCGATCTGACAGGCGTAAAGCACCAATAGTTCGGGATGTTATCAGTACAAATACGAAATCCAATTCTTCGATGTTGGATAAGGTATCGGCGATGTTTGTCGCAAGCGTCCTTTCAATTAATGTTGACATGACCGATCCAACTGCTCACACGAGTTAGTAGTCAATCGATTGATGACGTCCGCTCCTCTTCGGTGCGACTTGCACCAGGAAAGCTATACGTACCCCCCATATTTTTAATGATATACACGTCTCTCAAAACCCGTTGAAATGCCAGTGTAGTCAATGCATCTGGAGATCACGGTGGCTAGCAAAATTTACACAGACCTCAGTGATAAAGACTTAAAAGAACTATTGGTCGTTTCTGAGTGGCTTTATAAGAATGGTAAGGATCTAAACGTTGATTTCTTTGACAGTAACGAAATTTTGGCTGAGCTAATCCGACGTCGTATGGTCGACTTCGAATCGAAAGGGCTTAACCGTTCAGTCGGTAACAAAGGTCAGCCACCAAGTCGTAAAAAGTCGTGACATTGCTTTGGAATGGCATATTTTTGCTGAGCAGTCTAATAGCGATCAGTCTTTAGGAGTCGAAGCTGAAAAGCTGGTCTGAAACGCGGCTACACATCCGAGAGTCGCTCTCAATCTGAATTGGCAGAGTACTCGCGCGCTGTCTGCATTTACGATCTCTTAGCAAATAATCCTAGTGTTTGAACGCCCGATCGGCTTCGCATGATATCGATAACCAGATTTACTTGGGCGAGTTCAACCGCAGAGCACTCATCGGCTAGTAACTTTATCGGCCAGATTAGCGCTGGCGGCCTATCGGTCCGCTGGAAGAATCCACTAGCTACGAGACCAGCCCTATATTAGAAGCGCGGGCGGTCGAAACCGCCTTGCCGAAACATGTGGAGCTGTGCGTGAGTTTTTGCTTCTTTGGCTTTGATCGGACCATTCCTCATATGCCATGCGATGACGTTCCTTTGGACTTATTTCATTTACTTCCGGTTATTTATTTAGTTGAACTAACTATCTGACGGTGGTGTGGCAAAACCAATCACGCGAAGCAAGCAGAATAAAAATTTCAACGTAAATTGAAGCTTCACGGGTTTATTCCCAATTTGTGGAACCCCCTTATAGCTAGGGATATTTAAAGCCGAGTAAGTCCCGTTAAAGAGTATAGCAATTGGTTATTGGTCGATTAAGACCACTCAAACTGGTTGCGGACGCAATAAATCCGGCCACAGCGCCGCAACTCTTAACGGCTTGGTTGCAGTGGTCTGAGCATCACGCACTGAAGCTTGTTTGCAAGTTTGCATGGGTGAGCATTTTGCTTGCTCATGCCGTGTATTCGAAAAATTTACATTCTCAAAGGATATTTATCATGAGCGCAATCACCGGCTTAAGTTCGCTTCTTGACCAAAGCGTCACTTCTGTTCAATCGCAGATCGCTGCTACACAGCAACAATTGGCGACTGGCATTAAACAGACCAACCCAGCTATCCAGGGTGTTGTTACCCGCCTGTCTGCCAACATCAGCCAGTACTCGTCAATCGGCACCAACATCACGGCAGCGCAAAACGTGGTCGCCGTGGGACAAACAAGCTTGACCACCATCAGCTCGTTGATTTCACAGATGCAGGAGCTTGCTACGCAAGCAGCCAGCGGTGGCGTGTCAACAACTGACCTGGCTAGCTTGAACACAACCTTCACTGCCCTGGCCAGCCAGATCTCTGCAGCCGTATCAAACGCATCGATCAACAGCACAACCGTGCTCTCAACCGGTGGCGGCTTGACTGTACAGATCGGCTTGACAACAGCAGCAAGCTCAACAGCTGCGTTTGATACCCTCGGCCTTGACACATCGGTTGTGTCAGTTGCTACTGCCTTGTCAATCAGCACAGGTACTGCTGCTTCGGCTTCAATCACCAGCTTGACAGCTTTGCTCACGACTGTATCAACAGGTCAATCCAACCTGAACGCCTACAGCGTGGCCCTGGCTGCTGATCAAAGCTCGGTGACATCACTGGGCACCAACTTGCAGAACACGATCAACTCGCTCCAAGCGGTCGATCAAACTGCCCTGCAAGCTCAGCTGCAACAGTTGAACAACCAGCAATCGGTTGATTACTACCTGGTATCGCAGATGAACACAGCCGCTCAGGCTGTCTTATCCATCTTCCGATAAGGGCTTTGCTGAATGTAATTTCGGATTGTGAAAGCAGAGTGCTCTCACAATCCGGAATTTTTTTCCCGAGTCGTAATGTTAAGAACTCATCCGTTTGCATGTCCTTCTTTGTTGTTTACAGAGTTCAACAGCCATTACTTAGATATTTTTCTTACGCGGCTTAGCGATATCACTTTGTCGTTTGTGCCATCAAGCTGTCCGGATACTTAGAGCCAATAGTCAATTTTCCTTGACCACACTCAATCGGTTTGGTCGATGAAATCTTGAAAGATCTCTTTTATGTAGTCTAACCATCGAAAGAATCTGATAGCCCTGAATGGAAGCTCGAAAACCATTGAACGAATCCTATAAATATGCTGATTGTCTGACTACCTGTGCAATTTCAGCAGTAAGCACTAAATAAGAAGTCATCTGCAGGGGACAGCAAATTGTTTACATTCATGTGGTTTAGCGCAACTCAATACTGAAGCTAGTATCTCACTTTAATTCCCCCAAGCCGTCACACTGCACCTCTGACGCGGGGGCTGCAACATAAAGTCAAAATCTCTTTGGATCGGTAACAGAAGACAGATAGTCCCGAGCAGTTTTTTGTTAAGTTCAACTCGGGGGAAGTCACGCCTTAATCTTGACTTACTTATCACACTCAGACAACCTGGATTGAGTCAGTTGGTATTAGCTAAATGCGTCTGCTCCAGTCGATACGGCGAGCTATATCGACTCCTCATTATCCCGCGTTGGTAAAAATCGATTTACGCCAAGGAGCTCACATATCGCTGAACTTTTTGAATTCACTCCAAGCTTCTTGTATATAGATTTCATGTGATCGTTAACCGTGTATGGCGATATCTTCAGTACTTGTGCAATAAATTTAACCGTTAGGCCTGTGACCAAGAGATACGCAATTTCAAGTTCTCGTTTGGTTAATGCAGCAGTAGACGCCCTTTTGTCGATTAGATCTTTGCTGGACACTACAGCCGTCGGAACTTTACGCACCATGAGCGGATAAAAAAAAAGATTTTGTTGGGAGTTCATAGTTCTGTTCCTAAACACTCTTGACAGTTAGTGAAATCCACGCGTTTACAACCACACTCTATGCTTATTGCTGCCAGCATTTATCAAGCTACACACCAGTCTTGCCCGTCTGCAGTTTTGTGCTTGTACCCAATCAGTTTCAACACCTTACCGTCGGCTTGAGCACCTGAGCATAACTATTACTAAATGGTTAGATCACATTCGACGTGATTAGTGTTGATGCCTGAATTCTAAATTCAAACTTCAAAAATTTTGAGTCTCATTTGTGAGACCTGACGTCTCAATTTCAGGTATTTCAGTCGACGCCTAATGTCCTTAGACTTCACCACCAGTAGTTGTCTTCACGAAGTTAATTGTCGAAAGTTTATTGAATGATTTGTATAGATTCGGCCAACCGGTTCAAGCGTCGGTACCCCTTGGGTAGCGGCGCTTTGCGTCGACGATCGATTCTAGTTTTTAGAACACTATGCCTTTGCCTTGTAAGTAGCGGCGCGTTCGCAGCGGGCTCAAATGGCCTGCCGGTATCACGAAATGCGCTGCCGGTTGCTGGCAAGGTAGTTGCAGGTCAGGCGACGATTTCTCAATCGAACAACACGCTCACGGTCAATCAAAGCTCTCAAAAAGCGGTGATTAACTGGGATAGTTTTAACGTAGGAGCCAATGCGACGGTTAACTTTAACCAGCCAAATTCCGGTGCTTCGACATTAAATCGAGTGAACGGCGCTTCAGAGTCTTTGATTAACGGAGCGCTCAATTCCAATGGCCAGGTGATTCTTGTGAATCCCAACGGCGTGGTGTTTGGCAAAGGTGCAGAGGTAAACACCGGAGGTATTGTTGCTACAACGATGGACATCAAAGACGCCGACTACCTGAACGGCAATATGGCTTTTTCTGGAAATGGCAGAGGCAAAGTCGTTAACAAGGGCCGTATTACTGTAAACAATATTGACGGATACATTGCATTGATGGCCCCGGAAGTGAGAAACGAAGGGGTATTAACTGCAACGCTCTCCAGCAAGAACGTGATTGCTCTGGCGGCAGGTGAGAAAGTTACGATTTATGTTGATGGTGGTCAGCTAGCTGGGTTGAGTGTAGATGCTTCTGCGGTTAAGACACTGATCGCCAATAAGCATCTCATTCAGGTTGGGGGTGGTCAAGTTGTACTTGCGGCTAACGCACTATCAGACTTACGGGCCTCGGTTGTTAACAACACCGGTGTGATCTCTGCAACTGGGATTGATCGCTCAGGCGGAAAAATTTCTCTCACAGCTAGCACGGTTAACCAGAGTGGGACGCTAAGCGCAAATTCAAATAGTGCTGATGGTGGCCAAATCGCGTTAACGGGCGATAAAGTGTTGCTTGCGGACGGTTCAAAAACAACGGCAACAGGATTTTTAAATGGCGGTACGATCAATGTTGGCACAACCGATGTCACATATACGCAAAATGCAGATGGCAGTCGTAGCAATGTTCAGGCTAGAAATCTGGCTAAGACCGTCACGGTCGCTGCTGGCGCCTCGGTAGATGTCTCATCGATCGGTAAAGGTAACGGTGGCCAGATTAATGTATGGTCGAGTGAGCAAACTAATGTTGCGGGTAACTTTAGTGCCAGCGGCGGTGCTCTTGGTGGCAACGGTGGTTCAGTTGAGACAAGCTCGTTGGGGAAATTGGTTGTAGCAGCGACAACCGTTGTAAATACCTCAGCGCCAGCAGGTCAAAAGGGTAGCTGGATGCTCGACCCTGACGGATTGACGATTGATTCTTCGACCGCCACTGCGTTGTCATCGGCGTTAACCAATGCGAACGTGACGGTTGCCGTGCAGGGTGATTTGACAGTTGCTGCAGGTGCTGCGGTTAGCGTGGTGGGTGCTGCAACGAACACGACGCTAACGCTGAATGCATCCGGCGCTATTACCAATAATGGCTCGGTGGCACTTGGTCAAAATTCGAGTCTGGTGATTAACGCTGCGTCCTTGACATTGAGCTCGGGCAGTGTGACCAGTGCCAATCAAGTCACGGCCACGGCGCAAAGTATCAGTTCGAGTGGCTCGATTACGAGTACTGGCGGTAGCACCGGGGGTATTAATTTATTGGCAAACAGCGTCGTTATTGCAGGCAACATATCTTCGAGCGGCAGTGGTTCGAGTTCGGGTACTGGGTCAACGACAGGTTCGAGTTCAGGTTCGTCGGGCTCCAGTGGCTCTGGCAGTTCTGGCTCTTCCAATTCTGGTTCAAGTGGTTCAGGTTCGTCATCTGGCACAGGATCAACCTCTACGTCATCGAGCTCCTCGCAGTCAAATACAGTAAGCGGTAAGTCATCAAGTGGGGCTGCGGCATCTGTAACGCCTAGCAGTGCAGCACAGTTGCTCAGTGCAATTGTTTCAGCCCAAGCTGCTGCAGCCGCAAATTTAGCGACGGCCGCTGCCGCGTCGACCAGTTTAGCTGCAAGCACCAAAGTGGTGAATATGACTGCGAGTAATATGGCTTCGAGCTTAGTGTCAGCGATTAATTCAGCTAGTCAGGCGGCGGCCCTGGGTGCGACCACTTATATCAATGTCGCTTCTGGATCGGTGGCAGGTAGTATTCAACCCGCGATGAATATCGTCATCGCACCTAACTCTGGCGCAATCGGACTGGCACCGACCGCTGTTGCTCTCGCAAGTGGTGGCTCCGTTAATGTGCAGGCAGCTCAGAATCTTACCGTCACCGCTAACTCGACTATTGCCGCGAATGCAGCAACGGTATCAGCTCCAAGCTCATCATCCGGCTCGGCTACGAGTTCGTCTTCACCGACGGCGAGCCCAGCGGCTGGTTCAGTTAGTTTGATTGCATACAGTGGACCAGCAATTATCGCGGGGACGGTTAGTGCAAATAGTTCAAGTGGTCAGGGTGGGGTAGTTGCCGTCGCGGCCAATGATGTCTCGTTTAATTCTGCGTTGATTCAGGCGAACGGGACTACCGGTGGTAGCGTTTACGTGACTGCAACCTCTGGAAGCGCAAAGATGAGTAATACGACTGTTGCCGCAAATGGAACTGGTAGCGGCGGTGGTACGATCCAAATTGCTGGCCAGAACGAGACTCAGCTCGTCGCGTCCTCAATTACTGCCAATGGCATCACCACGGGCGGCGGTATACAAATTGGTATTAATAACTCAATTGGAAGTGGTTCGACGCTAGCCCCCCCGGCATTAGTGGCTTTTGCAAATAGTCATAACGTCTCAAATAGCACTACCCTCGATAGCCAAACTCTCATATCTGCCAATGCTCAACCGAGCAGTCTCGCTGTAAGTACTCTAAGCAGCAGCACCGGCAACAACCCAAGTGGTAATGCAAATAATGTAGTGGGTACGCCAGGCTCATCAGGCGGTCAAGTCTATATTGCAGGTAGTGATTCTCTAATCACCGCAGCGCAAATTCAAGCAAATGCCGATAACGGAGGACTAATTGTCCTGGCCGCACCAGCTGGCATGTATCAAAATACAGGTTACGTTCAGACCAATGGCGGCGCAGGCTTGGGTGGCACGATTGCTCAGTCTGGTCTCATCAGTACGACGCTTACGGGTGCAACGCTCGAAGCCAACGGCACGACAGGCGGCGGTAATATCATCACTGGTCGCGACTTTAATCAATCTCCCCTACCCGATAGCGCTTCACGGTCCGCCTTACTACCGGTGCTATCTGGAATTGTTGCCTTACCGACTTCTGCTTCAACTGTTATAGACGCTGCTAGCTCTGTCAGCGCAAACGCTACCGTAAATGGTAATGGTGGAACAATCCTGAATTGGGGTAACAATCTAGCGGCTCAAGGCATTTTTAATGCTCAGGCTCAAGGGCTAAGTGGCAACGGTGGTTTGATTGAGACTTCTGGCAATCAGCTCATCGTCGATGGTATTTCTACGAGCGCTACGGCTCGTAACGGTACTAACGGAACATGGTTACTAGATCCGTATGATGTCACGATCGCAGCAAGTGGTGCTTCCGGCACAGCGTACTCACCGACCTTTACGCCAGGTGCTACGTCTACGATTTTAGCCAGCAGTATTGTCAGTTCACTTAATGCTGGCACTAATGTGAGCATTAGTACTGGTTCTTCTAGTGCCAATACCATCTATGTGAATAGCCCAATTCTTGCGACGACAGGGACAGCAACGTTGGGATTAACAGGCGGAACAATCAATATTGCTGCCAGCATCACAACGATGGGAAGTCAGACCTACACGGGTGCCGTTCTGGTAAACGGATCTGCAATTGTGTTGACAACGACTAATAGTCCCGTCAGCTTTAGCTCTACCGTTGATAGCTTATCTGGAAATGCCTATGGACTCACCGTTACCAGTGGGACTGGTGCAGTTTCATTTAACGGCTCCGTTGGTGCAACGACTGCCTTAGGTACGTTGACGTTGAACTCAACCTCGGCTTCCAGTGCGGTCAGTGGTGCTATCTCGGGATCAACAGCCCTTGTCTTGAATAGTGCGGCTGGTTATACAGGAGCCAACAGCGGTGTGTTGACGCTTTCAGCGAGCAATACCTATTCAGGTGCTACTACTATTCTTGGTGGAAAACTATTTCTAGGCTCTAGCGGTAGTCTTGGTGCCGGCTCTTACGCAGGCAATATGAGTATTGCAAGTGGAGCAAACTTGACCGATGCGTCAACGGTCAATCAAACGCTCTCGGGCGTGATTAGTGGCAGCGGGAGTGTCACCCTGAGTGGTAGTAGCGTATTACTTCTGAGTGGAATCAATACGTATTCGGGTGGTACAACGGTGAGCGCCGGTACGCTGAAGGCGGGAAGTGCCACCGCGTTTGGAACTGGTGGGATATCAGTGAGTAGTGGCGCGGTGGTTGACCTAAACGGTCAGGCGATCGCAAACACCGTAGGCACACTTACCTTGAATGGCACTGGGATCAGTGGCGCAGGCGCGCTGACGAACTCAAGCAGCACGACTGGTACGTACGCGGGTGGGGTGACACTGGCGAGTGCCACCTCAATCGGTAGCTCGACTGGCGCGATCACGGTGAGCGGTGCTGTTGGTGGAAGTGGTTCGCTGACGATAGATGGTGGTGCATCGCAAACCCAGACGGTGACGTTCTCGGGCTCCAACAATTACTCGGGTGGGACCACATTGGCTGGTGGCGTGTTTTCTCTTGGCTCAGCCGGTGCGATTGGTACGAGTGGGACGATCAGCTTTACGGGCGGGACGTTGCAATATAGTGCGTCCAATACGACGGACTATTCATCGCGGTTTTCTAACGTAGCAGGTCAACTATATAGCGTTGAC
>Ga0208872_1001857_pt1 | contig 12553 bp, 17 predicted proteins | sample CryBogCBH12Aug08_FD_185508 | JGI IMG/M metagenome (GOLD analysis project Ga0208872, IMG submission 185508) | Freshwater microbial communities from Crystal Bog, Wisconsin, USA - CBH12Aug08 (SPAdes) | ecosystem: Environmental > Aquatic > Freshwater > Lake | place: Crystal Bog, Wisconsin, USA...
ACACTGAAGATTTCGCTGGCGACGTATTACCGGTATGTTAGGTTGAAGAATAAAAATTGGCGTTTTGCCATTTATGTTGAAATCAGATAATTTAATTTGTGCAAAATATATAGTACTTGTACCTTGCAGTATAGCGTGTTTATGGATTATTTGCCAATTTGATAACCCAGATATGGGGTTATTACACATGGTTACCGCACCGAGATTATAAACGGGATTAGCGGGGTTGATTGGGTTATTGTCAGCCATTCAAAATGTGAGAAGTTAATAAGCGGGTCACACAAAGAGCTTTGCAATCGCCTATTCCCGAGATACAACATCGAGTGGCAGTCAGACTCAACGGTGGTGCATTAAGATTTAGCATTAATCAACTTATGAGAAAAGGAGATGGTATGACTAGCCCTGTAAGTTCAAAAGACGCCGGTACGATCCACGATGTTACGTGAAATAGAAGATCGGGTCAATCAGATCAATCAAATGGATGGCATCTCTGATAATACCGATGAGCCTGTCCATTTTGACTTTCTGAAAATTCGGCAAGCCTGCCAGGCGATTGCTCAAAAAATCGGCACTGGAAAGGGCTGACAGAGAAACGGATAAAGAGGGGACCTTCAGGAAAAGGATTTTAAAGCTCGGTAAGCATTTTATGATTTCATAGAATCTCTTAGCATGTTCTCTGATTCGTTTCCTGAAGCAACTCCTTCACCACCCACCCAACGCCAACTTCAGCTCGCTGACCTGCGCCTACATCGCCTCAACCTGTCCGCGCTGCCCGGCTGCATCCTCACGTGCAGCATCGCGCTCGCCTTGCATCTGCTCAGCCTGCTGCAGTGAGCGGCTCCGCTCTTCCTCAAGCAGCGCCAGGCATTCGCACACCTGCGCCAGATCGACTGCTTGTGCATGCTGGCTGCTCTGGGCTTCTGCCAGCACTGCAACGCCGCTTTACACAGCGCAATATTTACAGCATCTTGCTTCATAAAAAACGGCGGTTTATTCAGGATCGCACTCATACCTGGCTGAATGCAGCAAGAGCAAGCAGCGTGCAATGGCGGCAGGTTGCAAGCTGCTGCTGCCCGCTGATGGCGAAGAAGTTGGGCAATTCAACCAGTACAGATTATAGCACAAACACAAACTTACACTACTTCAACTGCGACGTCAATCGAACGATCGCAGCATCATAATCTGTTTGACTAAATACTTTGCCATTTGGACCATAAGGAACACCAGGTTTGAATGGATAACGTTTTTGTAGATAATCGAGGAAGGGTCTGTTAATCGACTTTACTTCCCACCAAGCAGTTCCCCATAGATTTACCCCATTGAACCTTGTGACGTCAAATTCAGCATCTCGCAGATTCATCCAGTTTAAAAAAGCGCTCTCAAATATTACACCAGACAAGTTAATGCCTTGCCAATCAGCATTTAATAAATGTGTAGCCGACAGATCAACTTGGATTTTAGGTGGCCTCGCTGTTTTCAACAGGCTGCCGATCTGAGATGTGATTGTTCGCATCCCTGTAGTAACGTAGATAAAGGAAGCATAATCTTTTTCCGAGAGACCAGTTATACCTTTTTTATTCGCTTTGTCGTTCAATGGTATAAACCTAGCGTGTAATGCACGGTCAAGCCGCACGACAGCCTCTATATTGCTCCAACTAACAGGTGTCAAAGCTGTTCTAAATTGATTCGTAAAGTCCACCATATCCGAACTTTTCGCTAAAAAATTAACTGCAACATTAGTCGCTTGTGGCCCATATTTCTTAGAAGTCAGAAATGGTTGTAGCCATACAAAACCTGGTGAAGGTGCCCCAGGTGCAGAGATCGTTTTCACTGCATCCTGCCACTGCATGTTAATTGCATCTTCCTGCTTATTTCGTTCTGATCGCAGAAACTGCCAAGATTGTACAACCAGTGTTGCTGCTAATGTTATGATGGTGACCAATGGAGTGAAGAGCGCCACGTAGTCTCTTAGCCGCTCAGATCGTTCGCGCTTTGGTGCAGTCTCATTCTGGCGCTTCAAACTGACAATCTCTTCATTGATCTTGTCGAGATCCGCATGGACTTTTCCCATATCCACAGCCAATTTCAGTGCCGCCGCCGCCTTTTCGACGGCATTCGCCATATCTGCTGCACTTTCTGCACCTTCTGCCTTGCTTAATAACGCCAAAGCTGCTGCACGCACATGTGCTATTTGCTCAGAAACAGAATCATTATTCTGCGGAGCTGATTCAGCATTATTACCATCAGCCATCTTCGAAGTCTTACTATCCATATATCAACCGATTACAATTATTTCATAACCACGAACTGAACTGGCGTATCACAAAAAGAATCTAAAATAACGTATTTGAAAAATATCAAGGCGAAATCAGCACTACAATTAACTTCTTCTTACTACCCGATAATTTACAGTATTTCAACAAACAGCGTAATATAAAACTGCCTAAACCGCCTCCAGCCCCTACGCTACCCCGCAAATCTTTGCTAATCTTTTTCAATCTTTATCTTTTTATTTAAATATATTTGCTTATTTTATTACATTTTATTGTTTCTTATTTGAAATAAAATGCTATAAACCATGAAACTCCTGCCTCTTTCGTTCCTGCAATTGTTTATGCCAAAACCACTTGGCATTGATGGCGACGCTTCCGGCGGCGGCGGCTCCCCTGCCGCCGCGCCACCTGCCGCTTCTGAAAAGATTTTTACCCAGGCTGAGCTTGATGCTGCTGTTGCCCAGCAGGTTGCCGCTGCTGTTGCTGCTGCCAAGGCGCCATTTACCGGCATTGATATCGATGAGTACGAAAAGCTGAAGGCTGATGAGGTGAAGCGTGCCGAGGATGTCCTGAAATCTAAGGGACAGTATGAGCAGCTGCTTGCCAATACGGTGAAAGAGAAGGATGTGGCTTTCGAGAAAGCCCAGCGCGAGGCAGCTGAGCAAATAAAGATGCTTGCAGGGATGCTTGAGCGCTCGGAGGTTGACGGGAAGCTGCTCTCTGCAGCAACCGCGCTCAAGGCGCTGAAGCCTGAGCAGGTATCGGCTCTCCTGAAGGGCTCAATCAAGTTTGACCCGCTGACCGGCGTGAGTGTGGTTGATGGGGCTGGCAATCTGGTAAGCAAAAATGGTAAGCCGGTCTCAGTGGCTGAGCATGTGAAAATGTTCCTTGAGGCAAATCCGCACTTCCTTGCCGCTGGCCCTGGTGGCGCTGGCAGTCAGGGTTCGGGAGACGGCAGAAGCAGGGCGGCATACAAGCTGAGTGCGGAGGATGCCCGCGACCCTGCGAAGTACAGGGCTGCGCGCGATGCTGCCATGAAGGCCGGGACGACCGTTGAAATAGAGCGATAACGATAACAGAAACCTATAAGGAGATTGAGTTATGCCGACCAATGTATTGGGAATTTATGATCCTCTCTTTTATGCAAACGAGGGGCTGATTGCACTTGAATCCTCTCTCGGTATGTCCGGAAGGGTGCATCGTGGCTATGACAAGGATTCGAAGGCGAAAGGAAGTACGATTGAAATCAAGAAGCCTGGCATTTTCACCGCTCAGGATGCCCCTTCGACTGACCAGAACATCGAAACCAGCTATGTTGAGATGAAGCTTGACCAGTGGAAAGAGGTGAAGTTCTCGCTGACTGACAAGGAGCTCTCCTTTACCGGCGACCAGATCATCACCGATCATATCCGTCCTGCAGTCTACGCGCTTGCCAAGGATATCGACACGAAACTGAACTCGCTTGCTGCATACGTGCCATGGTATGTGGATGCCCAGGCGACAACCTCGATTGACGATCTGACCAACCTCAGCCAGGTGATGTTCGACAACAAGGTGGCAATGGATGACGGCTCGCTGCATCTTGAAGTCGGTTCTACGCTGAGGGGAGGATTCCAGAAGGTATTTGCCAGCAACAACCTTGCCGGACAGGCCTCGCAGGATGTGCTGAAAACCGGCCATATCGGCAACTGGCTTGGCTTCGAAATTTTCGGCAACCAGAATGTGAGCACGCACACGAAAGGCACCTGCTCGCTTGCAACGCTTGCAGTCAATGGCGCTCAGGCGAAAGGCAGCTCGCTCATCAACCTTGATGCCGCAACAGTGACCGGCACGCTGCTGATGGGTGACACCTTCAGCATTGCAGGCGACAGTCAGCGCTATGCGGTGGTCAATGAAACCGCGGTGACTGCTGCCGGAAACGCCTTCTCCGGCGTGCAGATATACCCGCCGCTTGCCCAGGCAGTGGCTGACAACGCTGTGGTGAGCATGAGTTTCATGAACTTCACCAACAACATTGCCTTCCACCACAACGCCTTTGCGCTGGCCATGGCTCCGCTCTCCGATATCGGCGAACAGCTGGGCAATGCAAGGGTTGCAACGGTATCTGACCCGGTAAGCAAGCTTGCCATGCGCTCCCGTATCTGGTATGCGCCCGATACCTCTGCAGTCAAGGTGGCGCTCGATGTGCTCTATGGCGTGAAGTGCCTGGATCCGAATATGGCCTGTCTGCTTCGCAAATAAAGAGCTGAGGAGCGAGTGCTGAGTGCTCGGCAAAAGAACCCGGCACTCAGCACTGCGCACTCGAAACTTTTGAGATATGAGTTATTCGTCTGACAGTGATCTGATGGAATACCAGCCTTATGTCTTTGAGCATGGGATCAGTGAGTTCACCGGTTACCATGTGAAAGCTGCATCGGACATTGTGCGGGACATCAAAGCCCTCTGGCTGCCGCTGCAGAACACGCTTGTCGATCCAGCCCGCAGGAGCATGAGCCTGCTTGCCACCGATTCAACGCTCTTCGATGCTGCCAGCCTCAATTCTACGCAATGGGTAAGGGCCTCGGTCTACCGGGTGCTCGGCTGGTATGTGCTGCCGCGGCTTGCCGCTTCGGTGGGCGGACAGGGCTTCCTCTCAATGCTTGCTTTCTATGAGAGAGAGTACATGGGTGAAATGCAATCGGTCTTTGGTGAAGGGGTTGAATACCTCATCAATGGTGTCTATGAGAAGATATTTGTCATGCCGCTTGCCGAGCGTTCAAGAGTGCGGCGATAATAACCGGTACCGAATGCCATGCTGCCATTCAACGAAACAAGGAAAGTAACCAGTCAGCAGGGATGGTGCATGACCGGTCCTTCCGATCAGGATGGTGAATGGAAGATCCGGCAACTGCCCGGAACGCTCTCCGGACTCTGGTATGATGTGCAGGAGCCGGGCAGCCGCTCGCTGCTGCTGAACGGAGCGGGATTTGTAACCCTGAACTGGGGACGGGGCACGGCCTATCAGGTAAAGTTTGATGCAATCGACAAGCACTATACTGCGGTCTATCCGGCTTCCGGGCGCTATGACATTGTGATAAAGGGAGAGGTGCAGCTGATAACGGAATTTGACTCACTCGCCGCTCCTTCGCTGCAAGGCGGCATAACCTCCTTCAAATACCTACTTGCGCTTGAAGTGCTGCAGCTTGCCGGCAGTGCGGTATGCGGCGATATCGCGGCGCTTGGCGGCCTGCTGCATCTTGCAACCCTGAACCTGAGCGGCTCTGACGTGACCGGCGACATCGCCACGCTGCCGGTTGCGCTGCAGCAGCTCGCATTGCAGCATACGCTGGTGCACGGCGACCTTGCGGCATTGCAGCGCCTGCCGCACCTGAAGAAGATCGACCTCAGCGGCACGCTTGCCGCCAGCTACAGCGGCGCGCTGCTGCCTGCATGGGCGAACGGCATTGTGCTGAAACTTGCTGACCTGCACCTCCTTGCCGGGGATATCGACCAGCTGCTGCATGACCTGGCAGCAACGGCAATACACAATGGCGTGCTTGATATCAGCGGGGTGAATGGCCGGCGCACCTCAAGCAGCAATGCAGCCCATGCGGCACTGCTTGCAAGAGGCTGGACTATCAGTTGCGTCATCGGCTATGCGACCTTCGGCTCGGCGGATATTACGTTCGGAGATTACAATGCGCGGTTTGAGGAGATTGCGGCTTGAAAATGCGGCGTGCTGACTGCTGAGAAAGAGAAACCGGAAGAGTGGTGATGACCGTAAAACATGAAGGGGAACAATGGCTTATCTGATACCTGCTGCAGACGACTACCTCGGGCCCGGGGGGCATGTGAAGATGCATACGGCAGTGCTGGTTGATGCTGCAGCTCCCCTTGGCGCGCTGAAGATCAGGGATGACGGCTTTGTGCTTGTGGCGGGTCTGCTGGTGGACAATGCTGCTATTGACGGGAAGGTGGTGGATGGAGGGACTTTTTGAAAAGTGCTGAGGACAAGGGAAGATAAGATGGATTCCTCGAAGGAACCCGGAAGGACATGAGTGGAGGATTAATAATTAAACGAATGAGGGTATGGCACAGATACTGAAACTGAAACGGGGCAACTATGCTTCGCTGCCGACGAACGGGATGAATGCCGGTGAACCGATGGTGACACTTGATCGCGGCACGCTGCATCTTGCAACAGGCGCAGCAACAAAAATACCGGTGGTTCCTTCCATTGATGCCCTGGTGACGCTTCCGGCGATTGACGGCCCCAATGACCTTGTGATGCTGCACGACTACAGTGAGACGACCGGCCAGAAGGAGAAGAAGATCACCTTCGATGCCTTCAAGAGCGCGCTGAACATCCCGGCTGGCTCAACTGACGAGAAGGTAGCGATTATCACCGGCGGCACTGCGGGCTATCTCTGGGGTACTGACGGCACTGACGGTGTTGTACGGATGGGCACAAGCATGAGCTGGGCGAAGGGCTCCGGGAATGGCTATGTGACGCTGGATGTGGGAGTGGTGGACGGAGGGACTTTTTAAAAGAGTGCTGAGTTGCGGGTGCTGCGTGCTGAGGGAAGAGTAGAGAAGATTGAAAATGATAATAATTGATTATGGCCAAGCTACTTTTAAAACGGACTTCGGTGGCGGCGCGGGTGCCGACCACTGCCCAATGCGATACCGGAGAACTGCTCGTTAACCTGGCTGACAAGCTGCTCTATACCAAGGACGGAAGCGGCAACATCATGACGCTGCCGGGTTCGATGGCCTGGAGTGCTGTAACGGGAAAACCGACAACGCTCTCGGGCTATGGCATAACCGATGCTGCTGCCCAGAAGGCAACGGCGACGGTCTATGGCGGAATGAAGGCCTCGCTTTCGGGGACGACCCTGACACTGACAACAACCTGACCGATGCCGCTCACTTTCAATGGAACTACCGTGACTGCTGTGACCTGTAACGGTACTGTGCTCAGCTCGATCATCTGCAACGGCACGACAGTATGGAGCGCTTCTGCTGCTCCGGTTGTCGGTGCGGCCTATGGCGGCGGAATATGCGCCTATCTGCTGCTCTCCGGTGATCCGGGCTACAGCTCCTCGACGCCGCACGGGCTGATTGTTGCCACTGCCGACCAGGCTGCCGTGACTGCATGGAGCAACATCACGTCGGTTGCCGTGACCGGCACAAGCGCAAACCTTGGCAGCGGTGCAGCGAACACAACGAAGATCATGGCGCAAGCAGGGCATACGGCAAGCGCGGCAAAGAACTGCCGCAACTACAGCGGCGGAGGCTTCAGCGACTGGTACCTGCCGAGCGAGAAGGAGCTGGAAAAGCTCTGCATCAACTGCACGGCAATTGGCGTGATGGACCCGGAGGGCAACTACTGGAGTTCCACGGAGGTCAATGCAACAAATGTGAGCATCTACTCATTCTACGATTCTTCACCTTTTGATGATATCAAGAACAGCGACTATCCGACGGTTCGGGCGGTGAGAAGCTTTTAAAAAGAGATGCGGATGAAAAACGAAGATATACTTGGACTGGTGATCAGCGGCTTTCTCGGGGCCCTGACCAATATCTTCCATGGGCTTTACCAGAATATGATACTGGGCAAACGGGATCTGCTGATCCGCTTTACGGTTGCAGTGCTGGCGATATGCCCGGCCTACCTCTTCTGCGAATACATGGAGCTGCCGAGAGACCTCTCCTTTATTGTGGGCTATATCTCCGGTGCTCTCGGTGACCGGGTTATCAGTGAGATTTACCGCAGGGAGAGAAGGATTTTCAACTTTTTCGCTGGCACCATTGATGATGAGACACCGCAGGAAAGAAGGAGAAACATGACAAACCAGGACAACAAACCGAAAAAACCATGACTGAAACAATAGATGGCGGGTACTGCTGACAGGGATGGGCCGGATACCGCCCGGACAGACGAAAGATAATGAGAGGATGTACTGAGAGGCTTGCAGCTGATGAAGCTGATTTTATACAACTAAACGGAGACAGATAATGGAATGGATTCAGGCGAATTGGGTAAACATCACGGCGGCTGTCGGTGGTGTGGTAACGCTCGCCTCGCTGATTGTCAAGATGACACCATCGCAGGCGGATGATGCCATGCTTGCCAAAATCATCGCGGTGCTGAACGCTCTTGCACTCAACCCGAAACAGTAATGGAAACTTTTTTCGATCGGTTGATGGCCGTCATTGTGCGTTCCACCATCAAGGCCCTTGCAGAAAAAGGCGTGCTGCAGGGGCTGGTGGATGCCGTACTTGGGGCAATGTCGCCACGGCAGATTATTGCAGGCAAACCAGACAAAAACGATGATGCATTTATCAACTCGGCGAAAGCTGACGGGTGGGGCGGTGATACTCCCCATGCTGGCGCTCTGCCTTGAGGGCTGCGGCAGCCGCGTGGTCTATCTTGGCAACAGCACAACAAGAACGGTCCAGCTTCGGGAAACTGTCAGAAATGTGAAAGTGTGGGTGAAGGACTCAACCGGTACTGCTGTGCCCGGCGTTGCCGACCTGCTGGAAGGTGGATACTACCGCAATGACCTGACACTCGAGAGGCCCGGTGCAACTGAAGCAAAAGCGCGTGCCAGGCTGCCTTCATCGCTGCAATGAACCAGCCGATCTACAAGATTGACCTGAGCCTGATGCTGCCGCACCAGCGTGCCTTCTGGCAGCTGCCGAACTTTATCAAGCTGCTCGTCGGAGGGTACGGGTGCGGCAAAACCCGCATCGGTGCCCTGCGCTCCATCTGGAGCTCCTATATGAACTCCCCCATCCCCCACCTCTATGTCTCGCCGACCTACAAGCAGGCGCGGAAAACAGTCATTGTCTCCATCAGGGAGATGCTCGACCGGGGCACTGTCAACTATATCTACAACAAGACCAACCACGAATTCTTCATCCCCGACTGGAATGGATACATCTGGATTGCAAGCGGAGACGAACCGGAATCGCTCAAAGGGCCCAACCTCGCCACGGCAGGAATTGATGAACCCTTCATCATGCATGAGGAGATTCTCAGTGTAGTGCTCTCCCGGCTGCGCCACCCGGAGGCCTTCTACAGGGAACTCTTTTTGACAGGTACCCCCGAACAACTCAACTGGGGATACGAACTGGCGCAAAACCTCGACGGGCGATACGATCTTGGCACTGTTGTGGCGCGCACGGCAGACAATACCTTTCTCCCGGAGCAATTTGTCACAATGCTTGAAAAAGCTTTCGACGAAAATCAGCGTGCGGCCTATCTGAACGGGCAGTTTGTCAACCTGACGGCTGGCAGGGTCTACAAATATTTTGAGCGGAACATGATACAGGAGGGTGCGATGAACCAGCCGCTGCGTGCCGGGATTGATTTCAACATTGACAACATGACGGCGGAAATATTCTCGGTGATGTCGGACGGGGTGGTCTGCTTCCATGACGAAATCCACATCGACAACTCTACAACCTACGAGCTGGCCGACCGCCTGCATGAGCGCTACCCCGGCATAACCGTCTTCCCTGATCCTGCAGGACGGGCGCGCAAAAGCTCTTCGGATGCAACTGATTTTACCATCCTGCGAGACAAGGGCTTTACGGTGGAAGCAAGGCCGGCACACCCGCCGCAACGCGCCCGCGTGAATGCAGTCAACAAGCTGATGCGCGAAGGCAAGCTGCGGATAAGCGCCAGGTGTCCCCGCCTCGTGAAAGACTTTGAGCAGGTAAGCTGGAAATGCGGAGAAATCGACAAGAGCAACGAGGCGCTCACCCATGCATCCGACGCTGCAGGCTATGCAATCGAAAAACTCTTTCCTGTGCGGATGCCGGACATGAACATCAGGCAGCCGATGCACTGGAGAGTTTAAGAATAATGATGAGAAGTTTTTCAAACCAACCGGAACAGGAAAATGGCGAACAGTGTCTATACAGCGAATACAGATGACTGGAAGATGTTTGAAGCGGCTTACAAGGGCGGGCGGGCCTGGAAGGAGATGAACTATCTCTACCAGTATATCAATGAGAGTGCAGCGCAACTGCAGGAGCGGGTGAAGCAGACGCCGCTTGAGAACCATTGCGAAGGGGTGGTCTCGACATACAGCGGCTTTATCTGGCGCGAACCTCCGAAACGCAATCTGGGAACGCTGAACAATAATGTGCCGCTGAACTCCTTGCTGCATGATGCCGACCGCGAAGGCACTCCATACAATGAGTTCATGAAGCAGGTGCTGATATGGGGCTCTGTCTACGGGGTGGTATGGGTTATTGTGGACAAGCCGGGCTCTGCGGCATACACCAAGGCTGATGAAATCAATGGCGGCATAAGGCCCTACCTGCGCTTTTACACCCCGCTTGATGTGACCGATTTTGAGTTTACGCCGAAACCCTCCGGCGAATATGAGCTGACCTGGTTCGAGGTCCAGGAACAGTACACAACACGAGAAGGCGACGTGAAAATTATCCGCCAATGGTCAAAAGATACAGTGGTGACCAGCACAACCGTTGGAAAAACCACGCAAACAATCACGATAAAAAACCCGATTGGCCGCATACCGGCAACACCACACTACAACAAGAAGTCACTGACAAGAGGCCTCTCCACCTCCGACCTGCAGGATATAGCCGGAGTGCAGATCAGCATCTATAACGACCTCTCCGAACTGACCCAAATGATCAGGGGCGCAAACCACAAAACACTTGTCAAAAACCTCAATGACCAGGCCTCGACCGGTGCGGGCGGCGTTATTATCATGGATCCCGACACACCTTCAGGCAAGCTTCCTTATCTGCTGCAGGCCGATGCAAGCGCACTGACCGGACTGCTTAACACCATTGACAAGAAAACCGAAATGGTCAACCGCATGGCGCACCTCACACCGGTGCGAACCTACCGCGCCCAGGTTGTTTCGGCTGTGGCGATGGAGACCGAGTTCCAGATACTCAACACGCTGCTTGCCGAAAAGGCGGCCCAGCTGCAGCTGACCGAGTACAGAATCTTTGAGATTTTCTGCGCATGGGAAGGAATCGACCATGCAAATGCAGGCTTTGAGGTGAACTATCCCACCCACTTTGAGCTGCGCGACAAGCAGGCTGACTTGAATTTCATCAAGGCGGCACGGGAAGCGGCAGCGATGATCAATTCAGCCACCTTGCAGACAGAGCTGAACAAGCAGCTGGCGCGAATTGCGCTGCCGGATGATGATTTGATTGAGAAGATTGATAGGGAGCTGAGCAAGGGGAAGGGGGCGGTGGCGGTGCAAGCTGGCTCAGCTGCTGCTTAATGACTGGATAGCTCCCTTTTTACTTGGGGAGTGAATTGAGATTGTTCCGTATCGTTACTGTGGTCGGATGATCTTTGCCAAGCGCCTTTTCATCAATTGCCAGTGCACGGCGGTAGAGCGGCTCGGCTTCGGCATACTTGCCCTGCGAATACAGTAATCCCGCAAGATTGTTCAGGCTTGTTGCTACATCAGGGTGATCTTTGCCAAGTACTTTTTCCCTGATCACCAGTGCACGGCGGTAGAGCGGCTCGGCTTCGGCATACTTGCCCTGCGTGTACAGCAATCCCGCAAGATTGTTCAGACTTGTTGCCACACCAGGGTGATCGGGGCCAAGAGCTTTTTCCTTGATCGCCAGCGCACGGCGATAGAGTGGTTCGGCTTCGACATACTTGCCCTGCGAAGCCAGCAATAACGCAAGATTGTTCAGACTTGTTGCAACATCAGGGTGATCGGGGCCAAGAGCTTTTTCCTTGATCGCCAGCGCACGGCGATAGAGCGGTTCGGCTTCGACATACTTGCCCTGCGAAGCCAGCAATAACGCAAGATTGTTCAGACTTGTTGCAACATCCGGATGATCTTTGCCAAGCGCCTTCTCAGAAATCCCCAGCGCACGGCGATAGAGCGGCTCGGCTTCGGCATACTTGCCCTGCACTTTCAGCAATCCCGCAAGATTGTTCAGACTTGTTGCTACATCAGGGTGATCGGGGCCAAGCGCCTTCTCAGAAATCGCCAGCGCACGGCGATAGAGCGGTTCGGCGGCGGCATACTTGCCCTGCGAAACCAGCAATAACGCAAGATTGTTCAGACTTGTTGCAACATCAGGGTGATCGGGGCCAAGAGCTTTTTCCTTGATCGCCAGCGCACGGCGATAGAGCGGTTCGGCGGCGGCATACTTGCCCTGCGAAACCAGCAATAACGCAAGATTGTTCAGACTTGATGCAACATTCGGATGATCTTTGCCAAGCGCCTTCTCATAAATCCCCAGCGCACGGCGATAGAGCGGCTCGGCTTCGACATACT
>Ga0208872_1001859_pt1 | contig 12550 bp, 10 predicted proteins | sample CryBogCBH12Aug08_FD_185508 | JGI IMG/M metagenome (GOLD analysis project Ga0208872, IMG submission 185508) | Freshwater microbial communities from Crystal Bog, Wisconsin, USA - CBH12Aug08 (SPAdes) | ecosystem: Environmental > Aquatic > Freshwater > Lake | place: Crystal Bog, Wisconsin, USA...
TCAGCGCGTTGGCCGCCGTGAGCCGCGCGGTCTGGTAAAGCCAGCCGGTCAAAACAGTCTGGGCGCTGAGGCGTCCGGCTTTCTGCGCGAGGATGATAAAGACGGCCTGGGTGACTTCGCCGGCGAGTGTGTCGTCGCCGGTGAACCGGCGGGCGGCGGACCAGACGAGGTTGACGTGGCGCTGCACGAGCGTGGCAAAGGCGGCTTGGTCGCCGGTGCGGGCGTAGGCGGTCAGCAGTTCGTGGTCAGTCAATTCAGCCATTCACGGAATAATGTCCGCCGAACGGGAAAGCGAACAGGATTTTTGAAAAAAGTTTTGGGGCGGGCAAGGAATTGAACAACCAAGGAACGAAGCAACCAAGCCGGCTTCCCTTTGTTCCTTCGTTGCTTGGTTGTTAAAATGCCTGGGGTAAGCGGCGTGAACCGTTCAAGATTTGGTCGCGGGCAACCCCAGAAAATCCATGCCCACGAGACAGACGTCGTCGTCGAATTCGCCGTTCACCGCAAAGCGGCGGACGACCGCCAGCAGTTCATCGAACAGCGGGCCGGTCGGATGGTGCAGCAGGTTCTTCATGTCCAGCACCAGCCGTTCCTGCGAGTAAAGTTCCTCGTCATGGCCCTGCACCTCGTAGATGCCGTCGGTGAAGAGCATCAGCAGGTCGCCGGGTTCCAGCCGCACTTCGCTCGTCGCATACGGCGGCTCTTCAAACAGGCCGAGCGCCGGCTGGCTTTTGCCAGAGGCGTTGACGAGCGGCTTGATGCTGCCCCCGGCGCGGCGCACGAGCAGCGGCTTGGGATGGCCGGCGTTGGCGAACCGCAGCGCGCCGCTGCGGCAGTCGGCCACGGCATAAAACGCGGTGGTGAGCATCGGCGAACCGGTGTTCTTGAGGATGGCGCAAAGGTCGCCGTTCAGCTTGCGCAGAAATTCCGCCGGGTCGCGCGCGATGGGCCGCAGTTCCTCGGTGATGGCGCGGATCATGGCCGTGACCAGCGCGGCGCGCACACCGTGGCCAGTGACGTCGCAGATGAACACCGCCGCCTCGGTGGCGGACAATTGCGTGACGGAAAAGAAATCGCCGCTGACGGATTGCGCCGGCTCGTAGCGGTGGACGAACTGCAGCGCGCTGGCGTCCGGCGACACGCCGGGCGGGAACACGGGATATTGCTGCGGCAGCGTGGCGAGCTGGATTTCGCGCGCGGTGCGGAGGTTTTCCTCCATGACGGAATTCTTAGCGCGCAATTCCTCACGGCTGCGGGCCAGCTCGGCGGTGGTGCGGCGGATTTCCTCCTCGATGCGGATTTTCTCGGTGATGTCCCAGAACATTCCCTGCAAACCGATGACCTTCCCGGTATCGTCGCGCAACGGTGTCTTGATGACGTGGTGATACAATTTTTCGGAAGTGCCCGTCGGCTGGGTTTCCTCGGTGATCTCCATCGTCTCGCCCTTTTCCATGATGACGAGGTCGTCGCGCCAGTATTTTTCCGCCAGCTCGCGGGGGAAAAAATCGAAGTCGGATTTACCAAGCAGGTCTTCGAGCTTCCGGTTGATGTATTGGCAATAGGTCTGGTTCGCGAAGGTGAACCGCCCCTCCAGATCGCGGCGGAACACGCCCTGCGGCATGGTCTCCACCAGCGAATGATACAGCGTCTCGGAATGTTTGAGCGCCTCCGCCATCTGCCGCTGCTGCGTGATGTCCTCGACGGTGCCCTCGTAGTAAAGCAGCTTGCCCTGCCCGTCGCGCACGGCGCGGCAGTTTTCCTCGATCCAGATGACGCTGCCGTCCTTGCGGTAAATCTGCGACTCGAAACCGCTCAAGGTGTCATGCTCCTGCATCAGCCGGACAAATTCCTCGCGCCGGCCCGCCTCGACATACAGGCTGCGGCTGATGTCCTTGATGTTCGCCATCAGCTCCAGCGGCGTTTCATAGCCATAAATATTCGCGAGCGCCACGTTCGCCAGCAGGTAATGGCCGTCCACCGTCGTGCGGAACAGGCCTTCGACGAGATGGTCGAAAATGCCGTAGTAATTTTCCTTTTCCTCCAGCAGCGCGACGCGCTCCGTGTGCCGCGCCAGCGAGCAATGGATGGTTTGCCGCAAGGTCGCCGGGGTGATGGCGGCCAGCGCCAGATAATCCTGCGCGCCGCTGAACACCGCCTCCGCCGGAAAAGATTCCTCCCCGCCCGGCCCGATCACGAGCACCGGCAGCCGCTGCACCTGCGTGGTGAGCGAGCGGATTTGGAACAGCGCGGCGGTATTCGCCTGGTCAATCTGGAAGAGGATCGCGGAGAAATTATTGGTCGCCACCATCGCCAGCCCCGCGTCGGCGGTCGGCTCCACCGTCACGTCCACGTCCGCGGCGGCACCGGACAAAAACTCACCGATGCGGCGCGCGACGGTTTCGTCGGCGCTGATCAGCAGGATTTTCAACGGGGTGTGTTCCATCGTTCCGAACTTTGAAAATACAACTTTGCCGCCGCACCGCAAGCGCGTTGCGGGGCGCGGAAAAAATTTGCCTTGCCAAAATCCGCCGGTTGGTTCTCAAATGGTCGCGTCCCATTAAAACCGCTTCCGGCCACCACCATGCGATTCATACCGGCTTATGAAAACTTATTCCCCCGCTGACATCCGCAACTTCGCCATCGTCGGCCACGCCTCGTGCGGCAAAACCCTGTTGAGCGAGGCGATGCTTCGCTGCGCCGGGGTCATCTCGCGCCTGGGAAGCATCGCCGACGGCACGACCGTTTCTGATTATCACGTCAGCGAAAAGCAACGGCAGATTTCCGTCTCCGCCACGCTGATGCATCTCGACTGGGCGGGCAAGAAATTCAACCTCATTGACACGCCCGGCTACCTCGACTTCATCAGCGAGGGTCTGGGCGCGCTGCGCGTCGGCGATTTCGCGCTGGTGGTCATCCACGCGCAACACGGCCTCGGCGTCGGCACCGACCGTGTGTGGAACTACGCCACCGGTTACGGCATCCCGAAAATGATCGTCGTCAACGCGCTCGACAAGGAGAACGTGGATTTCGACGCCGTGCTGAAAGGCGCGCAGGAACATTTCGGACGGCATGTGTTTCCGCTGTCCGTGCCGGTGAATGCCGGTCCCGGTTTCAACCGCACGCTCGACGTGTTGCGCAACGAGATCGTCACCTACGCCACCGACGGCTCCGGCAAATACACCGAGGAACCCGCCACCGGCGAACTCGGCGAACGCGTGAAGCGACTGCACAACGAGCTGATCGAGCACATCGCCGAATCCGACGACACGCTGATGAGCAAATATTTCGAGCAGGGCGGCTTGTCGGAGGAGGAATTCCGCGCCGGCATCCACGCAGCGGTGCAAAAGGAATTATTCATCCCGCTGTTCGCCGCCTCGGCGGAAAAGAACATCGGCGTCGCGCGCCTGATGGATTTCATCGCCAAATACGGCTCGTCGCCGGTGGATCGCAAAAATGTTCCCGCGATTGACGCCAACGGCAAGGAAACCGAGGTCATCCTCGACAACGCCGAGACCGTGGCCTACATCTTCAAGCACATGACCGAGGCGCAATTCGGCGAGCTGTCCTTTTTCCGCGTCTATTCCGGCACGGTGACGACCGGCACGGATTTGTTCAACAGCGACCGCAAGATTACCGAGCGCGTCGGCCAGATTTTTCTGCTCAACGGCCAGACCCGCGAGGCTGTTCACTCGCTCGGCGCGGGCGACATCGGCGCGGTGGTGAAGCTCAAGGACACGCACACCGGCAACACGCTTTGCACGCTGAAACATCCGGTGACGCTGCCAAAGGTGGTTTATCCCAAGCCTAACATCCACGCCGCGCTCGTCGCGAAGGTGAAAGGCGAGGAAGATAAAATCGCCACCGGGCTTGCGGCGCTGCACGAGGAAGATCCGACATTTCTTTACGTGGTGGACGGCGAGCTGCACCAGACGATTCTTTCCGCGCAGGGTGAATTGCACCTCGAAGTCATCGCCGACCGCTTGCGCCGCCGTCAAAATGTTCACGTGGACCTCGCCGAGCCGCGCGTGAAATATCGCGAGACAATCAAAGGCAAAGGTGAATCCAAATACCGCCACAAAAAACAAACCGGCGGTGCCGGCCAGTTTGCCGAAGTCTGGATGCGCATCGAACCCAAGCCGCGCGACAGCGGCGTGGAATTCACTCAGTCGCTCGTCGGCCAGAACGTGGACCGCAATTTCGTCCCGTCCGTCGAGAAAGGCGTGGCGCAGGTTTGCAACGAAGGCGTCCTCGCCGGCTGCCGCGTGACCGATGTAAAGATTGATTTCTACGACGGCAAGATGCACCCGGTGGATTCCAAGGACATCGCGTTCCAGATTGCCGGCTACTTCGCGTTCAAGGAAGCGTTCACCGCCGCCAAGCCGCTGTTGCTGGAACCGATTCAAATCGTCGAGATCCAAGTGCCGGAATCATTCATGGGCAAAGTCATGGGCGATCTCTCCTCGCGGCGCGGAAAGATTCTTGGCATCGAAGCGGAAGGCTCGTTCCAAATCATCAAGGCCAGCGTGCCGACGGCGGAACTTTACCACTATTCCAGCACACTCCGCTCGCTGACCGGCGGTGCCGGCGTCCACACTGAGGCCTTCAGCCACTACGAGGAAATGCCGCGCGACGCGGCGGAGAAAGTTATTGCCGAGGCCGCCCAGCGCAAGGCGAACCACGACAGCCACAATTCGCACTGAAACAAATCACCCGATTGCGTTTTTTGTTCACAACCGGGTGATTTGTCTTTGCCTCAAAAATAAAATTTTTCCCGGCGGCTCAATGGTCGCTTTCGGCGCGGCGGTTTCGCCCCGGAGATTTCAGTGCGTCAACGCCGCCTCGTGTTTTTTCACGGCGGCGCAAAGCGCGTCTTTCAATTTCGCGCGCTTGAATTTCAATTCATCAATCTGCTGGTCGGTGGCGAACTCGACGTCCTCCTCAATGCGGCAGATTTCGTCATCAAGCTGATGATACTCCTCAAACGCCGCGCGGAACTTGCCGTCCGCCAGCTTGAGCGTGCGAATGGTTTCGCGGTGCGCCGGGAACTCTTTTACGAACGGGTGATGCAGGTCCATGGGAAGTCCTCCAGGTTGAAGGTTGACCGGCAACACCGGAGATCGGCGCGGCCGGGTGGTCGTTGCGCTGTCGGTTTGATGCTCATGACCAAGGCCAATTAAGCGCAGGCCCGCTAAAATTGCCAGCCCTTTTTTGGAAATTATTTAATCGCGGCCGCCGCACTGCCGCCTTTCCAAGCCCGCCGGGATGGATTAAATTTCCCTTCTCTCGAACCATGCCGAGCGTTTTCATAAAAACTTACGGTTGCCAGATGAACGAGCGCGACAGCGAAGCCGTCGCCGCGCAGCTCGTCGCCAAGGGCTATTCGCTCGCAAAGTCGGAAACGGCGGCGGATGTGGTGCTGCTCAACACTTGCAGCGTGCGCGATCTCGCCGAACAAAAGGCGATGAACAAGATGAAAAATCTCGCCGGCACCGCGCGCAAAGATAATCCCAATCAAATTCTCGGCTATCTCGGCTGCATGGCGCAGAGTCGCGGCAAGGAACTCATTGATAAACTGCCGGACGTAGATTTGGTTCTCGGCACGCAAAAATTTCATCGCGCGGCGGAATATCTGGACGAACTGCTCGCCGGCACGCGCAAAAAAATCGTGGACACCGCCGCCGAGGCGAAGAGCGAGGCGACCATCCGCGAACATCTGCTCAACGGCAGCGCCAAGACTTCCGTGTCCGCGTTCGTGAGCATCATGCAGGGCTGCAACCAGCATTGCACCTTCTGCATCGTGCCCGCCACGCGCGGCGAGGAACGCAGCCGCACGATTGACGACATCGTCGCCGAATGCCGCGAACTCGTGGCGCGCGGCGTGCGGGAAATCACTTTGCTCGGACAAATCGTGACGAGCTTCGGCAAGCGCGATTATTGCCTGCTCGACGGAAAATCCGGCTTCGTCCAACTCCTCGACGCCGTTCACGAAATTGAAGGCTTGGAAAGAATCCGCTTCACCTCGCCGCATCCGAAAGGTTATGGCGACGATCTGGTCGAGGCTTACGCGCGGTTGCCGAAACTTTGCGAAAGCGCGCACATTCCGCTGCAAAGCGGCAGCGACCGCATTTTGAAACTGATGCACCGTGGCTACACACGCGAAAAGTTTCTCGGCATCGTCGAGAAGCTGCGCCGCGCCAAGCCGGGCATCGGCATCACCACGGACATCATCGTCGGCTTTCCCGGCGAGACCGAGGAGGATTTTGAACAGACGCTCTCGCTCTGCCGCGAAGTGCAGTTCGACAACGCCTACATTTTCAAATATTCCCCGCGCCGCGACACGCCCGCTGCCGAGATGCCCGACCAGGTGCCGCTGGAAATTCGCGAGAAACGCAATGAAAGTCTGCTGAATCTCGTCAACGAAATCGCCGCGCGCAAATACGACGCCTTCATCGGGCGGCAGGTGGAAATTCTCGTCGAAGGGCCGAGCAAGAAAAACGCGGCGCGCTACACCGGCCGCACGCGCTGCAACCGCATCGTGCTGTTCGACGGCAGCGCCCGCCATCAAGGGCAGCTCATGGATGTAAAAATCGAGCGCACCGGCTCCTTCACTCTTTACGGCGACCCGGCGGTGGTGAATTTGTAAAAGCACCTTTGTTATTTCCCACCCGCAAACGCCAGGATGAATCCGGACAATAAAAGTTTTTTTGGAGGTTTGGAATCTTTGCGAGGCGTAGCGGCGTTGATTGTGGTCTTTCTGCATATTTCATGGCCGAATCCATTGACGCAGCTGCGCTTTTTTCACAACGGATATCTGATGGTAGATTTATTTTTTGTGCTTTCTGGATTTGTCATCTGTTTCAACTACGGTCAAAAAATCGGATCCGCCAAGGATATTGGACATTTTATGTTTTTGCGATTTGGGCGGCTATATCCTCTTCATTTATTCTGCCTGATTGCCTTTCTAGGAATTGAAGTTGCCAAGTGGGTTGGCGAATCAAAATTCAATCTAGTGCCTACTGCCAGCAGCGCTTTTTCTGTGAACAACACCTCCTCGTTTATAGCCCATCTGTTACTAATTCAATCCTTTTGCCCGTTCGCCAATTATTCCTTTAACGGCCCAAGTTGGAGCATTTCAACGGAGTTTTACGCGTATCTAGTTTTTGCCATCGCGGCTGTGTGTTTTTCCAAAAGGAAATACATTTTAATTGTATCCAGTTTTTCGGTTTTGCTGACGGCTTTTCTTCTGATTCATTTTGGCATTAGCGGTGACACGTCGTTTACCGGTTGGAGTTTTATCCGGTGCATCCTTGGTTTTTTTACAGGTATTTTGACATACCATATCTACAACCAGTATCACTTTCGTATTGCGCGATGGAGTGAAAGCGTCGCCTTCTGCTTGCTGGTGACTTTGGTAATCTTCATGTCCATCAAAGATAACCCGCAGATAGATGGCATTTTGGCTCTGCCAATTTTTTCCGCCTTGATTATTGTCATTGCCGCAGAACCGGCAGGTTCTTTTTCAAGAGCGATCAACAGTTTTCCGTTGCGATGGCTGGGGCAAATTTCATATTCAATCTATTTGATGCATTTCATGGTGCTAATGTTCATATCTCGATGCGCCATTTACATTCAGAATCGTTTTTCTTCCAATGACCGAGATACCATCGGACTGGTTTTTGTTTTTGTGGCAATCGGATTGGTATTGTTCATTTCTCAACTCACCTATCAATGGATTGAAAAACCGTTTCAAAACAAGTCCCGTGAATTGTCTCAAAAATATTTTGGCGACTGGCAAACACACGCTTAAATTTATCCTACCGCCAAACTTCTCCCTCGCTGTCGCGAAACTTTCTCTCCATTGTAGTAAAATCGTTGCCAACCGGCACAACACGGGCAAAATGACGTTATGAATTTCCGCGACAAACTCATCGCGTGGGACCAGTTGCCGGCCTGGCGAAATAAAATTCGCGCCAGCGGCAAAATACTCGTCGTCACCAACGGCTGCTTCGACCTCCTGCACCTCGGCCACGTCACCTATCTGGAAAACGCCCGCAATTTCGGCGACGCCCTGCTCCTCGGCGTGAACAGCGATGCCGCCGTGCGCGGCCTCAAAGGCGCGGGCCGCCCGGTGAATTCCGAAACGGATCGCGCCTCGGTTCTCGCCACATTGCAAAGCGTGGACGGCGTCTGCATCTTCACCGATACGACGGCCACGAAATTTCTCGCCGCCGCGCAGCCGGACATTTATGTGAAGGGCGGCGATTACACTTTGGAAACTTTGAATCAGGACGAACGCCGCGCGGTCGAGTCGGCAGGCGGAAAAATTATTTTGGTTCCGTTCGTGCCCGGCAAATCCACGACGTCGCTGCTGGAAAAAATTTCGCGGCTGTGAAAATTCTCGTCATTTCCCTCGCCGGCATCGGCGACACGTTGTTCACCACGCCGCTCATCCACGAGCTGCACGCAAATTTCCCTGCCGCGACGATTGACGCGCTGGTGATGTGGCCGGGCGCGAAGGATTTGCTGGAGCACAATCCTCACGTCAACCGCGTCTTCCAGAAAAATCTCATCAAGGCCGGCAAGTTGGAGGCGGTGCGGTTTCTGTGGTCGCTGCGGCGCGAGGGCTACCAGCTTTCCATCAACACGCATCCGCAGAGCCGGATTCATTATCGTATCGCGGCGTGGCTGGCGGGCGCGGAAGTCCGTTTGAGTCATGAATACGAATGCTTCAACTGGCTCGACCGCTGGCTCGTCACCGGCACGTTGCCGCAGGATTACGCACTGCACGCGGCGGAAAATAACCTGGCGATGCTGCCGCTGATCGGCGCGCAGAAAAAACTGCCGGCGCACGAACTGGAACTCTTCCTGACGCCGGCGGAGGAAAAGTGGGCGGACGATTTTCTGACACGCGCCGGGCTTACCGGCAAAAAGTGGCTGGGCGTCCATGTCGGTTCCGGCGGGACGAAGAATCTGGCGCTGCGCCGCTGGCCGCTGGAAAATTTTATCGAGCTGTCGCGCAAGCTGGGCGAGTGGCAGAAAGGTTTTCCCATACTCTTTTTTGGCGGGCCGGAAGAAGCCGCCAGTCACGAGAAAATTCATCTACAACTGCCCGGCGCCATTTTTCCGCCGACCAAAAATCTCCGGCAGGCGGCGGCATTGCTGCGGCGGGCGCGGGCGTTTTTGAGCGTGGACACGGCACTGATGCACGTCGCCGCCACGATGAAGGTTCCGGTGCAGGTGGTCATCGAGACGCCGACATGGAACAAGCCCATCGAGCCGTTCGGCAATCCGTTCACGCTTATCAAAAATCCGGCGGTGGCCGGGCGCGGGCTGGATTTTTACCGCTACGACGGCGGCGACATCAAAGGCACGCGCGCGGAAATCATCGCATGCATGAAATCGGTGACGGTGGCGGACGTTTTCGCGACGGTGACAAAGGCGATTTGAAATTATTTACGATTTACGATTCCTGATTTACGATTTACGCACCGCCTTGAAATTGCGCGCGTAAATCGTAAATCAGGAATCGTAAATCAAAGCGTGAAGCCCGCCGCCTTCGCGTCGTTGGCAAACATCTTGACCGTGTCGAGCGAAAGCTCGCCCAAGTCCATGCCGGACATCTTCATCGCCTTCCCCAGAATGTCGTGCGGCACGGTGACGATATGCGAGCCGCAATCGTTCGCCTGAAAAATATTCAGCACTTCACGCACGCTGGCCCAGAGCAATTCCGCGTGCGGTAAATCTTTCAAAATCGTTTTGCTGTCGGTCATAATGCGAACCGGGTCAACGCCCGTGTCCGCGATGCGCCCGGCAAAAACAGAAACGACCGCGGGAACTTTTGGATTCAACGCAGCGGTTACGCCTTCGACTTGTGCCAGAGTCAAAATCGCCGTGACATTGAGTTTCACGCCTTCGCTCGCGAGTTCCTTGATAAGCGGCAGGGAAGATTCGTTGCGCGTGTTCGTGATGGGAATCTTGACGTAAACATTTTTGCCCCAGCCGTTGATTTTCAAACCCTGCCGTTTCATCTCTGGAAATTCGTCGGAAAAAACTTCGAGCGACAGCGGCTTGATTGTAATGGTCTGCAAAATGTCGCGCGCGAACGCCTCAAAATCCGTGAGTCCGGCCTTGCGCATCAGCGTCGGATTCGTCGTCAAACCCTGGATAAGCGGATTGGCGTTGAGCTCCAACATGCCTTTTTTGTCCGCGCCGTCGGCGAAGATTTTTACCGTCAGGTCTTTCAGCGTTCGCTTCATAAAATTTTAGATTCGCGCAAGATGATGTCCGCTGCCTCGCCCAGATGGCGAGCGGAAAAATCAGGTTTCTGCTTCAGCTTTTCGACGTAGTTTCCCTCGATGAAAATCGTTTTGCAGCCCGCCGCGTGGCCGCAATCCACATCGCGCCAGCGGTCGCCGACCATCCAGCTTTGCGCAAGATCAATGCCGAGCGCCTTGGCCGCGTTGAGCAACATCCCCGGCTTCGGCTTGCGACAATTACAATCCGACGCGCCGCGACCCGGATGAAAACAAATCTCAATGCGATCCAACTCGATAACCTTTTGCATCTGCGCGTTCATGGACTCAACGAGTTCGCGCGGAACGATACCGCGCCCGACATCCGGCTGGTTGGTGACGACGACGAGGAGAAAGCCGGCGGCTTTTAATTTTGCGCAAGCTTCGGGAACGCCGGGCAGAATTTCAAAATCGCCCAGACTCATCGGCGGAAACGGCAGCCCATCGCGCGTGATGGCGCGGTTGATGACGCCGTCGCGGTCGAGAAAAACGGCGCGCTTCACTTCGTGCTTTCCCATTTCGTCTGCGCAACCTTTAACTTCGGATGCGACACGAGTAAGTGCCACACGATACCCTGAAACGCCTCGCTGTGCGGCGTGACGTGCGTCGGGTTCACCGTCGGCACAATGACACACGCATTCGCCTGCTGCGCAGTGTAACCGCCATCGCGACCGACAACGCCGACAACCGACGCGCCGACGCTCTTGGCGACTTGAATCGCGCTGACCAGATTCGGGCTGACATTTTTCTCAAGATTGCCGCCGCCGACGGAAAAAATCAGCAGGCCGTCCTTCGCGTTGATGCGACTGCCTTTGAGCCACTCGGAGAAAACCGTCGCCCAGCCTTCGTCGTTGGTGCGCGCGGTGAGTTCGGAAACATTGTCCGTCGGCGCGTAGGCTTCGAAGCCGCAGATTTTGCGGAAATCGTTCACGGCATGGCCGGCGTTGCCCGCGCTGCCGCCGACGCCGAGGATGAACAAACGTCCGCCCCGCGTGCGAATGGCCGCGAGTTCGTCCGCCGCTTTTTCAATCGCCGCTTCGTCGAGTTGCGCCGTGATCTGCTGGACCTCGGCCAGAAATTGTTTCGTGAAACTCATGAGAATTTCAAATTACGAATTTCAAATGGCGAATGGAAGCAAAGTTTGCCACCGGGGCCATGATTCATGCGCGCCGCCGGTTGAATTTCCCTTTCGCCTTGGCGGGAAAAATCGCACATCCGACCGGAAGCCTCCGAATGCCTGCCGGAACCGGGTATTTTCCTTTAAGCGAAAGCAATTTTTCTTCAGGCCAAACCATTTTTCCTACAGGTGACGCGACTTTTCCTTTAAGCGGAAGCGCTTTTCCTTCAGGTAAAACCCGTTTTCCTTTAGGTGAAACCGTTTTTTCATCAGGAGAAATCATTTTCCCTTCAGGAGAAAAGGCTTTTTCTTCAAGCAAAGACATTTTTCCTTAAAGAAAAAGCGGTCTTTCTACAGGAAAAACCGCTTTCCAGACTGAAATCCATCCAAAAATGAGGCGTTTTGGCGGTTTTTCTGCTATTTGCCGGCTTTGGACGCCAAAAGACGTTCCAACTCGGCCAAGCCCGCAGGTGAACCCATTTCGTAAAACCGCTCCGGCACTTCGTAGCCCGCCAGTTGCTTTTCGCGAACGAGTTTTTGCATCACGTCAGCGAGATCAAATTTTTCTTCAGCCGGAAATTTTTCAAACACGCTCGCCTTGAACAGGCTCAAGCCGTAGTCAATGTGCCGCATCTCCGGCAGCTTTTGTTTTTTGTCGTAGATTTTTATTTCGCCGCCGGCGAAGACCACGTTGCTCGTGTCGTATTTGCCTTCGTTGCGATAGACCGTCATCAGTCCGGGCTTGCCGCTGTGATGGAAAAATTCCGCGACGGGCGCGTAGGGAATCGGCAGATACGAATCGCCGTAGAGGATGAAAAATTCCTCGCCCAGCTTGGGCAACGCGCGTTTGATCGCGCCGCCGGTGCCGAGTAGTTTTTCGCCGTCGAAGGAATACTCCAACTTGATGCCGCAGGCTTCGCTGCCGAATTCGCGCTGGATCATCTCGCCGAGAAAGCCGATGCACAGCACGGCGCGGCGGATGCCCTGCGCGTGGAGCATCTCCAGTTGATGCGCGAGAATCGGCCGGCCCGCGACGGGCACGAGCGACTTGGGAATTTTTTCCGTGATGGGCCGCAGCCGTGTGGCGAGTCCGCCGGCGAGAATGGCCACGGGAATTTTTTCCATCGGCACGCTCACGAGA
>Ga0208872_1001863_pt1 | contig 12539 bp, 13 predicted proteins | sample CryBogCBH12Aug08_FD_185508 | JGI IMG/M metagenome (GOLD analysis project Ga0208872, IMG submission 185508) | Freshwater microbial communities from Crystal Bog, Wisconsin, USA - CBH12Aug08 (SPAdes) | ecosystem: Environmental > Aquatic > Freshwater > Lake | place: Crystal Bog, Wisconsin, USA...
AATATCTTGCTCCGACACATTACTATTACCAGCAATTTCAACATCTACCAAAAGCGGTTTTTCATAAGTATTAATTATTAAATTCATTTGCCCGTCATCTAGCATTTCGCCAGATATAACTACTTGCTCAAAATAGCCAAATGGATGGCCTAAAGCATATAATTTCTTAATTAATTTAGTAGTTTTACTAGGAGTAAATTCTTCACCTTTTTGATAGGTAAAACAGTTTTCAATAATGGCATCTGTTACATAATTATTTTTATGATTTCTTTTTAAAATTACTTTTTTAATAATTAGTCCAGTAAAATCTTCAATTGTTAGCTCTTCTGCTTGAGCTACTTCTTGCTGGTCTGACTGATTTAAACTAACAGTTTTATCGAGCGCATTGGATACAAAACTAAAACTAATGAAACTCAGGCTAATTGCTAAAAAAATAAACTTATTACGCCAAACCATCGTGCAATGCTCCTAAATCAAGCCTAATATTACGACTTGATATTCTCTTATCTACTCTAAAATAAAAACGTCTTGGACCTATTATAATCAAATCTTACACACTATTTAAGCGCAAATTTATTGGCGCACTGAATTCGTATTTAAATTTACTATACAATCTAACCCGAATCACCCAGTTTATCTAACTTTTTGTTTTATAAAAATTATCCAATTTTCGCCTAATACTAGTTTTTAAGCTAAAATTGTTTTATAACTCAAAAAAAATTTACGTTTATTTAAAAAATAAAGTTTATTATGTCAAAATTATTTATTACTAACACACTTACCAAACAGCTAGAAGAATTTAAGCCCCTGCACGAACAACAAGTCTCTATGTATGTTTGCGGTATTACACCCTATGACTACGCACATATTGGCCATGGAAGAGTTTATGTAACATTTGACATCTTATACCGTCTATTAAAATTTTTAGGCTACAACGTAACTTATTGTCGCAATTTTACCGATATCGACGACAAACTACTAAATAAAGCTATAAATGAATTTGGTGACAAAATGCGTTACCACGAAATTGCCGAAAAATTTATTCACGCCTACCGCCAAGATATGGCAGAGTTACAATGTTTACCGCCAGATTTTGAACCATATGTCACGCAAACTATCCCGGAAATAATAAGTTTTATTGAAGGCCTAGTAGAACGAAAAATGGCTTACGTAGTAAATGGCAACGTTTATTATAGCGTTAAAAAATTTACCGATTACGGCAAACTATCTAAGCAAGACTTAACAGCGTTAGAAGCTGGTGCACGTGTCGAAGTAGCGACCGAAAAACATGACCCGCTAGATTTTGCACTTTGGAAAAATGAACCAGAAAATAGTTTTTGGCAAAGCCCTTGGGGCTGGGGTCGCCCAGGCTGGCATATTGAATGTTCTGCCATGGCTAGCAAATATCTAGGCAACCATATCGATCTACATGCTGGTGGGCAAGATTTAATTTTTCCACATCATGAAAATGAAATTGCTCAGTCTGAAGGGTTACATGGTGCCCCTTTTGCCAAATATTGGATGCACAATGCGTTTGTACAGGTGAATAAAGAAAAAATGTCTAAGTCGTTAAATAATTTTTTTACGCTTAAAGATCTTTTTCAAGAAATTGACCCCATGGTTTTACGCTATTATTTTGCTAACCATAATTACAATACACCGCTAGATTTTAATTTAGAAGAGTTACATAAACTACAAAAAGGTTATAATCGGCTATGCTTAGCACTGGCACAAAACGATGCTAAAAACATTAATCTAGCAGAATTAAAAAGCTCTGCCATAATACAAAAATTATTAACTTGTTTATGCCACGATTTAAATGGCTCTGGCATGTTTGGTATAATTTTTGAAAACATTAGCAGCCTAAGTGATTTAGAAAAAACTTATTTAAAAGCTTTTTTACAGCAAATCATTGGCCTAAAAATGATATACTTGCCAGAAAAACAAGCTGCCATTACTCCAGAAATTCAAGCGCTAATCGACCAGCGTAATGCTGCTAGATCTGCCAAAAACTGGGCACTAGCAGATCAATTGAGAGATAAGTTGGTTAAGATGGGTGTGGTGATTAAAGACAAATAAATTAGTTGGGGTTATGGAAATTTCCATAACCCCAACTAATTTAAAGCATCATGCCTGAGGCAATTAATTTTTCACGCTTTTCCTCAAAATTCCACAATAAAAGGTCACTATAAATATCTTCGGGGCTCTCGTCAGTACTAATATAATAATCAAAAAGCCGTTTTTCAACCTCTACTAGGCTACCATCCCAAACATCTTCACTTGCTGCACTATCACTAGGCTCTGTAATACCATTTTCTTCAAATTTGTTATAAAGCATTAAAACTTTATTTCCAAAATCATTATGTAAAAGTTCTTCGTAAGACTGACTAGCAAAATCTTTTAAAATTGCTTCAACAAAAACTAAATTATTCGCTTGGTTTTCTTTACCTAATAATTTATCAAACTCATCCTGGGAGGCAAATATATTGGTTACTGCGGCAGGAACAGATCCATAACTATGCGCTAATAAATCACCATATCCATCAAAATTAAACTCATCTGCAGCCTTCATATTGCCAGCGCTAGCAATTAATACTAGACCCAAAAACAACTTTTTAACTAATTTCATGACCCTTTAACCCCTCATTTTAAAAAAAATATCTATTTATCTTTAATATATTAACAAAAACCAGCAAGCAAGTTCAACAAAAACTTAAGTATATTAACTATAAACCACTATTTAATATATAAGAAAACAATTGGTTCTTTTTTTCATCATAACTTTCTTCTAATAGGGTTAAATAGGGCTCCCTATCGCCAAAAGCTCGATATACATCAAAAACGTGTCTCTCCAGCACTGCCACATTATCAAACTGATCAACATCTAGCATTGCTGCCATCATCGCAGCTTTTTGAATTTCTTTATAAAGCAATCCAGATATGTATGAATCAGTCTCATCAAACTCTGGTTTTTGATATTCACGAACACCACTAACTACATTACCATATGGCTTGCTATCGGCCCAGGTAACTCGTTTTCTGCCCAAGTCTTCAATTTCGTGTTCTTCAATTCCATATTTCTTGAATTCTCTTAAAATCAGCTCCTGCTTGGCTTTAAAAGCCATACCCAAAAGCTGGTGATAGGTAAAACCCATATGTTTGACTAAAAATTTTTCTAAAATAACTAAGTTTTGTGCCTCGGGCTTATCGCCATTAAAAAAACTATTAAAATTATCTTGGCTAAACACAAAATATTTTCGCAGATAAGCTCTCATTTTAGCATCACTGCCATGGGCAGGTAAGGCTGCGAGCCCACAAAATACTGTTAAACCTAAAAAAAGGTTTTTTATACGCTCCATATGCCCTTAAACTCCAATTTTTTATCGATTTAATTTAGATCTTAGCAAAATTGAATAATAAAGAGCAATAAAAGGTTTTTAAATAAATTCTTGAAAGTACTAGCTTAAGTTTGCTAGAATTAGGACATAAATAGGAGGATTAATATGAATAAGTATTTAAGACTATTAACAATAGTTATGACTCTAACTAGCATTGAGACGAGTTTTGGGTATAACCCTAATCCCCAACCAACTGCTCCGGCCACCCCTGGTATGGATCCCAACGCTATTGCAGCCAACAATACCTTGTTTAATTCGGTCGGTGGCTTAGGATGGGGCAATATTGGCTATGCGGCACCAACTGGCACTAATACAGATCCATTTGGCTTTCCAATAGAGGACGCCAACCTTACACTGCAACCAACCAGCTAATTACTCACAAAACAGCTTATCCCAGCCTTAAGCTGGGTCCAAGCCTAAGAATTTGGTTTTTTTATAGGTAAGAGTCGATAAAGTCTTTTAAATCGTCGTGGCTTTTACCGCCAATTATTTTACCTAAAACCTGGTTGTTTTTGATAAAAGTAAAAGTGGGAATCGAACTAATGCCAAATTTAATCGCTAAATTACGGTTTTGGTCGATATTTAGACAGGCAAATTTAACTCTTCCCGCATATTCGATAGATAAGTCATTAAAAATGGGTTTGGTAATTTTGCATGGGCCACACCAGATGGCATAAAAATCGATAATTACAGGTAGATCAGACCGACCGACCTCACTATCATAATTCTCTTCGGTTAATTCAATTAACATTACGGTTAAACCTTTCTAAAAAAACTTGAATATACAATTGACCAGTATATCATTGCGCTAGTCTAGACGCAAAACAAGCCACTTTTAAATCAATTATAAGGTCGATTTGGGTAAAATGCTAAGATGGCACTTTGAGCTTGCTGGAAAGGTGAAAATATGTCATAAAAATAAGCGACTGTACTTTAACATCAAAAAAAGGATAAACCATGAAGTTGCTTAATTTATTCATCTTGGTATGCACAGTACTAACTAGTAGCCAAAGCCTTACTATGCAACCAGCTCAACAACCTCCTCGTGGCCCAGTCGCTAGACACACTATTCCACCCCAAGGCCCTAGGCCTTCTTTTTTAAGTACCGCCCTTGGTATGGCAGCCCCTAGCCCTGTTAGCCTCCAGACTACTTTACCACAAGTTTTTACAACGCCAGTGCAAGAAACATTGGAGGCCTTTCCACCACTAAAACCTACCGGAAAATTGGTTAGTGGTGACGAAAGTGATGGCGGCAGAAAATCTCGCTCCCCAGAACATGGCAGACGCACACATAAAGCTACCAAACCTGCCAAGAAAACTAGTGTAGCAGCAGCTGTTTATCAAAGTGATAGCGAAGATTATGGCGCTTATTTAAGTGATAGCGATAAACCTACCGTTTTCGATGGAACCTTGCCAGATATTACGTCAGTCCAAAGCCATTATAAACCAAGCTCTATAGATCTTAATTGGTGGTTTAAAGGAACACTTTTAAAATTAAGAAAAGGTGAAGCAGTTGACCCGAGAGACATCGAAAAAGCTGCTGCAGAAGCCTTGAACTATCGTCACAAATATGATGCTAGAGAAATTGCCGAATTTTCAACACTGGTAGAAGCTAGAAAAATACCTATTAACCCGGCCTACTGGGGAGATTTACACCAAGCTGGCGATCTTAATAAAATTAAAAAAGCCAAAGCTATTATAGATTTTTTAGAAGAAAATATAACAGATATTCAAAGTATTCATGATGGAATGATCGCCACTGTAAAAGGCTATGGCAGACTAAATGGCAAAGCAATTGCGTCCCCTAGAACGGATTACGGTTTAGGCTCTAGATATACAGATAGTAAAGTTACAGCTTACCAACAAGCAATTGCCAAAATCTTTGAAATCGCTGCATTTTCGCCAACTATTGGCACATCGCCAGTTACAGCAGCTGCAGCTAGTAAAGATGCAAAAGAAGGCTTAGAAGAATAAAAAATAATTTATGGTTGCATTTTTTTTAACTAAGGCCTATTATTATGATCCTATTAAATACATTAATCATTTCTTTATAAGGGGAAATAGGCACTATGCATAAAATAATTATTACTTTAACTTTATTGTTAACTGGTGTGGTTGGTACAAGTTTTGCATCAGACGCTAGAACTACTTGGGCCGGCGTGGCAGCAAAACTTGCCAAAGAGTCTTTAGAATATAAAGACGAAGCTACTTTAAGATCTGATGCTAGAGATCAATATGACCGCAGTGGAAAATTAAATTTTGATATGTTGGCATCCATCAGATTATTTACCAAAAACAGCGATTTAACCAATACAGATGCAATTAATTGGTTATTAAAAATCCATCCACACAGCCCTGAAATGAAAAAGTCAGCTGGATCAACTTCTCCAGACTTATCATCGTCAGTTTCGCCACTATCACTATCACCTAGAAAATAAGTAAAATAATTTTAGTAAGCCTCCAATTTTAAATTTGGGGGCTTACTAAAGCTTTAAAAATGTCGCGAATCGTAACTAAAATCGCTAACACGCAATAGCAGATAATCGATAAATAACGATAACCCTGCAAAATTGCCACTCCAGCGGTTAAGCCTATTAGACCAAACAATACACCAAATATTAGCACCTTACCAATATTAGCCTGCATGATTTGAATCGCTCTAATCAGAGTCTGCGCAATATTTTTATAACCCTGCGCAATTGCTACCGTCACAAAAAAAGTTAATAATAACATAAGTGGCAATAAAAATGGCTGCTTAGTTAAAATACCATAGTAAACTGGCGCATATAACATACTCCATGCTAAAATCTGCGGCATACTTAAAATGGCAACATTAATACTGTAGGGTGAAGTTTCGGCCTGATTGGAGACACGTGCTAAAACATAATGAACCGTAGCAATACTTACTAAAAAACCGACTAATAAAAACAAGAAAACAATAATAAAACCACATGGTAGAACCGGTAAACACATTTGCTGAAAAATACTAAACAGTCTTTGAATAGGTTGCGTCATAAAACTTTTCCAACCCATGTTGGGAAAAAACCAAGCAAAAATTGCAACATCTAATAATGCAAACATCACAAGCCTTAATAACGTAAAACTTAGAACTGCCGGGTATCTGGCAATAAAAAGTAAACTACGTCCAAAAAATACTAAACCGTCTTTAAGCGCATTACGATAAATAACCATAAAAGCAATTAAGATAAAACTTGCTATCAACCAGCTTATATTATTTAATATAAACACAATCATCTGGCTTAACATATCCAAACACCCTTCCTATATAATTTTTTTATAAGCGCCAACCGATTCCAACCCCTAGCCAATAACTGTCTAATTTAGCACTATGTAGCTGCGTTAATAATCCTGAAACTGCCTTAAAATTAGCTTTAGCAAAGACATAATCAAAAAAGAAATCTAGAAAAAAAATCGTACTAAGATCTAAAATTAAACCCGCCTTAGCAATTCCGCCGCAGCTCCATTTAGTGTGAATGTTTGGCACAAAGGGCGAGCTGTCGATCGTGTGCAAGCGAGTTGGTAAAACACCTAAACCTAAGTAAAAATCGCCACTTTGAAATGGCATAAAATATTTTAACCCAAGCCCAATGTTATTAATTTTAGCCTTAGTTGGAGTATTAAAGCCAAGCGAGTGGCCGTGTTTACTAAAAAAATCGGTACTCACAAAACCGTACCATTGCTCTTTAAGCCGACCGGTTAGCTCGACACCATAAATGCCACCACAATTATTATAAATATTTTTAAAATCATCATTTGTTGGCAAATAGGCTGCAGTTTTAGCCTCAATCAAAATATCATACCCTTGCAAGCTGTTAATTACTAAGCAATTGATTATCAAAAATTTAATTTTATTCCGTAAAATCATCTAGATCCTTTTTAAAATTCAAGTAGTTACTACTACACTCACTGGTGCAGACACATTACCACTACCATCTATCGACACTAGATAGTAAGTGTACATAGTATTTGGTTGACGATTATGATCTTCATACTGCAGCGTACCACTTGCGGGCACAGTTGCAACTAACTGCGTTAAACTAGCATCCCGATAAATTTTGTAATTAACTGGTGCAGTACCGCCAGTAGGTGCACCCCAACTAAGCACGTTAATTAAATCGGTTTGTATTAAGAAGTAGTTTTGCGTAGCATAACCTTGAAAATTAATAGGGGGAAGCATAACAGCATGACTAGTGATAATCTTTAAATTTCTGGTAAAAATTAAAAAGTTATCACTTAAATTTGCCAATGCTAATTGTGACCAAAAAAGTATTTTAACTAAAAATAGTTTTGTAATATAGCTAGACATACTAGACCCCTATTCCCCAATCAAAACTTTTCCCTGGGATAGATGGTAGTAAAATTAGACGTGTAATGTAAATAAAATTAGTTATTCGTTAAATAATGCTTCTAGTTTTTGACTATAAGTAGCATAAAGATAAACACTAAGCGCTGTACGAATACCTCGTTGTGGCAAGCCCTTAAAAAAGCCCTTAAGGCCATTTTGGGCATAAACCGAGCGAATTGTTTGCATAAAGGTTTTAGGTTGCAACGCTGCCCACTCATTTTGCATTTTATTACGTAAAACTGATCCTGGCTGAGTAATAACAGCTGTCGTTACCCCGGCTAAAGCACCACCTAAAATATTTGCTTCTAAATCGTTGCCAACATATGGTCTAACTGCTGCCTGCCCTTGTGGCGCCAACACTTGATACCCTACAGCAAACGGTGCTTCTTTTAAGAAACTATTTGGTACAAAACCACGATAAAGATGGTTACCAAGCGCACGAATCGCTTGGAAGCTATTTTTTTTAAGATTAGCTGCATCTTGCAGATAAATTTGCACAGCATTACTAGGCGTATCAATCAAAGCTCCGGCCATTCCGGCAGCAAAAGAAAGCCCCGTTTTTTGTATATTATTAAGTGGCGCCAATTGATAATTGGCAACTAATTCTGAACCTTGATCTTTGATAATTTTTTCAAGTGCACTAGATGGGAATTCACACAAAGCGTTAACCGCAAAACCACGGTAAGAATTAGCTAGTACAAAGGGCTGGCCCTTAATACGCATATTCATCCAATAAGACAGCGCTTGCCCTGGTAGGGCAACCTCGGCTGCTCCTGCCAAACCGCCAATTAGACTGCTTTGCCAAACTGGTACGTGTTGGGCATGATGATGCACCTGTTCCAATGCATAAGATGGTAAAATAACAATTAGATTTAAAATCAATAAAGATTTAAGACTATTTAACATATAACCCCCTATTTTATCCCTTATTTAAAGGGTGCCAAAGAAGTGGTAAATTGTCAAATAGAAACAATTTTAAAGTATAGACTTATGGGTTTTGATTTCGTAGGCTGGATTTATGATTTTATTATTACTTTTACTTTGCAATCTAACCATACACGGCACTATATCGATGGTTTATAACTTTCGTATTGCTCAAATTACCAAGCAGCCTATCGCCGAGCAAAGTGATGATCACCCAAATAGCGTTATGGGGCTATTATTCGATGTTTACGAACAAAAATACAACCAAATTCACCAAAACTTTGGCGGGGGCTTGGCAACTTATATTCGTAACTTTATCCCCTACTATTTCCGGATAGATGGCGCTGTTTCGCATATTAAAGCCAGTCTAAATGGTACTACTAGTTATAGCGGCACCCAGACCGATGATATTTTATTTACCATGGGGCGTGACTTTTTGATTGGCGAGCAGGCTAAAGTCACCATTTCTGGCCTATTTGGCATACCAACTCATGCCATTACTGGGCTACAACATGCTAGTTTTGGCTATGGGCAAGTGGGCCTGGGTGGGCAACTAGACGGCATTTACAACCTTAATAGCCACTACGCCCTAATTGGCGGCACACGCTATATACATTTTTTTGGCAGAAAAGCTTATGCCCAAAATCAAGATTTATATAAATTTAATATCGGCAACATATTAGATCTACTATTTGCAGGTAAATATAATGGGGTTAAACAAGGTTTAGAGTTGGGCTATACCGCTAGGTTCCAATTTGGTGCTAAGATTAGCCCTTTTTTGGCCAACGCCACTAGTACTAGTAATTATATCCGTAACAGCTTTTATGGGGTGTATAAATATCGTTTTAAAATTCATGAGCTGCAAAACCGTTTTTTGTTAAACTTGGCATACGGGTTTGACAGCCGACCCAAAACCACTGGTAATAAAAATATTATAACCGTATGGGGGTCATGGACTGTGAATTTTTAAAATGTTAAAAAAAATAATTTTAGTTACCCTCAGTATTAACACCTTGCAAGCAATTCAAATTGCTATACCGGCCGAAGAGCTTTTGGCAAAATTAACCTTGCATCAAAAAATTGGTCAATTATTAATAGTGGCAGCCGCCTCTAATTTTAGCCAAAATTCTGAAGCGTTTGCTAGCACCGCTATCGAGATCCCATATAATACGCAACTGGATTATATTGAAAATTTAATTAAAAATTATGAAGTTGGTGGCATTATATTTTTGGGTCATAGCGACCCTGCCAGCCAAATTAAAATTACCCAACGCTTTCAAAGTCTAACTAGAATTCCGCTACTAATTGCCCAAGACAGCGAATGGGGGCTTAGCATGCGTTTAAACCTAGACTCTACCAAAGTAGTGCGCTACCCGCACAACCTAACGCTGGGCGCGATTGTAGATCAAGATATTATTTACAAAGTTGGCTACGAAATCGGCAAACAATGTGCCGCAATTGGCGTACATCTAAATTTAGCACCGGTTGTTGATATTAATACTAATCAGGCTAACCCCGTAATTCATGATCGTGCTTTTGGCGATAATCCAGAACGCGTAGCCCAAATTGCTAAAAGTTTTACTAGCGGCTTGCAAGCAGCGGGTATTTTGGCCTGCGCTAAACATTTTCCGGGCCATGGCGACACTAGCACAGATTCGCATTTAGACCTACCAATTGTCATGCATAACCGTGCCAGGCTAGACCAAATTGAACTAATTCCCTTTAAAGCTTTAATCCAACTTGGCGTGGCTGCCATTATGCATGCCCACTTGGCAATTCCAACCATAGATGCCACTGGCACACCAGCCAGTCTATCACACACTATTGTAACTACACTATTACAACAAACTTTAGGTTACCAAGGCCTTAGCATTACAGACGGCTTAGGTATGCGAGCCGTTAATAAACATTACGCCCCCGGACAAATAGAACTGGCTGCCTTTTTGGCAGGTAACGATATCTTACTTTGTCCATTAGATGCTCCCAAAGCAATCGATTTAATCGCTGCAGAAATTTTGGCCGGAAAAATTAGCGAAGCAGAGCTTGATCGCCGAGTTTTAAAAGTTTTACGTGCCAAGCAACAAGTGTTAAAACAGGTGCCTATAGGCATATACCAACAACATTATCTAACACGACCCTCTGCCTATGCCTTGCAAGCACAAGCCTATCGCGCTGCAATTACATTAGTACCGCAAGCAACACAGCCCATTAATTTTAATAGTTGCACACTAACCAACAGTTGTATTATACAAATTGGAAAATTATCTGAAAATTTATTTACACAGCTATGCAAACAAAGCGCCTGCAATGTACTTAATTGCTCTGCTAAACTTAAAACCCAAGAGTTGGATGCTTGTTTAGCTGCTACGCAAAAAAAAGACACAGTTATTATGGTAATTGCCGAACTCAACAAATTGGCTGGCTCTAATTTTGGTGTTGCACAAAATACACTTAATTTAGTTGCGCAATTAAAAGAGATGGGTAAAAGTATCGTGCTGGTAATTTTTGGCACGCCCTACAGTGTTAGTTTATTTAAAGATATCGATATAATTGTAGCTTACGAAGATATAACAGTAACCCAACAAGCAGTGTTTGATGTTCTAACTGGCACATTACAACCTAGTGGTATATTGCCAGTTAATCTTGGTGCGCTAAACCGATACCAGAAAAACTGGTGTGCCCGGTTGGGCTCGAACCAACGACCTACGGATTAGAAATCCGTTGCTCTATCCAACTGAGCTACGGGCACATAATATCTAGTAGTATAGGTCCAAATTGAACTTTTCTCAATATTGTTTTATAATTATTATTAAAATTTCAAATATTGATAAAATTTATTGATAAAGCAGATTCATGATTAAAATTGACAAAGCCTATTTGGGGTTTGGCGCCCAAACCATTTTTAACGATATAAATTTATCAATCCAAACCGATGAAAAGGTTGGTTTGGTAGGCCCCAATGGTGCTGGAAAGTCAACTTTATTAAAAATTTTAGCAGGCCAACAAAAGTTTGATTCGGGTAAAATTTCGATCTCCGGCAAAATGACCATTGCCTATCTACCACAAGAAATTACACTAAATTCTACTAAAAATGTCCTAAATGAAACCCTAAGTGTTTTTAGCCAATTCGAAACTTGGGAAAAGGTCCAGAACTTAGAATTAGCATTAGCCCAAGACCCTAAAAATCTAAAATTGGCAGAACAATATGCCGAAGCTAGTGCGCAACTGTATGAACATAATTTTGAACACACTATTGCACATACTAAAAAAGTTTTAATGGGCCTAGGCTTTAAGGTCGAGCAATTAAATGCACCAACTAGTACCTTAAGTGTAGGTTGGAGAATGAGAATCGTACTTGCTAAACTTTTATTGCAAGAAGCAGATTTTTACCTGTTTGACGAACCAACCAACCACTTAGACCTGGTTGCCAAAACTTGGTTCTTAAAATTTTTACAACAAGCTTCATTTGGTTTTTTACTAGTGTGTCATGATAAATATTTCTTAGAAAAAGCATGTGACCAAATTATTGAAGTAGAGCGTGGCAATGCCACGCAATATTATGGTAACTATTCTTCTTACCTAAGACAAAAAGAAGAAAACGCCGACCGCTTGCAAAATGCTTATGAGATGCAACAAAAAGAAATTGCTAAGAAAAAGGAAATTGCCGACCGTTTCCGTGCTAAGGCCTCTAAAGCCAAAATGGCACAAAACATGTTACGCCAAATTGATAAGATGGAAAAGATTGAAGCGCCAAGCAATATGCGCAAGATTAATATCCAGCTTAAAACTCCACCGACTTCTGGTCGCGTAGTAGTTACCCTAAAAAATGTTGCACAAAATTTTGAAGATAA
>Ga0208872_1001868_pt1 | contig 12527 bp, 7 predicted proteins | sample CryBogCBH12Aug08_FD_185508 | JGI IMG/M metagenome (GOLD analysis project Ga0208872, IMG submission 185508) | Freshwater microbial communities from Crystal Bog, Wisconsin, USA - CBH12Aug08 (SPAdes) | ecosystem: Environmental > Aquatic > Freshwater > Lake | place: Crystal Bog, Wisconsin, USA...
TTGGCGAACCACTCGGATGACCGTATTCGTCGTGTTCAAGGCCAGTGGCGATGGGATACTTCCCGTCGAGGATGCGCGTGCCTGGTTTGATGTGCTGAGTGACGCCGTCTTTCGCGGCCAAATCGTAAGGCTTGTGCGACGCAACCGGCGTGAGGTCTGGCGAAATGTCCTGGCAAATTTTTTCGAGATTCGGCTCGGTGAAAGCCTCGATGCGCGTGGCAATGCCTTGGTCGGTGAGGAAAAACACCGGCGTGCTGTATTTGCGGGCGATGTTCACGGCCTCGATAGCCATGTAAAAACAATCTTCCACGTTTGCCGGCGCGAGCACAACGCGCGGAGCGTCGCCGTGACCACCGTTGATAGCGATGTTCAAATCGGATTGCTCAATGTTCGTCGGCATGCCGGTCGAAGGACCGCCGCGCTGGACATTAATGACGACCAGCGGCATTTCCGCCATTACGGCCCAGCCGATGGCCTCGGTCTTGAGCGCGATGCCGGGACCACTGGAACCAGTCACCGCCACGCGGCCGGCAAAGCTGGCGCCAAGCGCCATCGAGACGGAGGCGATTTCATCTTCACATTGGATGAACGAGCCGCCGTATTTCGGCAATTCGCGACGGAGCAATTCCATGATGTCCGTCCATGGCGTGATCGGATAGCCCGCGCCGAAGCGCACGCCGGCGGCGATGAGGCCGTAACCGATGGCTTCATTGCCGTTCATCACGACTTGGTGGCCGTCTTTCTTTTGGCTCTCCGTGATTTGGAAAGTTTCCATCACGTTGCTGGGCGAATTCGCGTAGCCCGCGTGAAAGGCCGCCAGCGCGTTGTTCAGAATGCTCGGGTCTTTGCCGGTGAAACGTTCACCCAGAAGTTTTTCCAGCTTCGGCACGTTCAAGTCAAACATCCGCGCAATCAGGCCGAGCGAATAAATGTTTTTACCCTTGTCCTTGGCGGTGCCGCCGATGGCCTCGACGGTGAGCGAAGAAATCGGAATACCGACGTGGTGATAATCCGCCTGCCATTCCTCTTTCGGCACCACATGGTCGCTGTCGTAAAGCACGATGCCCTTTTTCTTGAGGGAATTGATGTGGCCTTCGTAGCTGTGCTGGTAGAAGCAAAGCAACACGTCGGCGTCATCGCCTGAAGTCAGCACCTCGCCGCTGCCAATGCGCACCTGAAAGATGGACGGCCCGCCGGAAATGGTGGACGGAATCGTCATGAACGTCATGACTTCCTGCTCGCTGCGGCCCGCGAGCCGCGCGAGGAAACCGCCGATGGCTTGGATGCCGTCCTGCGAGTTGCCCGCGATGCGGATGACCACTTCGTTGATCCGCGAAATTTTGGGCGCGCCGCCTGACGACACGCCGACTGTTGCATTACTCATAAATAGTAGGAGCCTTGGAAACTAAAAAATACTACGGCAAGGTGATTTGACAAACTGAAGCCGTTTCAGTCCGCCACCGTTGCAATAACACGGTAAGCCACTTCAGGGGAATGTGTCAATTTCTAATGCAACTTATATCTTGCTGCAATTCAGCATCTTGTGGTTTAAATTGAAAATAAAACCAAGACATGAGGATTTCTAATTAGAATCATTAATTAACCCTCCAGCCAATATCAGCCGCCAAGCCGGGCAGCCAACTGCTGGCGGAAAAAGGTTGCTGCCAGACGGCTGATGGTTGATAAACAGTCGCACCATGAAATCTGCCTACGAACTCGCGATGGAACGGTTGAACAAAACCGCGCCGACCGCCAAGCTGACCACTGCGCAGAAAAAATCGCTCGCGGAATTAGATTCGGTCTATGCCGCCAAGATTGCCGGCCGCGAAATCGCCTTGAAAGCCGAAATTGCCAGACTGGGCGGCGACTCGGAAAAACAGGACGCCCTACGCGATCAGCTCGTTACCGAGCGCAAGCAGCTTCAAGCTGAACTCGACGCGAAAAAGGAACGCGTCCGGCAAGCATCCGGCGCTTGAGGTTTACCTTTCGTCTGTGCGGCGGTTCTGCCATCCTGTCGCCGTGACGCGCACGGAACAATTGCTCGCCGAACTCATCGCTTTGCCGAGCGTCAACCCCGCCTTTTTGCCGCCGCGTCACCCGCAAGCCGGGGAAAAGGACGCTGCGGAATTTCTGGCCGCCACCGCCGCGCGCGCCGGTTTGGAGGTGGAATTTCAAAAAGTTTTACCCGGCCGCGCCAATCTTCTAGCGCGCCTGCGTCCACGCGGAAGAATCAAACAAACCATTTTGCTCGCGCCGCATCTCGACACCGTCGGCGCGGACGGCACGCAATTTATCCCGCAGCGCCGCCACGGCCGGCTGCACGGACGCGGCGCGTGCGACACGAAAGGTTCCGTCGCCGCCATGCTCGGCGCGTTGTGTGAACTGGCAAAATTAAAAACACGCCCGCTGGAAACGGAAATTATTTTTGCCGGTTTGATTGACGAGGAACACGCGCAAGCCGGTTCCCGCGCGCTGGTCGCCAGTGGTTTCAAGGCAGATTTGGCGATCGTTGGCGAGCCGACAAAATTGCAGGTTGTCACCGCGCACAAAGGCTGCCTGTGGCTGCAACTCGAAACGTGCGGTCGCGCGGCGCACGGCGCGACGCCGCAACTCGGGAAAAACGCCGTGCATGAAATGGCGCGTATCGTCTGCGCGCTGGAAACAGATTACGCGGCGCAATTGAAAAAGAAAAAACACCGACTGCTCGGCACTGGCACGGTGAACGTCGGCCAGATTTCGGGCGGCACGCAGCCGAACATCGTGCCGGCCAGTTGTCGCATCGCGATTGACCGCCGCACGCTGCCGGGCGAAACGGAAGCCGGCGTGCGCCGCGAAATCGCCGCGCTGCTGCGGGCCAAAAAATTGTCCGCCCAGATTTCCAGCACCAAGCTCGCGCCCGCATTACCGTTGGAAACCAATTCAAAATTGCCGCTGGTGCAAAATTTTTTACGCACCGCCGGGCAATCGCGGCCGGTTGGCGTGGACTATTTTTGCGACGCGGCGGTGCTGGCGGCGGGTGGCACACCGAGCGTGGTGTTTGGCCCCGGCGACATCGCGCAGGCGCACACGGCGGACGAATGGATTTCGCTGGCGGAACTGGAGCGCGGGAAAAATTTGCTGCTTAATTTTCTCAAATCGCTTTCCTGAATCCCGCCGATTGCCTATTGTCCCCGCTTCATGGCTGACCCACAGACAGCACCGACAGTGGACCACAAGCCGCACGCAACTTTTTTCCGCCAGAGCGGCTGGCTGATGATTGCCAACATCGCCTGCGGCGCGCTGACGTGTGGCGTGCATTTTCTGGCCAAGTGGATTTCCGAAGCGCAATACGCGGCCTTTGGCACGTTGTTGATGGTCGTCGCGTGCCTGCCAGCGCTGCCGTTGCAGATGATTTTTGCGCAGCAGACGGCGCTGGCACTGGCCACGGGTCGGGAATGGCAATTGTCCGGCCTGATTCGCGCGGCGTGGTTATGGCTGACGCTGGCGTGGCTGGCCGGTGCGCTGGCGGTTTTCTTTTTCCAAAATCAAATCGTCGCCGGCTGGCAACTGCCCAATGCGCTTGGCCTGTGGGCCATGGTGGCGGCGGTGCTGGTGTCGCTCTGGCTGCCGCTGTTCACCGGCGTGGTGCAGGGCAGGCAGGATTTTTTCTGGATGGGCTGGGCGTCCATTGTGAATGGCGCGGGCCGCGTGGTCGCGGCGGCGGCGTTGGTGCTGGCGCTGGCATCTGGTGCGGCGGGCATGATGGCAGGATCGTTTATCGGCATCAGCATAGCCACGGTGATTGTGGTCTGGCGTTCGCGGGATTTGTGGTCGCTGCCGGCGGAAAAATCCGACCTGAAAAATTTGCTGCGACAGGTGCTGCCGCTGCTGCTCGGTTTCGGCGCGTGTCAATTCCTATTCACCGCAGACACGATGTTCACGAAGGCATATTTCACCGGCGAAGAAATGGCGCCGTATGTCGCGGCGGGCACGCTCTCTCGCGCGCTGCTCTGGCTGGTGCTGCCGTTGGCGGCGGTAATGTTTCCGAAAATCGTCCACGCCGCAGCGAAATCCGAGAAAAGTAATCTCTTCAACCTGGTCGTCCTCGGCACGGCCGTGCTGGCGATTTGCGGCGGGCTGGGTTTGTGGCTTGTCGGGCCGGTGGCGGTGAAGATCGTCTTCAAGAGCAGCTACGTTGCGGCCACAACCGCGTTGCTGCCATGGTATGCGGCAGCGATGGTGCCACTGGCGCTGGCGAACGTGATGGTCAACGACCTGCTCGCGCGTAACCGCTTCGGCGTGGTGCCGTTCATGGTGATCCTCGCGGCGTCCTATGGCTTTACGCTGCCGGCGATGCTGCGCCATTTCCCCGGCCGGCTCGAAGTGGCGCTGCAAACGCTCGGCGCATTCAACCTCCTGCTCTTCGCCGTCTGCGCGTGGTTCACCTGGGTCATCAAGGCCAAGCCGGCGGCGGACGAAAAATAAATTTTCCGGCGCAGATTTTAATCTTCAGGATTCGTTCGCCGCAGCGGCGCGGGCGCACGCAACTTTTTATACACCCAGCCTTCCAACGGACGCAGCGGCTTGAGCCAGCGATAAAACGGTGAGTAGATCAGCCGCAGCCGCAGCACGGAGAGAAACATTGTCAGTGACGAGCGGAACAGCGACGCCGTCACCTTGGAGCCCGCCACGTCCGTCCACGCGATTGGTTCCTCGCGGACGCGGAAGCCCGCGCGCCGTAGTGCCACCAGCAAGTTCACGTCGAACGCCAGATCCGCGATGCACAATGACGCGTGGATTTTACGCACCGCCGCGCTGCGCAGCAGCTTGCACGGACATTGCGTGTCCTTGATGTGCATCCAGAAAAACAGCTCGATGATGAAATGGAAGCAGCGGCTGACAAACCGCCGGAACCGCGGCTGCGCCTTGAGTAAAATGCTTTCCGGCAGCCAGCGCGAACCGATCACGCAGTCCGCTGTGCCAATGTGGCGGATCATGGCCAAAAATGCCGCCGGGGCCGTCGCACCGTCCGCGTCTACGTAGCCAATCAGGCCGTCGTCCGCCGCAAGTTTGAGGCCCTCGATGAGCGCGCCGCCTTTGCCGATGGGCGCGGGAAAATCCAGCCAGCTCACCACGGGAAATTCCTGCGCGACGCGCTGCACTACGCCAAGCGTGTTGTCGCGGCAGCCGTTCAGAATCACGACCAGTTGAAATTTGCCGGAGTAATTTTCCCCAAAAAATGCCGCGTAGTCGCGCAGCACCGGTTCGATGCGCGCTTCTTCGTTGTAAGCCGGAATGAGGAGCAGCAGGCTTGGTTCGGGCACGCAGTTAGTTTCTGGATTTAAGTCCCAAGTTTCAAGTTTTCACTTCGCCGTAGCGGCGGCCAAATCCTTCAGCGCCGCGAGTGAAGCGGTCTGTTTCGGCCGGAACTCCGGGCCGGCCAGATAATCCAGCAGACTCGTGCGAAACTGCCGGCGCACCGGGTCGTGTTCCAAGTCATGCTCCAAATCCATGCTACATACGAAAATTTTTCCGTTGCCTACCTTTGCCTCAAACGCCAGCGCGAGCTTGTGGTTGGTGGTCCAGTCGTCAATCACCTGCACCTTGGGGCGCAGGTTCGCCGGCAACTCGTCGAGAATCATCGGCTGCGCGCGGTGGATGAGATACCACCATTGCCAATTGCTAAAATTCTCCGTCGGAAATTTCGCGAACAGCGGCGACTGCGCATCGCACAAAATGCCTAGCGTCGTCGGTGCCTGCCGCCGCGTCCAGGCGGTGTTCCAGAAAATACTGCTGAAGCCCAGCTTCACGGGGCGCACGGCATCGTTGCGCACTTTTTCTGGTGGCAACAGCCACAGCACCGTCCCGCCTGAATCCAGCACGGTTTGCGCAGCGGCATCAAGTTCATGCACGATGACCGCCGATGTCGGCGCGCGCGGTGCGTTCTGCGCGGGATAAACCCACACGCCCCAGTCGTTCTCAATTTTCGTGCCGGCAAAACCCGCGACGAGCTTGCAGTGCGCCGGCGCGGAAATATTTTTCAAATCAAAATTCACCGTGCCGAGCGGGATGCCGTTGTCCACCGGCACGTCACGCGCATCAAAAATTTGCGAGGCCAGCACGCGCCCGTCGTCCGCGACGAGCTTGGCATAAGGGGTCACCGCTGCCAGCGGAGTCGCGCTGAAATTAGCGACTTCCAAATCTGCGGACAGCATTTCATCGGTGGTAAACACGCGCTGCGGCAATCGCGCCAACGGCACCACGGCGTTGCAGAAGCGGCTGAATTCAGCGGCGCTCGCGTAGCCTTTTTCATCCCAGAACGCATCCAGCACGCCGACGAGCGCCGTGCCCTGGCCGGGAAAATCCGTCAGGCCGAGCAATTCAAAGCCGCCCATGCCCGGCGTGCGGAGGGCGGATTCAATTTCCTCCTTGTAGCACAGCGTCTGTAATTTTCCGGATGCAAACAAAAACGCTTCCGCTTCGTCGTCCATTTGGTGCGCCGCCAGCGAGTCGCGGAAAATCTCGAAGTTCCGCGCCTTGAGGTAACCGTCGTATTTTTTGATTTCCGCAAAATTCGGATATGCGCACCACTGGCCGATTTCGTGGCTAATGACCGGCACACTGCGCTTGGAAATGTAATCGCGATAATCCGTCGTCGTCTCTGGCGGTTGGGCGTTGATGCGCGATTTCAAGCCCGCTCCCCAATGTTGGATGCGCGGATCCGATGCGACGTGAAATTGATTCTCCGGCAACTGCGAGTAGCTGCTGCTGCTGGTCCATAGCCGGCGCGGATCCAGCGGTTTGAAATGGCTGACGTAGCCGGCGAGGAAGGTGTTAAATTTTTTGCCGCCCGGCTCATTGCCATAAGTCATCAAGGCAAAACTCGGATGGTTGCCGTAGGCTTTCAGGATGCGCGCCGTTTCCGCGTAAACCCACGCATCTACCGGCTGGCCGTCGCCGAGGGTCGTGCTTTGGTTCGCCCACGAGCACGCTTCGACCTGGAAATAAAAACCCAGTTCGTCCGCCGCCGCAAATGCCGCTTCTGGCGGGCACCACGAATGGAACCGAAACAAATTTAATCCGTGCGCCTTGGCGATGCCGATGATGCGCTTCCAAGCCTCCTTGTCCGTCGGCGGATGGCCGGTTTGCGGAAACACGCAGCATTCCAGCGTGCCGCGAAAAAATGTTTTGCGCCCGTTGACGGTGAATTGCGTGCCCTGCGTCGCAATTTCGCGCAAACCAAACGTAACAGTGCGCGAAATTGCGACGAGTTTCGCCGTCAGCTGTTGCAACGCCGGATGAAACTCGTCCCACAGCGGCGCGTTGTCGCCAAGCTGGATTTCGCCGCTGAAATGGCCGCCGTCCTTTGTCCAGCCCACCACGGCGGATTGCACCAGTTTGCCGTCCGCATAAAAAACAATGCCCGCCTCGCCGTCCATGCCGGAGATATTGCCGATGGTGCCCGTCACCGTGATCGAATGGGTGGCGACGTGCGGGTAAACCTGCAAATCCTCCAGCCAAACCGCCGGCGTGGCGTGCAGCGCCAACTCGCCAACAATGCCGTTCCAGTTGCCCTGCGTGTGGTCGCTGATGCTGTGGGAATTTTCGCCGACATCCACAATGCGGCGGTTGTCCACGCGAATGGTCAGCGTGTGCCGACCTGGCGCGAGCTTGCCCAAATCATATTCGTGCGGCGTGCCGAGCGAATTATTTGTGCCGAGTATTTTCCCGTCCACCCAGACGCGCGTTTCCCAATGCGGCCGCTCCAGCGTCAGCACCACGCGGCGGTTTTTCCATTCTGCCGGGATGCTGACCGTGCGCTGGAACCAAGCCGCGCCGGCGTAATACGTTTCCGGTGTCAGCCAGAACGGCAGCTTGAAATTGTCCGGCTGGCGGTAGGCGGCAAATTCCGGCGCGGTGAAAAATGATTGGTCCACGATGCCGCCGGTCCAAACCGTGTTCGTCGTCACCGCGTCACCGATGCCGTGCTCCGGCAGCGAGCCGGGCAGATGAATTGAACCGGATAATTTTTTTGCCGCCCAGTTTTGCGCGAGGCCAACATCCGCGCGGTCAAGCTGGAAGCGCCAGCTTCCTTCTAGCGCAATCGTGTCGCCCACGGGCAGCGTATGCGGAGTAGATTTTGCGGGCAACGCGTGCGCCAGAAAGCCGACGCAAACGGTGGTGGTCAGGATGAAAAGTTTTTTCATCTTTCAGCGCGGCGCGGGTCAGGGACGGACAAATTTCTCAATCACCGCCTGCATTTTTTTCAGGTCCGGCAGGTTGATATACATCATGTGGCCGGCGTCGAATTCGGCGAAGGAAACATTCTGCCGGTAGGCGTCCGCCAAACCCATGTGCGACAGGCTGTGTCGCATCGTGTCAATCGGGCAGACCAAATCGCAGCGGCCGCCGAGCACGAGAATTTTGAGATACGGATCCTGGTTCATCACCGAGGCGAGCCGGTCGCTGGCGTTGGCGAAATTATTACGCGCCCCGTAATTCCACGGTTGCACGCCGGCAAGCAATTCGTAGGGCAGATCATCTTCAAATTTCAGTTCACCGCGCACGTAGGAATTCATCGCCGCTGAAAACGGCCCCATCACCGCCGCGCTGGCCGGGTCGAAATCCGCGTTCGGCCCCGCCGGATCGCCGTCGCGGCCGGTGAGCCGCGCGTCGTAGGCGCCGAGAATCAGGCCGTCGTCGTGGAGCAGTTGCTTGCGGAAGACGGACGGATCCATGCGCAAATTATTATCCTCGATGACGGACGGTTTCAGCCCGGTGAGCCGCGCGAGTTCGGTGACAACTTTTTTCCGTTCGTCCGCCGGGAGCGCCGCGCCTTGGAGCAGCGCGGAGGAGAATTCGCCTTTTGCAAATTCGCGCGACTCGGCGAGCGCCTTGGTCAAATCGGACTGCAAATCCGCCGGCAATTTTTGGTGGAATTGCGCTGCCGCCGTGTAGGCCGGCAAAATTAGCGGATACGGCAAATCGTTGCCCGTGCCGCCGCTGATGGTGCCGAAATCCAACACGCCGGAAACGAGAATCAGGCCGTTCAGATACATGCCGTAGCGGCCGCGCAGATAATCCGCCAGGCCGGCGGCGCGGAAGACGCCGTAGCTTTCGCCGCAGATAAATTTCGGCGCGAGCCAGCGGTCATGGCGCGTGGTCCAGAGCCGGATGAATTCGCCAACGGCATCCAAATCCGCCGCGTCGCCGAAAAAGGCGTCGGGCTTTTCCTCTTTTGCCGCGCGGCTGAAACCGGTTGCGACCGGGTCAATGAAAACCAAATCGCTGGCGTGGAGGATGGAAAATTCATTATCCACCAGCGCGAACGGTGGCGCGGGCAGCGAGCCGTCATCGTTCATCTTTACGCGGCGCGGGCCGAGCGCGCCGAGGTGCAACCAGACCGATGCGGAGCCGGGACCGCCGTTGAAGCAAAACGTCACTGGCCGTTTGGCTTTATCCGCGCCATCGGTGCGCGTGTAGGCGGTGTAAAAAATGGACGCACGCGAGGTGCCGTCCGGCTTGAGCAGCGGCAACATGCCGGTCTCGGCAATGTAGGTGACGCGTTCGCCGGCGATGGTGACGGTGTTGGTCACGCGCACCGGCGCGCGCGAGGCGTCGGGGATTTTGCCAAGCGTGGCTTTTTCTTTGTCCGGCGCGGCGGCAGGCGCGTTGGTGTCGGCGGCGCGGAGCGGCAGCGCGGCGGCGAGCAGGAGCAGGGTGGCAAATCGTTTCATAACAAATGGCATGGTCAGGTTGGACGCAGGTTAGCCGCTTTGCGTTCACGCGCCACAGAAAAAAATGCGGAAGGTGAACGCTGGTGAATGGTGTGGATAACTTTCCAAAGATTTTCTTGCCCTCCATTTTTTTTATGAAATGCTCGTGATGGTTTTACAAGGAAACCCCAATGTCAAAAACGCAAGCCATGGGCTGCATGGATTTGTTGCGTCAGTTTCAACTGACTGGGTTTACGCACCTCCAAAAAGTGGACAATTCTTGTCATAGCAAATGGCAAAATAGTTCCAGCCCCCGCCGCCAAAAGTCGCCAGACTGTTTCGTAAACGTAACCCTCAACTGAACGCGTTATGCCATACTCCAACTCTGAAAAAGGAATGAACCGGAACACTCTGACAGCGACGCGTAATTCTGGCGACCATTCGTGCCGGGGTTTCACGCTCATTGAATTGCTGGTGGTCATTGCCATCATCGCGATTCTGGCGGCTATGCTGCTACCGGCGCTCGCTGCGGCGAAGAAAAAGGCGCAGATGGCGAATTGCCTGTCCAATCTCAAGCAGTGGACATTGACCTTGTCGGTTTATGCCACTGACAGCAGTGATCTAATGCCTCGTGACGGAACCGCCAACAATGGGCAATACACCCCTGATAATACCGCAGGTAATACAGCACCTTATTCCGGCAGCCCGCAAGACCCGTATGCTTGGTTTAACCAACTGCCGCAGCTAATGGCAGATCATCCGCTTTCATATTATTACGGGCTAGCACTGCCGACCTTGAAAAAATATCCGCTGCCAAACACAAGTAATCCCGGCAGCAAGGCTTGGTTTTGCCCCTCGGCAAATTGGGACACGACGGCGGATCCAACGGGTTGGAATGGGGGCGGGCAGTATGGATTTTTTGCTTACGCAATGGACTTAGATTTGAAATTGCAAAGTGATATTGTGAACAATGTAGTTGGTAACAGTTGGCCTTGGCCGGGAATGCCTAAAATTTCCTCCCTGCAACATTCGAGCGCGCAGGTTTTCATGTTTGAGCAGTATTTCAGCTACGCGCTGGAAGGCCAGCACCGGAACGCCGGCACCTATCCGGCGGACCGCTGGGATTATTTTCCCCAACGGCACAGCAATGGTGGCATAATTGGTTTCGTAGATGGTCACGCCTCCTATTACAAATATAACTACGTTTTTAATGCCAATCCCGTAGCCAACACCAAGGAAGAAAAACGGAATCCGGATATTTATTGGAATCCCAACCGCGACCCAAGCTTGAACTGATTTTCGAAACTTAAAACAAACCAAAACAACAAGGAAAACACAGTAATGAAAATAAACCTAAAAAAAGTTGGTAGTCTGCTGGCCCTCGGTCTGCTGGCAATTAATGCACAAGCCACCGTCCTGTTTCAGGATAACTTTAATTATCCCAACGGCACGCTCACCAACAGCACCTGGGTGGCGGGTGCAGGCAACGGCCTCAACAGCAGCATTTATGTTACGAACGCCAATACCGTCTTCATTGTCGGCAAAAGCAGTTCCGACCTGCCCCGGGCTTATTTCACGAACGCGCCGGCCGGCACGCCCTCCAGTTCCGCCGCCCCGAATTTCGCCAGCCCCGCCTATTGGTTCTCCACGAACAACGGTGTGGCCGAGTCAATTTATTACAGCTTTACGCTGAATGCCGCCACCGCCCCGGCGAACAATGGCTTCTATGTCGCCTACTTGGCGGACACCAATTTTAATTTCCGCTGCGCCATCGAGGTGACCACCAACCATGCGGCTTCGGGCAGCTATCGTCTGGGCATCCTCTCCAAGTCGAGCGATACGTTCATCCAGACCAACCTGCTCGGGGTGGCCACGAATGTCATCCAGCAGGATTTGACGGTAGGTCAGATTTACTTTGTCCTTGCGCGATACAACACCGACGGTGGCTTGAGTGCATTGTGGATTAACCCTACGAATGAAGCCAGCACGGCCACCAATGTCATCGCCACCTCCACCCCGGTTTCTGGCACCGTGATTTACGGATTTTATGACGCCGTGGCGGGCACCACCAACACGGCGACGGCCGCCGTCGGCCTGCGGGCGTCGTCCACTAGCACCTCGGGCAATTTACTGATCAGCAACTTGTGGGTCACCACCTCGTATGCCGAAGCCGTCCCAGCCATCCCGCAAATCATTCAGCAACCGCAAGACAACACCAGCCTGTTCAGCGGCAGTTCGGTGAGCTTCCCAGCCTTGGCGGTGGCCAATTCGGCCATCAGCTACCAATGGTATTTCACCTCCAATAGCGTGATTAAAGCGCTGGTTAATTCCGCCAATATTTCCGGCGCCACCAGCAATGTGCTGACCTTGAGCAGTCTGGCCACCAATCAATCCGGCTATTACTCGGTGGTAGCCACGACCACTTCCGGCAGCAGCACGTCGCGACTGGCTAACGTTTCCATCAGCCTGTTGCCGGTGGCTCCAGTCATTTCGTCACAGCCTGTGGGCGCGACCAACAACACTGGTGATAACATCACCCTGTCCGTGACCGCCACGGGAATTCCCACTCCGGTCTATCAGTGGTATGTGGTGACCAATGGTGTGACCAACGCCGTCACGGGTTCGGCCTATTCGGGAGCCGGCACCGCCACCCTGATCATGTCATCCGTCACGACCAACCTCGCCGGCACTTATTTTGTGACCATTACCAATGCCGTGGGCAAGACCAACAGCGCGCTCGCAGTGGTCCAGATCAAACCGATTGCTACCCTCAGCATCGCGACGCTGCGAGGTTTGGTGGATCCGACTACATTTGCACCCACGAACACAACT
>Ga0208872_1001870_pt1 | contig 12520 bp, 17 predicted proteins | sample CryBogCBH12Aug08_FD_185508 | JGI IMG/M metagenome (GOLD analysis project Ga0208872, IMG submission 185508) | Freshwater microbial communities from Crystal Bog, Wisconsin, USA - CBH12Aug08 (SPAdes) | ecosystem: Environmental > Aquatic > Freshwater > Lake | place: Crystal Bog, Wisconsin, USA...
TGCTTAATCTCCTAGGATTATTTTTTCCAAGGACGCGGACCGCCCATCACATGCAAATGCAAGTGATAAACCTCCTGCCCTCCATCTGCCCCATTGTTCACCATTAAGCGAAAGCCACCATCTTTTCCGGGACGGCAACCCTGCTCTTTGGCAAGACGCGGTGCTAATTCCATCATTTTACCCAGCAATGGCACATCCATGGCTTCGGCCGATTCCAGCATCGAGATGTGCTTTTTAGGAATCATCAGAAAATGAATTGGTGCAGCTGGGTTGATATCTTTGAACGCGAAGATCTCCTCATCCTCATACACCTTCTGGGATGGAATTAATCCTTGAGAAATCTTACAAAACAAACAGTTTGGATCGTGAATCATGCGTCTAGTCTCGCCCTTACTCTTTGCTGGCAGCTTTTCTGGCTGCCTTTTCTTCGATGCCTGAGGTTCCTAGCCTGCGATCAAGCTCTTCAATCACGTCTTCTGGGCGTAAATTGAACTGAGACAATGCAATGAGGCAATGAAACCAAAGGTCTGCCACCTCGCCTACCAAAAGCTTTTGTTGTTCTGGGGCCAAATTAGATTGACGAGCATCCTTAGCAGCCATCACAGTCTCAGTAGCCTCTTCCCCAATTTTTTTCAAAATCCCATCATCACCCTTAGAAAACAGCAAGGCGGTATAAGAAGTCTTGGGGTCAGTTTGTCCAGCCTTGAAAGCATCACGGCGCTGATCAACCACATCAGCTAAATGGGCTAATGCGGAATCTAAATTGGGTTTGGCTTGAGCATTACTAGTCATAAAGTGATTTTATGTCTTTTGCGACTTTGCCACTTATTTAACTACTTCTTGGGTTGGGATTCGTCTACCCAGGTAGTATTTTTGGAATTCCATTGCTGGAAAAAGCAACTGTGTTCACCCGTATGGCAAGCAATACCGTCTTTTTGCTCTACCAACAGCAAAATTGTGTCGCCATCGCAATCTAGGCGTATTTCTTTCACTTTTTGGGTGTGGCCAGACTCTTCACCCTTATGCCAAAGCTTCTGTCTTGATCGAGTCCAGTACACAGCCTCACCTAAGCGCAAGGTTGCCAGTAAGGCATCGCGGTTCATCCAGGCCATCATCAGAATATCTTTACTGCCGACCTCTTGGGCAATCACGGGGACTAGACCCTGCTCATTCCAAGTTACTGCCTCAAGCCATGGACCAGCCTGCAAAGCATCAATGGGGCTAAAGGTACTCTTAGATATCGTCATGGGTGAACTTTACAGCGGTTTTTCTTAATATCGCTTTAAATGCGAACCGGAATTCCTTGGGCGGCCATATATTCTTTTGCCTGACCAACGGTGTATTCGCCATAGTGAAAAATACTGGCCGCTAGAACGGCATCAGCATGGCCCTGAGTAATCCCATCCACCAAATGCTGTAAATTACCAACACCACCAGAGGCGATGACGGGAACACTGACGGCGTCGCTTACGGCAGCAGTCAGAGCTAAATCAAAGCCATCCTTACTGCCATCGCGATTCATACTAGTAAGCAAAATTTCACCAGCGCCGCGCTGAGCAACTTCAGTAGCCCATTCGACGACATCCCTGCCGGTCGCTGTTCTGCCGCCATGCGTAAATACTTCCCACTTGCCTGGCGCAGTTTGCTTTGCATCAATCGCCACCACAATGCATTGTGAGCCATAGTAAGCGGCGGCATCAGAAACCAAATCTGGATTTACCACGGCAGAGGAATTCATGCTTACTTTGTCTGCGCCAGCATTGAGTAGGCGTCGGACATCGGCAACGGCGCGAACACCACCACCAACTGTTAAGGGAATAAATACCTGCGAGGCTACGGCTTCAATAATGTGCAAGATAAGATCGCGCCCATCTGAGCTCGCGGTGATATCTAAAAAAGTCAGCTCGTCAGCACCCTGTCCATCATACCGGCGCGCAATCTCTACCGGATCGCCTGCATCACGCAAACCGACAAAGTTCACACCCTTAACAACGCGTCCTGCCGTAACGTCTAGACAAGGAATAATTCTTTTAGTAAGCACTAATCAGCACACTAGATAATTTTTTTAGCAAACTTGAGGGTTAACTCATCTGCATATTGTTGAGCCGCTGAAAGATCTAGATCACCAGAGTAGATAGAGCGACCAGCAATCACGCCCATGATGCCCTCATCTTCTACTGCACATAAAGACTCAATGTCTTGGTTGTTAGATAGTCCGCCACTGGCAATAATCGGAATGCGAACAGCCTGGGCTAACTTCACTGTGGCATCAATATTCACACCCTTGAGCATGCCATCGCGCCCGATATCGGTATAGATAATGGCTTCAACACCATAGTCTTCAAATTTCTTGGCAAGGTCAATCACCTCGTGACCCGTAATCTTGCTCCAACCATCCGTAGCCACTTTGCCATCGCGCGCATCTAAGCCCACCATGATATGGCCAGGAAATGCCGTGCAGGCATCTTGTACAAATCCTGGACTCTTTACTGCTGCAGTGCCGATGATGACAGTGCTAATACCATCGTCCAATAAACGCTCAATGGTTTCTAAATCCCGAATGCCACCGCCTAACTGAACCGGGATGTCATTACCCACAGCTTTCAGGATCGATTTGATGACAGACTCATTTTTAAGCTTGCCGGCAAATGCGCCATTAAGGTCGACTAGATGTAAACGACGCGCGCCTTTACTAATCCAATGGCTTGCCATAGCGCCAGGGTCTTCCGAAAAAACCGTGGCTTTGTCCATGTCACCCTGTTCGAGTCGAACGCAGTGGCCGTCTTTAAGATCAATTGCAGGAATCAGCAGCATGTTAGAAAAGTATTAAGGTTGCCAAGAAACAAAATTTTGATAAAGCTTTAACCCGTATTCTGCACTTTTTTCCGGATGGAATTGGGTTGCAAAAATATTATCTCGTGCCACAGCAGAAGTAAACCAGCTTCCGTATTCGGTAGAGCCGGCAATATCTTCAGCACGCTGCGGCACAACATAGTAACTGTGTACAAAATAGAAGCTGGTTAAATCAGGAATACCAGCCCAAAGTGGGTGCTCAGCATCTTGTCGAACCTGATTCCAGCCCATATGAGGGACTTTATAAGCAGATCCATCGGGCTGTTTTTTTCCAGCCAGCTCAAAACGACGAACCTCACCCGGAATTAAGCCCAAGCATTTAGTTCCTTCAGAATGCTCACCAAGCCTCACCTCAGCGCTTCGATCGAAGAGCATTTGCTCGCCAACGCAGACCCCTAAAAGAGGTTTATTTTTAGCTGCATCTAAAAGCGCCTCAAGCAAACCGGATTCTTCTAAGTGCTTCATACAGTCAGGCATCGCTCCTTGACCAGGCAATACAACTCTGTCAGCTAAGCTAATTTCTTCCGGCTTGCGTGCAATCAGAATGTTGTCACCAGGTGCAACATGATGAAAAGCTTGATAAACGGAACGGAGATTCCCCATTCCGTAATCAACGATGGCAATGGTTTGCGCCAACTTTTAACCTATCTCTATTGTTTTCTACTAGGCAGCTAGAAGTTTTCTAGATTACAGACTGCCTTTAGTTGAAGGAACAACACCAGAGGCACGTGGATCTAAGGCCAAAGCCATGCGCAAAGCGCGACCAAAAGCTTTAAATACAGTCTCAATCTGATGGTGGGCATTAATGCCACGCAAATTATCAATATGCAGGGTCACTCCAGCATGGTTCACAAAACCACGGAAGAACTCAATACTGAGGTCAACATCAAAATCGCCCACGCGCGCCCGGGTAAAAGGCACGTTAAATTCCAAGCCTGGGCGACCAGAAAAATCGATCACAACCCGTGACAAGGTTTCATCTAGAGGGACATAAGAGTGGCCATAACGGGTAATACCCGCTTTATCGCCTACCGCCTTAGCAAAAGCCTGACCCAAGGTAATACCCACATCCTCAACGGTATGGTGATCATCAATATGAGTATCGCCATTGGCAACGACTTTTAAGTCAATCATGCCGTGACGCGCTATCTGATCGAGCATATGATCCAAAAAAGGAACGCCCGAGGCTAATTCAGCCTTGCCAGTGCCATCTAGATTGATGGCAACTTGAATTTTGGTTTCCGAAGTGTTTCGGGTAACGTCGGCTTGCCGCATGCTTCGTTGCGCCGCGAGGCGAAGTGTTGATTGAAGCCTCATAATATCATTGCTAGTACTAATGTAAGTGCTGGATTTAATTCATTTTCCTGCTGTTTTTTGACTTGAGTACCCTCATGAGCCGCTTTTGGAGTCCCGTAGTTCAAACCCTCACCCCCTATGTTCCTGGGGAGCAACCGCAAATGCAGCGGCTGGTAAAGCTGAATACTAACGAGAGTCCCTATGGACCCTCGCCCAAAGCGCTAGCGGCAATTGATCAGCAAACAAATGATGATCTACGACTATACCCAGACCCAGAAGGCAAAGCTCTCAAGCAAGCTATTGCTGATTTACATGGCCTAGACCCCAAACAGGTATTTTTGGGGAATGGCTCAGACGAAGTCTTGGCACACGTATTCCTTGGACTGCTCAAACAAAAAGAGGCCGTTTTATTTCCAGACATCACCTATAGCTTTTACCCAGTCTATTGCAAGCTTTTTGGGATTGAATATAAAACCATTCCCCTTGGTTCCGAGTTTGAAATCAAGACGGTTGACTATCAATTGTCTAATGGTGGGATTATTTTTCCCAACCCCAATGCCCCCACTGGCAGAGCCATTGCCCGCTCAGAGATTGAAGCGTTACTAGCCAAAAATAAAGACTCAGTAGTGGTGATTGATGAGGCCTATGTTGACTACGGCACACAATCTTGTATTCCATTACTTCAGGGTGAAAGTTGCCCAGAAAATTTACTCGTCGTTCACACCCTCTCTAAATCTCGTGCACTTGCAGGGTTGCGGGTGGGTTTTGCCGTGGGTCACCCAGCATTGATTGAGGGCTTGGAGCGTGTCAAGAATAGCTTTAACTCTTACCCCTTAGGGCGCTTGGCTCAAGCTGGAGCAGTTGCTGCCATTGAAGATCAAGCACACCTTGAAGCAACGTCAGCCAAGGTCATCCAAACCCGTAATCGCCTGATAAAAGAACTGAACACACTTGGCTTTGATACCCTACCCTCAACCGCCAACTTTATCTTTACCCGCCATCCAAAACACGCTGGTGAAAAAATTTATCAAGCCTTGCGTGATCGCGGCATTATTGTGCGGCACTTTAAATCACCGCGGATTGAAGCGTTTCTGCGTATCACCATTGGTACAGAAGAGCAAAGCAATGAATTAGTCGCCACTCTAAAAGAAATTCTAGTTAAAGCTTAATTAGCTTACGTGTCAGTAATTAAGGAAAAGCAAAAAAATGACACAAAATACAAAATCGACTGATCAATTACGAAAATCGAATACCTAATCTTTTTCGCTTTGCTTTGGATCTGATTTTTACTTTTATTTTTTTAGGCGCATCTCTGCTGCGCGCGCGTGGGCTTGCAAGCCCTCACCATGAGCCAAGGTGCTGGCTACAGCACCTAAGGTTTGAGCACCTACTTCACTTACCTCAATCATGCTTGAACGTTTAATAAAATCATAAACACCTAGCGGGGAAGAGAAGCGTGCAGTCCGTGCTGTGGGTAGTACATGGTTTGGTCCAGCGCAATAATCCCCAAGCGCCTCGCTAGTGTAGTTACCCATAAAAATTGCGCCTGCATGACGAATTAACTCAGCCCACTGACGTGGATTAGAGGCACATATCTCAAGATGCTCCGCAGCAATTGCGTTGGCAATATCACAAGCCTCAACCATATCCTTCACCTGAATTAACAAGGCGCGATTCGTTAGGGATGTTTCAATCACCTTCCTCCTCGGCATTTCAGGAAGTAATTTATTGATACTGACTTGAACTTGCTCAATGAAGCTCTGGTCTGGGCAAAGCAAAATAGATTGGGCTAACTCATCGTGTTCAGCCTGTGAGAACAGATCCATCGCTATCCAATCTGGATTGCTTGCGCCATCACACAAGATCAAGATCTCTGAAGGACCGGCAATCATATCAATGCCCACAATACCAAACACCCTACGCTTGGCTGCTGCTACATAAGCATTTCCTGGCCCCACAATTTTGTCGACTGGCGGAATGGTTTTGGTACCGTAAGCTAAGGCTCCAACTGCTTGAGCACCGCCGATGGTAAATACACGATCAACACCAGACAGGTGAGCGGCTGCTAAGACTAAAGAATTACGCGCGCCATCAGGAGTCGGCACCACCATAATGACTTCACTCACGCCAGCTACTTTTGCAGGAATCGCATTCATCAATACGGATGAGGGATAGGCCGCCTTACCACCAGGAACATAAATCCCTACGCGATCAAGCGCCGTTACTTTTTGGCCTAAACGGGTACCGTCAGCTTCTTCGTATTCCCAAGAGTGACAACCCGCTTCTATCTTTTGCTTCTCGTGATAAGCGCGCACTCTTTGCGCAGCAATATCCAAGGCATTTTTTTGCTCTACCGATAAACCTAAATAGGCTTGCTCTAATTCTTTGGCAGAAATTTCTAATTCGGCAACAGTAGCAACATTCAAGCGATCGAATTGCTTTGTAAAGCCGAGGACCGCTTCATCACCTTTAGCCTTGACTTCAGCCAGGATTTTGACAACCGCCGCATCAATAGCCTCATCATCAGCCATTGGTAAAGAAAGGCTTGATAGAAGCGTTTCTTGAAATTGTGCGTCTTTACTATTGAGGCGCGTTACTTTAATTTCTGCTGAGGGCATTTGACGATTCGTCTTGTTCTTATCTTTACTTCAATTGCTCAAAGAATGGCTGCAGTTGTGCACGCTTACGTTTATACGAAGCTTGATTCACCACCAAACGCGCACTAATATCGGCAATGGCCTCAACCTCTACCAAGCCATTAGCGCGCAAGGTATTGCCCGTGGAAACTAAATCCACAATGGCATCAGCCAAGCCAACTAAAGGCGCCAACTCCATTGAGCCATATAGCTGAATCGTATCGATGTGCACACCTTTGTTGGCAAAGTGCTCGCGAGCACAGTTCACATACTTGGTAGCAACCTTCAAACGGGAGCCTTGCTTAACAGCAGCTGCGTAATCAAATCCTTCGCGCACTGCAACTGACATGCGGCACTTGGCGATATTTAAATCAAATGGCACATACAGGCCATCGGTGCCCTTTTCCATGAGGACGTCCAAACCGGCAACACCAAAGTCCGCTCCACCAAACTGCACATAAGTTGGGACATCAGAGGCACGAACAATAATCAGACGAACATCTGGATTGGAGGTCTCAATAATGAGTTTGCGTGACTTTTCAGGATCTTCAAGCGGACGAATCCCGACCTTAGATAAGATCTCAGCGGTTTCTTCGAAAATTCGCCCTTTTGAAAGGGCTAGAGTCAATTTCATGGACTAATTATCCACCAGGCTTACTTCACCCGCTGAATGTTGGCCCCTAGGAGGGTCAACTTTTGTTCCATACGGTCGTAACCACGATCTAAGTGATAAATCCGATCAACTTGGGTCTCTCCCTGAGCAGCCAAGCCTGCAATGACTAAACTGGCTGAGGCCCTGAGATCCGTGGCCATGACTACTGCTCCAGAAAGCTTTTCAACGCCTTGGGCAATCGCGGTATTACCCTCAATAGCGATATCAGCACCCAGACGATTGAGTTCCTGGACATGCATAAAGCGGTTCTCAAAGATGGTCTCGGTAATCACGGCGCTACCGGTAGCAACTGAGTTCACAGCCATGAGTTGAGCCTGCATATCCGTTGGAAAGGCAGGGTACTCCGACGTCCTAAAGCTTACAGCCTTAGGGCGCACCGTCATTGATGCTTTGATCCAATCTGGGCCCACTTCCATTTTCAGGCCAGCTTCTTTTAGCTTCACAATCACCGCATCTAAGGTATCGGGGCGGCACTGCTTTACCAAGACTTCTCCACCAGCCGCTGCAACCGCACACAAGAATGTGCCTGCTTCAATACGATCGGGGATAACCGAATGCTCGGCACTATGTAACTTTTCCACCCCTTCGATGACAAGGCGATCACTGCCAATGCCGGTAATCTTGGCACCCATTTTGACCAATAACTCGGCCAAATCACCTACCTCAGGCTCACGTGCAGCATTTTCCAAAATGGTTGTGCCAGAAGCCAAGGTGGCGGCCATCATTAAATTTTCTGTACCGGTAACCGTAATCATGTCGGTCAAGATAGAGGCGCCCTGCAAGCGATCTGTAGGAGACTTGGTCTCAGCCTGAATATAGCCACTCTGAATCTTGATCGTGGCACCCATGGCTTTTAAACCTTTGATGTGTTGATCTACTGGGCGAGCGCCAATCGCGCAGCCGCCAGGTAAAGAGACTTTTGTGCTGTGCATTCTAGTGAGTAAGGGGCCCAAAACCAAGATTGAGGCACGCATGGTTTTAACCATCTCGTAAGTTGCTTCAGAGCTTTTGATATTGGCCGCATTTAAAACTAGATGACTGCGGTCGGTCGGACTTGGAAAGCTTACTGCCACACCAATTTCCTGCAAGAGCTTGATCATGGTGCGTACGTCCTGCAAATCAGGCACATTGCGCAATACGATGGGCTGATCCGTTAACAAGCAAGCACACAGAATTGGTAGTGCAGCATTTTTAGCACCAGCAATCAGTACCTCACCCTTCAAGGGAGTGCCGCCGACCATTCGTAATTTATCCATGAATCAATTCCAATATTTATGCTGCCGAGTTTTGCGCAAACTCTTCAGGGGTAAAAGCTTTAATCGACAGAGCATGTACCTCAGCCTTCATCCGATCGCCCATCGCGCTGTACACCAATTGGTGGCGTTGGACTAAACGCTTGCCCTCAAACTCCGGACTCACAATGGTCGCAAAAAAATGTTGCCCATCACCCTCAACCTGAATATGGGTGCAAGCAATGCCTTGCTTGATATAGCCCTCAATCTGTTCGGGGGTTGGCAACATCGGTTTCTCCTGATCAATCTATTAAATACAAATCTTCGCTTTAGTTTCTGAGCTTGTAGCCCGTTTGCAGCATGCGCAATGCGATTGCAGATACCACTACAAAGAAACATAAAACGATTGCTAAGCTATTCCATGGGGAAATATCCGATACCCCAAAAAATCCATAACGAAATCCATCAATCATATAAAGAAATGGGTTGAACTGGGATACGACCTGCCATGCAGCGGGTAAAGAATGGATTGAATAGAACACGCCAGATAACATCGTGGCTGGCATGATGATGAAATTCTGAAACGCAGCCAACTGGTCATATTTATCAGCCCAGATTCCGGCAATCAAACCTAAACTACCCAAGATTCCAGCACCTAGAACCGCAAAGATCAAAATCCATAGCGGGTACTCAAGGGCTGGCGGTGAAAACCACGCAGTTATTAAAAATACCCCTAGACCCACAACTACGCCGCGGAAAACTCCTGCCAAGATATAAGCCGCATAAAACTCAAAATGACTTAATGGCGCTAGCAAAACAAAAACCAAATTGCCTGTCACTTTTGACTGGATCAATGAAGAAGAAGTATTAGCAAAGGCATTTTGCAACACGCTCATCATGACTAAGCCTGGAATCAAAAAAGCGGTATAGCTAATGTGGCCATACATTTCGCGCCCTTCGAGCACATGGCCGAAGATCATTAAATACAAAATAGCGGTTAGGACTGGAGCTGCAACTGTCTGGAACCCTACCTTATAGAAACGCTTTACTTCCTTGCGCAACAAGGTTGGAAAGCCACTACCGTACTGCAGTGGTGGATTCTTCATAAGGCATTCCCCGACATGATGTTCACAAAAACATCCTCAAGATCAGTTTTGCCTTCGCCATCTTTTTTCACAGAGCCATAGCGACTTAATAAATTAGCAGTGGTATCTAAAGCAACAATCTTGCCCTGCTTGAGCATGGCAATTCGCTGGCATAAGGCCTCGGCCTCTTCAAGATAATGGGTAGTAAGCACGATGGTATGACCATCTTGATTGAGTCTACTAATAAATTGCCAAAGAGATTGGCGCAATTCCACGTCAACGCCTGCAGTTGGCTCGTCCAAAATAATCACTGGTGGCCGATGCACTAATGCCTGCGCAACTAAAACTCGGCGCTTCATGCCCCCAGATAAAGAGCGCATATTGCTATCAGCTTTATTCGTGAGATCTAAATTGGCCATGATCTCGTTAATCCAAGCATCGTTATTTTGAATACCAAAATATCCGGACTGAAACTGTAAAGTTTCGCGAACGGTAAAAAAGGGGTCAAACACCAACTCTTGCGGAACCACACCCAAGGAGCGTCGAGCATCACGAAAATGACTTTGCACATCCGCGCCCATGATCAATGCATGACCTTGATCAGCAGTCACCAAGCCCGCTAAGATGGAAATTAAGGTTGTCTTACCTGCACCATTTGGGCCGAGCAAGCCAAAGAACTCACCCTGCTGTATTTCAAGAGATACATCATCTAAGGCCTTAAGAGCGCCATAGTTTTTGGATATTTTTTTAATTGAGATTGCTGCGGACATGCTAGGCGATACCCAACAAAGCAGAAACACCGTACACACCAGCCAATACTTTTAACTTTTCAGGGGCGCTCACGATGGAGATTGACTCATCCTTGGTTAACAATTTTTTCTGCCAAGCTAGCAATACTGTTAATACTGTCGAATCAAAGTCTATCAGCGCAGAACAATCTACCGTTTGCAATGCAGCCAGATTGAATAAGCCATCCCTCTCAAGCTGAACTACATTCTCTTGGGTAACCTTACTAGGTAATAAAAAAGGCATTGTTCTTCAATCTCTCAATTAGTTTGCTGGCTTGGCAGCGGCCAATTGCTTATTGCGCTCTTGCAGGAACTTCACAAGACCATCAATGCCATTTTGACTAATTTGATTCGCAAACTGATTGCGATAAGCTTCAACCAACCAAACACCCATGATGTTCATGTCATACACTCTCCAGCCAGCTGCCGTTTTCTCCAAACGGTAATCTAGGGGGACAGGATCACCACGACCAAGGACAACCGTTTTAACAACCACTTCCTTGTCATCTGGTGCTGCACGCAAAGCTTTAAATTGCACAGTCTGGTCACGTAATTGACTCAAAGCGCCCGAGTAAGTACGGATCAATAAACCCTTGAATTCCGCAACCAACTGGGTTTGCTGCTCTGGGCTTGCTTTCTTCCAATTGGGACCCATCGCCATCTCAGTAGTGCGCCGCATATCGGTATAGGGAACAATCTTCTTCTCAACCAAATCAACGATACGGGGAATATTGCCCTTCTGGATTTCAGGATCGGACTTAACGGATGCCATCACATCTGACACAACTGTCTTAATCAGGCCATCTGGAGTGGATTGATCTGGAGCTGGAGCTTGCGCAAAGGCTGCACCAGCCACCAAAAATAGGCTGGAAACCACGCTTGAAACTACTAAAGCAAACTGCTTTTGCATTGTTTTGTAGCTTTTCATATATCCCTAACCGACCAACTGTGATGAGACCTGATTTTAGCCTCTTAATGCCAGCGCGACTTACTCGTAGCCATTCTGATAAGGGGGCATCAGAGGCTCCTCATCTTCCCGCCCCTCATTAATTTGATATTCCCGCCTCTGTATATAGGCATCTCGCATAAAGCTGTACTTATCAATTGCCGCACCATCGAGCAAATCACCAGCCTCGTAATAAGTATTTCGGGCGTTCACTACCCGCAATCCAGTGATGCTATTACGCACACCAACATCAGGAATATATTTAAAGAGGTAATCCGTTTCTAGGTCGGCAATCGTACCAAAGGTGTCACGAACAGAACTTGGACCAAAGAATGGCAACACTACATAAGGGCCAGAAGGAGCACCCCAAACACCAAAAGTTTGACCCCAGTCCTCTTTATGCTTCTCGAGCCCGCCTGGAGTTGCTAAATCGATTAAGCCGCCCAAACCCATCGTTGTATTGACTACCACTCGCATCAAATCATTAAAAGCATAAGCAGGCTTACCCTGCAGTAAATTATTTAATGCCGTGTAAATATCGTTGTAGTTACTAAAGAAGTTATAGATACCATCACGTACGAATTCAGGCAAAACAAAGCGATAACCAGCCACTACCGGCTTAAGGAGATAGGCATCTAAACCTTCATTGAACTCAAAGACCGAGCGGTTAAAAGGCTCCCAGGGATCATTGGGAGAAGGCTCAACCCCTGCAGGAATGGAGGCACAACCAAGTAGTACCGCAGAAAAACCAATCAGGCACGCACGCTTGAGCCCTGCCGCCCAACACTTCATTTTGCTGCGCCTTTGTCTTGGCCCTTGTCTTGACCACTATCAGCCGCCTTGTTATACAAAAACTGGCTAATGAGGTTCTCCAAAACGATGGCAGATTGTGTTTGCGTAATTTTTTCACCATTAGCCAACATATCGTCTGAGCCACCAGCCTCCAAGCCAATATATTGTTCGCCCAATAAACCTGAGGTCAGAATCTTTGCAGATGAGTCTTTAGGGAAC